>Ga0233425_10007982_pt1 | contig 14410 bp, 12 predicted proteins | sample Watercolumn_Towu_2_FD_181712 | JGI IMG/M metagenome (GOLD analysis project Ga0233425, IMG submission 181712) | Freshwater microbial communities from Lake Towuti, South Sulawesi, Indonesia - Watercolumn_Towuti2014_140_MG | ecosystem: Environmental > Aquatic > Freshwater > Lake | place...
TGAAACGCGCTATCGCATCGGGCGATGTTCTGGCCGCCGCGTCCGGCCTGCCGGGCGTCAGGCGGTTGAAGACTATGCCGAGCGTATAAATGCCCCTGTTTCGGGCATGATCGAGCGAAAGAAGCGTGTGGTTGATCACGCCAAGGCGAAGCCCGGCAATCAGCAGCATATTCAAGCCAAGTTCAGCGGCCAGGCCCGAAAACAGGCATCCGTCGGCAACCGGCGTCATTAGCCCTCCCGCGCCCTCAACCAGCACAAGATCGTAGCGAGACGCAAGGTTTTCATATGCCTGAATTATCCGCCGCATGTCAATAGTCTCCCCCTCGATTTCGGCGGCAGTCATTGGCGCAAGCGGATGACGCAATCGCACCGGACATATCAGGTCGAGCGGCTCGTCGATGCCGAGCGTCGAAAGATGAAACGTCGCATCGGATGGAACCCGCAGTCTTTTCCTGGTCACGCAGCCGGTTTCCACCGGCTTCATCACAACTGCGTTTATTCCGGCGCGCCTTAGAGCAAGCGCAATCCCGGCGGTTACGACTGTTTTCCCGACGCCGGTGTCGGTTCCGGTGATGAAAATTCCGCGATGTTGGCGCATGATGAATGTTATATGTCAGGCGGCGAGTGTTTGTCCAGGCGAACGGCATGAAATAACCGCCTCACAGTCCTGCATTTTTGATCCGACAGCAACAATAGAACGCCGAAGGAGTACCGCGCCGCGATGTTGATCTTGTCCCTGGTGTCGGTGGTTATCTTGGTGCTGGAAGACGTTTGTTGACGATCTCGTCGAGATGGCCGTCGATGTTCCGGAACCCGGCGACGCTGGTCAGGACGATGGCCGCCATGAAGAGCGTCATCAGGCCAAACCCCACTGCCAACCGTTTTCCGATTTTCAGATTCAGACCTCAAGCAGTATATCCATCATCCGGAATCCGTCCGCCACATTTCGCGCATCCGGCTGCTCGCCGAGCTTTTCATCGTAAGGACGCGCCGCCTTGAAGCCGTCGCCCTTTGTGTGCAGGATGTACGGAACCGGCTCGGAGGAATGTGTCCTTATCTTTATAGGCGTCGGATGATCCGGAAGCAGCAGCACGCGGTAACGTTGAAAGCTCTTCTCAAGTCCGTCCAGCACAGGGCCAACTATGCGTCTGTCGAAATCCTCGATGGCGGTCAGCTTTATCTTCGTGTCGCCCGAATGTCCGGCCTCGTCGGGCGCTTCCACATGCAGATACACTATGTCGTGCCGCTCGAGGGCCGAGAGGGTTGCCTCAACCTTGCCGTCATAGTTTGTGTCGATATAGCCGGTTGCGCCCGGCACGATAATTACCTCGAATCCGGCGAATACGCCGATGCCGCGCGTGAGATCGACAGCCGAGATAATCGCTCCGGTCTTTCCGTACTTGGCCTGGAAATCCGGCATCGCGGGCCGCCCGCCCTGACCCCATAGCCAGATGCTGTTTGCAGGTTTCTTGCCGGCAGCCAGCCGCGCCTTGTTCACGGGATGATCGGCAAGAACATCCACCGATTTTCTCATGAGGATTCGCAACTGTTCCTCGCCGTCGCCCTTCGGCAGATAACCGGAAAACGGCCTGCCGGTGATGTCGTGGGGGGGCGTGCAGGCCGCCTTCGATGCGCCGCCTCGCCAGACCATGAGGTGGCGGTAGCTGACGCCAGGATAGAACTTTATCTCGTCGGTGGAAAGCGCCTCGCCGACTGAAGCGATCATCCGCCGCGCCTCATCTGTAGAGACATGCCCGCCGCTGTAATCCACCATCACGCCGTTTTCGTATCCGGCGGATGTGTCGATGGTGAGGAGATTGCAGCGGTACGCAATGTCGCCGTCTTCCAGAGGAACGCCCATGCTTGCGGCCTCAAGCGGCGCGCGGCCCGTGTAGTACTTCGCCGGATCGTAGCCGAAGATCGAGAGGTTGGCCACATCGGAACCGGGCGGATAACCCGCAGGCACGTTTTTCACCATGCCGACAACCGAGCACGAAGCCAGAGCGTCCATATTGGGAGTTGCGGCTGCCTGCAGAGTGGTTTTGCCGCCCAACTCCTCCAGCGGCCATCCCGCCATCCCGTCGCCCACCATGACGACATATTTCGTATTACCGGATTTCTGCATTTTCCTGTGCCTCATCCTTAAGCGTTTGATTATATGGAAAGCGTTGCGCAGCATCATTATACCGCATGGCAGGGCCGGGGATGTCCTGTGTTATACTCTTGGGATTTTTCACGGAAGGAAACATCTTGAAGAAACAAGCGCTTGTAGTTGCATTAATATTTCTCGGCTTATTGCTTTCAACAGTGAATGCCCATGCGGAAAACATCGCGCCTGTCGTCAAGGCTGTCGTGATAGAGGGCAACCGGAAGATCGATTCCGCAAGCATCGGAGCGCGGTTGGCAACCAAAACCGGTGAAGCGCTCTCCATGGACTCTGTTCGCGACGACATCCGCGCTCTCTACGGCATCGGCTATTTCGACGATATCAAGGTGGACATCGAGGAGCATGACGGCGGCGTGCGGCTTCATTACGTCGTTACGGAGAAGCCGTCGATCATGAAGGTTGAGTTCGCCGGGAACAAGGAGGTCTCCACCGAAAAACTTCAGGAACAGGTTTCGGTATCCGCCGGGGCCATGGCCGACGGCAGGCTTATCGACGACAACACGGCCAGGATCGTCGCCCATTACGAGAAGGAAGGCTATTGGGATATCGAGGTGTTTCCGATCCTGAATCTCATTTCGAAGGACGCCGCGGTTCTCACCTACAACATTAAAGAAGGCGACAAGATAAAGGTTCGGGAGATCACGATAGAGGGCAACAGCGGCATCGAAACCGACGCAATCCGCAATGTGATGGAGACCGAAACAGCCGGAATATTCTCGTATTTCACCAGCTCCGGCAAATATGTGAGCAGGGTTGCGCGTGAAGACATCGACCGGATCAAGGACCTCTATCACAATAACGGCTACATATCGGTTCAGGTGCATCAGCCTGAGCTGAAGGTGAGCGAAGACCGCGAATCGATGTCGATGACGATACGGATCAACGAGGGAACGCAATATTCCATCGGAAAGGTCAGCGTTTCTGGCGCGGTAAAGATGCCGGCATCGGAGATCGAGGCGCTTCTGAAGACAAAATCCGGCGGGCTGTTCAGGCGCGACATCTTGCGCTCCGACGTGATAGCCATAACCGAGTACTACACCGACAAGGGCTACGCATTCGCCGACGTGGTTCCGGACATCAACCTGCGGGACAAGGAAAAACTTGTCGATCTGGTGATTTACATCGACGAGAAATCTCTGGCGCGCGTGGGGCGCGTGAACATACTGGGCAACGTCTCGACGCGGGACAAGGTGATCAGGCGCGAGCTTCGCATCGACGAGGGAGACACGTATATACCGAAGCTCCTGCGGCGAAGCTATCAGCGCATAAACAACCTGAACTTCTTCGAAGCTGTCGAGCTGGTTACAAACCCGAAGCCGACGGAAGGGCTGATGGATCTCACGATCAAGGTGAAGGAGAGACCCACCGGAAGCCTCAACATGGGCGGCGGATACAGTTCGGTTGACGGCCTCATGGCAACCGTGGACGTCACGGAAGGCAACCTGTTCGGGCGCGGCCAGACTCTTAAGGTTTCGAGCGAGGTTAGCCACAAGGGCAACAGCTACTCGGTTGCGTTCACCGAGCCGTGGCTCATGGACAAGCCGATTTCGCTCACAACCAAATTCTACGATACACGGCACGAGGATCTTTACTACAACAGGCACGCCAAGGGCCTGGGCCTGACGATGGGCAAGCAGCTTTCGGAATATGTTCGCGGCAGCGTGGGCTACAGCTTCGAGCGCGCAACCATTTCGAACATATCCGAAAGCGCATCAGACGCGATCAAGGCTCAGGACGGCACGAAGGACACCAGCGAGATAAGCGCGTCGCTCTCTCGCGACACCCGCGACAACTATCTGAACCCGCGGGATGGAAGCAAGTACTCGATATACACCACGCTTGCCGGTCTTGGCGGAGACAACTACTTCACCAGAACGGTTGTCGATTCGTCATGGCACTGGCCGTTATTCACCGAATCCGCGTTTTCGTTCGGCACGCGCATCGGCTACGCGAAGGGGATAGAGGGCAGAGATCTGCCGCTCTATGAACGATTTTATGTGGGCGGCATGAACTCGGTTCGCGGCCATAAATACGGCGCAGCCGGGCCGTTGGATGTGAATGGAGGCAAGCTCGGGGGCAACAAGGAACTTATTTTTAATGTAGAATACATCTTCCCGCTTGCCGCCGAGGCGAGACTTTTCGGCGTGCTTTTCTTCGATTCGGGAAGCGCGCTCAGCGAGGATCAGAACTTCATCGGCCCGGATCTGCGGGAAGGCGTCGGCGCGGGTTTCCGCTGGATTTCACCCATCGGGCCGCTGCGGCTTGAATGGGCCAGAAACGTGGATCCGAGGGTTGGGGAAGATGTGTACATGTGGGAATTCACGTTCGGAACTTTTTTCTAGTTATTACGCTATTACGGAGGAAAATAATGAGATTTGGGGTAGCAGCGGTAATCGCTTTTTTGTGCATGGCGTTCGTCTCGCCGGCATTTGCCGAAGTGAAGTTCGCCTCGGTAGACATGCAGCGCGCGCTGAACGAATCGGACGATGGCAAGGCGGCCAAGAAGCAGCTCGATGACTATGTGGGCGCCAAGCAGACCGCCATTGTGGAAATTGAGGAAAAGATCAAGGAACTTCAGGAACAGCTTGGGAAGCAGAAGCATCTTTTAACGGCGGACGGCGTAAAGGCGAAGGAAGAGGAGATTGAAAAGCTGATTCGCGACTACAAAAGGCTTGTGGGCGACGCGCAGGATGAGGTTCAAAAGCAGGAACAGAAGATAGTCAAGGGCATCATGGAGCGTTTGAGTGCCGTGGTGCGCGAGCTTGGAAAGCGTGACGGCTATACGGTTGTGTTCGAGCAGACCGCTTCGCGTCTTCTATACGTTGACAGCGCGATTGACATAACGCCTCAGGTTGTAGAGCTTTTCAACAGGAAAAAATGATCACGCTTCGCGAACTTGCCGAAATTTCGTGCGGCGAGCTGCATGGCGACCCCGATGCTGCAATAACCGGCGCGGCGGCCCTTGAGGATGCGGGCGACGGAGACGTTTCGTTTCTTGCTTCGAAAAAATCGCTCCCGATTGCCGAAAATTGCGGCGCATCGGCGCTTATCGTTCCGCTTGGAGTTGAACTTTCGGTTGAGCTTTCGGGCAGAAACACCATCGCCGTGAAAAATCCGCGTCTTGCATTCGCGCGCGCGCTGGCGGTGCTGCGGCCAAGGCCGAAGCCGGAGGCGGGAGTTTCCGCTCAGGCGTACGTTGCCGAAAACGCCTTCCTTGGCGAGGCGGTGAGCGTGGCTCCGTTTGCGTTTATCGAAAACGGGGCCAGAATCGGCAGCAACACAACCCTCTATCCCGGCGTCTATGTGGGCCACGGCGCAATTATTGGCAACGATTGCGTGCTCTATCCTAACGCTGTCGTGATGGACGGATGCAGGATTGGAAACCGCGTTGTCCTGCACGCCGGATGCGTTGTGGGCAGCGACGGCTTCGGCTACGCAACCGACGGAGGCGTTCATCACAAGATTCCGCAGGCTGGCATCGTCGTCATCGAGGATGACGTGGAGATCGGCGCGAACGCCGCGATAGACCGGGCAACCGTTGGGCGGACAGTGATCGGCATGGGAACCAAGCTGGACAATCTCGTGCAGGTGGCCCACAATGTGAGGCTCGGCAACGGCTGTCTCATCGCCGCGCTGGGCGGCGTGGCGGGAAGCTCGACGCTTGGCGATTATGTGGTTATGGGCGGCATCGTCGGCGTGGCGGATCATCTGACGATTGGCGACAGGGTCATGATCGGCGGGCATTCGGGCGTGGCGTCGAACATAGATGCCGGAAAGGTCGTGTCAGGCGTTCCGGCGTTTGGACACCGCGACTGGCTGAGGTCGAATCTTGTATTTCAGCGCCTGCCTGAGCTGGAACGGCGCTTGCGCGCACTTGAGGAAGCGCTGACAAAAAACGATATCAAGGATGTTGAAGGAGGCTGATGCCAATGGGTATGCCAATGGTGATGGATGTGCAGCAGATCAAGGAAGCGATTCCGCACAGGTATCCGTTCCTGCTTGTTGACCGCGTGATAGAGATGGAAGAAGGTAAATCAATTACCGGACTCAAGAATGTTACCGCGAACGAGGAGTTCTTTAACGGCCATTTCCCGGCAAAGCCGATAATGCCCGGCGTGCTTCAGGTGGAGGCTCTGGCGCAAGTAGCCGGCGTGCTGGCGATCAAGTCCGGCGCGGCCGGGAGCATGGTCTATTTCATGAGCATCGACGGTGTGAAGTTCCGCAAACCGGTTGTTCCAGGAGATCAGCTTGTTCTGAAGGCAACGGTTATACAGCACCGTGGCAAGATATGGAAGTTTCGCGGCGAGTCTTTCGTTGACGGAACCCTTGTGAGCGAGGCCGAGTTCATGGCCATGGTTTCGAGCGAGGGCGTATGAGCGGCGGAAACAGGGGGATTCACCCGACGGCTATAATCGCGGACAGGGCGGTATTGGGCGCGGATGTCGAGGTCGGCGCATATTCGATCATCGGCGGCGGCGCGAATATAGGCAGGGGAACGAAAATACACGCGCATGTGGTGATCGACGGCCACACAACCATCGGCGAGGATTGTGAAATATTTCCGTTCGCGAGCATCGGAATGCCGCCGCAAGACCTGAAGTATCACGGCGAGGATACCCGAACCGTGATCGGCGACCGCAATATGATCCGCGAATATGTTTCCGTTCACCGCGCTTCAACCGGCGGCGACGGCGAAACGACGATCGGGCATGACAACTTCCTGATGGCGTACTGCCACGTGGCGCATGACTGCAAGCTTGGCAGCCATATCGTCATGGCTAACGCGGCAACTCTGGCCGGCCATTCGATGGTGAGCGATCACGCGGTTATCGGCGGACTTGTGGCGGTGCATCAGTTCACGCGCATAGGCGAATACGCGATGATCGGCGGCTTCAGCGGCGTTCCGCAGGATGTGCCTCCGTTTACGATAGCATCCGGAGACCGGGCCAAGCTCTACGGCCTGAATCTGGTCGGGCTGAAACGCTCCGGCTTTTCAGAGGAGAAGATTGCGGCCATAAAAAAAGCGTTCAAAGACATATTCAAGTCGAAGCTCTCGATGAAGGAAGCGCTTGGGAAGGTTCGAGCGGAGCTTGGCGGCGATCCGGAAATCGCGGCGATGCTGGATTTCCTCTCGGTTGAGAGCAAACGGGGGATCATGCGCTGATGCCGGACGAATCGAGGCATGGTCGCTCGCCGCTTGCCGGCGAGCCGTTAAATAACGAGCTGGTAGGCCTCATCGCCGGAACCGGCAGCCTTCCCTTCGCCGTTGCCGAGGGCGTGAAGGCGCTTGGCGGCAGGCTTGCGGTCTTCGGGCTTGAGGGTCTGGCGGACGAAACAATCGAGGACGAGGTTGACGTATATCACTCCATCGAGATCGGCAAGCTCGGCAAGCTGATAAAAACAATCAGGAAAACCGGCGTGAAAAAGATCGTCATGGCGGGCAAAGTGCCGAAATCGCTTCTCTACACCATGAACATAGTGCCCGATCTTCATGCCGTGAAGCTTCTTTATTCGCTCAAAAACAGAAGCGACGACACGATAATGGCGGCCATTCTGGGCGAGATAGAGAAGGAGGGCGTGACGGTTGTGAAAACCACCGACTTCACCCGCCCGCTGATGGCTCCGGCGAAATGCTTCACCAGGCGCGTTCCAACCGAGGACGAGATGGCCGACATCGGCTTCGGCGCAACAATCGCGCGCGAGATCGGGCGTTTGGACATCGGACAGACGGTTGTAGTGAAGAAGAAGGCGGTGATGGCGATTGAGGCGATCGAGGGAACCGACGAGGCGGTGAAACGCGGCGGTCTTCTGGCAGGCGGCGGCGCGGTTGTGGTTAAAACAGCCAAACCGAATCAGGACGAGCGTTTCGACGTGCCGGTTGTGGGCGTGGAGACGCTCAAGAGCATGCAGGCCTGCGGCGCATTGGTGCTTGCGGTGGAGGCGGGCAGGGTAATTATCGTTGACAGAAAGAAGCTGGTGCATATGGCCGATTCCATGAATATTTCGGTGGTGGGGTTCGAATGATAAAAGTTGCGGTTATAGGCGTGGGTTATCTGGGCCGCCATCACGCGCGGATTCTGAACGAGCTTGAGGGTTGCAGCCTCGAATACGTAGTTGACGCCGACGCGGCGCGGGCTGCGGAGATAGCCGCCGGGCTTGGCTGCGGTTACGAAACCGATTTCCGCAATGTTATCGGCAAGGTTGACGCGGCCACGATAGTTGTGCCGACTGTAGCCCACTACGGCGTGGCGATGGAATTTCTGAAGGCCGGAGTCGATCTGCTGATCGAAAAGCCGATCACCACCACCGTCAGCGAGGGCGCGGCGCTCATACGCGAGGCGCAGAAAAGCGGCGCGGTGCTTCAGGTTGGCCATATCGAGCGGTTCAATCCGGGTGTAAGCGAGATCACCGGCCGCTGCAAATCGCCGTCGCTGATCGAGGCCCAGCGGCGCGCGCCGTTTTCGCCGCGCGGAACGGACGTTGACGTAACGCTCGATCTCATGATTCACGACATCGACATCATCCTCACTCTGGCCAAGTCGCGAGTGCGAAGCGTGCGGGCCGCCGGGGAAAGCGTTGCCACGGACAATCTCGACATCGCGAGCGCGTGGATAGAGTTCGAATCGGGCTGCGTGGCGCACGCCACGGCAAGCAGGCTGTCGTCGGACAGAATGCGGCGCGTAAGGCTGTTCGAGCCGGACCGCGTTATCTCGCTCGACTTCCAGACGCAGGACGTGCTCATAAAGCGCAAGCATGGCGACGGCATGGAAACGGAGACGGTTCACCCGCAGCCTGTCGAGCCGCTTCGAGCCGAACTCGGCTCTTTTCTCGACTGCGCGCGCACCCGCAAGCAGCCTGTCGTTACCGGCGACGACGGCATCGAGGCCCTGAAGGTGGCGCTTAAAATTTCCGAACTGGTGAAAGGACGGACGCACAGATGATCCCGATGCTCGATCTGAAAACCCAATACTCCACGCTAAAGGAGGAGATCGACGAACGGGTTCGAGACATCTTCGACAGCGGCGCGTTCATACTTGGCCCGAACGTGATGGAGCTTGAGCGGCGCGTTGCCGAATATCACGACGTGCCATATGCGATCGGACTTGCCTCCGGAACCGATGCGCTTCATCTGGCGCTGAAAGCTGCTGGCGTTGGCGAAGGCGACGAGGTTATCACAACGCCGTTCACGTTCTTCGCCACGGCTGAGGCCATCGTCTACTGCGGCGCGAAACCGGTTTTCGCCGACATAGATCCTGTGACGCTGAACATCGATGCAGCCAAAATCGAGCCGCTGATCACCTCGCGCACGAAGGCGATAGTTCCGGTGCACATCTTCGGCCACCCGGCCGACATGGACGAGATAATGGAGATAGCCGGGCGGCGCGGGCTTGCGGTGATCGAGGACTGCGCCCAGTCTTTCGGCGCGTCGTACAAGGGCAAGCGGGCCGGAGCGATTGGCGTTGCCGGTTGTTACAGCTTCTACCCAAGCAAGAATTTCAGCTGCTACGGCGACGGCGGCATGATAGTGACCGGCGACGCGGCGATGAACGAGCGCATCCGCCGCCTGCGCAATCATGGAAGCTCGAAGACCTATCACCACGAGGAGGTCGGCTACAACAGTCGCCTCGACGAGATTCAGGCCGCCGTGCTGAACGTGAAGCTTCGCCGCATAGACCGCTACAACGACAATCGGCGCGCCGTGGCGGCCCGCTACGGCGAGCGGCTTGCCGGGCTGCCGCTTGCGCTTCCGGTGGAAAAAGATGGCTGCCGCCATGTTTACCATCAGTACACCATGCGAACCGCGCGACGGAACGAGCTTGCGGCGCACCTGCATGGCGCGGGCGTGTCGGCGGTTGTCTACTATCCGGTTCCGCTTCATCTCCAGAAGGCGCTCGCCGGACTCGGCTACGCCGAAGGCTCGCTTCCGGAAGCCGAACGAGCGTCCCGCGAGGTGCTTTCGATCCCGATGTATCCGGAACTGCCGCAGCCGGATGTGGATTTCATCTGCGATGCGATAAAGGCGTTTTTCGGATAGGCCCGGAGACGGGCGCAACAAATCATGTCTATCGGCAGTTCCTCCCATTCCGTCATGATAGTTGCCGGCGAGGCGTCGGGCGACATGCACGGCGCGGCGCTGGTTCGCGAGCTGAAGGCGCGTCGCGCGGGCGCGAGTTTCTTCGGCATGGGCGGCGATGCCATGAGGCGCGAAGGGGTTGAGCTTCTGTCGCCGCTTGAGCCGGTTGTGGGGCTTGTGGAAGTTATCCGCCATCTGGGCGGCATCCGGCGGGCGCTGAACGCGCTCAAGGCGGCGATGGCGGCGCGTCTGCCCGATCTGGTTGTGCTGATCGACTATCCTGATTTCAATCTGCGGCTTGCCGCGCACGCCAAACGGCTTGGCCTTAGGGTGATGTACTACATAAGCCCACAGGTCTGGGCGTGGCGTGCCGGAAGGGTGAAGAAGATTGCGCGGGTTGTGGATGCGATGGCGGTTATTTTGCCGTTTGAGCGCGAGATTTACGAACGCGCCGGATTGCGGGCGGAATATGTGGGGCATCCGCTTGTGAGCGCAGTCAGCAATGCCCGGCAGAATTTCGACGCCGAGAAAGCGGCGCGGGAGATCGGCATCGACCGGGCGAAACCGGTTATCGCGCTCCTGCCGGGAAGCAGGCGCGGCGAGATTGACCGGCATATCGGCATCGTGAGCGAAGTCGTCAGGCTGCTCAAGCTTCGCCGTCCGGATATTCAAATCGTCGTGCCGGCGGCGTCAACGCTTCCGGTTGAAAGCCGGGCCGGAATCGGCGCTCTGGCCGCCTCCGGAGCGAACGTTGTCGATGGCCGCTCATGGGACTTGTTTCAGCTTGCCGACGCGGCGGTTGTGGCTTCAGGCACTTCGTCGCTTGAGTCGGCGCTTTTCGGCGTGCCGACGGTCGTTTATTACAGGTTGAGCGGGCTTACTTATTTCATCGGGCGAAGGCTGGTGAACGTGAAATACGCGTCGCTGGTGAACATACTTCTGAACCGGCCGGTGATTCCAGAGTTTATTCAGGACGAGGCGCGGCCCGAAGCGATTGCCGAAGCGGCGCTTGCCCTGCTCGACGAGACCGGCGGGCGCGGCGCGATGCTTGCCGGATTCGGCGAGGCGCGCGAAATTCTTGGAACATATGACGCACCGTCCCGCGCCGCCGGTCTCGCGGTTGAGGTTGCCGCCGGGGGGCTCGGGTGATAGCTCTTCTTCGCCTTGTAAAGCCCTACTGGATTCGCGTTCTGGGCATTATCGCAAGCAGCCTGGTGGTTTCCGGCTCGACGGCGGCGATGGCCGGGGCCATCAAGTATTACATCGACGACGTTCTCATAAAGGGCGACGCGTTCTTCATGGCGGTGCTGCCGTTTGCCTTCGTGGGCCTTTTCATTGCAAAAGGCGTCTTCATGTTCTTCCAGACATATCTATCCCGCGCGACCGGCCTGAAGATCATCCGCGACATCCGCACAAGGCTCTACAATCACATCGTCTCGATGCCGCTCGGTTTCTTCCATAAAAACCCGTCCGGCTCTCTGATATCCCGCCTCTTAAACGACGCGCAGAACCTGCAGGGCAATCTCATCGACATAGCCAAGGGTGTTTTCGTTGAAGGATTTACAGTTATCGGGCTTCTCAGCGTAGCGTTCTGGCGGCGGTGGGATCTTGCGCTGATAACCGTTGTTGTCCTGCCTGTTTCATTTTACGGCGTGCGGCGGCTGGTGAAAAGAATCAAGAGCGTTGCGCGGGGCAGCCAGACGCGCATATCGAACCTCACCGACGTCATGACAGAAACCTTCGGCGCGATGAAGATCGTCAAGGCGTTTCTGCTTGAGGGCGAACGGAAAAGCGCGTTCGAGGACGAAAACCGCAATCATTACCGTCTGGAGATGAAAAGCGGCAGGCTGTCGGCCTTCGTGTCGCTGCTGATGGACGTGGTGGCAGGCGCTGGCATCGGCTTCATCATCTGGTACGGCGGATGGCTGGCAAGCCACGGGCAGATGACGCCCGGCGATTTCACATCCTACATCGCCGCCACAATGCTGGTGTTCACTCCGATGAAGCGGCTTGCCGAGGTGCAGGCGAAAATATATCAGGCGATGGCCGCGTATGAGCGAATAATCGGCGTGCTCGACCAGCCGCCGGAACGGTTCGGCACTATAGAACTGCCGCGGATTCGCGAGCGGATAGAATTCGACAACGTGCGCCTGCGTTACGATGGCGTCGAAAACGACGCGCTTTGCGGCGTCTCGCTTTCGGTGCGATACGGCGAGATGATCGCGTTCGTCGGCCAGAGCGGCGCGGGCAAGACATCATTGGTCGATCTCATACCGCGTTTCTTCCGACCCACATCCGGGCGCATCCTGATCGACGGACAGGATACGGCCGAGGCAACGCTGTCGTCGCTCCGGCTGCAAATCGGCCTGGTGAGCCAGGAAATAATACTGTTCGACGACACCGTGGCGAACAATATAGCGATGGGAAGGCCCGGCGCTTCCCGCGACGAAATAATCTTGGCGGCGAAGTCGGCAAACGCGCACGATTTCATAGGCGAGCTTCCGGGCGGTTACGAAACCCGCATCGGCGAGCGCGGCGTGATGCTGTCGGGCGGCCAGCGCCAGCGCATATCGATAGCCCGCGCTCTCCTGAAAAACCCGCCGATACTGATTCTGGACGAGGCGACGTCGGCACTAGACACGGCATCCGAAATCGCCGTGCAGTCGGCCCTCGAAACCCTTATGGAAAACCGCACCACCTTCGTTATCGCTCACAGGCTTTCAACCGTGCGTCGGGCAGACCGTATCGTGGTGATGGAGCGCGGCAAAATCGTCGAAAGCGGCACGCACGACGAGCTTATAGCGCGCGGCGGCGCGTATGCCGGGTTGCACCGTGTTCAGTTGCGGTAGCCGGGCCGTATCTGGCTATGTTCTACTACGACCTCCTTGCCTTCCTCGCGGCAATAATCCTGACACCATACGAATACTTCCGTCGTCCCGGCAATCTGCGCGCCGCATGGCTTCGGGAGCGCTGGGGTTTCTGGCGTTGCGGGCCTGTCGATGTCTGGATTCACGCGGTTTCGGTTGGTGAGGCGCTTGCCGCATCGGGGGTTGTGAAGGAACTGAAACTACGGCGGCACGATCTGAAGATTGCCGTATCCACCGTTACCGACACAGGACGCAAGGTAGCGATGGAATCGATGCCCGGCGTGCCGGTTTTCTATATGCCGTGGGATGTCGGGCCGGTCGTCGGAAGGGTCTTGCGGGCGGTTTCGCCGTCGGTCGTGGCCGTAATGGAGACCGAACTATGGCCCGCGTTCATAGGCGCAACTGCGGCGGAAGGCGTTCCGCTTCTGATACTGAACGGCCGCATATCGGACAAATCGTATCGCGGCTACATGCGAATACGGCGGTTCATGCGGCTGCTGATGCTCAAGGTTACACACTTCGGAATGCAGAGCCGGGCCGATCTCGATCGCATACGGGCCATCGGCGCGGAAGATCAGGCCGCAAGCGTGATCGGCAACCTGAAGTTCGACATCGAGCCGCCGGTTGCCCGCGACATGGACTGGATCACCTCGCTCGCCCGCCCGGTCTGGATCGCCGGAAGCACTCACGAGGGCGAGGAGGAGAAGATTCTGGCCGCATACCGGATGCTGATTGATGCCGGACGCAATCTGACTCTGGTTATAGCCCCGCGTCATCCGCGGCGTTTCGACGCGGTTGAGCGCGTGATAACGTCCGCCGGTTTCGATTGCGCCAGAAGAAGCGCCACTGGCGGCAAGCCTGGCGGCGTCGTATTGCTGGATGCCATGGGCGAGTTGGCGTCCGCCTACGCTGCGGCGGACGTTGTTTTTGTTGGCGGCAGCCTCGTTCCATCCGGAGGCCACAATATCCTCGAACCGGCCTACTGGCGAAAGCCGGTCGTTTTCGGCAATCATATGGAAAATTTCAGGGCGATAGCGGCGGCGTTTCTTGAAGAACAGGCAGGCATCAGGGTTGCTTCGCCGGAGGAACTCGCGGGCGCGGTTGGCCGGATTCTCGATAATTCCACGGAATCGGCGGCGATGGCGGATCGCGCGTATGCGTTGATCGAGAGAAACAGGGGCGCGGCGGCAAGATGCGCGGATTTGCTGGAGATGGCGTTGAAAACGGGGGCTAAGGCCAAGAAAACGGGCTAAAGCCCTTCCTCAGGGCATGAAAGCCCTTCGGGCTGACATCCGGGCTGAC
>Ga0233425_10007983_pt1 | contig 14410 bp, 7 predicted proteins | sample Watercolumn_Towu_2_FD_181712 | JGI IMG/M metagenome (GOLD analysis project Ga0233425, IMG submission 181712) | Freshwater microbial communities from Lake Towuti, South Sulawesi, Indonesia - Watercolumn_Towuti2014_140_MG | ecosystem: Environmental > Aquatic > Freshwater > Lake | place: Indonesia...
GATCTACCCGAATCAGCCGCACGTCCGGATGTATTACGGCAAATCGAGGCCGGAAACTGTGGGGCTGGTTCTAAGCCTTGCAGGCCTGACTACGCTGCTGCTCGGAGTGCCAGTCCTGAGAAAAATGCCTGCTTTCGGCCGGATGACAGCAGCCCTCGATACCGACGCGATTTTCGGTTGGATCAGGCGGACCCTTTATTGGCCGTCGATTGCCGCATTCTTTGGTCGCGAGAGAAACGTGCTGGTGGCCATGGCCGTTTTGTTCGGCTGCTTTTTCGGGCTCATCGTTTTCAACAAGGGAGAGGATCCACAGTCGCTGCTTCGTGACGGCATATTGCTCAAGGATCTGAAGGAGTTCGCGCAGGCCAGGGGAAATTTCAAGCGGGTATTGGAAAAGTACGCGATGGCAGGCGTGGCGGACCAGGCCAGTTATTACTACGCCATTACGTATTACATGGAGGACAACTGCGACCGGACGATCGCGGCATTCAACCAACTCATCGGCCAATATCCGGAAAGCGTGTGGGTGCCGGAAGCCTATTACCACATCGGCCTGTGTCATAGAAAATTGCATAACGAGACTGAAGCGAGGAAAGCGTTCACCTATGTGGCCGATCGCTTTACGGCCACGGACTGGGCGGAGCGGGCCCGGGAAAGCATGGAAGAAGTTCCGGCCGATGGTGATTCCCCCGAGACCACAGAGCAATGGAATCAGGCCATCGCCAAGTTCAACCAGGACGAGTGCGGTGAAGTTGTTGCCCTGGTTGGCAGAATGCAGGATGAAGATCCGGAGTTTCCGAGGATGGACGAGGCCGTGGCTCTGAAGGCGCTCTGTTTGTTCAAGGGGAAAAGCTTTCAGGAGTCGGCCAAGACCTACCAGCGCATGATCAAGGAATTTCCCGAGAGCAGGCTGCTCCCGGAGGCGTATTACCATCTGGGCCTGAGTAACCAGCAACTTCACCGTTCGGAGGCCGCGAGAAAGGCTTATAACGTCGTGATTACCCGGTATCCGACCACGGATTGGGCGAATCGGGCGAGCCGCGTTCTAGCCGAATTGAAATAACGGGATTGTCATGATGCCTGAGAATTCAGAGGGGGCTCAGCGTGCCCCGGTCAAGCCGGATCTCTCGATTGTTATTCCCGCCTATTACGAGGAAGGGAATCTGGAGCAGATGTATCGGAAACTGAACAAGGTTCTGCCAGGGTTGAGCCTCACTTGGGAAATCATCTTTGCCGACGATGGCAGCCAGGACAATACCTGGGAAATCATCGAGTCCCTGCACCGGAGGGACGATAGAGTCAAGGGAATCCGGTTTTCCCGAAACTTTGGGCATCAATATGCGCTGTATGCGGGACTTGCTCAGGCGAAGGGCAGAGCCGTGATTTCCATGGACGCGGACCTGCAGCATCCGCCAGAGGTGATTCCCGAACTGATTGCCGAGTGGCAGAAGGGCAGTCGGATCGTTTACACCATCCGGCTGGAGCACCCGAACATTTCGTTCTTCAAGAAGACGACATCGCGGTTGTTCTACAAGGTCTTGTCCTTTCTCAGTGGCGTCAAACTGGAAAGCGGGACGGCCGATTTCCGCTTGATGGATCGTCAGGTCGTCGACAGTATCCTGCAGTTGCGGGAAGAGGGTTTGTTCCTGCGGGGGCTGGTGAATTGGGTCGGTTACCCGGCTTCTTCGGTAACCTTTCAGAGCGCCGATCGTTTTAGCGGAATCAGCCAATACACCATCAGAAAGATGATCAAGTTGGCATGGACGGGCATCATCTCGTTTTCGCTGGTTCCGCTTCGGGTCGGAATCATCATCGGGGTGGTCACCAGCATTCTGGCCTTTGCGGAATTGGCCTATGCGGTTTACGCGAAGCTGTTCACGGATACCGCTGTTCCCGGCTGGGCGTCTGCGGTCTCGATCTTGTCCATCCTGTTCGGGGTGCTCTTCATACTGGTGGGACTGCTGGGTGAATACATAGGCCGCATTCTCATCGAGGTGCGCCGGCGCCCCCGCTTCCTTATCAGCGATCAGGTGGGAATTGACAACCCGGTTCCCGACAGCGATTTCAGATAGTCCGGGAATTTTGGGGTGATAGTCCGGAAAGCCGTCGGCGGTATCTGGTGTTCGCCGGGGCGGTCGTTGTTCGGGAATTGCCAACGGCTCGATGCCCGAAGGGCCTTGGTTGGGCCGTTATGACGGTGAACGCGAATCTCGCCGACTTGGGCGGCGGCGGAGTGTGTTAGTCCGGTAATTCCCTGGCGCGGAAGGGGGAGATGGATGATGCAAACTGAGGGTTGGGAGCAGAGAGCAGACGGGAACGACCTCGGATTGGGCGCGACAGGGGCGGCCGATCATTGCGAGTTGTTCATCGTCATGCCTTGTCTGAATGAAGCGGAAACCTTGGCGACATGTGTCGGTAAAGCCATGGCCTTTCTGGGCTCAAGCCATCAGCTCTGCTGCTGCGGCGGCTCCGGCGGGGTGAACAGCGCCGCCAGGCGGGCACCGGGGTCCTCTGCCCGCATGAAGGCCTCCCCCACCAGGAAGCCGTGTACCCCGTGCTCGCGCATCCGCGTGACGTCGGCCGGTTCGAGGATGCCGCTCTCGGTGACGACCAGGGTTTCCGCAGGAATCCGCGGCAACAGCTCCAGGGTGGTCCGCAGGTCGACCTCGAAAGTCCGCAGATTGCGGTTGTTGATGCCGATCAGCGGCAGCTCCAGCCGCAAGGCCCGGTCCAGTTCCGCCGCATCGTGCACTTCCACCAGCACATCCATGCCCAGCGCGCCGGCCAGGGCGGCGAGTTCGCCCATCAGCCGGTCGCCCAGCGCCGCGGCGATGAGAAGGATGCAGTCGGCACCGATGGCCCGTGCCTCGTACACCTGGTAAGGGTCGATCAGGAAATCCTTGCGCAGCACCGGCAACCGGCAGGCTTCCCGGGCCTGCTCCAGGTAGTCCTCGCAGCCCTGGAAGAAATCGTGGTCGGTCAGCACCGACAGGCAGGCCGCGCCGCCGGCCTGGTAACTGGCGGCGATCTCGGCCGGGCGGAAGTCCTCCCGCAGCACGCCTTTGCTGGGTGAGGCCTTCTTGATTTCGGCGATCACCGCCGGTCGGCCTGCCGCCGCGGCGTTGCGCAGAGCCTGGACGAAGCGGCGCGGCGCCGGGGCCTGTTCCGCACGGCAGCGCAGGACATTGAGGGAACTGCGGGCTTCCCGCTCGGCGATTTCTTCCCGCTTGCGAGCGAGGATCTTCTGGAGGATGTCGGGGATGGCTTCGCTCATCGGATCGGGGCAGGATGGCTGGGGATGGAGGGCATGACCCTCCGGCCATTATGCCACGAGACCACCGGCGCCACCTGCTGCCCCGGCCGAGGGTGCGGCGGGCGAAACTCCGCCTGCGGCCGGTTGTGGCAAACTATCCGCATGTATCTGGAACACTTCGGCCTCACCAGCCAGCCCTTCACCATCGCGCCCAACCCGCGGTTCGTCTACCTCAGCCCGCAGCATCGGGAGGCCCTGGCGCACCTGCTGTACGGGGTCCAGGTGGGGGGCGGGTTCGTGGTGATGACGGGGGAGGTCGGCACCGGCAAGACCACCCTGTGCCGTTGCCTGATGGAACAGCTGCCGGAGGACGTCGACATCGCGCTGATCTTCAACCCGCGGCTCAGCGCCCGCGAACTGCTGGCGAGCATCTGCGACGAGCTCCGCATCGCCCAGCCCGGCCCCCTGGCCAGCATCAGGGTGCTGATCGACCGGCTCAACCACCATTTGCTGGAAGCCCACGCCAGAGGCCGGCGGACGGTGGTCCTCATCGACGAGGCGCAGAACCTGAAACGCGACGTGCTGGAGCAGGTGCGCCTCCTCACCAATCTGGAAACCAACGAGAGCAAGCTGCTGCAGATCATGCTGGTGGGCCAGCCGGAACTGCGCGACGTGCTGAAGGAGGAACGCATGCGCCAGCTGGCGCAACGCATCACCGCCCGCTTCCACCTGGAGCCGCTGTCGTTCGACAATACCCGTCACTACGTCCAGCACCGGCTGTCGGTCAGCGGCGCCCGCGCCCCCATCTTCAGCAGCGCAGCGATCGCCCGCGTCCACTGCTATTCCAAGGGCATCCCGCGCCTCATCAACCTCATCTGCGACCGCGCCCTGCTGGGTGCCTACAGCCAGGGCCGCATCGACGTGTCACCCGCCATCGTCAACAAGGCGGCACGGGAGATCCTGGTCCAGCCCAAGCCCTGCCGCGTGGTGCGAACCGGCTTCTCCATCGCGGCGGGAGTCGCCGCCGTCGTCGCTGCCGCCATCGGCACCGGCGGGTGGGAAATGGTGGCGGAGGCGCCGCAGTCCTGGCTGCGGCCGTGGTCGGACCCGGCGCCGGCAGTGGCCGGGTCCGACGTGCCGGTGGTCATCCGGCGGCCACCCGCCGCCAGCCCGAACGGGGCTGCAGTGCAAGATCCGCCCGCCTCAGCGGTAGTCCCCCAGGTTGCCACGGAAGCCGTTGCGGCCGATACCGCTCCGCCGAGCGTGACGCCGGAGCCACCGAATTTCCCCACGACGGCTCCTACCCCGAATGCTCTTGGAATAGGCAACCCTCTCCAATCGCAAACGGTCGATGAATCGCCACCCCTGCCTCCGGGAGAGGGCAGGGTGAGGGCTGAAGCGCATAACGGTTCAACGAGTGCGCCGCAACCACAAGGCGCTCAGGCTCTCACCCCAACCGGCATCGCCCCCCTCGCAGCGCTCTCCCCGCAGGGAGAAGAGCCTAATTCGACGCCGTTAGCCCCCACCCCGCCCGAGCCGGCAACCCCTCCCGCCGCTGCCGAACCTGCGCCACCCTCCGACCCGCCCTTGCCGGTCCGCCTAGGGGCGGCGGCGGCAGTTGCGCCGGCGCAGGCGCTGCTGGCCCTGTGGGGTGTGGCCAGCAGGGCCGGGGACGATGCTTGCGGTGTGGCCCGGGGCCACGGCTTGCGCTGCTTCCATTTCGAGGGCGACTGGCCGGCGCTGCAGCGTCTGGACCATCCTGCCCTGCTGGAGCTGCAATCGGCGGAAGGCGGTTTCCGCCCGGCGCTGCTGATCCGGGCCGAGCCCAACCGGCAGCCGCTGCTGGAACTGAACGGCGAACGCTTCGCCGTGGCGGAAGCGGAGCTGCTGCCGCTCTGGCGCGGCAAGGCGCTGATCCTGTGGAAACCGCCGGCCGGATATGGCGGCTCCATGGAGTTGGGCAAACACGGCAACGAGGTCGGCTGGCTGCGGCGCCAACTGGGAGTGACGGCCACCAAGGCCGGCCAGGAAAACCATTACGACGCCGCGCTGCAAAGCCGCGTCACCGCGTTCCAGCAGAAGCACGGCCTGCGCCCGGACGGCATCGCCGGACCGCTGACCCTGATCACCCTGCAGGCGAGCGCGACGGATGGCCCGCGACTTGGAAGCTCCGCCGATTCGCCGCAGAATTAGGCCATGTCGTACATCCTCGAAGCCTTGCGCAAGTCGGAGCGGGAGCGGCAACGCAAGCACGCCCCGTCGCTGACCGCTGCCGTCGCCGCGGAGCAGCCGGCGCCACGGCGCAGCTGGCTGCCCTGGCTGATGGTCGCCCTGCTGGTGGCCGGGAACACTGCGGCCCTGATCTACTTCCTGCAGAACCATCGCAGCGAGGCTCCGGCCACCGCCGCCGCGCCTCCGTCCGCGGTCGCGGGCAAGACCGAGCCCGACCCACCGCGCGCTGAACCGGCAACCGTCGCCGCCACCCCGGCCCCAAGGCCTGCCGCGCCGACCCCCGCCCTACCGCCGGCCGCGGCCGTCGCTGCGCCGCCGGCAACCGCGCCCCCCGCGGCCCCGGAGCAGCATCCTCCGAGGCAAGACGCCGAACCGGTAATGGCGACCAGCCGTCCGCTACCGCCTCGCGCCGCGGAAAAGCCGGCACGCCGCAGGCCGGCACCCGTCACGCCCGCCGACGACGACGCGGCAGGCGACACCGCGGACGACAAGCCGGCCTATCGCATCAACGTATTGGCTTACAGCTCCGACCCGCAGGAACGCTTCGCCATCATCAACATGACCCGTTACACCAAGGGCGAGCAGATGCCGGACGGAACCGTGGTGGAAGACATCGAACCGGGCGGGGTGATCCTGCTCCGCAACGGCAAGCGCATCCGGATCAGCCGCTGATCTGCGGAATCAGCCCGGCTGGTCTTTCTGCCGCGGACCTCCCTGCCCGGGGTTTTCCGCCGCTCCCGGAACGGTTTCCGGGAGCGGGTCGGGACACTCGTGGCGGAAATGGCTCCAGGCCTCGCAACGGCGGCCACTGGCCGGTTCGATGCAGACGGTGCCGGTGGGGATGCCGTTGACGCTCAGTGGTTCGGTCCGCCAGCCGTCCTCCAGGCATTTCACCACGGCGGGGTTGGGGAGGGCCGGAGCCGCCGGCGCGGCGCTGCAGCCGGCTACCGAGACGGCGGCGATGATCGGCCCGATCAGGCCGACCACCAATACGGAACGGATGCTCATGGGGCCGCTCCGCCCGGCATCGGGCGCCGGCTGTGGGTGGGGAACACCGACTTGTCGGCGGAGCGCAGCGACTTGCCGAAGCGACGGTCGGAGGTCGTGACCTGGGCCGGACCGTCACCGGTCGGTTCGGGCAGGAACTCCATGCTGCGCACACCGGCCGCGTTCTCGCTGATGAGCACGCGGCGGACGCCGCCGACCAGAGTCGGCAACCGCCGGCCGTTGTAGGCCTCCTTCTCGGCTCCGGTTGCCAATCCGTCCGCACCCTTCAGCCCCAGCTGCAAAGGAAGGGAAAGCTGACGCCGCTCGGCGCCGAACCCGAACGGATTGTAGAACCAGGTATTGGAGAAGGAGATGTTGTTGAGCTCGTCCGACTCGAAGATGGCGCCGGTATAGTCGGCGACGAAGGCCATGTAGTAGAACCCGGCCGGATAGGGCTGACCGGCGGCGTCCTTGTAAATGTCGAACTGATAAGCCGGCGCCTCGGCGGAGCCGTCGCGATAATAGGAGCGGTTGGGATCGAGCGGTTGCGGGAATTCGTCGAAGGCGAGGACGATGGGATTGGTGAGGAACTCCGAGTCGCTCAGCACCAGGTCGGCGAACCAGCCCGGCGGAACGGTGGCGCCGCCGATGTTGGCGATCTCGTAGGTCAGCGCGGCCTGGCCGGCGTCGTCCCACTCGACGTACCAGGTATTCACCTCCAGGTCGGCGGAATTGTTGGTGAAGGTACTGGTGCCGTCGCTGACCGCCGCGTTGTTGGATTCGTCAGTTTCCGCCACGGCGTCGATGTCGTCCAGCAGCAGGCCCAGGTAATAGACGCCGGGTTCCAGGGTCGGGGGAATCTCGAAGCCGATGGGGTTCTCGTCGACGGGATCGCAGCCGGGAATGTCCGCATAGCAGCGGTAGACCTTATCTCCCGGCACCATCTCGAAGGGGATCTGCTCGTAGACCACATAGGTGTCGGCGGCGGTGATCCTATCGTCCTTGGACAGCAGGAAGGCCACGGAAGCGACGCCGGTCGGCACCGTTCCGGCACCGCCATTCCTGATCTCGTAGGCCAGCTTGCCGCTGCCGCCGAGATTAGTGTCGAACTGCGCGTTCCAGCTCACCACCTGCAGGTCGGGGAGATCGCCGCTGGGCGGCGGTGCCGGCGGGTCCGGTGTCGGCGTGACGTCGCCGTTGGGGCCGTCGTCCAGAACCCACATCTGGAAGGTCACCTTCGGCAGGAAGTCGTAGGGCATCCAGAAGAAGCCGCTGTCGCCCCAGCTGGTGCTCCAGGAATTGATCACCTTCACGGCGCCGCCGTAGCGCTCATTGTCATAGCCGACGGCGGTGACCGCGTGGCGCCCGTGCTGGCCGGTATTGCTGCCCTGATCGGAGTTGTAGACCGAATCGGTACCCCGCAGGTTGTAGAACTGGTCGAACACCTCGATGCCCAGCACGACCGGCTTGCGCTGCGCCAAGGCCCCCTTCAGGTCGCTGAGGGTGCTCAGGGTGTAGCGCTTGAGCCCCTTGAACTTGGCCGCCTCGGCCTGGACGGCGGCGCTCGGCTGGTTGCGGAAATCCTGGTCGGTGTATGGCATCAGGTTCCAGGTCGCCGCGCCCTGGTTGATGATGAGGTCGAGGGCGTCGAAAATCTGTGAGCCGCCGTCCTGCCCGCCGTTGACCTGGTTGTAGATGAAGGCGGGACTGAACAAGTGGTCGGTGGTATCGAGCGACCAGCCCATCTCCACCCCTTCCTGGTAGCTCTTCAAGGCATAACCGGTGGCCCAGGCGACACAGCTTCCCTGTTGGCCCTGGTCGCCCGGCGTCGGGAAGTTCGGGCTGAGGTCGACCGATTTCGGCTCGGTGGGCGGCTCTCCCGGCGCGCCCAGCAGGTCCGAGGACAAATGGGTGCGGTCGAAGCCGGCGTAGGTCTTGGGATCGACGGTCTGACCGCCGGTACCCTTGTCGCCGCCGGGCTCCTGCACCAGGATCGTCACCTTGGCCTCGTTGCCGAATCCCTTCTGATCCGAGACATGGAAGGGAATCTCCACGGTCGCCGGCGGGGTGGCGGTCACGATTGCGTTCAGCAGCCCAGTGACGGAATCGACCGCCGCTTGTTCATAACCGGTTCCGCTCGACCCACCGACCAGGTCGAAACTGAGGGTGTCGTGGTCGGCGTCGACGCCGATGAGCTGGGCTTTGACCAGCGGCACCGAAGGGTCCGCCGTCAGGCTCAGGGGAACCGCCACAGGGGGGTGGTTGGCGACGCCCTGAGAGAACACCACGGAGACCACGTGGTCTTCCTTGACGGGCTTGAGGGTGTAGCGCAGTGCCTTGCCGGGCTGGCCGTCCTTCTTCCACTGATTGTCGACGAACAGGCTCGCCACCATCCCGGCGGCCGGCTTGGCCCGGAACGACTTGGCTCCGCCGTAGGGAACCAGGAAGTCGCCGAAGGGCCTCAGGTTGCCGCCTTGGGCGTCTCCGCGGATCCCCGCCGATACCGTGAGGATCTTCTTTTTGAAGACCACCACCAGTTTGTGCTTGGCCTGCACGTCGACGAAGGTATAGCCGGTGAGACTGCCGACGGACGCCCCGTCGACCTTGACGTCGCTGACCTCGAAGGCATCGTTGCGGGGTTCGAAGGTGAAGGTGAGGTCGCCGCCGGTTTCGACGGTTTTCGAGCCGGATTCGCTGACGATGCGGCCGGGACCACTGGCGACGGTCTTGATGCGGAAGCTTTCGGCCCAGGACAGCGCCGGCACCAGGAGGCTGGCGAGGAGCAGGCAAAAGATCGGGAACTGGCGGCGAGTGGCGGTGGACATGACGGTAACCCCCCTTGCGACGAACATTGGGAATCCGGATGCTGAGACCCAGCGGTGGGCCATGGTAGGGCTGCCGTGCCCGTGATGGATTGATCCTGAGCAATCATAGCCCCAATTGGGATTCGGGATAACCGGCCGGCAATCCGCAGCGTTCCCCGTTGGAGTCACGGCCGCGCCGCCCGGCTGTTGCTGCGGGCGGCGACACCCGACGAATTCCCGTGGCCTTGAAGGTCCCGGTGCTGGTCTTGGTCTGGACTTGGGGCCGAATTGGGCGGAACATCCGTTCGCAACGTTGTTGAAATAAGGAACCCTCTCCCTCTGGGCAATGTCGTTACCATGAAAGCCGCGCAGCGAACACCTTGGTCTCCCTCTCCCTGCGGGAGAGGGCTAGGGTGAGGGCCAAAGACGCCCAAATGTTTCAACGGAGTTCCCGCGAGCATTGGCACCTTGGCCCTCACCCAACCGGCTTCCCCCCCTCGCTTCGCTCTCCCCTCAGGGAGTGGGGCTTAATTCAACGCCATGGACATCTGTTCGATCCCGGCCACCGGATTCCAGACCCCGCCACCGGACCTGCCGTGCCAGGACCGGAGCGGGTCGGTACCGTGATCTCGGTTGGGAAACCTTGCCGGAGCCAAACCTTGCCAACGCCGACTCGATCACCGGTGGGTAACCCCAGTGCCAACCCACCTCCCTTGTTTCCGGGGCTCGTTTGCCTGGGCCTCATCCTCTCCGGCTGCGATTCGCTAACTCAGGCCAAAGAATTCGATCCCCTTGCCGTGACCAGCAGACCTGCGAACCCGGCGGAGTGCCGGCCGGCCCTTCCCGGAGATGCGGTGGAAGTGCGGGATCCCCGCAACGGTTCGCTGCAGTCGCTGCGGGCGCAAGATCTGAGCGCAAGCCTGGAGATCTGCCCTGAGTATGCCGAGGCGCGCCGGCAACGAGACGGTTCGCGGGCGGCGCTGCTGTTCATCGGCCGTCACGCGGAACGTTTCGGCCTGGCCGACCCCGCCGGCGAGCTCGCGGTCCTCCGCAACGACGGTGACGGACTGGGATTTCAGCACGTGCGGCTGGTCCAGCAGTTTCGGGGTCTGCCGGTGTTGTACGCGGAGCTGATCGTGCACTTCGACCGCGATTTCCGGCTTTACCTGCTCACCGGACATTACCTCCCTACTCCGGCTATGCTAGACATCACCCCCGCCCTCACCGAAGCGTCGGCCCTGACGGCGGCGGCGTCCGCGGTGCCCGGCGCGGCGCCGGGCTGCGGCGGCTGCAGTGCCCGCTTGGCGGTCTATCCCGAAGAGGGACATGCCCGTCTGGTTTTTCAGGTCAAGGTCAACCCGGGAATGCTGAACGCAGCGACCGTCCTCGTCGACGCCGCAACCGGAAAAATCCTAAAGACACTCTCAGATATTCAAACCGGTCCTGGCACTCGTGCCACCCCGGAATAGGAAAGCAGTCGCGCCAGGACCGGTTTCCCTCACCCCGGCCCTCTCCCGGAGGGAGAGGGAGATCAAGGTGTTCGCTGCGCGATTTTCATGGTAACGGGGTGAGCGGCGCCTTTCGCGCGCCGCACCCCGTTCCGTTCGATCTTGCAATCGTGGAGGATGGTCATGGCTTCTTGCTTGTTCGCGGCGCACCGTGCTGCCCGGGTGGCGTTTTCCGGCGTCTTGGCGCTGTTGCTCGGTCTCGGCGACGCGAGGGCGGCGGCGCCCGCCTGGGGTAGCGGCGGGTCTTCCCCGATCACGCTGATTCCCCTGCAGACCCGGCCGGTTTCGCCGGGTTATGCGGCGGCGGCGGCCAAGCTGCCGGCAGGGCAGGCCCAACCCGATCCGCAAGCGGTTGATCTCGGGCAACGGCTGGGATCGATCCTGCACGGCCTCAAGTCCACGATGCCGGGTTCCGCCGCGAACGCGGCCCCGTCCCCACGGAAGGGTCTTTCCCAAGCGAAGCCGTCCCCGTCGGCAGCGGCGGGCCCCCCGCCTTTTTCCAAGAAGTCCATGCCGCCCGACCTGGCAGCGTTGGCAAAGGCCCCAGCCGAAACCCTGGATTCCGCGACGGAGCCGGTCGAAGTACAGCTGAGCCCGCTCGGGTCGGTGACCCACATGCGTGGCAACAAACTGGCTGGGCGGACCGGCGCCAGACGGGCCGCGGGAGCGCGCGCCAGCCTGCAGGCGAACGCGCCATTCCTGGCCCTCGCCGATCCCCGCGAAGCAACCGCCCAAACCTTTCTCCGCCGCTACCACGCCCATTTGAAGCTGAACGATCCGGACCGGGAGCTGAGCCTGATCCGGGCCGATGACGATGACCTTGGCCAGCGCCACTACCGCTATGCCCAGCAGCATGCCGGCCTGCCGGTGTGGCCGGCCAATCTGCTGGTGCATCTAGACAGCGCCGGCAACGTCGATTCCCTGGACGGCAGCTACATCCCCACCCCGGCGACCCTCGACGCCCAGCCGCGCCTGGATGCCGAGGCGGCCCTGGCCGCGGCCCGCGCCGCGGTTCCCGAAGGCGATCGCGGCGAAGCGCACGGCAACGATCTGATCATCTATGGTCCCCACGACCGGCCCGCGCGGCTCGCCTGGAAAGTCGAACTGCTCATCGGACTGGAACAGGACTGGCTGGTGCTGGTGGATGCCTTGACCGGTGCCATCCTCAACGCCTACGACAACGTCCAGCACGCCAATGTCGCCGGTTCCGGTGTCGATCTGTTCGGGGTTTCCCGCAACCTCAACGTCTGGTCCGACAGCGGCAAGTTCTACCTGATCGACACCAGCAAGCAGATGTTCGATCCCGCTTCCACCCCGCCGGCCATGAACACCACCCGCGGCGCCATTTTCATCTATGACGCGGAACACTACGGCCCGCCGGCGAACCAGGACATCAAGGGCACCCTGGTGCAGTCCCAGAACGCCGCGACCGGATGGCTGGCGGACGGCGTCAGCGCCGCCTACCACTTCTCCAACACCTACGACTACTACCTGACCCACCACCAGCGCAACTCCATAGACGGCAAGGGCGGCAACATCATGGCCCTGGTCCGCTACGGCCAGGATTACGCCAACGCCAACTGGAACCCCGGTCTGCAGGGCATGATGTTCGGTACCCATCTGCCCTATGCCCGGGCACTGGACGTGATCGCCCACGAGATGACCCACGGGGTGACCGAGCATACGGCGGCGCTGGTCTACCAGGATCAGGCCGGCGCCCTCAACGAGGCCATGTCGGACATCCTCGGCGAGAGTACCGAGGCCTTCGTCAACGGCACGGCGGACTGGAAGCTGGGGGAAGACACGACCAACGTGTTGCGGGACTTCAAGAATTCCATGGATGCCTGGCCGGGACATCCCTATCCCTTCAAGATGAGCCAGTTCTACACCTCAGAAATGATCGTGAATCTGCGCTGCGAGGCCGCAGGGGTGCCGCCGGCGCAGTGTCCGAAGCCGGGCGATCCCAACTTCGAGCCGAATACCGACCACGGCGGCGTCCACATCAACTCCAGCATCATCAACCGAGCCTATTACCTGCTGGTGGAGGGCCTGACCGGGGCCATCGGCATCGTCGACGCGGAGAAGATCTTCTACCGCGCTCTGGCCTTCCACCTGACCGCCCAGTCGCAGTTCATCGATGCCCGCCACGCCTGCGTCCAGTCCGCCGAGGAACTGTTCGGCGCCGCCTCGACCCAGGCCGCCAGGACCAAGGAAGCTTTCGACGCCGTGGAAATCCTCGACGCCGCGCCGACCCCGACGCCCACCCCCAAACCGGTGGTCACCGGGGACGATTCGGTCTTCTTCGTGTCCTACAGCAACGGCGACAATGCCTGGGTGTTGGGGCGGCGCGAGCCCGGCCTGCAAGATCCCGACATCGGCAACTATTTCCTGGACGGTGCCAACCTGACTTTTGCGGCCTACAAAAGGCCTTCGGTGAACGGCGACGGTTCCATGGGGACCTTCGTAACCCCGACCCGGGACGTGTGCCTGTTCTATACCGACTGGAGCAATGTGCAATGTGCAGGGGTCAGTAGCGTCAACGCGGCGGCCATCTCCGATGACGGCAACCTGTTCGCCTATGTGCTGACCGATAGCACGACCGGTCTGATCGAGAAGAAGATCCACGTCATCAATTTCACCACCCAAAGCGACACCCCCTACGACCTGCTGGCGCCGGCCACGGAGGGGGGCAGCGTGGACCAGATTCAGGGCGCCGACGCCATGGACTTCCTGTCGAGCAACCGGCAACTGGTGTTCGACGCCTTCAACGTTCTCAGTCTGGCGGATGGAACCAAGGTGGGAGCGTGGAGCATCTATTCCCTCGACCTGGCCACCGGCAACATCTCGATGGTGGTGGCTCCGCGCGCCGGTACCGATGTCGGCAACCCCTCCATCGGCCATACCAGCGACGACCTCATCACCTTCGAGGCCCGCGAAGCCGCGACCAATGTATCCACCCTCTACGTGGGCAGCCTCAATACCGGCGACCTCCAGGCGGTGACCGAGATCAGCGGCGACCCGGCAGGGGCGCCGGTCTATGCGGCACCAACGTTTGCCGGCGACGACGCTGCCGTAATCTATTCCAAGCCCGACGGCACCGTTCCCAGCCTGAGCTCCCTCCACCGCGTCACTCCCGATGGCCAGACCGCCCCGTGGCTGAGCGACGGCGATCTGGCGGCCGTGTACCGGCGGGGTACCCTGTTCAAGCTCGATGTCACCAAGAATGGCACCAATGAAGGCACGATTCGCAGCGACAAGGACGGCATCGTCTGCGGCAGCCGCTGCTCCTCCAGCTTCCCGTCCGGAACCCTGGTCACCATCAGCGCAGAACCGGGTCCCGGGGCGATTTTTGCGGGATGGGGAGGTGCCTGTTCGGGGAACAATGCCTCCTGCCAGATCACCATGGATCAGGCCAAGACCGCATCGGCCAGCTTCAATACCGCGCCAGCCCCGCAAACTTTCGAATTGACCCTCTCCAAGGATGGGACGGGTACCGGCACCGTCACCAGCAACCCGGCCGGCATCGACTGCGGCGCCACCTGTTCCGCCAGCTTCAATTCCGGCAGCGTCGTGGTGCTCACCGCCACTCCGGCCAACGGTTCCACCTTCGCCGGCTGGAGCGGCGG
>Ga0233425_10007984_pt1 | contig 14409 bp, 10 predicted proteins | sample Watercolumn_Towu_2_FD_181712 | JGI IMG/M metagenome (GOLD analysis project Ga0233425, IMG submission 181712) | Freshwater microbial communities from Lake Towuti, South Sulawesi, Indonesia - Watercolumn_Towuti2014_140_MG | ecosystem: Environmental > Aquatic > Freshwater > Lake | place...
AAACTCCCTTTTCACAACGCTTAAAAGCGTTGTTTTATTGCTTCTTCTATGTTAACAGAGAAGCAACTTAAGGAAATAAGGGAATACTTAGAAGGAGCACAGAATCCTATTTTTTACTACGATAATGATGCTGATGGATTGGCGGCATTTTTAATTATGTGGAAATTTATTGGAAGAGGGAAAGGAGTTGCTGTCCGTGGAGCTCCAGATCTTAACAGGCAATATGCTAAAAGAGCTGAACAGCTTAATGCAGATGTTGTCTTTGTACTTGATGTTCCTTTAATAGGAGAAGACTTTTTGGATGAATTCAAGAAGAAGAATATGAGTGTTATTTGGATAGACCATCACGATATTCCAAATAAAGATTATCATAATATTCCAAATTTAATTAATTATAACCCTAATAACAATTACGGAAAAGAAAAGAGTTCTGAGCCTACTTCATATTTATGCTATAAAGTAACTGAAAGAAAAGAAGATGAATGGATTGCGCTATGTGGATGCATTGCAGACCATTATATGCCTGATTTTGCTTCAGAATTTGCAAAAGAAAATCCTGAAATGTGGGGGAAAGGAATAAAAAAGCCATTTGATGCTTATTACAAAACTGAGATAGGAAAGGTTGCACAGTTATTTAATTTGGGATTGAAAGATTCTACTTCAAATATAGTTGATATGCAAAAATATCTTGTTAAGTGCAAAACTCCTTTGGCTGTTTTCGAAGATGAGAAGATGAGTTTTGTGGAAAAGTACGAGGAAATAAGAAAAAAGCTTGACGATTTAATTAAGGAAGTAAAATCAAATAAAGAAGACAAAGCAATATTCTATTTATATGCTGGGGAGATGAGTATAAGCTCTGAATTAGCTAATGAAATATCTTATAATTTCCCTGGAAAATATGTAATTGTTGGATATAAGAAAGGAGCAATAGTTAATTTGTCTCTTAGAGGAAAAGGAATAAGAAAGATAATGGAGAAAGCGATTAAAGATTTGGAAGGCGCATCTGGAGGAGGGCATGAAGATGCTGTTGGAGCTAGAATACAGGCAAAAGATTTTGAAAAATTTAAAGAAACTATTGAAAATCAGTTAAAATGAATAAAGATTTTGAATTAAATGCTGAAATAAATGGAAGAGTTCAGGGAATTGGATTTAGAGCAATGATTAGAAATTATGCTGATGAGAATAACTTATTTGGATTCGTTATGAATAAAGATTCTGGAGAAGTAAGAGTTGTTGTTCAGGGAAATAAAGAAAAATTAGATAGGTTTTTAGGATGGATAAAATCAAATCCTGGAATTTCGAGAGTTGATGATATTAAATTTGATGTAAATGAAATAAAAAATAAGTTAAAAAGTTTTGAAATTAAAAAAGAATATGGATTTTTGGAGGATAAATCCAGAAGCTTTATTAAGCTAGGAAAATCGATTTTTAAATGAAAGCTGAAAATATTCCAACACACATAGTGCTTATACCTGACGGTAATCGAAGATGGGCGAAAGAAAAAGGGCTTTTCGTAACTGCTGGACATTATAAGTCAGCAGAATATGATAGTGTAAAGTCTATTCTTAGTGAAGCTAAATCTCTTGGAATTAGATATATTACTTTCTGGGGATTTTCAACTGAAAATTGGTCAAGGGATGAAAAAGAAATAAAAGCAATTTTTGAATTAGTTTCTGGATTATTAGATAAACTGGAGGATGAGGCAACAGAGAAGAAGGTGCGGTTTAGGCATCTGGGAAGAAAAGATAGACTTCCTAGAGAGCTTTTAGATAAAATAAATAGAGTTGAAGAAAAAACTTCTGGATATAATGATTTGAATGTGCAGGTTTGCCTGGATTATGGTGGGAGAGATGAAATTATAAGGGCTGTTAATAAAATGATATCGAATGGAGTTAAAAAAGTAGATGAAAAAAATTTCTCAGAATATTTAGATACAAAAGATATACCTGACCCTGATCTTATAATTAGAACTTCTGGAGAAAAAAGACTTTCTGGGATGATGCCTTTTCAAAGTGTTTATAGCGAGTTGTACTTTAGTGATTGTTATTTCCCAGATTTTGATTCATTGGAATTGAAAAAAGCTGTTGAAGATTATCAAAAGAGACAAAGGAGATTTGGAGGAAACTAATGAAAAGCAAAGAAAACGAAAAAACAGCGAAGAAGAATCTTTTAAGAGAAGGAGAAGAAGTTTCTGGAGTTAAAATAGAAGGATATGATTTTAATAAAGGTGTAAATTATGAAAAAATAGTTGAAAGCTTTGGTTCTACAGGATTTCAAGCGTCTCATCTTTCTAAAGCAATTGAAATAACTAATGATATGATTAAAGAGAATGCATTTATATTTTTAGGATACACGAGTAATATGGTTTCTTCTGGATTAAGAGAGATATTTAGGTTTCTTGTTGAAAATAAAAAAGTTAATGTGGTTGTTACAACAGGGGGAGGAATTGAAGAAGATTTCATAAAATGTCTCGGACCATTCATACTCGGAGATTTTAGAGCTTCTGGGAAGGAACTAAGAGATAAAGGAATAAATAGAATTGGAAATATATATGCTCCAAACAATAGATATATTGAATTTGAGAAATTTGTTCAGCCAATATTGGAAGAAGTTTATAAAGAGCAGAAAAAAAATGGTAAAATGACTACTCCAAGTGAATTAATATGGAAAATGGGGGAGAAAATAAACAATAAAGAAAGCATTTATTATTGGGCTTGGAAAAACAAAATAAAAGTATATTGCCCTACTGTATTGGACGGAGCGTTAGGAGACAATGTATATTTTTTCAAGTTTAAGCATCCTGATTTTGTTTTGGATATTGCTGAAGATGTAAAGTCATTTAATGATTTAACAATTGGATTAGAAAAATCTGGATTGGTTATTTTGGGAAGTGGAGTTGTTAAACATTCTATATTGAATGCAAATATGCTTAGAAATGGGGCAGATTATGCAGTTTATATTAATAATGCTCAAGAATTTGATGGGAGTGATGCTGGAGCTCTTCCTGAAGAAGCAGTCTCGTGGGGTAAAATAAGAAAAGATGCAAAGTCGGTAAAAGTATTCGGTGATGCGACTATTTTATTCCCTCTTTTAGTTGCGGAGAGTTTTGCAAAGTAATGTTTATATATCTTATTTGATTGATAATTCGATGAGGTTTGATTTAAAGTTAAAAAGAAATTATGTCTTTGTAATTTTTTTAATTGTTTTGTTTGCAAGTTTAGGCGTATTTGTTTATAGTTATCAGCAATCAATTCCAAATCCAGGACACGGAGCAGATAGTGTTTGGATATTTATTAATGGAAGGATAATTGATTTGCAGAGTGCAATAAATGGAGAGTTATTTAGTGGAGTTGCTCAATCTAGTGGTGCTTCTCCAACTAGTGTTTCATCGGGGCAGAAGGGGAGTGAAATACTTGTTAAAATAAATGGCGTTGAGAAGAATCTTCAACAGGCAATTGATGACGGAAGTATATGCTATAGGGGCGGTTCTCCTTCATCTGCAGGATACTCCGCTCGTATGGTTGAAGGACATCCTGCAACAAGTGTTATAATTACAACTCTTGCGGGCGTTGAGAAGAATCTTCAACAGGCAATTGATGACGGAGAATTTTGCCAGTATTCTCTTAGTGTTAGTCATAATTGGCCTGGACCTTCTTCAGTAACTTCCTCTTCTGGAGGTATAAGTTGTGGTTCAAGTTGTTCAGCAAATTATGCGAAAGGAAAATCAGTCACATTAAGTGCAAGTCCTCCTCAATATTTTGCTCAATGGACTGGAAAGTGTGCTGGTTCTCCAAGTTCATGCAATGTAGTAGTTGATTCTGATACGAGTCTAGGCGTTGTATTTAGCCCATATTGTGGAGATAGTGTCTGTAATGGAGGAGAGAGTTGTTCTAGCTGTTCTGGAGATTGCGGTGCTTGCCCTCCTCCACCAAGTGGTGGTGGCGGTGGCGGAAGTTAATTTTTAATTAATAATTTTAATTCTTTTTATTAAATGTTCTAGAGAGTATTTGTAATTTGTCTTTTTCCAAAATTTAATTATAATCGCCCAGATAATTATATTACAAAAGGCGAATAAAGAGACCAAAGGAATTGATATTCTCCAACTCAAGCTGAATATATCTGCAAATCTGCCTAAAATTGATGAGATAATTCCTTCAAAAACGAAAATTGAAAGAGAAAGAAAACCAAAATTGCTTAGAAATATAGTTAATTTTGAGAATTTATTCGATTTTGAATCTTGATTGTATACTATAAATCCAAGAATAACAAAAAATAAGAAAATTCCATAATCAAGAGTTATTGCAGATGCCCAGAGATAATTTGTTTGCCCTTTAATAATATTTCCTGGAGAGAGAATGATGCCTGCAATTCCTGAAATAGTAAATATTAAGGATAGAAAAATAAGATATTTTTTAACTTTGATAAAACCATTTTTTGTTGAAATGATATTGCCTATAAAAATTCCGGCAATAAGAAAAGCAAAGAAAGGAATAATTGGAGAATATGCTTCAATAAAAGCTCCTAAAATGAAAGTCCATAAATTGAATCCTTTTGAAAAAACTTCCGTATAAATAGGATAGAGATAAATTCTTAGAACTGAAAGAATAGGTATTGCAAACGAAAATAGAGTGAAAAGAATAATCTTTTTGTTTAGAGAGTACTTTTTTTTAAACAAGATTGATGAAAATGGGGCTAAAAAAATCCAAGATATTCCTAAAATAAGGAGAGGTGTTGTTCTAAATATGTTGCTAAAATGGGGAAATGATAAAATGCCGTTATTAATCAAATTTCCAAGAAAAGAATAGTTTGGAGTACCTTGATAAATATCAAAATTTGGAGGAGCAAGAAAGAAGAGATATATAAAATTTAAAAGTGTTAGGCAGATTCCAAAAAGGAAGAGTTTCTTTTTTGCAGTATTAAGAGATTGGTTGCTTGAGACATATGTGTTTGTTATTCCAGACATGAATATGAACAGTCCCGCCCATAATCCTATTGAGCCTAAAAATGAAATAATTATTGATGGAGAATCAAAATTAATAGAAGTTATTCCTGAGTAAAAGTATTTTAGAGAGTGAATTATGATTATCAAGATTATTCCTATTCCTCTAATAACATCTAACCCTGTTAACCTTTTCATATAGTGTTTGGGGAATTCTTTGTTTAAATATATGTGTGAAGATTAAAGATTGCTTAAAGCAATCTTTTTATAGTGTCTTCTTTTTAATATTAAATGCAAGAAAAAGAACTAAAGGGAATGATTGGATTAGAAATACATACATATATCTTAACTAAAGAGAAATTATTCTGCAAGTGTATTGCAAGCAGGGAGAAAGGATTGAAAGCTAATGTTAATATCTGTCCGATATGCGCTGGACAGCCCGGGGCTAAGCCAATGCTTCCAAATAAAACGGCTGTTGAGAAAGCAATTCTTATTGGACTTATGCTTGGATGCAAGATAAATAATGAATTGCCTTGGCAGAGAAAACACTATAACTGGCCTGATTTGCCTAAGGGATATCAGAATACTCTATCTGGGAAGCATGCAGTTCCTGTTGGAGAAAAAGGAAGATTTTTGGGAATAAATATTGGGAGTATGCATTTGGAAGAAGATCCTGCTTCATGGAATCCTGAAACAGGAGAAGTTGATTATAATCGTTCAGGATTGCCTCTAGTTGAGATAGTTACAAATCCTGATTTTTCAACTTCTGAAGAAGTAATTGATTGGCTTGGAAAATTAATTCATAATCTTGCCTATCTAAAGGCAGTTGACAGCAATGCTGGAATAAAAGTAGATGTTAATGTAAATATTCCTGGAAAAAGTGAGAGGGTAGAGATAAAAAATGTGAGCTCAATTGAAAGTATAGGAAAGGCAATTGATTATGAATTGAAAAGACATTCTGAAGAAGAAGTGAGGAAAGTGGAAACGAGAAGATTTGATGCTGTTAAAGGGAAAACTATAAAGATGAGAGAGAAAGAGGGAGCTGAAGATTATAGGTTTATTGTTGACCCTGATTTGAAGCCAATAATTGTTGATTCTAATTTTGTCGAAGAGATACGAAGTAAAATTCCTGAAACTCCTGAGAAAAAACTTGAAAAATTAATAAAGAAATTTAAAATAGACAAAAAGAATGCTGAAGTACTTGCTAAAAATATAGATATTGTTGAATTTTTTGAAAAAGTTGCTGAAAAAGTACCTCCTAGTTTCGCAATGCCTTGGGTTACAGTTGAATTATTGAGATTTTTGAATTATAATAAAACTTCATTGAATAAAGTTGACTTGAAGGTGGAGCATTTTGTTGCTCTTCTTAATCTTGTCAAAACAGGGAAGATAACTGAATTGCAGGGAAAACAATTATTGAATAAGTTTTATCCTAAATCATTTATTCCTGATAATATAGAAGGAAAGATAACTGACAAGAAAGAGCTTGAGAAAATTGCTGAAGAATGTATGAGCGAAAATAAGAAAGCTGTTGAAGATTACAAATCTGGAGAGCAAAAAGCTCTTGATTTTCTGCTTGGAAAGATAATGGAAAAGACAAAGAGAAGAGCAGATTATAAAATTAGTAGAGAAGTTTTAATGAGTAAATTGAAAAAATAAAGTGAAGCTCCACGAGGCAAGACCTCGTGGCATCTAACGACAAAAAGAGAATTATCTCCTGCAACAACTTAACTTCGTCGAACATCAGATAATATAATTTATTTTATGATTTTATAGTAATCCTGCTTTGCTTTCACAATAAGGCCAGACCTTATGGTATAACAATTAATTAATAACCCCAGCACCAAAGATCATACCATTCTGCATTATAACAATCCAAACAATCTTCATCCCAGACTCCATCGGTACAGCATCCAGTTTCATCTCCTTCACATAAATCTGTTGCAGTTTCTTCTTCTATATAGCTTCCAGTATCATCGTAATAACAAGTATTATCAGATTGACTATAATAGTATCCTTCTCCATACCAATTTATACAATCTTCTGTTGTATAAGTTGGAGTAAATTCACAATCAATATAATAGTTAGAATAATCTAATTTTCCGTTTATACAAGTTACTGAATATGTTGAGCCATCGTCACAATATTCTTCTCCATCCATATTATTGGATATAATTGTGCCGTCGCTTGTTATACATTCTTGGGAGTTTAATTTGTCCTTATTTATACAATCTCCAGTGCCATCGCAATATTGAGTAGTTAAATCACAATAAGGTATCCAATGACCTATTCCTTTAGAATCCTGCCCACAAATAGTGCAATCTGTAGGATCATAATTATCATCTGGATCTTCGGGGTCACATTCTCTCTGGGAAGGAGGAATCAAATCGGAAAGTGGATAGCATTTCCCGTTTCCTGATTCTGAGCAATAAGTGTCTGAAGGACAATAGTCTGACCAAGAGCCATCTGAATTGCATTGTGAGCAAGACCAAGGCTCTGTCTCTTCTTCGAAGTATTTATTTCCTGATTGATCTGTACAGTCATAGCAAGTTCCTTCTGAATCTCCTCCACATATTTTTCCCTGCTCTGCGCACCAATCTGTCCACATTGAATTTTCTTCATTACAATATTCGCACGTCTGAGGATAATTCTTAGATTCTCCAGGAATGCAATTTCCAAATGGTATTGGTGTAGGCGCAAAAATTGAATCTGCGCAAACCCAAATAATATCTGATTTGTCACAGAAGTTAGACTTGCAATCCTCGTCATTTGTGCAATCGTCGCCTATATTCATTAATTGTTCGACAGGTTTTGCACCTGGAACAAAAATCCTTCCATCTTCTAAAGCTCTTGCAAGATTCATCTCAAATTTAGGATTATTAACAAGTTTATCTTCTTTTGAATCTGCCTGCTCACCAACTTGCTCATACCAATTTCCATCTTTTACATTTTGATAATACACTTTAATATCTCCATTAGAATCTTTTACGTTGACACTTCCTAAAACTAAATCTGAAGGTTGCGCGTTAATTCTAGAATATTCTGTTCCTTCTGGTTCTGATGATTTAAATTTATAATATTTCCCATGCTGCATATATCCTAGAATTTCTCCAGTTTCATAATCAATATATGTTGTTGCTGGTTTGTCATCGTAAATTCCTGAACCTAAAGTGTATTTTGAGTCTCCCACTATTTCTTTTTTTGTATTTCTTAGTTCAGGAACTTGCTTGTTTGGTGCTGTTTGAGTTTCTGGTTCTACACAAACAAAATATACCTGATCGCAATTTCCGGAAGCGCAATCATCTGGAACATCGCAAGATTCCCCTAATGATTTCTTATTGGTGGAATATACCTCTATCTTCTTAGCAATTGGGTCTGGGGTGCCTGTTATTTCTTGGATTGGGTTGCCCATTAAATCAAGAAGTTCTGTGCTCCAATCTTGTAATTTTGAAACGGGACTTTCAGAATTTGGATTTGACGTAAGCTCTGAAACCTTTTCAATTGGGTTACCCATTAAATCAAGAAGTTCTGTGCTCCAATCTTGTAATTTTGAAATAGCGTTCTCCACTTTTATATCTAATGGAGGTTCTGCGCATTCTTGCAATTCTGGGTCGCAGTAATTGGATTGGCATTCCTCATCTTTTTCACAATATTCTCCGTAATCTAATAAGTCTTTGTTTGGAGATGAAGGTATATTTGAAGTTGGAGCAGGTTCAGTTTTTTGATCCCGATTGACAATATTACCCATTAAATCATAAATTTCACCAGTATCTATATCTTTTAAGTAATCTCCTTTTGGATTAGGAGTCCATTTTCCATCAGTATAATCTCCTGCTTCAAAATCATTAGTAGAGGCAGAAGTTTGAGAGGTAGTTGTTTCAGAACCATCTAGAGAAACTGGAGAAATTTTTTCTCCTTCTATTCTTGCCTCGAGTTCTTCTATTGTTTTTGGAGAAGTTCCATCCTTGAATTTTATTGAATTTAATGCATTCTCAAGAGAAGATTTGCTTTTTGCCGATTTTGCCGTCTTTAGAGCTTTTTGCATTTGAGCCATATTATTTTCATTAGTTTTCTTTCCTTCTGATATCTTTTTTAAGATATTATCTTTCTCTTCACCTGTAACTGGAGTTGCCTTAGACAAAATATCTCCTGCAGAAGTTGGATCTTTAGCTGTATTTTGCTTGATAATTATAGCTTGTCCTTTAGCTACTTCTGGGGATGAATAAGTTCTTTTTAGAATATTTCCATTCTGGTCTTGGATATATAAATCTGAACCAAGGACATATGTTTTGTAATATTGAGCTGGTTGAATGTCAATATTGTTTTTAGAATCCCAAGTTGATGAAGGTTTTGGAGGGTCCTTTCCTTTTGAACTCGCATCAGCATATTGTTCTGTAAACTTCTTAGCTTCTGAAGGAGTCATTCCAGAATATATTGCTCCTCCAGGCATAAGAATTGCCTGTGGCGCAGAGGGAGAATCTGCGCTTGATCCTTTTGAAGGAAGTTTAAATGGAATGGGTACTGCAAGAGTTATTCTTCCATCATTTTTATCCTTGAAACCAATGATTCTATTATTTGAAGGGTTAATTATTGCTCCATTATCTGCAATCTTCACATTCATACCAGATGAATCGGATGATTCGACTATTGAAGGTGTTCCTTTTGAATCTAATTTCATGGACAATATGGCAGGTTTATTATTTGCCTGCTGCCAGCGAGTCGCAGTTTCAAAATTTCTACCAATGTAGTTTTCATCAAATTTTGAAGAATCGACCTTTGGTAGGCCTTTAATTACTGCTAAAGGTTCGGTCATAACTTGGGTTGTCTGTACAATATTTTCTGGAAGAGATTGAATTTTATTAGGAAGAAGTATTTTAACTCTATCAGATTCTCCAGTATTTATATACCACATCCCTCTAGTGTCTTTTTCTTTTAGATTATCTGTGGTTCGCATTTCTGCTTTCTGCTCTTCATTTAAGCCCTCAGGAAGAGTTTTAAATACCAAATTTCCAATTGGAATCTTTGCGATATATGGCTTGCCTGCTTCTGGATCTCCATAAGTTGGAGGAGTTACTTCTGCAACTATATATGTTCCTAATGTCTTATCTTGAAATATTCCTAAAACTCTTGCAGTTTCATCAAACCCATCTTTTTCAAGAATTAAAGTTTGTTTGTTTGGATTAAAAATTGGCACATTGTTCTCATCAGTCTTATCTGAAACCCAGCTACTTTTCTTTATCTCTTGAATAATTGGTTTCTCAGAACTTGATGATTGTTGAGAAACAACTGGAGAAGATGAAACTGGAACAGGAGAATTATCTAAAGAAGCAAGAGTGCCTGTATCTGCCTGGACAACTGGAGAAGGGGTAACAACAGGAGGTGCGATTTTTGCGTTAGCTGCATCTGCCTCTGCTTGTGCTGCTTTTGATGCAACCCATAATCTTGCACTTTCCTCTGCATTTTTTTGAGAAGGGTCTATTGCAGATCTTTCGAGATAATCGGCGTATGCTTTTGAGGCAGCATCATATTTTTGCTGTGCTGTATTTGCTGCAGATCTTAATTGCTCAAAAGTTTGAGTAGGAGGTGTTTCTGAGGGTATTGTTGGCTGAGGAGTTTCAGGAATATTTTCAGCAATTAGATCTTGTGTGCCTGTTAAACCCTGCACGAATTGTTCTGGAGTGTAGTCTGGAAATAAATTGTTGATGAAGCTATATACGTTTTCTAATAAATTTGAATCTTCGGAAATTGTTACTTTATTGACTGGCGAAGCGGATTTTGATATTTCAGTAGCGGTTGGACCAGAGAGTTGTGTTTCTTTTTGCGAGGATGTTTGTGGTTTAGAAGTGGTTGTAGCGGTAGGCGTTGGTTGATTTACTGGAGTTATTGGTGTTTGAGAAGAGGATAATTGCGGGATGGAATTAGTTGTTTGTGGCTGAGAGCCAATACCTATTCTATTAAAAATATCTGCAAGAGAATCTATGGGATGGAATGGATCTATTACTAAGAAAGAATTACCATTAGTTGTAGTTAAAGTATCTGAAACTTGACTTGGTGAAGAGGTGGGTTGAGAAGGCAAATTCGAAACTGGAGAATTTGTAGCAATTTCTGCCTTTCTTTGAGCAATTTCAGAGTTAATTTTATCAAAAGTTGACTGCGATTGTGCATTCATCGTAGCTCTTTTGGCTTCAAGTTCTTGCAACATCTTTTGTGTTGCTTCTGCGTTCTCTTGAGCAGATTTAATAGGAGGAAGAGTATCTGCTTCTGAAACTTTATTTGTAGAAGATGTTTCTGGAGTGAATGGGATTGTTGAAACTGGGGTTGGTTCGCTTACTGGAGTTATTGGTGTTTGCTCAGCAGTCTTAGTTTGTATTTTTTTAGAAATAGAAGATGGCTTGTATGTAATAATATTGACTACTCCGTCAATTCCTTTTCCAATGAAATCGCCTATTGAACCCAATATTGATTTTTGAGGTTGGGAGGAATCTGCCGCACTTACAAAATTAATTAATAAAATTTGTGAAAAAATAGAAAAGACAACAAGAAAAATTAGAGCTAAACCTATCTTCCTATTCTTCTCTTTTCCCATCCTAAAAAGAGCATTTTGCGGTATATAAATATGATTGCAGAATTAGTTCCTAGACTGAAAACTTCTTATTAAATCTTGAACTGCACTGATTGGAACAAAAATACAATTTCCATTTTTGACGCCTTCTCCCCTCATATTGGTAATTATTCCTCTTATATTAACTTCTCCATATTTTGAAATATTAAAAATGGACTGTCCTGAATAACCAAATGTAATTGGTTTATCTGCTTCTATTCCTCCTGAAAAATTCCTATTGGTATTTGAGATATTCAAATTTACTAATTTCGCAAATTCTAATGAAGGGGAACTTGTATTAGAATAATTAAGCCAGTTAACTTTATCTCCTAATCTGAAAATGTTTTGATTACGTGATAATATTTCTAGAGGAGTATATTTTTTTGTTAACTTATCTGCTAAATGAGTTACATTGTATACTGCAATATCCTTAGAATCATCAGACTTAGGAGTGCTATTTAATAAAATATCATCTAACCATACTAAACTCTTACTTGGATTTATGATTGATGTTACATTCTCTTTTTCAAATCTTTCTCTGATGAATTTTTGGGCATCAACTTCAGAAATATGAGCATTATGCAAACAAGTTGCATAAAATAAACTATTATTTGAACTTAGAAAAACCCCTCTTCCTTTTCCACCCTTGTAATTTGTTGGACTTTTTCCAAGTATATCTTCAAAACAAGCCTCGTGTCTTATTGGAATTGTTGCGTTTTGAACTGCTTTAAATGCCTTTTGAACAAGCGCTGAGTTTTGAGGAGTTTCTTCAGTTATAAAATCACCTTGAACTGCTTCTTTTACTGGCTCTTCTATTCTAAGAATTGTAATTGGCTCCTGTGAATGGGAATATTGAGGAGCTAAAGCTAACAATCCTGCCAAAACTAATTTCTTAAATATTCCTGCCATTTTTACCTTAAAAATGGATAATTTGGGAGCTTTTAAAGCTTTCTATTTGTCACTACTATATAGTTAATTAAATATTAAATTGGGGGGATGAGGCATTGAGTTTTTAAAGGGTAATTTCTCTGAAAATTGAGGATATATAAAATGAAATTTAAAAAGGTTATAAGAAAAATTGCAATGGCTGGAGCAGGGCTTTTGTCTCTAATGCAAACTTCTGCTGGAGATTTTGAAGTAATTCCTGATGAGGGGATATTCAATTCGGCAGAAAAGAAAAGAGCCGAAGATTTGGTGAGATATACGTATAAGACTGGTTCTATTATTGTTGGACCTGGATGCAGAGGCAATAGGACTTTTCCTGTATCTATTTTTGGAAGATATGGATTGAGTGCAAGGCATTGCTTTGTTTATTCTCCTAAATCTATTAATCTTTCAGAACCAGTTGAAAAACGTCGTGCTGAGGCTACAAAAATAAATGTATTGTGCACTCGGTTACAAAGTAGCGACACTTGGGCGATTAGAGCTGGTGGAAACAATACAAATGATTGGTATATTATTAAAACTGACAAACAGATTAGAAACACAAGGCCATTATATACTGGAACTAAAAGGCTTCTTAATGAAGGAAGAAAAGTATCATGGGCTGGATTATGGGGAGTAAGTGAAGATAGTGTAAACGCCACTATACATATATATGGGCCTATAAATAGAAAGAATCCTACTCTCACATATTATTCTTCAAAAATTATTTGTGATAAACCTCTAAGTGGTGAGGACTTTACGTATAATGACTCTGTGACTGGAGAACCAATGTGCGCAGGATATCGATGGGTGACTGAAGCTAAACCTATAGATGGAGTTTCTGGTTCAGTAATATACGCGGAGGGAGAAGGAAGAGGAAGAAAATGGGATATTCCAATTGGAGTCATAAATTCGGGAATATACTTTGCTGGAAAAGGAAGAACTGCTTTTGTCCATATTGACGAACTGATTGAAGAGATTAAAAAGTATGAGAAAAAAACAGGAGAAAAAAATGTAAGTATATTACCTCTCCCTGATTGGATTAAGTAAAAAGAGATTTTATTTCCAAAAACATTGCAACTATAAAAATTATTATTAGAAGGATTGTTAGAAAAGATGAATAAGGCATTTCATATTCTGGTTTTCTTGTTCCTAATTTTTTTGCATTCTTAACCATAAATAAAATAAGAATTGCTGCTAATCCTCCTGAAAGAATTCCACCCAAATTAATTATTTTGATGAAATCTGCGCTCTGGAAAAATTCTAATGCTAAGAAAAGAAGAACTGGAACTGAAATTGTGTATAGCCATGCCCTTATTCTTGTTCTCCTGAAATCAAATGCAAACATATCAGTAAGAGCGATTGAAATTGACAAATATGCTGTAAACATTGTTATAATTCCGAGAAGAACAAATGGTTTTCCTAGAGCTAATGTTGCTATTTGAGGAGTTAATGGGCCCTTTGCACCTAAAACTACAAATGTAAATATTAAATAGCAAATGAGAGCAGTTATATTTGCTATCCAAATTGATTTTTTCATTGTGTTTCCAGACTCTCCAATAATTCTTCTTACTTCTGGGAGAGCAGAATATCCTAAAAATGAGAAGAGAATTACTCCAAATGGAATAAAAGTGTTAGGCCAATTAAGATATGTTAGATTTGAAACGTCTATTTTATTCCAGAGAAGAACTGAAATTGAGATGAGCATTACAAAAACAAGAATTACTCCCATTGGTTCTCCTTTTTTAAGAGAATTTATTCCAAAATAAACTAATATTGACAGAACAAACCAGAAGGCTAATCCCATTTGCAATTGATAGTTAAGATTTCCAAATAAAATAAAACTTAGGGATTGTCCTTCTGCAATTAGATAAGCTAAAAGGGCTGAGTAAATTCCGAAAATCATTGAAAGGAACATAAGGAACTTTCCTTTTTCTCCAAGATA
>Ga0233425_10007985_pt1 | contig 14406 bp, 10 predicted proteins | sample Watercolumn_Towu_2_FD_181712 | JGI IMG/M metagenome (GOLD analysis project Ga0233425, IMG submission 181712) | Freshwater microbial communities from Lake Towuti, South Sulawesi, Indonesia - Watercolumn_Towuti2014_140_MG | ecosystem: Environmental > Aquatic > Freshwater > Lake | place...
GCGGCTGTGACCGTGTAAACCCTGGGGCTGGTGAAGTTATTCGCAGTCACTCCGCTTACCTGGGTGAACCCGCCAACTTTGACGGATGCGCCCGTGTGAGTGAAGGTGGCTACAAGCGCTGTGACGTTCGTTCCAGCCGGAACAGGCACGGCGATATTGGTGCCGACGATGCTGCCTGTCGCGGCCGGGCTGGTGAAGCCGAAGGCGGTGATGTCTTTGGCAGGATTAAGGGCGATTGTTACGGTGACAGTGAAATCCTTGGTGGATGCATCGAGGCCTGTCACTGTGTACACCACCGGGCTGGTGAAATTATTGGGAGTTGTGCCGCTGACTTGCGGAGTGGCGCCAACTGTCACGCCGGTGCCGTTGTGAGTGAAGGTGGCTACGAGGGCGGTCACATCAGTTCCGTAGGGAACGGTCACTGAAATGTTGGTGCCGACGATGCTGCCCGTCGCGGCCGGGCTGGTGAAGCTAAAGGAGGTAATATCCTTGGTGATGTTCGGGGCGATGGTTACAACATAAACCTGGGTTGATGCATCCTGGGCTGTAACGGTGTAGTTGACAGGGTTGGTAAAGTCCTGGGCTACGCCGCTATTCGGGCTGACGGATGCTCCGGTGTGATAGATCGCCGGCACCAGGGCGGTCACATTCGTGCCGAATGGGACAACCACGCGAATGGTGTGTAAGCCTTCGTCAATGACCGTCAAGCCGGTCTGGCCGGGCACCGTAAAACTGGTGATCGCTTTCGTAGTGCTGGGGGCGGCGACTGTTACCGTGACCGTATAAGCCTTTGTGGAGGCATTTAAAGCAGTGACGGTATAAACCACAGGCGCGGTAAAGTCCTGCGCCACGCCGCTATTCGGGCTGACCGATGCTCCGGTGTGGACGATTGCCGGCACGAGGGCTGTCACATTTGTTCCGAAGGGGACGTTGATACCAATGGTTCCCGCGCCTTCATTGATGACCGAAGAACCGATCTGGCCCGGGATCGCGAAACTGGTTATGGCCTTCGAGGTGCCGGGATCAACGTTGACGGTTACGGTGTAGGTCTTGGTGCTTGCATCCGCGGCAGTGACGACATAGGATACCGGGCTGGTGAAATCGTTGGCAGTCACGCCGCTGACCTGCGGAGTTGCTCCCACTGCAATGGATGCTCCTGTGTGGGTGAATGTTGCAACAAGAGCTGTCACGTTTGTTCCGAAGGGGACGTTAACCGTGATGTTGGTGCCAACGATGCTGCCGGTCGCTGCCGGGCTGGCAAAACTAAAGGCCGTGATGTCCTTGGCAGTCAGGTCAGGAGCGACAGTGACCGTGACCACATAGTTTTTGGTCGAAAGATCAGCCGCGACAACCGTATAAGTCTTTGGGCTGATAAATTTATTAGTGGGGGCGGCACCGGAAGTTTGAACGGCTGACCCGATTTTTACAGATGAGCCGGTGGTGGTAAATACGGCGTAGAAATTGGTGGTGCTTAGGTTTGTTCCAGCCGGAACCGTCACCGTGATGGTCGCATTGGGAACGGCTGATTCATTGATGACGCCAACATATGAAGGGACTGGGCTTGTCCCTGGAACTGTTGACAGGCTGAAGGCGGTAATGTCCTTGTCACTGGCAGCGGCATATGCCGGAGTGACCTGGAATATCAGATTGCTCAGCAGCGCGATGACCAGCGCCAGTGAGGAAAATACTGATCCTTTTTTCATTATACATTCTCCTTGTATTAAATTTGAAATCAGGCAATGGCTCTTACGGATATTAATGGTTTGGAAACTGTTACACCTCCGTGTCGAATATTTTGTTAAGCTGCAAATATGGGCGTTTAAAAAAAGAAAACCTGCATCCTGGGGAGGCCCGGATGGAACCAATGGACAGGAAAATTATGGGGGGGAGAAATCCATTTGGCGAAAAAGGCTTTTTGAAATTCAAGTGATATGGCAGGAAACCCAGGTTGTTAATCAATAAAAAAACCTGCTTGCTCGAAGAAGAACAGGAATAACAAAAAACACGGCCGTCGAACCGTTAGTTTAGTTCCTTATATCACAATTGGGTGGAGCGCTCAATGTGACATTCGTATTGAGATTTATCTGACATTAAAACGGCGGAATGAATCACAAGGCCTCCATACTACCCGGATGCAGGCGGCGGGCCGATTTTCCGCCGCCGCCGCGGACTGGCCTGCGCAGGTGCTTACATCCCGCTTCTCATCTTAAAGACATCATTGCCGCTCATGGGGCGGCTGTGGAGAAATCCCTGGATCTTGTCGCAATTTCTGGCCTTTAAAAATTCAAGCTGGCTTACCGTTTCCACGCCTTCGGCCACCACTTCCAAACTCAAAGTGCGTCCCATGGCAATGATGGCCGTTGTGATCGCATCGCTGTTTTTGTTTACCGCAATGTCTTGAATGAAGGATTTGTCGATCTTCAGGACTTTAAGCGGAAAGCTCTTAAGATATCCGAGCGAGGAATATCCGTTGCCGAAATCGTCCAGCGCCACATGAACACCGAAGGCGCTCAACTCCCTCAGGATCTTTGCGCTGTAATTAAAGTCTTTCATGGCAACAGATTCGGTGATCTCGAGCAGCAGTCCGTTTGGGGCCAGGCCGGTTTCGCTCAGGATTTGTTTGATGATCTTTACCAGGTTCTGATCCTGGAACTGGCGCCCGGAAATGTTCACCGAAACCCATAGATCAGGATACCCGGCCTCCCTCCACTTCACGGCCTGGGTGCAGGCTGCGCGCAGTACGTACTCGCCGATTGGAAGGATCAGCCCGGTCTCTTCGGCGACATTGATGAATTCGAGCGGCGGAACCAGGCCGCGCTTTGGGTGGGTCCAGCGCAGCAGGGCTTCGACGCCCAATATTTTATTGTCAGCCAGCGAGACGATGGGTTGGTACTCGACCAGCCATTCCTCATGTTCGACAGCGTGCCGAAGTTCGCCTTCCATTTCAAGCAAAGCGACGGCGTTCGCGTGCATGGTCGAGTCGAAAACCTGATGGCGGTTTCCGCCCAGCGCCTTGGCGCGGTACATCGCTGTATCTGCATTCCTCAGGTAGTCATCGGGTTTTGTGTTGTTCGGGTCGAAGAGGGCAATGCCGATGCTCGCGGTTGTTGAACGCTTCACTGCGTCCAGCATGGAGGTGGATACCAGCCGCGCTTCGATTCGTTCTGCCACGCGAACAGCGTCGCCGACTCCGTTGACTTCATTCAGCAGGATGGCAAACTCGTCGCCGCCGAGCCGCGAGACAGTATCTTCCGGGCGCACGCACTGTTGAAGCCGCTGGGACGTGGCATTAATAAGTTGATCCCCAACTGCGTGCCCGAGGCTGTCGTTGACGACTTTGAAACGGTCAAGATCAACGAATAAAACGGCAAATAATTGATCGGGATGTCGTTTCGCAAACTCAAGCCGGTGTTCGAGGCGGTCCATGAACAGTGCGCGGTTTGGCAGGCCGGTCAACATATCATGCAGGGCTCCGTACACCAGCTGCTTTTCAATCAATTTCCGCGCGGTGATGTCGGTTTGCGAGCCTGCCATGCGGTACATCTTGCCTTCGGCATCCTGAACAGCCACGCCGCGCGTCAGCATCCATAAATAATTGCCGCTGGCATGTTTGATTCGATACTCGCTTTTGAAGTGGGAGGTATTCCCCTTTAAGTGGGTGAGCAAATTTTCCTGGACGATCTTCCTGTCTTCCGGGTGGATGCGGCCTGTCCATTCTTCAAGGCTGCCGCCGATCTCCCCTTCTCCAAAGCCCAGCATTTCCTTCCAGCGCGGCGAGTAATAAACTTCATTCTTTTTTATATTCCAGTCCCACAGGCCGTCATTTGCGCCGCGTGCGGCGAGGTCGTAGCGTTCCTCGCTTTCGCGCAGTTTCTTTTCCATGCCGTGTTTGTAAACGGCCATTTCAATTGCGATGACCAATTGATGATTTTCAAAGGGCTTGAGGATGTATCCGTACGGCTCTGCTTCTCTGGCGCGCTCAAGTGTGGATTGGTTGGCAAACGCCGTCAAAAAGATTACGGGCAGGTCAAAGCGCGCCCGGATTTGCGCGGCGGCTTCGATACCGTCCATTTCACCCTTGAGACCGATGTCCATCAGCACCAGGTCCGGGTGTAATTCCCCTGCTTTTTTTACAGCATCCTTTCCACGGTCAGCTTGACCCGCAATGACATACCCCAGATTCTCCAAACTGGTTTTTATATCCATGGAGACGATCTGCTCGTCCTCAACGATCAGTATGCGGGGTTTTGACATTGACCATTCTCGCTGTTCAAAAATGCTTGCGTGATGTGCTGCCGGGTAACGACGCCCCCGTGAAGGGCTGCCCAACTTCAGCCGATTATAAGGGAGAATGCTTACGCATCAAATACCCCGGCGATCTTCCATTTTAGCCGCCGCTTGTTCCATGTTCCAGCCTGTGTCTGTGGATGGCGGCTTCTATTGTGGCGGTCAGTTCATCTTCATCGAAGGGCTTGAGGATGTACCCGTACGGTTGCGCTTCGCGCGCGCGTTCGATAGTGGATTGGTTGGCGTAGGCAGTCAGGAAAACCACAGGCAGGCCGAGGCGCTCGCGGATTTGTTTGGCGGCTTCGATGCCGTCCATTGAACCCTTGAGTCCGATGTCCATCAGTACCAGGTCCGGGCGAAGTTCGGTTGCTTTTTTCAGAACGTCTTCGGCGCGCTCGGTGTGACCGGCGATGGTGTAGCCAAGGTTCTTCAGGCTGAACAGGATGTCCATGGCGACAATGCCTTCGTCTTCGACTATTAATATGCTGGCTTTGCTCATCATTTGCTCCGTATCAATATTTAAAGGAGATTTGGAATGCCGCGCCCCGGGTTTTTTCTACCGTGAGGGTGCCTTCCAGTTGATTCACTAGGCTGTTGACCAATTGCAGGCCAAGCGATTTGGTATTGAGGATGTCCAAATCTACGGGGAGTCCCACGCCGTTGTCGGCCACGCGCAGGCTAAGCAGGCGCCCGGGTTCGTCGTGCAGTTCGATATGGATCGTTCCGCTTCTGCCGTTGGGGAAGGCATACTTCAGGGCGTTGGTCATTAATTCATTCAGGATCAGGCCGCAGGGTATGGCTTGATCGAGCTCGAGGAAAATTTCTTCGGCCTGAATGTTTAATTCCACTCCATTGAAGGTTTTCTGATACGAGCGCACCAGGTCGGTTGAAAGGCTTTTGATGTATTCGCCGAAATTGACCCTTGCCAGGCTTTGCGATTGATACAACTTTTCATGGATGAGCGCCATCGAGCGCACGCGCATCCGGCTGTCTCGCAAAGTTTCGAGCGTTTGCGGGTCAGTGACCTGATTGGCTTGCAGGTTGAGCAGGCTGGAGACGATCTGCAGGTTGTTTTTGACGCGGTGATGGATTTCCTTGAGCAGCACTTCTTTTTCGTGAAGCATGAGCACCTGCTCTTCGAGTTTCTTTTGGGTGAGTTGCAGCAGGCGCGCGTTTTCAATCGAGTAGCCGGCCTTGTCTGCAATGGTGCGGAGCAGGGCGACCTGCTCCGGTGATAATTTTATTTCATGGTTGAAGTCGTATAGTTCCACCACGCCGATGCTCTCACTGCCTCTTTGCAGGGGAAAGATGACCAGCGATTCCACATCCATAATGTCTGCCCCGTCGAAAACGACTGCTGCTTTTACGGCTGCATTCTCTGAACGGACGAAGGCGGCTGTTTTTCCCTGGTTAAGTGCCTGCTGCCACATTTCAAGATCTGGGTTGAAGCGCGAACCCTGGCCCGCAGCCCAGGTGATGTTTGATGTGACTGCAAGGTTGAAAATTCTGTTGTTGGGTTTATCCCATTCTGAAAAGGAACAGACTTCGGCGCGGCTGGCTTGTAATAGCGCGGCTTCGATTTCAAATAATTTTTTCGGTTCGTTTGCCGAGAGGGGGTTTTTCATGGATGCCGCAGCCTCTGCCAGAATTTTCCGGCAGTTGAGCAGCGCTTTTTCGTCAAATAAAAAATCCCTTTTTGTGGTGGCGATCTCAACCAGCCCGATCACTTCGTCCTTTGAATAACCTGCAAAGATCATGACAGCTGTACGTTTTAACTCGTCCATCCATTGTTTTTCCTCGGCTTGAAAACCACCCTGCAGGATGATCGGGTTGCCGGTCAGGAGCACCTGGTTGGAACGGGGATAATCGCTCATCGAGTAGATGTCTCTTTTGCCTTCCCGCCAAAAGGTCTTGGAATGATCCAGCCGGCCGGTGATGGTGTTTGTCTCTTTATCCCATTCCGAAATAAAACAACTTTCAAACCCGCTGATCTCAAGCAGCTACGCGGCGAGTGTATGCATCACCGTGTCAAAATCCAGCGAAGAGGAGGTGGCCTCAGACGCTTTTAACAGGATGTCAAGTTCCCGTGCGCGCTGGGCTTCGTATTCATAGGCGATTGCCTTTTGCAGGTTTTCCTGATTTTTTTCAAGGTCGGCAGCCATGGAGTTGAAGGCGGCTGCCAGCCGCCCGATCTCGTCCGTGCCGGTTGAGGTGATGCGGTGTTTCAGGTCGCCCTGCCCGATTCGATCGGCGCCGTCGTGCAATTGCTCCATCGGCTTGGCAATGGTCAGACGCACAGACCGCGCGACGATTAATCTGGTGGTGAATACGAGGATAAACGACGCGATTCCAAGCACGATCACTGCGGAGCGGCTGTTGGCGAAAGCCTCGGCATTGGGCAATTCCGTAATGACGATCCAGTTTGTGCCGGGTACGATGGCAGAGGCTGCTACCATCTGCTGGTTGTTGAAATTTTCGTAGGCGCCCGACCATTCATGATTGGCGGCGGTGAGGATTTGATCATGCTCGGGGCGGCCAAGGATGCCCTGGCGGATGAGCGCAAATTCCGGATTGGTATGCGCGATAATATCCCCAGCGTGGTTGATGACTACCACTTCGCCGGACACCCCAAAACGGATGTTTTTCACCACGTCCCATAACACGCTCATTTCCACCCGGGCAGCAACTACGCCGCGCTCGGAACTGGGCACGGCCATGATCAGATAGGGCAGGTTATCGGCGGAAATCTGCACGTCGCCGAGATAGGTTTCTCCCTGACGGGCTTTCAGGAACCATTGTGACTGGGGAATGGTGATCAGGTTGGCAAGCACGCTTTTATCTCGAAAGGCGCTCGCGTAAACATGCCCGTCGTGGTCCATGAGGATAATTTCCAGCAAGGCTGGGTTTTCCTTTAGCAGCGTGTTTAATTCGGCAGGGTCGGACACCAGATTCCCCGCTTCGATAGCCCCGACTATAAGCATCGAGTCTCTTGCGCGCTGGATGAACGCACTAACGGTCCCGGCGGCATTCCGCGCGGCCTCAGATTGACGTCCGCGCCACGCCTGGCTTTCTGCCTGATTCACAAAATAAAAAACGCTCAGGGAGAATACCAGCATCGTGAAAAGCAGCGCCGTTTCCAAAATAGACATTACTTTCCCGCCGAGGCTGCTGCGCGGCATGAAGTTGAGGATTCGTCGAGGCATAGGCAACTCTATGGCGCGTTGGTGAAGCGTTCCCAAATTTCATCGTAAAGTTGCTGCCCCTGCGGAGTGAGTGGCAGGACCAATTCCGCCTTGACAAGGGCTTCATTCGGCGGATAGATGACCGGGTTGTTCAAAACCTCAGGATCAATAAGGGGGTATGCCGCTTCGTTCGGCGTGGCGTACAGGTTTTCATTGGCAATGCTGGCGCTGACCTCTGCGCGCAAAATGAAATTCAGGAACAACTCAGCCGCGGCCTTGTTTGAGCTGTTGGATGGGATAACGAAGGTGTCATTCCATAACAAGGCGCCTTCTGCCGGCAAAATATAGGTGATGGCCGGGTTCTGCTCATGCCCATACAAATAGTCGCTGGCGTATCCCATTGTGATCAGCGCCTGCCCGTTTGCCAGAATATCTGCAGAGTTTACCAGGCTGAAATCTTCAAGGGTCAGGATGTACGGTTTGATCTCAATCAGCCGCGCCAATGCCGCCTCCAGTTCCGCCGGGACTTCCGAATTGGCTGAATACCCCAAAGACTTTAACGTCAGGCTGATCACTTCGCGGCGCTGTCCCATCCATATGCCGGTGCGACCGTAATAACGGGGGTCCCACAGGTCGGCCCAGCCGGTGACCGGCTCTGCCACGAGGTCACTGCGAACGACCAGCCCGGTTGTGCCCCAATTATATGGGATGCTGTATCGGTTACCGGGGTCGTAGGCCAGTTCGCGAAAATTGGCTGAAAGATTTTTTTCGTTGCCCAGGCTGCGTTTGTCCAATTCAGCCAGCAGGTTTTCCTGTACCAGCATCGGCACGAAGCGGCTTTCCATCACAATAACGTCATAAACCTCTCCCGCCTTCATATTCTCTATCGCTTCTTCTTGTGATTCGTAAACAAGATAATTTATTTTGATGCCGTATTCCGCGGTGAACGCATCCAGCACAGGCTGGGGCATGTCCCCCTCCCAATTATAAAAGGTGAGCTCATCTGCCAGCGGCGGGGTGGGTGTGGCCGGAGTGGGAGGGGCGCCGCAGGCCGCCAACAGCCCGAGCATCAATGCGGCCGCCAGCCAGCGGGTAAACTTCTTTGGCGAAGTCGAATGTGTTGACAGGATCATTTTCATCTCCTATGGATTCTCCGCGAGGAATCGCGCCCAGATGTCATCGTACAATTTTTGTCCCGCCGGGCTGAGGGGCAGGTACCAGTCTATCTTTTGAATTTTCAAATCCGGCGGGTACAGGATGGGATTGCCGAGGATGGCCGGGTCAATATACGGGGCGGCCTGGTCATTGGCAATGGCATATTGATTCTCGTTGACGATTTTCCCGGCAATTTCCGGGCGCAATAAAAAGTTCAGAAAAACCTCGGCGGTATATTTGTTTGGGCTTTTTGCCGAAACGACAAAGCGGTCGCCCCACAGGATTGTCCCTTCCTTCGGCAGGATGTACTGAATTGCCTGTGACCGGCTTTGGGCGTAAAGCGCGTCGCCCGGCCAGCCCAGCAAAATGACCGCTCCGCCATCCAAAAGGAGGTCCACCGCAGTGGCATCGCTTGATGCAAACACGAGCGATGGTTTGATTTCCAACAGGCGCTGTAACGCTTCTTCCAATTCCTGCGGGTCCTCGGAATTTAATGGATGGTTCAACGACCTGAGCGCCGCGCTGATTAATTCGACAGGCTCCGGGCGCGCCGCGATCTTGCCCGGATAATCGTTTTCCCACAAGTCAGCCCAGCCTGCAGGCGGTGTGGAAACCAGGTCAGTGCGAACCAGTAGCCCGGTCGTACCCCAACTGTAAGGCACAGAATGCCTGTCGCCGGGGTCGAAACTCAGGTCGCGAAAGTTTGCGGATACGTTTTTGAAATTCAGGAGGTTTTTGTGCTCAAGTTCCGCCAGCAGGCCGGAGGACGAAAGGTCCGGTATCAGGTCATGGTCAACCACTGCCACATCAAACCCCATTCCGGCTTTGATGTTTCGAATGCCCTCGTCCATTGTCTCGTATGCCACATATTTGACCTTGACCCCGTACTCGGAAGTGAACGCATTCAGCACAGACTGCGGCATGTAATCCGCCCAGTTGTATAAAATAATCTCGTCTGCAAGCGGTGCCTGCTCCGGTGCTGAAAAACACCCTGAATTGAGCAGGCTTAAAACAACATAAACTGAGAGGACGGCCTGTAAAAGACGGCTGGCATGAAGAAATCTTTTCATTGTGAAACCTCTCCCAAAAGCGAGGTTATTATACAGCCTCCATGCCGGCGCAGAAATTACTTTCAATATTGCCGGGTGCAGGCTTTAATAAAAATACGGGGCGGCTTGCACAGCCGCCCCGTATCTCCCTACTTCTTCCTGCCGAATTTCTTCATCAGCACATCCGTCAATGTCGGCTGGCCGATCTCCTGCAATTCATAGCGCACCCTCTGGCTCGGCTTGTTGATCTTCATCAGGCGGCTCAAATCAATCGGCGTGCCGATGATGACCAGGTCCACATCCGACTTGTTGATCGTCTCTTCGAGTTCCTTTGTCTGTTTGTCGCCGTAGCCCATCGCAGGCAGAATTGTCCCGGTCTTCGGATATTTCTCGAAGGTCCTGGCAATCGAACCCACCGCAAACGGGCGCGGGTCAACAATTTCCTGCGCGCCGAATCTTCGGGCGGCGACATAGCCTGCGCCGTAGGCCATCTCGCCGTGAGTGAGTGTTGGGCCGTCTTCCACGACCAGCACGCGCTTGCCGAAGATCGCATCGGGATCATCCACAAAGAGGGGCGAGGCGCCTTCGATCTGCACTGCATTCGGGTTCAACTTGCGCAGCGACTCGCGCACGCGAATCACATTCTCTGCATCCGCCGTATCCACCTTGTTGATGACGAACACATCCGCCATGCGCACATTCGTTTCGCCGGGGTAGTAAGTCGTCTCGTGGCCGGGGCGGTGCGGGTCGGCTACAACAATTTGCAGGTCAGGCACATAGAACGGAAAATCATTATTGCCGCCGTCCCACAAAATGATATCCGCTTCTGCTTCAGCCTTGCGAATAATTTTTTCGTAGTCCACGCCTGCATAAATGATGACGCCGTTATCAATGTGCGGTTCGTATTCCTCGCGTTCTTCGATCGTGCAGTCAAATTCATCAAGGTCGTCGTAATCTGCGTAGCGCTGCACTTCCTGCGCGATAAGATTCCCATACGGCATGGGATGACGAATCGCAGCGACTTTGTATCCCATCTCTTGCAGGATCAACGACACACGCCTCGTGGTCTGGCTTTTACCTGATCCCGTCCGAACGGCGCTGATCGAAACGACCGGCTTGTTGCTCTTGATCTGCGTGTACTTCGTGCCCATGATGCGGAAGTCTGCGCCTGCGGCATTGACCATGCTGGCTTTGTGCATCACATATTCATGCGGCACATCGCTGTATGAAAAGACGACCTGCTCCGCGCCATGCTTCTTGATCAGGTCAACCAGTTCCTCTTCCGCATGGATGGGGATTCCGCTCGGGTAGAGTGAGCCAGCCAGTTCCGCCGGGTAGACGCGCCCTTCAATGTCGGGAATTTGAGTCGCGGTAAATGCGACCACTTCATAATCCTTGTTCCCGCGAAAGAACGTGTTGAAGTTATGAAAGTCGCGCCCGGCCGCACCCATGATGATTGTTTTGATCGGCATGATAATTCTCCTGTTTCTAAGCCGCGCTGAGGACAGTGTCCGGGAACCTCCGCTTTGGTTTTGAGGCTCGCCGTTTTTACCCAGCACGACATATTACATAAAGTTAAAAACTCACCTTACGCGGTAGCACGAGACCATGGTCTCGTGGTTTCAGGCGACATCGCGAAGCGTGTCGCGCTACGAGTAAATTGCGTAACATGAGTTAAAAATAAAAGGCTGCGGAGGAAAGGATCACCTTCAACCTGCAACCTTTAATTTGTATCTCACATGACCTCTGGCGCTTGAATATCCAGCAAACGCAGCGCATTTTCGATGGTCTGTTTCGCGGCCATCACCAGATGCAAACGTGCGTTCCTGGCCTTTCCGTCTTCCGTCTGCAAGACATTGACCGCATGGTAGAACGAATGGAATGTGTTCGCCAGATCGTACGCGTACGACGCCATCACCAGCGGACGGTATTCCTCTGCCGCCTGTTCCACCGCCTGCGGGAAACGGGAGATCAATTCGATCAATTCGATCTCGTGCTTGGTGATATCGTAGTCGAAAGTCGAATGTCCAAGGTCTGACTTTTGACCTTCGACTTTCGACTTCTTAAGAATTGAATTCGCCCTTACATATGCATTCTGAATATACGGCCCTGTGCGTCCATCGAAAGATAACGCCTCATTGATGTCGAAGACAATATCCTTGTTATTGTCCACGGAAAGCATGGAATAAACCAATGCGCCCATGCCGATCTGATAGGCAATCTTTCCGCGTTCTTCGGATGGAATTTCGGCGCTCTTTTCGGTCTCCACTAAAAGGACACGCTTCACTGCTTCATCTGCCACATCCTTGAACAGTACCACCCGTCCGCGCCGCGCAGACATGGCTCCCTCGGGCAGGCTCACGAAACCATAGCCGAGGTGGTAACACTTTTCGGCCTGCGGGAAACCCCACAACTTCAAAATGGCAAAGGCCTGCTGCAAGTGCAATGACTGGCGCACATCCACCACGTAAATGGAGCGGTCAACATGATATTTCTCAAACTTTTCTTTTGCCAGCGCGAGGTCCTTTGTCAAATAAAGGGTCGTGCCATCGCGGCGCAGAATCACATTCGTGCGGTATTTCTCTTTTGTCAACCCAAGTTTTTCGTCAATCTTCACAATGACCGCACCGCCCTGCGGGCGTTCATCCGTGGCGATATCTTTTGCGATCAATTCATCAACAATGAACTTGGACGGTTCGTCCACTTCACTTTCGTAAAACCACACATCTATTTTTACATCAAGCATTCGCAGAACATCGCGCAGCTCTTCCAAACCCCACTCGCGCAATGTTTTCCATAGTTCGCGCACATATGGGTCGCCATTATCCCATTTGCGATACATATCGCGGCGTTCGGTTTCATAAGCTTCACGCTGGGTGGTTTCCTCGAGTGTTTCATTTTCTTTCTTTTCGAGTTTTGCAGTGGCTTCAACGTAAATTTTCAACAGCCATTGTCCGCGCTCGTGAATGCCTTCAGGTTCCTGCCCTTTATAAAATTTATCGTATGCCCAAGCGATGGTAATGACGCCTAGCCCGATGTCGCCTGGATATGATGCGCGGATCGTTTCAAAGCCTGCGAACTCAACCAACCTCGCCAACACTTCGCCTAAAATTGTATTGCGCGCATGTCCAATATGAAATGAATGGGGAATATTCGGCTGGGCATACTCCACCATGACTGTTTCGGATTTCTTTGCCCCGCGGCCAAAGTTAAGGCCGGAGGCGAGTACTTCATCCACAACGCGGCGGGCATAGTCGGATGTCTTGAAGTAGACGTTGAGATAACCTTTCACCGCCTCGATGTGACTGATGCCCTGCACGCTTCCGATCTGCGCCTTGACCTGTTCGGCGATTTCCTGAGCCTTTTGCGGCACCGGGAGTTTAATCCCCTTGCCGAGTTTTGCCTCGTTGGCGGCGGTCTGAAAGAACGAGGTGGCGAGTCCCCATTCGCCGGAGAAGGGAATGGGCTGCCACTTCAACTCTGCCAGCGCAATATCATTTGCGGAGCAAAATGTCTTTATTTTTTCTTCGATGATTTGCTGTTCTTTATTAAACATAAGCGAAGCAATCCTGTGGATAAGCGAAGCGATCCTGTGAACGATTTTCGGATTATATCATTTGGATTTTAATTGCTTGAATGCAGTCGGCGGAAACTTCAAACGTTCTATAATTTTTTCAGCGCATTGTTCAGGTGTAAGCAGGGAGGTGTCCACTTCGAGGTCGTAGGCCGCATATTTGTGGATGACATCGAATTGCAGGCGGGCCTGTCCCAGTGTGCGGTCTTTTCTATCTTGTTCGCGCTGTTCCAAAACTCCCAACGGACAGCGCAAGCCGACCAGGTATGCGTTCATCTCAGCGAATAAACTTGCGCATTCATTCACCCAGGTCTTTTCCACGAAGACGTGGTTGGCCAGGATGTTATTTCCGCGTTGGCTGGCGGCTGCTATCGCGTGGTGCATCCCTGAAAACAGAGTCAGTCCCACAGGTCCGGCTTGATGCGCTTTTCCAAGCACGTCATCCCAAAGCGGGCGGTCGAGATATCGTTTGGGAAGCATCCAGATGAAACGGTCGATTCCCATATCAAGATACGGTTCAGGTAGTTGGTTTTGCAGGGCCTTGAGCAGGGTGGTTTTGCCTGAAGAGGATGCGCCGTTGAGGAAGATGATTGTGGGCATACAACACAAAGCGGAAGCGCCGAATCAAGACGCTCCCGCATTAAGTACGTACGCAGATTTTTATCGCTTACTTTTTGCCGGATGTTTTCTTTTTGGGAGCGGCTTCTTCCGCGGCGGGGGCAGCGGCAAGCAAAGCGGCGAGGCGCTTCATCAGGCGTCCCTTGCGGCGGGATGCGTTGTTGGGGTGGATCACGCCTTTTTGGGCGGCGCTATCCAGCGTGCTGATGGCTTTGAGAACGGCTTCTTTTGTCGTGGGGTCATTCTCTGCAAATGCCTGACGGGCAGCGCTGACGGCTGTGCGAGCCGCACCGCGGAAATTGCGATTACGAACACGGCGCTTTTCATTCTGACGATTGCGCTTGATTTGTGAATTGATGTTTGCCAAGGTCTTCCTCCAAAAAATGTCTTGCTTTTCTTTTACGACAGCGCTGTATTTTACATGAGGGGTGTGGATTTGTCCAGAAAAATCCGCTCCGTATTTTGCGGAGCGGATTTGAAAGCGGGTTTAGTTCACCGGCGTCAGTGACGGGGTGGGTGAGAGCACGCCGGCGCCCGGCGT
>Ga0233425_10007987_pt1 | contig 14405 bp, 9 predicted proteins | sample Watercolumn_Towu_2_FD_181712 | JGI IMG/M metagenome (GOLD analysis project Ga0233425, IMG submission 181712) | Freshwater microbial communities from Lake Towuti, South Sulawesi, Indonesia - Watercolumn_Towuti2014_140_MG | ecosystem: Environmental > Aquatic > Freshwater > Lake | place: Indonesia...
ATCAAATTTTGGCTGCGGGAATTATGATACTTGGCATCTATTTGATGAATAGAAAAGAATCACTGATTACTCCTGTATAATATTGAATTCTATCTGTTCTACCCAAACCACTGATATTGTCAAAAAACTCAGGCTCAGAGTTTCAGAGTGTGACTTGACATCGTTGAGTTTTATGAACTATATTGATTTTAATTAGTTAAAAGATCTTTATTGATTCTGAGCCATTCTTTTCTATTTTCATAGTCAGGCATAATGGAATCTAATAGTCTCCAATATGGTTCTGAGTGGTCAGGTATTTTCAGGTGGCATAATTCGTGTGCTATAACATAATCCAGTATCTTCTTTGGTGCTCTAATCAAAGTGTGGTTGAAATGAATTGTTCTATTTTTAGCAACACTTCCCCAACGATTTTTTTGATTTTTAATTGAGATTTTAAGTGGTTTTACCCCCAATTTTTTGCTGTATTGTATAGCTGATTTTTCAATAATTGGTAATGCTTTTTGTTTTGACCACTCAACATATAGTTCTCTTGTGTTTTTGCCAGTAGGTTTTACGAGCCTTGCTACAAATTCTCCATTCTTAAAAGAAAATGAATTTTGTTTTGACTTGACAATTTTAAGAGTGTATTTTTTTCCCAAATAGAATAATTTTGAATTGTTTTTGTATGTATTTTTTCCAGTGTTTTCTTGTCTTGCTTGAAGTTGTTTTTGATATATCCATTTAGAATGTAATTTTACAAGTTTTTTAATTTGGTCGTCCTTTTTTCCCATTGGAGATAACACCTCCACTCCAGATTTACTCACAAGTATTTCCGAGGTTTTCCTTCTATTACTTCGGATCACACTGTACTTTATTTTTGAGCGACCAAATTGGACTTGATTCAATCTTGGTGCTCCTTTGTAATATTGACTATCTGTGTTGCAATCTCTTGAATTGCGTCAAACTCCAAGTCATATCTTGATAGAATGTCTTTGATTTTCACTCGCATTTCTTTTAAAATCGGTTCTTTTTGCCGCCATTCTATGACCTTTAGTTTTGCTAGTTCTGCGTTAATTTGTAGTGTTAATTCCTTTGATTTCTCAAAGCCCAAAATCTTTTCAAGGGTATTAAAAATGGCAAATTGCAGAGTCGTCTCAAATCCAAGTGATTTTGATTTTTCGTCTACTGAAAATATGTCAGTTAGTAACGTTTGTAATTCTTTGAATTTTGCTGCGTCCTCAAATTTTTTATTTCTTAATTCTTGAATTATTTCTTCTAATCTTTGTCTTAATGATTTGTAGTATTCTGGATTTTTTTGTTCATTTTCATCTATGACCTTGCGAGCCTTTCTTTCTATTGCACTTGCACGCGTCTTATTAGAGCCATATGACTCTATTAGTTCCAAAAAATGTTTGCTGTCTATTTTGGTCGGCTCTATTAATTGTAGGGTTTTTGAAGCACGTATGCTTTCCTCGATTAATTTTTTGACTTTTTCACCGTATCCTTTCAGGTCTAAATCCTCGTCATAGTACGCAGTTCTTGCCATTGCACGTATCTTTGCCAGAAATGAAAGATCTGTACGATATTTAGCTGCAAACGGATCTGGTAGAAGCATATCCATATACTTGGCAAATTGTTTGAAGTCAAACTCGAATTTTGTTCTAATGTCATCTGGCTCTAGCATTTCGATAATGGCGTCTGTATCTTGTCGATTAAATCCAGTAAAGTGACTCATTACTTGTTTATGACGCAGGTCAAGTTGAGCTTGAGCATCATCCATTTTTTTAACTACGGTTTCAACATCCGCATCGTCGTAGAGTGCAAGTGCGTCTTGGAGGTTTTTGGACAAACCCCAATAATCCACAATCAAGCCGTGTTTCTTTTTCTCACCATAAGGTCTGTTTACACGTGCGATTGCCTGCAATAGCGTATGTTCTTTCAATCCCTGATCTAGATACAATGCTTGTAGAATTGGTGCGTCAAAGCCAGTAAGTAACATATCAACTACAATTAGAATAGAAAGTCCTTCCTTGTCTAATGGAAGCTTGAATCTTTCCTCGTATCTTTCCTTGTCTTTTTCTGTTAGATGATAAATATCCCAACCGTATTCCTTGTCCCTAGGATCTGGCGACATTATTATTCTTGATTCTGGTGCATTCAGATCGTCAAGGGCTTTTTTGTACAATACCGCAGCTTTTCGTGAAGGTGCAACAATCATTGCTTTTAGTCCGTTTGGTCGTATCACTTCTTCATAATGTTCCAAAATGTTGTTAGCGATTTTTTTGATTCTGTCAGGGCTTTCTGCAATTGCGGTTGGATTTGCATATTTTCTTTTTATTTCCGCTCTTGTCTTTTCGTCTTTGTCCTTGAATATTCTGTCAAACACTTTGTCAACTGGTTCGCCATTATCTACACTCAATTCTGTTAGTCTGCTGTCATAGTAAATCGGAAGTGTGGCTCCATCCGCCTCAGATTCTTCCAGTCGGTATTTGTCAATATACTCTCCAAAAGTCCTAACACTTTTTGATTTCTTTATCAGGGGAGTTCCAGTGTATGCAAAGAACACTGCATTTGGTAATGCCGCACGCATATCTGCCGCAGTTACGCCATATTGAGTTCTATGACCTTCATCAACTAAAACATAGATTTGGTCGTCAGATACCGAGTGTGGTGCCTCATTCTCAAAAAACGGGAATTTTTGAATCGTAGTCATTATTGTTTGTCCACGATTGTTTTCAATTAGTGATTTGAGGTCAGCCCGATCATCTGCTTTTATTGGATTAGGAAATCCACAATTTTGAAATGTTGAGTGAATTTGCCTGTCTAATTGTCTTCTGTCAGTAACTACAAGAACAGTTGGATTCCCATATTTCCGTTTTAACTGCAAGGCAAGCCATACCATTGTGAGGGATTTACCAGAACCTTGCGTGTGCCAGATTATTCCACCTTTTTCTGTCGGTGTAGAGCCAGAGTTTATTTTGTTAATGGTTTTTTGTATTGCTCGAAATTGCTGGTATTTTGCTATCTTTTTGATACGTTTTGTTTCTCCATCCTCAAAGACAATGAAATTTCTGATCAGATCAATCAAGTTTGATTTGTCAAACATTCCCGCAATCAGAATTTCTTGTTTTCTTGCTCTGCCGAATCTTTGTTTGACTTGTTCTTCGGTGTAAGGATATGCCTCGACCCAATCTTTGTAATTGTGCGGTTCAGCGTATGTCGGAGCATATTTTGCCTGCGTTCCGCAAACGGCAACTAGAAATTGGTTATAGTAGAATAGTTGCTCAAAACCAGTGTTTTGTCGCTGGTAACTTGCAAAGTTTTTGTAAATTGCCTCACTTATTGGATTGCTTATTGTTGGAGATTTGCATTCAATAATAGATACAGGTATTCCGTTTACAAAGACTACAATATCTGGAAGAATGTCTTCTTTGTGACCTACTAGCTTGAACTGGTTTGTAATTAGAAAATCGTTTTCTGTTGCTTCATTGAAATCAAAGATTTTCACAGTGTGCGGTTTTGGACCGTCACCTAAATCCTGCGTAACAGTGATTGGTTGTAAATGACCCCGTGATATTCCCATTAATTTTGCATATGTGGTTTCATTTGCTTCTAATGCAATATTTGTCTCAAATTTGCGTAATTGTCTTATTGCTTCTTCAATTCCCTCTTCGTCAAGCCAAGGATTTAGCTTCTTTAGTGCATATCGGAGTCGTTTTGGGATTAGAACGTCGTAACGTGATTCTCGATCTTGGTTAATTTGTTGTTGAGTTTGGTATTGATAACCTAGTTCTAGGAATTGTTTGATTGCTGGTTCTTCAGAGTGTATCCACTCTGGTTTGTGAGCATCGCTCAAACTTTGACCCTAATTTGTCCAGTTAGTAGCTTCTGCATTAATCCTTTTTTGAGAGTTTCTAGTTGTGATTTGTATTCTTGTTGTTTTTGAAGTTGTAAATTAACATTTGATAGTATAGTGGCGATTTGTTGTTGTTCTAATTTCTCTTTTGGTAATGCAAAATGTTGCTTCAACAATTCTGTAGTTCTAACATAAGGTTGATCTGAGCCAATAAGGATTTTAGCCAATGTTTTTTTGAAGATTGGACTATTCAAAAATGCATAGAAGAAATCTCTATCAATATTCTCATTTAAGAATCTAAATTTCCCCACTCTTTGATATAGAATTGAGGGCGAGTCATCTTCTGTCAGTCTTGCAATTTTTATCTGACTGTTAGTTATTGGTCTGTTGAGAGCTAATACAATATCTCCTTCAATTAATACAATATCAGAATGTGTTGTCAAATATTTATCAGGAAGAAAAGTTCTGGTTTCCCAATTAATTTCACCATACATAACATTATCAATCTTTAATACTCTGATCCCTGATTCTGCAAACTCAGAATATTCAAAATATTCACCTGACAGAATGTTCACATATTTTTCAAGAGTCTCGATTTCCCAATCTTCTGGTATTTCTCCCAAATGTGTTTTCTTAAATTTAGTATGTCCAATTCCTCTTGTCAGTAATTTCTGCATCAGTCCTTTCTTGAGTTGTATAGTTTGTTCGACAATATTCTGGGTTTGATTGATCAGAGAATCTACATTTGATAGTACGGAGGCAATTTTTTGTTGTTCTTTTGGCGGTGGGACAATAATCAATAATTTACGTAAATTTTCTAAATTAATGACCGGCTGAGCTGAACCAATAGATTCATTCAAAATTTTCTTTTGAGATGAATCTGATTTTAAGGCATAATAATAGAATTTTTTATCAAATTCTTTTTTTAAGCGTATTACTCCAATAGCTCTACTAACATTGTATCCGCTATAGAAATCCGATACCAGTGTGACTTGACCTGTATAACCTACTAAGCTTACTAGTAACTCACCGCCTGAAAGTCGAGTTTTTTTGTATTTTTCTTCGAGACTTTTTGAAATCATAATTATGTTTCTATCTATTCCTCTTGGCGTGTCTAACTCACCACTTCTTATCATTGGGACTCCATTAGGATCATAATCTGGAACTAGAACACCATAAGATATTGAGTCAGTAACCAATTCAGATAATTTCTTCATATCCCAATTTTCTGGTATTTCTTCATATTTGCCATGAAGTGAGCGTGCTAGTTTGTAACCTTGTCTTGCTTTTTGAACTTGCATTGTTCTAAACCTTCAAACCTAATTCTTTGAGGTCTTGTTGCACTTTACTTTCAATTTCTTCTCGTTCTTTTTCCAGTTTTTTTAGTTCGTTAATTGTACTTTGTATGTCAATTTCCTCTTCTGGCTCGGAAATGTCCACATATCTTGGAACATTAAGGTTGAACTCGTTTTCTTTGATTTCCTCAAGATCTGCAATATGACAGTACTTGTCAGCATCCTTGTACTCCTTGAATGCGTCAAGAATCTTAGTTATGTCGGAATTTCTCAGCTTGTCACGATTTTTTCCTTCTTCGAATTCCTTTGCAGCATAAATGAACAGTATCTTATTTTTACGATTTGCAGGCTTGTTCTTATTTAGAATCAAAATGCAAGCTGGAATTCCAGTTCCATAGAAAAGATTTGCCGGTAAAGCAATTACTGCTTCTATTATGTCACCTTGAAGAGAATTATCGCCAAGAATCATTTTTTGTCGTATGTTTTCCTCTTCATTTCCCCTGAACAGTACACCTTGTGAGCAAACTATAGCTGCTCGACCTTTGTCATTTAGGCAAGATACCATATGTTGAATGAATGCAAAGTCAGCTTTTCCTTTTGCGGGCGGAATTCCATATGCAAATCTTTTGTATGGATCGTTTGCTGCTTTTTTACTATCCCAATCCATTGAAAACGGAAAATTAGCAATCACCCTATCATATGTAAGCAGTTTTCCACTTTCTACAAGCAGAGGTGTCGTTATGACGTTTTCGTGTTCTATTCTAAAATCCTGTATTCCGTGCAATATCATATTCATTTTGCACATACCATAGTTTCCAAAGTTTCGTTCCTGACCGTGTAACGATATGTCGTTTGGATTTTCGTGTTGCTCTTCGAGGTATTTGCGTGACCAGATTAGCATACCCCCAGAGCCACAGGTGGGATCACAGATTTTCATTTTTTGCTTTGGTTCTAGGATTTTGACCATTAATTCAACTACTTCACGTGGTGTGAAGAACTCTCCAGCCTTCTTTCCTGCTGAATCTGCAAATTGTTCCAAGAGATATTCGTAGGCTTGACCAAATATGTCCTCATTTTCCAAGTCTGAATTTCGCAGTCGTTTTTTGTTAAAATGACCTACAAGTTCCAAGAGCATATCGTCTGGATAGCGTTTTTTGTCGTTGTAAGATATGTTTGTCAATACCCCTTCAAGTGAGGGGTTTGTTCTTTCAACAATGCTGCAAACTTTGTCAATTACTTCGCCAACGTTTTCAAAGGCATCTGTGATTTGTTTCCATCTTGCATCTTCTGGAACAAAGAAAGTATGCCTATCGGGATCTTCCCAAGCCTCTTTCTTGTTTTTGCCTGATTTCTCTAATTTTTCCGCCTTTTCTTCGAATTGATCATTTAATCGCTTTAGAAAGAGTAATGTCATTATTGGCTGTCTGTATTCATTAGCATCAAGAGATCCCCTCAAGATATCTGCCGCACCCCAAACGTGTTTTTTTATTTGATCAAGAGTTAATTTTCCAGTGGTTGGTTCTTCATTTTGATCTGATACCTTTTTGGATTTAATTTCTCCTTTGAGTAACATTGCTAGATTCTTTAATGAATCACTTTTTGGATCTAGGCTTATTGTATTTCCATCTTTTTTGATTGCGCCTATTGATTCTAATTCTGAAAGAGCCCGATAAACAGTAGACTTTGTAGATTCAGTGATTGCAAGAAGTGCATCAACTGTAATCGGTTCTGATAGATAAGAGAATACTAATCCGTTTGAATCGTGTAATAGTTTTTCAATGTCATATTTTTTAGCAACATTTCTTAGTTGATCAATCTTTGCACCTTTTTGTAGTCGAATCATCTTATCTTCTTTTTCGACAAGACCCAATTCATTTAGCTCGTTATAATGGGCGTTTAGTTGCCAGCTTTTGATTTGGAGGATTCCCATCAGTTTTTTAGTGTCTGCTGGACCGTCAAGCAAGGTTTTTATCATTTGTAGTGCAGTTGTATTCATAGGAACACTAAACCACATTAATATATAAATATATGTGCTTTTATGATATTATTTTCCCAATAAACCACAAAATAACAAGTTAATTTGAAATGAACAGAAGATCTAATTTCTCAATTTCTTTAATGAGTTTTTCAAGTGTCTCCTTGCTTACCTTGTGCTTGTAACCTTCGTGAGTCATAAGATCACACTTTTTTCAATCAGTTATGGAAAGCATTTTTGGTATTTAGATTAGATCTTACATTATTTTGTAGATTTTTGCTTGGCTTTTGCCTGCTCAAGTCTTTCTTTGGCTTTCTGCTTTGCCTTTTCTATTGCCTTTTGTTTTTCAATTTCTTTTTCCTTTTTGATTTTTTCCACATTTTCTTTGGGTGATTGATCTTTTGATAATGCGATAGGTTTTTTCTGTGTTGTTTGCTGTTTTTTATCTACTGTTTCTTGGTATTTTGTATTAGTGCTACAGTCAGGACACGCTTGTGTTTCAAATGATGAACTCGTAGACTGTTTTGGTTGTACCGGCGTTATAGCGGATGGTTTTGGTACAGGATTAGTATAAGACATTTTATCCAAATCAAATCCAATGTTGTTCTTTGCTGTTTCGTAACTAGCTCCCTTGTAGAGAAGAGATTGTATTTTGATTATTGGTGTTACATAACTTCCAATCTCTTCAATTTTCTTGTTAATCATAATTACTTCTGGTTTATCTGTGCCGTCTGGATTTAGTGATATTTTTGGTTTACTTTGTTCCAGATAATCAGTTTGTTTGTTGAACGTTGATTGAATTATGTGGATTTGTATAATGCGGATCTTATCTAACTGAGAATCAATAGCTTGGACTTGTACTACTTTTCCTGTCAATGCTTTTTGCTTAGAATCCCGTGAGATTTTTTCATAGTCTAACTTTGATCCTAGTTCTATTGGAAGTGCGTCTGGATATGTTGCGTCAAGTTCAGTTTTGATCGGTATTCCCCATTTAGATTCTAGTTCTTTGAATTTAGCTTGTTTTTTTGCTTCCATATCGGATTGTGGTATGTTTTTTGGTATATTTCCAGCATAATCAGTTGAACTTTGAGGTGTATTTTCGTTAGACGGTTGGTTTACCTGTATGACATATGTTCCAGACGGCAGATCATTTGGTATTGCCCAAAGTGTAGTAAAAGTCCCAGACTTTGTAATACTGAGAATTAACTCTGTGAGTTCTTTTTGATTTTGATCACGTATTGAAATTGTGATTGTGTTTGATTTTGCGAATCCTTTGCCGCTTATTGTTACAATGTCTCCTGCCGAATACTTGGTTTTGTCTACTTGTGCATAACCGCCTGTAGGCGTATTGGTTTGAAATTCAATGCTTTTTGATTCTGAGGTAGGTTGAGGCGTTGACTCTTGCTGTGTTGGTTCTCCTCCTACAACAATGGTGCCTTTTGACCACGGGTGAAGTATGCACATATAGGGATACGTTCCCGGCGCATAGAATTTTTGGCTGAATTTTGAGCCAGCCATTACTAAACTAGTATCAAATGAGCTATCAAGTGCGGTAGCAGTGTGAGCTGCGGAATCCACATTTACCCAAGTTACTGTTCCACCTGTTGCTACTTGTGCAGTGCTTGGGACAAAACACTGGTCTTTACAGTTCGTATTTGTAGCAGCGCCTTTAGCCATTTGAACAGTGACACTTGAGGGAATATTTGGAGTCGGTTGTGGTATGGGTGCAGATTCTGTCACTAGTATTCCGCCCAACATTTGCATCTTAAATTCAGATACAAATCCTGAGGTGGGATTCACAAAAACTAATTCTTTGGATTCTTTTGGATTGATTTGATCAAGTGTGGCTTTAATATTTTGACCTTGGTTTCCGTTCTTGTCAATGAAATACCCTAATGCCTCATAATTCTTGATTGGGAGTAATCCTGAATGGTAATTGATTCCAACTTTGGCTTTAGCCTTTCCACTTTCATAGATACCATTACAGCTAGAGGTTGAAACACCGTCCCCCTTTTCCTGCATACTACAAGGCAGGACAAATGGCCCATCAACAGGTTTTGTTGGTGCACTGCTTGTGGAGATTAGTTTTGTTCCGTCTTCTTTGAAGCCCTGAACTAGATATGGAACTGCTTTTGCAGCGCCAGAGTTTGGCAGACAGCACAAGGTTTCTGAAAAAGATCCAGATGACTGTGCTGGTATTTGTCCACTATAGGCCTGTCCGTCATTTCCAAATCTTTGCCAAGAGGAAAGATAATTGCCTGAATTATCAACTACGTGCCAATAGACATAGAGATTCTTTACTGGAAAGTTGTTAGAGTTTACAATGTTTCCACTTACCGACATTTGTGATCCAGAAAAAGAATATTGGACATTCTGGAAAGAGATTCCAACGTCGGGAGGATTTTGAAGTTTGATTGTACCTGTTGTACTACCGCTAGAATATTGATAGGTACCCGGATTGCCATAAGAGGCAGAAGGTAGCATATTTCCGCTTCCCCCGCTAGGATTTTGGATATGTAATCTCTGACCCATATTGACGGATACACTAAATGGGTTTTCACACGTCACAACGGTGTAACCCTGTTCAATGGCGCCAAGATTGGATAATGACAGGCATTCTGTTTCTGAAAGTGCATATGTGGTATTAACCGAGGACAGTATCACAACGGAAAAGATTGCCAGAAAAACGGACGAAATCAGATATGATTTCATTGTTAGGACAAAGCCCACGAGGCTAATAAATTGAGCCTTATGATATGGCGGAATTCCAAAAGTGTGACTTCATCTGTGCCTAGTTTTGACAGTAACTGACAGATTTTGCCTAAAAAAGACAGAAGAATTAAGTCATTTTTCATTGAAAACTATGTGTGAATAAGGTAAAATCCGCAGAACTATTTGCCAAAAGGAAACATTCCCACATTACACGAAAGGACGGAAAGACACCTTACTTTAATCACCTACAAGACGTGGTGAACCGACTAAAAGGACTTGGAATAAAGAATCAAGACATTATTTGCGCGGGCTGGCTGCACGATACGATAGAGGATACGGATACTGATTTTGACGACATTGAGGAACAATTCGGATTAAAGGTAGCAAAGATTGTATCTGAGGTAACAAAGGACAAACGATTGCCAAAAAAAGAGCGGGAAAAAAGATTTGTAAAACAGCTACAATCGGCGTCAATAGAAGCAAAGATAATCAAGTTGTGTGACATAGTGTCGAATCTTGCGGATTTGCACAATATGCCAAGTTTAAGAAAAAAGAAAATCGAACAGATTTCAAACAAAATGGAATATTTTGCAGCCATACAATATGACCTGATTAAGAAGCAAGACCCAAACATTCGACCAATAGTAGACGAAATTAATTCAATTCTTCAGAAATACAGTCAACCGTTAATCAAAAACTAGTCATTTTATTTGTCCTCAATAGTTCTGGTTTGGATTATGTCTTGTTGAAACTCGGATATTGTCTTTTTTGGGGAAATGATCCTTTCTTTTCTAAGCCTTAATTTGCCGTCGGGCCATTGTTTAGCATAAATTCGAATTAATGCTCCAGTCAAATGGCGAAATTGCATTTCGGGAAAAAGTCTTCCTAAAGGTTTCTTACTATCTTGTCCAAAATCAGCCCTAACGAATAGCCAATCAGTTACAGGTGGAATTTTGTCAGAATAAATGGTTAGATAATATCGAATTTCGCCGAGTTTTGATATGAGATCATAGATACCGGATTCATTGACCGCTATTGGCTTGAATGTGTTTTGAATCATTACTTGCACTAGATTTTTTGGCGTAACCATGATTGTTGCTGAACAGTGTTTGCCCCAAGCAAGACTAGGCGTAAAAATAAACGATTTGTTTAGTGGACTGTATTGAATTTCTGAAGGCTTGGCTTCTTCGTATAGTATTCTTAGCTTTTCATAGATATAGTCTGAATTAAAGTGAACGCGGATATTGTGCAATGCTGGTTCCTCCAAATCTACAAAGTATTCTTGTAAATGCTCTAACACAGTCTCCCGTCTTTCATAATATTTGTCACTTGTAGACCCCTCCGTAGGGTTTGCGGTTAATTTTTCCCAGAATGGGTCTAATCTGAAACCTTTGACTCGATAAAATGCACATCCAGAAACCGTGATTGTTTCAACTAATCCTGAACGTCTAAGTTTAAACACACACTGTTTAAAGGAATCTTTACTAATTTCTGGAAAATCTGATAATGAGAATGCATCTCCATTCTGATTGATTCGAATTGCTTTGTTGATAAATCTTCTACCTCCCCTATTGAGGTTATTCCATATGTGTAGTAACTGGTTATCTTCAAGAATCTTTACGGCGTCTTCATTGAGACCTTCTGTTTGCCTATGTGTCATATACAAAAGCCTCCGACTGTCTTTTTTTGTAGGTCAAACAAATCAATTGAACACATTTTGTCTCTCCAAATTTTCAGATCCAATTAGAAATTCTTTGTCGTCCTGATCAAAGCATCTCTGACAATACATTACAGCATATCTGCCAGTCTGACCGCCGTCAAACATGGCTTTGATTATTTTATTATCCGTGCAACTGCAGCGATAAGTAAGAGTCTTTTTCCCAGTAGTTTCTGCCGAATCTGTCATACAGCAGGGAAAAACCGATTGTATTAAACATAAAATGTCACCATTTGAGCTGTATCTGTGACTTGAAATCTCATAAAAAAATCAAACAAGGACAGAATTTCGCGATCCTAAAGAAATTACTGATAGCAGAGCATCCGTTGGAAAGGCAGTCTTTTGAGGAATCAAAAAGAAAGACAGTCTACCATTCAGAAGAATACCTTATGGACAAGAGCCTTAGAGAAGAACAAAGAAAACAAGTAGGTGCCATAGCACATTCTACTATTATCAAAAGATTTGGAGAGTTAGCCTCGAAATACTATGTGGCAGAAGTGCGTCCACGCGGCAAATCCAAGCGCAATCTCCCAATTAGGCGTTATAGAATTACCTCCTTGGGCGTATTGGAACTCTTGCGCAATTCCAATCCAAAGTCTGATCAAGACCTGTTTGATAGCATACGCACAGTCATTCCACCTATTTTGAATTGGTCCATTGATTTTCTTTTGGAAACTTTCACAAAAGAGCAATTATTTGATACTATGATTTCTGTGGCAAACAATCTGGTAGTTGATTTTGAGTCAAAGAAAGAAGAAATTGGAATATTGCACGCAAGAGGATCTGAGATAGACCGACTAAGAAAAGCAAAATGGGCTCATCGTTTCTCTCTGGATTCAAAGATCCCACTCAATAATTCGTTGACACTGCACATTGAAAAAGAATTTACTGTTTTTGGAAACAAACCAAAAACTGAACCTATGATAAAATCTGAAAAAATAATGACGGAGGTAGACCTACTGTTTGTCTTTATGTTCTGCTTTGAATTGCTAATGCGTTGCACTAGATCGAAAGAAGAATTCCAGAACTATCCTACCATACAAGGCATTTGGGTAATTTCTCAAATGATTAAAAATAATGATATCTTGCAAACCCTTTTCTCAAACTATCTGCACATACTCCAAAACAAGAATGAACAAGAAATGAGCGTCATATCTGACTTTGAGAACAAGTTCTTGAAAAATTAGGGATCTCTTTCTAGCTTGTTGGTTCTGGCTACTCGCTTTGAAACCTTCTTCAATTCCTTTTCCATTTCGGACATTTTCTGATTCATTTCCTCTACTGTGTGCGAGCTTTTGACAAAGTTTGAAAAGTTGGAAAATATGTTGATAAGTTTGGAGGCTTTGCTGTATTCGATACGTAGTGTTTCTGGGAATAAGGTCGTCTGTTTTTCATAACTGTCCTTTGGTTTGTGCCCAATGAAATAGTCCGCCAAATCATATCTTACGCCACACTCTATGAGCGTGGATTTCAGCAAATCCCTGAATTCGTGTGGGTTGATTTGGTATCGTTTTGCAAGATATCCTTTGAGTTCTTTGTCAAGTGTGGCATTTTTCCGCAGTTTTTTGAGGCTAGACTGGATCCAAGTTGAGGTTATCGGGGCATTCTTTTCGTTTAGGAATAGTGCTTGGTTTGTACTCATTTCCTTTCCAGTTTTTTTCTGTCTGAAATCAAGGTATTCTTTGACTGCATTAATTGCATCAATGTCCAAAAAACCAATGTGTGGATAGTCTGTTTTGATTCTTACTAGCTTTATTGGAACTGGGCATTTTGAGGCATCCCAAAGTCTGTGATCTGCGGTTTTGAAATACTGGACAAGTTGCGAAAATGCCTCAAAATTGAATCTGTCAATTAACGTTGAATTGTCTAAACCTCTATGAAACTTGCATAGAAATACTGCCTTTTGTAGAATGCTTGGTTTGCCCGTTGTCAACAATTTCATTAAATCGTCAAGAGAAAGACTTGGTTGGTCGTCAAGCGAATTTGCATACTTGTAAATGGTTTTTGCATTGAATTGAAGATTTAATGGCGAATCATTTTTCTCAAAATATGACATTATTGCATTATATGCAATTTTCATAGTGTTTGCCCTTTTTTCTTTATGGCTTGGGTCTAGCAGGTACGCCTTGATCATTTTGTTAAAGTCAATGTCTTTTGCGTGTGGTTGCTGGTATAATTTTAGAAATTGTTCTATGCCTGTTAATTTGATTGATTTTCTGATTCTCTGGAAACTATTTTCATCCTTCTGAATCTCTGTATCGTATCCAAAATCCTTTCCAATTATCCAATCGTTGACCTTCCATAATCTGTACGCATATGCCTGTGAGGTACTGCTTCCTTTTTCTGGCATTAGATTTTGATATCTGGATTGTCGTAGTTGGCTCATAAAATATGCGACCGTCTCTAGTTTACAAAACTCGTCAAAAGACATAGAATAACCGCTTTCCTGAGCAGAAAGAAGCCTCAGGACTCCTATTTTTCTCCCTATGGAAAAACTGTGGTAGATTAATTCGCGATTAGTCTTAAATGACTGTGGTTTCTCGGTGAACCTGTTTTGGTGGTTTTTCACAAATTCGTCAAGAACAATCTTTTCGTCTTTTTTCAAAACAGCCAAGCATTTTGCATATTGGGGTCGAATCATGACCCCATAGTCTTTTCTTGGATTGAATTTCTCTAATACTAGATAGATTTTCTTCACTATACATTAGCCATACTTTGAAATATTAAAGTTGAATTAGTTTATGTAAACCACTGCTCAAGTGTATGACTTCGTTTCACAGTGCTTTTTTGAAGTCTGTTTAGAGACGTTTCAACTCTGTCACGGGAAAAGCTTCGTTCCTCTGATAGGTATTTCATTATACCTGAATAATC
>Ga0233425_10007988_pt1 | contig 14400 bp, 9 predicted proteins | sample Watercolumn_Towu_2_FD_181712 | JGI IMG/M metagenome (GOLD analysis project Ga0233425, IMG submission 181712) | Freshwater microbial communities from Lake Towuti, South Sulawesi, Indonesia - Watercolumn_Towuti2014_140_MG | ecosystem: Environmental > Aquatic > Freshwater > Lake | place: Indonesia...
GAACGGCCTGCTCAACTTGAACACGGCCATCGATGTGTCGGGCGGATCGGCCTACTTCAGAAACGACTACGACAAGATCCTCCGTGTCGCCACCACCGGCGGTGCGGTGACCGAGCTCGGCTCCGGGTCTCCCTCCGCCCTCAAGGTGTGGGGCTCTTCCATCTTTTTCACGGAATACAGCAACGGGCTCATCCGGCAGATGCCCATCGGAGGTGGGGCGGCCTCCACGCTGGCCTCGGGGGCTGATTCCGCAGCCAACCTCGCGGTAGACGGCAGCTACGTCTACTGGACCGAGTTCAACAACCCGGGGAAGGTCGCCCGGGTCCCGATCGGCGGTGGTCCCACCAAGACCTACTCAAACCAGGCCAACGCCATCGGCATCGCAGTGGACGGTCAGTACGTGTACTACACCGTCTCCGTGTTCACCAACCAGGGCAAGGTGATGCGGGCACCCAAGTAGTCCTTCTTTCCGGGGGGGAACAATGAGTGCGGGTTGGCGGGGTACTGCATTCCTGTGGGTCGTTGTCCTGTTGTGTTGCTGTCAGGCCGAGGTGACGCCACCCGCAGACAAGGGGCCGGCACCGTCCGCAGCGCTTGAAGGGAAGCCGGGAGAAGCGCCGGAGTCTTCGGGAAAGGCAGCGGAATCCGGCCAGGGTGCGGAATCCGGCCAGGGTGCGGAATCCGGCCAGGGGGCGGAATCCGGAGGGGCGGTGGGTGAGTCCCGCGAGCCGGGAAGATCCGCCGCGTCGCAGGCCCCGGGCGAGGAGTCGAGCGGGGATGCCGCCTCGTCTGCAGGGGCCCACGATGGCTTGGGCCAGCCCGGGGGGACGGAACCTGACGATCCCGTCTTCGACCCTACGCCGGTGGAAAGCCCGAGCGCTCCAAAAGACGATGCTGTTGCGGTGCCCGCTGCGGTCGCCCCCAGGGAGGTCATCGAATTCCCGGACGGAGTCGATCCCTTCCGCTCCCTGCCCGGACCGGTGACGGCCGTCCTGGATTCCAGCGATCCCAGGGCCGATGTCTTGCGACTTGGCCCCGAACCACCGCCGATGGCAGGAGAAGTGGCCGCGGCTTTCCCCCCGGCCGTGCCCGAGAGGGCACCTCCTGTGGTGACCCCTCCGCCCCTTGCCGTGACCCGTGTCAGCCCGGAAAAGGAAGTGGGGTTGGCTGATACCATTACCGTCGCGTTCAACCACCCCATGGTGCCGCTGTCGAGCTTGGCACGGGTCGAGGATGCGGGCATCCCGGTGACCATCGAACCCGCCATCGAGGGCCGGTTCGTGTGGGTGGGGACCGACACCATCGCGCTCAAGATGGTCGACCGCCTGCCCTTTGCAAACCGGTTCACCGTGACGGTTCCGGCAGGGACGCGGTCCGCTCTGGGCGGCGTGATGGAGAAGCCGTTCTCCTGGTCTTTCGAGACCCCCAGGCCGGAGCTGGTTTCCTCCAACCCGTCGGACGCCGCTTCCGAGCTGGGTCTCGACATCCCGATCACGCTCGAGTTCAACGCGGCCATCGAGCTGGCGAGGGTCATGCTTCACCTCAAGCTGGTCAGCGCCGGGGGCACGGCCGTTCCGTTGGAGCTAGTGGGGCGCAAGCCGGGGAAGTCGGACGCAGGAGGAACGGGAGCGGCACACGGCGGGAGCTCCCGGGTCGCAGAGTCGGCCGAGGGACGCAGTCAGAGCCGCTCCATCACGGTGAGGCCGGCGCTGCCGCTCAAGCCGGGGACCCGCTACGACCTGTCCATCGCTCCGGAGATGACCTGCAGCGAGGGCCCTCTTCCCATGGGCACGCGCAAGGTGATCACCTTCAGGACCTATGATCCTGTCGAGCCCCGCAAGGTCACCTGCGGCTGGGACGATTCCGACTGCTCTCCGGGGAGTGACATCCGCATCGAGTTCAACAATACCCTCAAGGAACTGCCGCTCGACGGGCTCGTCAAGGTCTCTCCGGCCCCGGAGAAGCTGGCCGTCCGCGTGTCCGGGACCGACGTGCTGCTGTCTGGCATGTTCCAGCCGTCCACCCGCTACGAGGTGGAGGTGCTCCCCGGAGTCCAGGACATCCACGGCCAGGTCTCGTCCAAGAGCTTCAAAGGATCGGTTCGATTCGGGCAGGCATGGCCCATGCTGGACCTCGTTCGGCAAGGGCTTGCCGTCGTCGAGGCGGAGCAGCCCCACGACTTCATGCTCACCCGGCTCAACGTTCCGGTCGTGAACGTGCGGATGGTCCCGGTTCCGCTCGATCGGCTGGCCGAGGCCGTCGACGTGGCCGGGGACTGGTTCTCCTTCGAAGATCAGCCGCTCAAGGACCTGAAAGCGGCCGTCGAGCGCCCGTTGCCCCCTCCAAAGCAGCTCAACCTTCCGGAGCGGATTGCCCTGGACCTCGACGAAGCGCTCGGGGGGAAGAAGACCGGCATCGTCTTCGTGGACGTCAAGGGGACGCGCCCCCGGGGCCTGTTCAAGGGGAACGATACCTATCGCCAGACCGCCATGGTCCAGGTCACCGACCTCGGTCTGACCGCGGCCCAGTCGGATGATGCCCTGCACGTCCTCGTCACCCGGCTCTCCTCCGGGAAACCGGTTCCGGGCGTGCGCGTGGAGCTGTTCCGGGGACGGGAAGTCCGACCGCTGTCGTCCGCCGAATCCGGAGAAAATGGGATCGCCATCCTGAAAGGCCCTGCCGCTCTTCCTACAGGCGAAGCCCACTACTACGCCGTTGCCGGCCTTGGGGATGACGTGTCCTTCCTGCCCCTGTCCGGTTGGGGGGATGCCGGCTCGCACGTTTCCTCATACTCGTACGCGTACGGCGAACGCTACACCCGGATGGCCGGCATGGTCTATACCGAGCGAGGGCTCTACCGCCCGGCCGAGAAGGTGCACGTTGGAGTCGTGACCCGAGGCGACGTTCCCGGACCGCAGGGGGACATCATCCCACTGCCTTCCGGAGTGCAGAAGATCGGCTGGCGGATCACAGACCCGCGGGGGAACGAGGTGGGGACCGGGGAAGCAGTCCTGTCCCGATTCGGTACCGGCGATTTCGAGATCACTCTGCCCAAGGATGCCCCCCTGGGCAACTATGACGTGAACGTCTGGGGTCTCTACGGAACCCTCTCCGCCGGGTTCGACGTCCAGGAGTACAGGCCCCCCGAGCACGAAGCGCTGGTCGAGTGGCTCGACCAGGGCACCAACATCCTGCTGGGACGAAAGCTGGAGGCCAGGATCACCGGCCGGTACTTCTTTGGCGCCGCGATGCAGGATGCGGACGTCACCTGGACTCTGCGCCGAAGCGCTGCTTCCTATTCGCCCCCGGGGAACGAAGGCTTCTCGTTTGCCGACTTCGGGACTGAAGAAGGCTCCGGTTGGCGGGACGATCGACCCCGGGGCAAGCGGTCGTATCGTCGCAGCCGGGGCGCCGGGGAAATCGTGGCCTCGGGGAGCGGGAAGCTCGGTGCCCTGGGTGACCTGGTGATTCCCGTCACGCTCGAACCGGGGGAAACGAAGCGCAGGCCAGTGGCATTCACGCTCGAGGCCGAGGTCGTCGACCGGAACCGGCAGTCGGTGGCTGCCCGGGGCACGCTGCTGGCGCACCGGGCCGAGCGCTGCCTGGGCTTGAGCCTGGATCGGCAGGTCGTAGGGCAGGGGGAGGAGGTGGATGTCGCCGCGGTGGTGACCCGCATCGACGGCAGCCGTCACGAGGGCGCCGCAGTCGAAGTCCGCCTGCTGAGACTGATCGAGGAGGATGCTCCCTATGGTCTTGCAGGCCGTTTCCCCGACTCGTCCAGCAAGGTCCGGGAGGAGCTGGTCTCCCAGTGCTCCCTGGTTGCGGGGAAGGCCCCGAGTGCATGCCGACTGAAGGTCCCTTCCGCAGGGTCGTTCGTGGTGCGCGGCATGACGCTGGACCTGGCCGGGCGGCCTGCGAGGGCAGCTCTTCGCCTCTGGGCCTGGGGAGACGACATGCCGTCGTGGCGGTCTGCGCAGAGCCGGCAGGTGCGGCTCCTGGCCGACCGCAACGAGTACGTGCCGGGAGACACGGTCCAACTGCTGGTCCAGTCTCCGTTCCAGACAGCGACCGGCCTCCTGCTCGTGTCTCGAGAAGGATTTGCCCGGGTGGAGCCCGTGTCCGTGGCGAACGGGAATGCCCGCATCGAGCTTCCCGCAGCGGAGCTGTGGATGCCCTCGGTCAACGTGCGCGTGGTGCTGGTGTCGGGCCGCGTGCAGCCGCCCCAGGGGAGGGCCTCGGACCCGGGGATGCCCGCATTTGCCGCCGGTGACGTGACCCTGGCCGTGAGCCGTGCTCCCCGGCGCGTCGTTCTCGATGTGAAACCCTCCTCCGCAGCAGTCGAGCCGGGCGGCAAGGTCAGCGTGGCCGTGGCCGCCCGCGATGCCGCCGGAAAACCGGTTGAAGCGGGCATTGCCCTGATGGTGGTGGACGAAGGGGTGCTGAGCCTGTCGGGCTACACCACCCCGGATGTCCTGTCCGCACTCTACCGGTCCAGGTCGGAGGAAACCTGCGTGACCGATACGCGGCCCCGCGTCGTCCCGCGCACCCCGCCCGACATCGACCGTTCCAAGCCCGCAGATGCCCTCAAGGACGCCGAGGAAGAGCGCAAGATGGACGAGTCCCCCGGCGACAAGGGGAAGCAGATGCCCCGGGCCAAACGGGCCGTCGGGAAGAAGGTCGTCCTCGGGATGATTGAGAAGGATTTCGGCAGCGGCGGTGCCGGGAGCATCGATGACGCAGCCCCGGAATTCGAGCTGCGGGAGCTGTTCGCTTCCACCGCCTACTTCAACGGCGGCCTCGAGACCGCGGCGGACGGCCTGCTGTCCGTCGACGTGAAGTTGCCCGACAACCTGACGCGGTTTCGGATCATGGCCATCGCTGCAGATCGTGGAAACCGCTTTGGCAGCGGCGAGTCGGCAGTGACCACCCGCCGCACCCTCGTCGTCCGTCCATCACTGCCCCGTTTCCTGAACTTCGGAGATGCCTTCGAGGCCGCTGCCGTGGTCAACAACCAGACGGGCTTTGACACGGAAGTGCTTGTTCGCTGCATGGCAGACAATGCCGAGGTCGACGGCACAATCCGCCGGGTTTCCGCCAAGGCCGGGGAAGCGGTCGAAGTGCGCTTCGCTGCAAAGGCCGGGAAGCCCGGGCCCGCGACCTTCCAATTTGCGGTCGTCGCACTCACGTCGGCCCGTCCCACGGATGCTGCCCAGGTCGTGATTCCTACGTTGATTCCGGCGACGGCCGAGGCGTTTGCCGACTACGGCGTCGTCGACCAGTCCATACGCCAGCCATTCGTGCCGCCTGCCGACGCGTTGCCCCAGTTCGGCGGCCTCGACGTCGCCCTGTCCTCGACCGCCCTGACCGGACTCCAGGACGCAACGTCCTACCTGTTCGACTACCCCTACGAGTGCACGGAGCAGCTCTGCAGCCGGCTTCTGCCCATCCTGGCTCTCGGGGACATCGTGCGCGAGTTCAAGCTCGGGAAGGCGTCGACGGCCGAGGAGGCCCGCACGCTCGTCAATGACGGAATCGCCCGGATCCTCCAGCGGCAACTCGGTGACGGCGGGTTCGGGTTCTGGCCCGGCTCTGGGGAAAGCTGGCTGTTTCTTTCCGCCTACGCCGCCATGACCCTCGAGCTTGCCCGAAGCAAGGGCTTCGAGGTCGACCCGGCGGTGCTCGAACGGGCCGCTGACTTCCTGGAATCTCGCCTGGACAATTTGCGGGACTGGGAGCGGGACGAGTATGCCGGACAGTCCATGGCAGCGCTGGTCCTTTTGCGAATGGGGCGCACCCCTGAGTCCCATGTCGACCGCCTGTGCAGACTTGCCCAGGGGAAGCGCAGCACCATGTCGACCGAGGCCCGCGCCCTGCTGGTGCAGACCCTGGCCGAACAGCAATCGCGGGCACAGGGAGGTCAGGATTCCGACCCACGTATCGCGGACCTGCTGCTGCTCCTGCGCAATGCAGCGGTGGAAACTGCCGGCGCCGCCCATTTCACTGCATCCCGTACCGAGTCCCTTCGCCTGATCATGCACTCCGACGACCGGACCGATGCCATCGTGCTGTCTGCACTCCTTTCCGCAGCACCGGATGACCCGCTCGTCGAGAAGGTCGTGCGGGGCCTGGTCCGGTCCAGGACACATGGGCGCTGGTCCACCACCCAGGCCAATGCGTTCGCCCTCCTCGCACTGTCCCGTTATTTCGAGACGTTCGAGAAGGAGACCCCCAACTTCACTGCCCGCCTCTGGCTGGGGGAAACAACCGTCGCAGCCAGCCGGTTCAAGGGGCGCAGCATGGAGGTCCGGACGACAACCGTTCCCATGCGGACCCTCCTGGAGAGCGCTGCAAGTGATCTCATCCTGGCCAAGAAGGGACCGGGGCGCCTTTACTACAGGCTGGGCCTTCGGTACGCTCCGGCCGACCTTCAGAGCAAGCCGGCCGACTACGGCTTCAGCGTCGAGAGGATGTGGCTTCCCGAAGGGGATGGCGGCCCGCTCCGGCAGCGGGAAGACGGGGCCATCGTGGTCAAGGCGGGAAGCTATGTCCGAGCCCGGCTGCAGGTCGTGGTCCCCGACCGCCGGTACTTTGTTGCCGTAGTCGATCCCTTGCCTGCGGGTTTCGAGGCTGTGAACGAGGCACTCGCGACCTCGGCAACGCAGCGCCTGTCCGGAGCTGCCGGTTCCACCATCGACGACGATGGGCGGGGCTGGTGGCGGCACTGGTACTACAATCCGTGGGATTACCAGGAGCTCAGGGACGACCGCGTCCAGCTCTTTGCGGACTCGATGCACGAGGGGGTCTACGAGCACACCTACCTGGTCCGGGCAACCACTATCGGGACATTCCGCGTCCCTCCGCTGCGCGCGGAGGAAATGTACTCTCCAGAGGTCTTCGGCCGCTCTTCGTCCACCGTGGTGGTTGTAGAGCCCTGACCCTTTGCGCTCCTCAGAATCGGTATCGGGATCGAGCCGCCGTCACGGGCCCAGCAGCTCCCTGGCCCAGTTGCTGGGATCGTACAACGCGGCAGCGCTGCCGGGGCAGAGCTCGGACTCGGTGTAGACGTGGACTTTCTCCTGCTGGCCGACCTGCTTGTGCAGTGTGCGGTAATACTCCTCGGACAGTGCAAAGACGTCGAGGTGCTTCCCTTCCAGGGACCATCCGGTATCCTCGACCACGAAGCAGCCGTCGTGGAACGTGAAACCACCTTCGGAGCCTGGAAGGGGCATTCCGTCATACTCGGGGATGTACACGACCGTCCCGCGGGGGATCACATCGGCCAGAGCCGCCACCGTCCGGAACGGGTGCAGCGGGGCCGTCGAGCCGTAGCCGAACGGTGCCTTCCTGCGGTCGACCTCGAGGAAGCACCAGCCGTGCTTCGCGAACCTGCACTTCTCGTGGAGGTTGATCACCCGCCCGTCCCTCAGCACCCCCGTCCCTTCCATGCTGATGCGCCTGGCGAATTCCGCCGGCACCACGGCCAGTGCCTTGCCCTTCACGTCGAACAGCGGAACTTCGGGGCGGCCGGGGAAATCGGCCTCGAAGACGATCCAGTAATAGGTAAGCCGGAACGTCCCCATCGGCTGCCCGAATCCCTGATCCTGGGCCAGCGCGGCCCCGGAAAGCAGGCACGGCAACAAGAGCAGCAGGGGAACGGTTCGGGTCATCCGGCCTCCACCCGGAAAGCAGCCGGCCCGTTACGTACAGGCCATCCGGACACTTTAGCGCTATTTCTTCCAACCCATCGGAGGAGGCGACGCAGGTTCCGAGTGCACTCCCCCCGCCAGCATCGGCCCGTACCCCTTCTTGTTGAGCGTGGAGTAGGAGAACACGACGTAGCCGGGGGCCCCAATGGAGCGGCCGTACTCGATCTCGGCCTCGATCTCATCAAAGGAATCGTAGTCCGCGTTCATCCCCATGTAGACATGGCGCCCGGCCGCTGCGGCCAGGTGATCGTCGGCCAGGGTGGCGTAGTCGGTCCACCCCCCCTTGGGGTCAGTCAGCGGCCAGTAGATCATCGGGCAGATGGCATCGAGCGAGCCGTCTCCCATCCAGCCGTGGGAATCCTGGAAGTAGTCATAGTACCCTTCCGAGGTTCCTCCCCAGCCGAAGTTGTCCTGGTAGATCCCCCACACGGACGCTGTGACTTTCACTCCCGGGTGTTTGGAACCGACCGCGTCGTAGGCCTCCCCCACGAATGCAGCCAGCGTCTCCCGCTGGAAATCCCCGTAGCTCAAGCCGGCGTTGGCCTGCTTGGCCAGGAGGTAGGCATCCTCCGACCACGTGTCATGCGAGTAGTCGGGACCGGCGTAGCGGATGTAGTCGAAGTGGATCCCGTCGACATCGTACCCGTCCGCGATGTCCAGCACCACGGACTTGATGTGCTGGCGCACGGCCGGGATGCCCGGCGAAACCCAGGTGTAGGAGTTGTTGAACGCCATCGGCTTGCCCGACGAGTCGGCTTGCCGCCAGTCCGGATGCGCATACAGGATATGTTCGGGCGAGGTCTGCGGAGGAGGGGTCGTCCCGGTCCAGGCGGTGAACGTGTTGAGCCAGGCATGGAGCTCCATACCCCGCTCGTGCGCCTCCGCTGTTGCCACGGCCAGGGGATCCCAGCCCGGATCCTTGCCGAGGGTACCGGTCAGCTCCTTGCCCCACGGTTCCACCGAAGACTGGTAGAAGGCATCGGCATTCCCGCGGACCTGGAACATGACCGCGTTGAAACCCCAGGCCTGGACCTTGTCCATGATCGCAACCACGTCCGCCTCGGACTTGTAATCCCAGCGCGTCACCCACACGCCCCGGAACTCGAACGGCCCTTCGGGGGGAGTCACCTCGTCCGGCTCGGGAACCGAAGTGTCCTGCGGCGTCGTGTCCTTCGGCTGCACGGTGTCGTCCGGGGGAGAGTCGACATCCTCGAGGGGCTCCGGCAGGTCCTGCGGGGCCTCCACGTCCTCTCCGGGGTTGACGGCGGAATCACCACCCGTGGCAGAATCCTTCCCCGGCTCGGTCGACACGTCCTCATCCCCGGTCCCCGGAACGTCCGGCCCTGAGGGAACCAGGTCCGGAGAGGTGTAGCACAACACCCCGCCGTCACCGTCGGAGATGCAGTACAGCGTGTCCCCCTCGCAGTTGTAGCTGCACTTGCACGTCGAGTCACGCGCGCAACCAGCCACCAGGATCACCAGGAACGCAAAGACCCAACCCAACTTGCTCCCGAAGCTTCTTACCATCGACAAGCCTCGCATGAATTCCGATTCGTCCCGAGCTCGCCCCCACGGGATGTGGCTCCACTCGAGCAGGTCACTTTCCCGAAGGGGGTTCGGCAGTCAGCTCCAACATCCTTTTCTCGAGCTCCATACCCACAGCATCGCGACCGGGAAAACTCTCCTTGTGCCGCTCCCAGGCAGCAAGGGCGCGGCGCACCCCGTCTGCGTTCCGCATCTCCCCATAGGTCCGGCCAAGCCAGAGGATGTTGTCAGCAGTCACTCCGCAGGCCATCCGGGGCGTGAGATGACCTTTCGCCATCTCGGCCTCGTCTGCGGCCAGTGCCTGCTCGAGCCGTTGCACGACACCGGCCGGGTTATCCTCCCTCTTGTAGTAGGCTGCCACGTAGAGGTGGTGGCGGCACTTCCGTTCCAGCGTCCTGGCCAGCATGATGCGGGCTCGGGGGGCAAACAGCGAGTCCGGGCGGTTCTCGATGACCCAGGTGAAGGCTTCATACGCACTCTCGACATCGGTCATTTCCCGGCTCTCGGCCGGAGGCAAAACCCAGTGATCTTCCGGCATCCGACGGAGGTAGCACAGGCCTCGCATGTAGACTGCGTGGGGCACGTCGGGCGAGCTGGCGTACTGCTCCTGGAACTCCCGGTATACCTCCGCAGCCTCTGCGTGGCGACCATCCAGGAACAGGGAATCCCCCAGCCGCAGCGTGGCAAGCTGTGACAGCAGCGGACTCAACGTCGTGCCCGCAATGTCCTCGAACTGCGAGGCCGCATCGGCAAAGCTGCCCTTCACGAGCTTTCCGACTGCCTCCTCGTAGCGCTGGAACGCATCGGCTCCGGCTCCCGTGGTGGCATTGGACTCGCAAGCGGCCAGGGCAAGCACCAGCCCCACGGCAGCAACACACGTCCAGACGCAAGTCCAGACGCGTGTCCGGGCGCAAGTCCAGCGGCGTGTCCGGGGCGGGTGCGTGCTCCCCGTGGCAGTCGCGTAACTGACTCGACCATGAACCTGGTTCAGACAGCCTCTGCTCGCCACATTCACGAAAGGCCTCCCGGTAACGGCTCCCAACGACGCGGGCACGTTACCAGCGCGCCGCGCGCGTGTCAATTCACATTGGCCTTCGATTCGGCTGCCGGAGTGACCTGGAGCTGGCGCTTTGCCCTGCGGTGCCGGATGTACTCGACGACCCCGGGCATCACCGAGATGATGATGATCACGATGACCACGACGGTGAGGTTCTTCTTCACCACCGGGATATTCCCGAAGAAGTAGCCTGCGGTCACAAAGGAAATGACCCAGACGAGCCCCCCCACCACGTTGTAGGTGATGAACTTGCCGTACGTCATCTTCCCCACGCCGGCGACAAACGGCGCAAACGTGCGGATGATGGGGACGAACCTGGCCAGGATGATCGTCTTGCCTCCGTGCTTCTCGTAGAAGGCATGCGTCCGGTCGAGGTACTCCTTCTTGAAGAACCGGGAATCCTTGTAGTGGAACACCTTCGGTCCGATGTAGTGGCCGACCCAGTAGTTCACCGTGTCGCCAAGGATGGCCGCAACGGCGAGGACGCCCAGCAGCACCCAGATGTTCATGCCCCCCACTGCGGCCAGCGTCCCCGCGACGAAGAGCAGGGAGTCTCCCGGCAGGAACGGCGTCACCACGAGCCCCGTCTCGCAGAACACGATGGTGAACAGGACCAGGTAGACCCAGGACCCGTAGGACTGCACCATGGCCTCCAGGTGGCGATCCAGGTGGAGGATGAAGTCGAAAAAGAACGCTACCGTCTTGTGGATCAACTCGATCATTGAGCCCTCTCGAAGTCAGTCTCTTTCCACGGCCTGCCGCTCCCCGCCGGCCAGAAGGGAAAGGAAACATATGCCAGGCCGGCTCTTTTCGCAAGCAGTGTCGCTCAGCCCGGACGATCTAAGCTCAGTTGGCAACCGAGGGGACGGAGCCGCTGGCATTCGAAACCGGTCTTCACGCCCTCTCCCTGCACGGGAGGTCTGTCTCCTTGCGCTCTGTCCGATCTGCCTCTATCATCGGCCGGACGGGGCCGCCGTCCGAGGGGGGGCATGTTCGTCTGCGCTTCGATCTTTTCGCCCGAGTCGCTCGCAAACCTGTGGCAGGCTTTGAACTCCATCGATCCGTACTGGGCCCTTGCCGTGGTCTTCGCCGTGCTCTTCCTGGCAGGATGCGGGCTTCCGCTGCCCGAGGACATCCCGCTCACGTTCACCGGGATCCTGCTCGGCCTGCCCGGAACGCAGGAGGCTTTCGGCGGCCTGGCCGGGGCCATCGGTGCGGTCGTGGTCATCTGCTACACATCGATCCTGTCGGGGGATCTGGTCGCGTGGAAGCTGGGCCGGCGGTTTGGCCGGACGCTCACCCGGTACGTGCCCTTCCGCTGGTTTCTTCCCGAGAACCGGATCCACCGGGTCGAAAGCTGGTTTCAGCGATTCGGGAACTGGACCGTGTTCTTCGGCCGCATGGTGGCGGGGATACGTTTCGTGACCTTCGTCATCGCCGGGATGGCTCGGATGCCCGCATCACGGTTCATCCTGTTCGACAGCCTGGGAGCCCTCGTGACCGTTCCGGTCTGGCTCGTGCTCGGATACGTGCTCGGCACTCACTTCGACCAAATTGTGCAGTGGATGTCCCGCATCAGCACGACCACTTGGCTCGTGCTCGGGGCGTTGGCCGTCCTGATTGTGCTCTGGAGGCTGGCGCACAAGGGGCACCGGGCAACGGAGAACATCCAGCAGTAGCGTCGGCGGCCGTTCCTACTGCGCAGCCTCTCTTCCCACCTTGCCGGATGACCGCTACGGGCCGACTGGAGTGTGGTCGGGGAGCTTCCCGTGAAGCCAGCCGGCCATCCACTCATGTCCGGCCGTGCTGAAGTGGTTGTCTTCGACTCCATCCAGGAACCACCGATCGATTCCCAGTTGCCCGACCGCGGCGGCGAACTCCCCCCATGGCACGAGGACCGGGATGGCGTGCTCTGCACACATGCGCTCGATGCGCTTCCGCATATCGTCATCTCTGTCCCGGAACCTGGCATCCGAAAGCCAGGGGCGATGGGGCATGAGCACAACGACCATCGGGACTCCGGCAGCAGCAAGCTCTTCCGACGACGTGGCGAGAACCGCCTCGAGGTGGCTCCATGCCTGTTCTTCCGGCTGGTTGCTGAGCGCACTTTCCGCTGCCCGGTAGTAGAGCTTCTGCAGGTTGCGGGCCGCGACGGAAAACCCGCAGGCCACCCGAAGCGAGTAGGGTGGGGGGCTCGCCATGAAGGGAGGACCGCCAAACGTCCCCCACTCCGGGCCGTCGAAGCGGGGAACCGCGTGCAGGCCGGCTCCGGTTTCCTCGTAGTCCAGCAACGGCCCCAGGTCCGAGCAGGTCCGGATATCGTCCATGTCCCCCAGGTCGTTGCCGACGAAGAGGTGCATCACGACCAGGTCGAACCGCTCCTTTGCCAGCCAGCGGCGTGCCAGGAGGTAGTAGTAGTCCGGCCCCATGCCCGGAACGCCAGCGTTCACGTGGACCGTGCCCGGCTCCATCTTCGACAGCAGCTCAGGAAACGACTTCCCGCCCGGCTCGGTCATGTAGACGAGCGAATCCCCCACGTGCAGGACCCGCCGCCGCGCATCGCCGGCACGGTGCATGCGGCCGCGCATCCGGTCCGGGAACTCGTCCGGGTGAAGCATCTTGCACGCCTCTTCCTCCATCGCGTACTCGCCCCACGGCTCGAGCACGAAGCGGCATTCCCACGGTTCCTCGAACGTCGGTGCCGGAGGAAGGAGCGTGCGGGCCGCAACTTCGAGCAGCCCGAACCCGGCAAGCAGCGACAGAAACAGGAGCAGCAAGTTCTTCCGCTCGATGTTCCGGGCCGCAGCGTGAGCGCCAGCAAAGAGGCCGACACCGGCCAGAAGCCCGGTCAGAAGCACATCCCAGAATCCGACGGCTACCAGCGAGAACGGCGGGCAGAAGAGGCTGAGCACCGGAAGGAGGAGCAGCGCAATCCCCCAGAACCACCCGCTCAGCCGGTCTGAAGCGCCCAACTTGCTTCCCCGCACGACTCGACGCAGCACGCGGGCGAGCAGAAGCCCGGCCAGAACCGGAATCGCAAGCGACCCTGCTGCAAGAACATAGGCCGCAGCGTCCCCCAGAGGCGGTGCTCCATGGATCCCGGCTTCGTCCGCAGGAAGTGCTGCCAGGAGCGTTCCGAACACACCACGTATTTGGAGCTGCCCGTCCGTCACGGCCAAAGATCCCCTGAGGCGACTACGCATCTGACTCTCACCTGAACAGGAACGCCTGTACCGGCAATCATCAGAGGTTACCACCTTGACGGGAGATCCGCCACACGATGCGCGTGTGGGACTTCACGGGAGCAAAGCCGAGTGGTAGGATGCAGGCGTGCCGGGAGGTCTGCCAGATGCCGACGATCCTGCTGGTAATGGGATGGCGTTTCTTCTTCTATGCCAACGGGCGGCATGAGCCGCCTCACGTCCATTGCAGGAAGGGAGATGCAGAGGGGAAGTACTGGCTCTACGCCGAGAGCTACGATGCGGTCGAGGCCCACTCTTACAACATGAGCCCAGCAGACAGGAGAGTCGTGCGGAAGATCATCTTCGACCACTTCGACTACATCGTGGCAGAGTGGAACCGGTTTCAGGAGGGCAGATGATGCAGAAGGCACACGAGGTGACCGTCGGACTGCTCGAAGCAACGAAGCTGCACCTGGAGGTGGACGGGGTATGCTACGTCGTAGATCTTGCCGACCACTCGCACGTTCTTGCCAGGGCGACCCCGAGGCAACTCGCCCACTTCGAAGTCAGTCCGTCGGGGTACGGGATCCACTGGCCCGATCTTGACGAGGACCTGTCCATCGACGGACTCATCAGTAGAGAGCCGGCCCGGCCCCAGGCTTGAGGTGCTACCGTGAGGCGTGCTCTTCTCGTTGAAGTTGTCGGCGGTATCGCCGGCATCTGAGGACGATTCAAGCCGTGGGGGAGGAGTCGATTGCGGTGTGGGGATTGGTCGCACCCGCCTAGAAGAACCACTTCAGCCCGAAGGTGACCTGGAAGTTATCGGCGGAGATGTAGTCGGTGACCGAGGGGGTCTTGACCGAGGAGAGGTCTACGGAACCGGCGGCATCGACCTTGAGGGGCTGGGAAG
>Ga0233425_10007989_pt1 | contig 14397 bp, 12 predicted proteins | sample Watercolumn_Towu_2_FD_181712 | JGI IMG/M metagenome (GOLD analysis project Ga0233425, IMG submission 181712) | Freshwater microbial communities from Lake Towuti, South Sulawesi, Indonesia - Watercolumn_Towuti2014_140_MG | ecosystem: Environmental > Aquatic > Freshwater > Lake | place...
CCAATCCAGTGTCTTCTGGGAGTGGACTGGGCGGCGCTGTGCCATCCGCTATTACGCGGCGACGCGCAGGCGCCGCGCGACCTCCGCCGTGAGAACGACCGGCGCGCGCGGAAGCGCGTCGAGCCGAAAGCGCGACAGCAGCTCGGCGGGCAGGCACTCTTCGCCCCACGCGGCCCAGCCGCACCACCAGGCCAGCACGCCGACGACCTCGGAAGGGCGCACGCCGGCCTGGCGCAGGGCGCTGAGGCGGGTGTCGCCATGGCGCTTCGCGAGGCGGCGGCCGTCGGGCGCGACCACGAGAGGCACGTGCGTGAAACGCGGCGGCGGCAGCCCGAGCGCGTCGTACAGCAGCAACTGCCGGTGCGTGGCCGGCAGCAAGTCGTCCCCGCGCAGCACGTCGGTGACGCCCATGGCGGCGTCGTCCGCCACCACGGCCAGCATGTAGCCGGCGCCTTCCGGATGCCGCGCGATCACGAAGTCGCCGCCGGCGTCGGCCACACACGCGCGCTGCGGCCCGGCGAAGCCGTCCTCGAACGTCGTGACGGCGCCGGGCGGCGCGCAGAACCGCCAGGCCGGCAGGCGGCCGGCGGGCAGGCCGGCGGCCGCCGCGGCATAGCTCGCGTGGCGGCCGCGGCAGGCGCCGTCGTAGCGCGGCCCCTCGTCGCCGGCATGCGGCGCGGCCTGGCCGCTCTCGACGTCGCGGCGGCGGCAGGTGCAGGGGTAGACGAGACCGCGGGCCTGCAGCCGCGCCAGCGCCCCGGCGTACTGCGCGATGCGGCCGCTCTGCACGTACGGCGCGCGCGGACCGCCGATGTCCGGCCCCTCGTCCCAGTCCAGCCCGAGCCAGCGCAGGTCGGCCAGCGCCTGCTCCGCGGCGGCCGGCTTGACCTTCGGATGGTCCAGGTCCTCCATGCGCAGCAGGAGCGTGCCGCCGCGGCGGCGGATGTCGAGCCAGGCGATCAGGAAGCTGCGCGCGTTGCCCAGGTGCAGCGCGCCCGTCGGGCTGGGCGCCAGGCGGCCGCGGGCGGACGGGCGGATCGGCGCGGTCATGCGGGCAGTGTAATCCAACGCCCGACAGGCGCCAAGCGGCTGCCGTGCCGGTTGTCAAGCGCCGAGCCGCCCGGAAAAAAAGCGCCGCCGTCGGAATGTAGTGGACAGGCCCCGGCCCACGCTCTAATTGTGTGGGCGTCCGACGAGCAGGGAGTCGCTTCGATGAGCATCACGGCGCTGCAGGATTACGTCTTCACCTCCAAGTACAGCCGGTATCTGCCGGACAAGCTGCGGCGCGAGACGTTCGAGGAGGCGGTGGATCGCGTGATCGACATGCACCGCCGGCATTTTGCCAAGCGCGGGATCGACGTCGACGACCTCCTCGCGACCTGCGGGGCGGCGATGAAGAAGCGCCTGGTGCTCGGCAGCCAGCGGGCCATGCAGTTCGGCGGCGATCCCATTCTGCGCAAGCACGCGCGCATCTACAACTGCACGACATCCTACTGCGACCGGCCGCGCTTCTTCCAGGAGGCGTTGTGGCTGCTGCTCTGCGGCTGCGGCGTGGGCTTTTCCGTCCAGCAGCACCACGTCGCGCGGCTGCCCGACATCGCCCGGCCGGCCGGCGGCCACGCCACCTTCGCGGTGCCGGACACGATCGAGGGCTGGTCGGACGCGCTGGGCGCGCTGCTGTCGGCTTACTTCACCCAGCGCCATCCCTTCCCCGAGTTCGCCGGGAAGATCGTGGCCTTCGATTACAGCCAGGTGCGTCCCAAGGGCCGGCCGATCTCCTCCGGGATGGGCCGCGCGCCCGGCCCCGAGCCGCTCAAGCGCAGCCTGGAGATGATCCGGCGCCTGCTCGACCGCCGCCTGCAGGAGGGCAGCACGCGCCTGCGGCCGGTCGACGCCTACGACATCCTCATGCACGCCTCCGACGCCGTGCTCTCCGGCGGCGTGCGCCGCAGCGCCACGATCTGCCTCTTCTCGCCGGACGACGAGGAGATGGCCACGGCCAAGACGGGCAACTGGTTCAACGAGAACCCGCAGCGCGCGCGCTCCAACAACTCCGCGATCCTGCTGCGCAACGGCACCACGCGCGAGCAGTTCCACAAGCTCATGACCTCCGTGCGCGAGTTCGGCGAGCCGGGGTTCATTTTCACCGACGACCTGGAGGCGACGTTCAATCCCTGCGGCGAGATCGGCCTGTACCCGCAGATCGACGGCCAGAGCGGCTTCGCCTTCTGCAATTTGTGCGAGATCAACATGGGCCGGGTCGACACGCCCGACAAGTTCCGCGAGGCCGCCGAGGCCGCCGCCATCCTCGGAACGCTCCAGGCCGACTACACCGATTTCGCGTACCTCGGCGACGTCAGCACGCGCATCGCGCGCCGCGAGTCGCTGCTCGGCATTTCCATGACCGGCATGATGGAGCACCCGGCGGTCGCCTTCGACGCCGACCTGCAGCGCGCGATGGCGCGCCACATACTCGATGTTAACGCGCGCGTGGCGCAGCGCATCGGCGTCAACCCCAGCGCGCGCTCGACCTGCGTCAAGCCCGCCGGCACCACGAGCTGCATCCTGGGCACAAGCTCGGGCATCCATCCGCATCATTCGCGGCGGTACTTCCGGCGCGCGCAGGCCAACGAGGACGAGCTGATCGTGGACTTTTTCAAGGCCCAGAACCCGCTGGCCGTGGAGAAGTCGGTCTGGAACCCGAACGGCACGGACGTCGTGCTGACCTTCTGCATCCAGGCCGCGCCGGAGGCCATGACCAAGCGCGACGTGACCGCCGTGGACCTGCTGCAGTACGTCAAGCTCACCAAGGAGAACTGGATCGACGGCGGCAAGCGGCCCGAGCTGTGCGCGCAGCCGTGGCTGAGCCACAACGTCTCCAACACGATTTCGGTCCAGGACGGCGAATGGGCCGGCGTCGAGGAGTACCTGTTCGCGAACCGCGGCGTCTTTGCCGGCGTGTCGCTGCTGCCGGACGGCGGCGACCTGGACTACCCGCAGGCGCCGTTCTGCGAGGTGCTCGCGGCCGGCGAGCTCGTCGAGATCTACGGCGTCGGCGCGATCATGTCCTCCGGCCTGATCGTGGACGGCATGCACGCCTTCGACGACAACCTCTGGGCCGCCTGCGACTGCAGCCTCGGCCGGGGCGAGGACCTGCTGGCCCCCACCCCGCGGATCTACCCCAAGCGCGTCTACGAGGCGATCGAGGCCGTGCGCGCGGACAAGCTCGACTGGGTGCGCCGCGCGCGCAAGTTCGCCGACAACTACTTCGGCGGCGACGCCCTTAAGATGACGCGCTGCCTCAAGCGCGTGCACAACTGCAAGCTGTGGGAGGATCTGACCCGCACGCAGCACGCCGTGGACTACACGCAGCTCATCGAAAAGCAGGACAACACCGTCGTCGCCGCCACCGTTGCCTGCGCCGGCGGCAAGTGCGAGATTCTCTGAGATGCCCCCCCTGGACGTCCTGGTTCTCGCCGATCCGCACTTCGTGGGAACCACCGCGTCAGCCGGCGCGGCGGCCGGCCGCGACACCTGCCTCGGCCGGATCCTCCTGCGCAAGGCGCTGGCGCGCCTGCGGCATCTGGGCGTCGAGCCGGGGCTGATCGTGCTGGCCGGCGACCTGGTGGAGGACGGCACGCGGCCGGGCGCCGCGGACGACCTCCTGGCGCTGGCCGGCGAGATCCGCAGGACGGGGATCCCGCTGCTGGCCGTTCCGGGAAACCACGACGGCGATCCGGCGCCGGTGGCGCGGATTTTCGACTGCCCGGCCGGCGTCCACGTTGTCGGCGACTACGCCTTTCTGCTGTTCCACGAGCGCCGCGTGGCGGGCGAGGTGTTCGAGCGGCCGGCGGAGCAGCTCGCCTGGCCCGCCGCGGCCGCGGCCGCGCATCCGGACAGGCCGCTGGTCGCGCTGCAGCACCACCCCTTTGCGCCGGGCATCGTCTCCGACTACCCCTACTATCTCGCCAACCGCGAGGAAGTCATGCGCGGCTACGCGGCGGCCGGCGTCTGGCTGTCGCTCAGCGGCCACTTTCACGCCGGCCAGCCGGAGCACGTCGAGGGCGGCGTCACGTACCGGACCGCTCCGGCGCTGTGCGAGGCGCCCTACCGCTTCCTGCACGTGCGCCTGGAGGGCCGCGCGGCGACCGTGACGGCGCACGCGCTGCGCGTGGACGTACCCGGTCTGACCGACTGCCACTGCCACACGGAAATGGCGTATTGCGCCACGACGGTGACCGCCAGCGACGACGTCCGCCTCGCGCGGGCGCTCGGCGTGTCCACCCTCTGTCTGACCGAGCACACCTTCCAGCTCTACTTCCCGAAAGACGAGGCCTGGAGTTTCCGCTGGCAGAGCGATCCGTCGCGCCGCGAGGCGGCATGGAAGACGCCGGCGCGCGGCCGCATGGCCGCCTACCGTTCGCTGGCGGCGGCGTTCCGCGATCCGCCGCGCGTCCTTGCCGGGCTGGAGGTGGACCTGTGCTTCGACGGCACGCTGCTGCTGGCCCCGGAGGACGCCGGGGGGTGGGACCTGATCGTGGGAGGCATCCATGAGATCGCGGGCTTCGTGCGCGGCCAGACGACGCAGGAGGAGGCCGAGATGATGTTCCTGCGGGACGTGCAACGCCTGCTCGACCAGGGCGTGGACGTGCTGGCCCACCCGTTCCGCTTCTTCGCGCGCAAGAACCTGCGCAAGCCGGAGCACCTCTACCCGGTGCTCGCCAATCTCCTGGCCGCCGGCGGCGTGGCGGCGGAGATCAACTTCCACACCAACGAGCCCGAGCCGGCCTTCTTCCGCGCGTGCGCCGAACGCGGCGTGCGGATCGCGCTGGGGTCGGACTCGCACGAACTGGCCGAGGTCGGCGAGTTCCTGCCGCACGTGCGCGTGCTGGAAGCGGCGGGCATCGCGCCGGCGGACTACGAGCGTGTTCTGTTCCGGCCGGACGAAACACGGCCATGAATCGCCGGCGGGGTGTTGCTGGGTTATCGTTCAGCCACCAATGGATACGCCGACGGATCTTCCAGCGAGTCGATGCTTAGGTCGACATCCAGCGTCGGCCAGTGCAGATGGACGCCATGCAGCAGTTGCATGTTGGCAATATCGGCTATTCTGGCGTGCTTGAACCACGGGTAGTCCTCGTACGGCAGGAAGTACTCCTTGCCCTTTACGAAGACCCAGATCCCGTGTCCGTCAATGCTCGTGACCTCAGCCGGGGAAATGTCTGTGCCAAGCGGCGACGATCTCATCCTTCCTCTCCTCGATGACCTGCCGAATCTCGCCAAGCTGTTGCTCCGTAAGCCGATGGTTGGATGCCAGATCGATCTCCGGCTCAAGCCAGAACTTCGCCTCGCCGTCCGCGCAGAACACATGAATGTGCCGTCGCGTCTCCTCCCGCGAGAAGAAGTACAGGCGGTAGCCCTTCCACCTCAAGACCGTCGGACTCACGCGAGCATCATACCGTAACCAGTCTTCGGCCTCAACGTCAGCAAAGCCGCCCCGCGGCGCGATCCCGCTACGCCGCCATCTCCTTGAGCCGCCTGATCTCCGCGGGCCACAGATCCTCGTCGGGCGTCTCCAGGATCAGCGGCAGGTTGGCGCAACGCGGCTCGCGCATCACGGCCCGGAACGTCTCCCAGCCCAGAAGTCCCTTGCCCAGCGACTCGTGGCGGTCCACGTGCGAGTTCAGGCCCACCTTCGAGTCGTTGATGTGCATGCCGCGCAGGAACTTCAGGCCGACGATGCGGTCGAACGCGTCGAGCATCCGGCCGAACCCGGCGGCGGTGCGGATGTCGAAGCCGGCGGCAAAGGCGTGGGCCGTGTCCAGGCAGACGCCAATGCGCGCCGGGTCCTTCACCTGCCGCACGATGGCCGCCAATTCCTCAAACGTCGAACCCAGGCAGGCCCCCTGCCCCGCCGTGTTCTCGATGACCACGGTGACGCCCTCGGTCTGCGCCAGCGCCTTGTCGATCGCCCGTGCCACGCGCGTCTGCGCCGCCTCGGGCGTCAGAAGCCGGAGATGGCTGCCGGGATGGAGGTTGAGGCAGTCGAGCCCGAGTTCGCCGCAGCGGCGCAATTCGCCCACAAACGCCTGCAGCGAGCGCGTCTGCGCGGCCGGATCGGGGTTGGCGAGGTTGATCAGGTAGCCGGCGTGCGGCAACACCTGCCGCGGCGTGTAGCCGTGCGCCTGCAGGCTGGCCGCGAAGCCGTGGCGATTCGCGTCCGTGTAGGCGGCGGCCTGCCACTGGCGCTGGTTCTTGGTGAACATGCCGAAGGCCGTGGCGCCGAGCGCGGCCGCGTTCGCCGGCGCCTGCTCGACCCCGCCGCCGATCGAGACGTGCGGACCGACGAAGTAGGAGAGAGAGGGCATCGGTGGGCGATGTGTCCGGTATTCAGTTTGCCGCCTGCGCCAGCGCCTCGCGCGTGAGGCGCTGGATTTCGGGCCAGTTCTGCGCGGCGATCAGCTTGGGCGCGACCATCCACGAGCCGCCCACGGCGGCGACGACCTTGAGCGCCAGGTAGTCGCGCATGTTCGCGCCATCGATGCCGCCGGTGGGCACGAACTTGACGCCCGTGTGCGCAAAGGGGCCGGCCAGCGCCTGGAGCATCTTCACCCCGCCCGAGATCTCGGCCGGGAAGAACTTGAGCACCTGGAATCCCAGGCCGAGCGCGCGCTCGACCTCGCTCGGCGTCAGCACGCCGGGAACGAGTTGCAGTTTGCAGCGGCCGGCCGCCTCGGCCGTGCGCTCGCTCAGGCCGGGCGCCACGCCGAAAGTGGCGCCGGCGGCGGCGGCGCGCCGCACCTGGTCCGGATCGAGCAGCGTGCCGGCGCCGAGGCACATGGCCGGGAAGCGCTTCGCGATCCGCCGGATCGCCTCCTCGGCCGCCGCGGTGCGGAAGGTGATCTCGATCACGTCCAGGCCGGCGGCCAGCAGGGCCTCGGCCAGCGGCTCGGCGAGTTCGGCGTCGTCCAGCACGACGGCGGGAAGGATGCGTTTGGAGAGCGCCTGGTCCAGACTACTCATGCTTGTTCCCCTCTGGATGGAATCGTTCCGACCTCCGCCGCACGAGCGGCGCCGCCAGCACGAGCAGGAGGACGATGGCGGCCGGGCGGCCGAGCAACCAGTCGCCGTGGCGCAGGTAGGGCGTCGGCGGCGGGTTCTCGGGCACGGCCAGCGATGCGTCCAGATGCCCGGCAAAGCCGCTCGTGCCGCCGTCCGCCGCTGTCAGCAGCGTGCGGCGGCCGATGCCGTCAATCGCCGCCGACACGCCGGTATTGGCCGCGCGCGCCATGGGCACGCCGGTTTCGACGCAGCGGAAAATGGCCTGCGCCAGATGCTGCTCGGGCTCGTTCGAGCCGCGGAACCAGGAGTCGTTGCTGACGTTGACGAGCAGGCGCGCGCCGGCCCGCACGGCGCGGCGCGACAGATCGGAGACCGTGTCCTCGAAGCAGATCAGCGGGCTGAAGGCCAGTGGCGCGCGGGCGGCGGGCTCCTCCAGCGAGACCGTGAGCGGGCCGCCGCGCGGCGGCGGCCGCCCGACGACATGCAGCACGCTGCTCGAACGGCCGGGCGTGCAGCTGATCCCGACCGGCGAGAGCCGCTGCAGGGCGGGGAAGACGCCGTCCAGCGGAATGAACTCGCCGAACGGCACCAGGTGCTGCTTGCGGTAGAAGCCGGCCGGCAGGCCGCCGGCGTTGAAGAGCCAGGCGGAGTTGTAGAAGACGGTGTCGCCCGGCCGGCCGGAAGGCCCGGCCCGGGTTTCGGTGGCGCCGGTCAGCAGCGGCGCGCCGGCGGCGACGGCCCCGTTGCCCGCCAGAGACATGGCGGACGGGTCGGACGGCACATCGCCCAGCAGCGCGGTCTCCGGCCAGATCACCAGGTCGGGACGGTTCGCGGACGCGGCGCGCGTCAGGTCGAGCAGCGTGCGGCGGGCGAGGTCGGCATTCTCGTCGTTGCGCGCGAAGATGCACGGCGCGTCGGGCTGGATCATGGCGAGGCGCCAGACCGGCGCGTCGGCGCCGGCCTGCGCCCGTTCCCGCACCCGCTGCAGGCCCCACATCCAGGCGACAGCCAGGATCAGCAGCGGCACGAAGGTCTCGAACGAACGCCACGCGCCGCCGGGCGGCCGGCGGCCGGCGGGCGCGGAGGCCATGCGCACCATGCGCACGGCCAGTCCGGCGACGGCGCCGTTGACGAGCACCACGAGCGCCGAGACGGCATAGACGCCGCCGAGCGAGGCGGCCTGCAGCATGACCAGGTTGGCGTACTGGCTCACGCCCAGCGCGTGCCACGGAAACCCGGTCAGGAGCGTGCAGCGCAGGAACTCGGCGCCGACCCACAGCAGCGGTTCGGCTACGGCCGCGGCCAGCAGGCGGAGGGCCTCGTTCTCGCGGAGCCGCACCACCTGCCACACACGGGCGACAGCGAGGCAGAAGAGGGCGGTGTAGAGCGCGCAGTAGGCGGCCAGCGCGGCGTACCCGAAGACCACCAGCGGCCAGGGCCCGTTGTTCTCGATCAGGCGCCAGATCCAGGTGAGCGAGAGCAGCCAGAAGACGGCGCCGCTGGCGAGGCCGAGGCGGAAGGCGCGGCGCGGCGCCGCGTGGCGCACGGCGAGCAGCAGCGGCACCATGCCGAACCACGCGGCGTCGGCCCCCAGCGGCGCGGGAGGCATGGCGCCCCAGAGCAGGGCGCCGGTGGCGGCAGCCGCGGCCCATTCCGCCGGCGCGCGCCAGCGGCTGGTGGAGAAGTTCCTCATCGGCGGGGGCAGCGTACCACGCTCCCGCGACGCTGACAACGCGGACGCGCCCGGCGCCGGCTGTTCAGCCGCCCGGCGGCGCTCTACAGCCGGTAGGTCGTCAGTGGCCACGTGCCGCCCGGCGCGGCGCGTCCGGCCAGGATGGCGCAGGCGTTCTCGATCACACGCGGGACGCTGCCGAAGGTGACGAGCAGGCAGTCGGCCTCGTCGAGGGCGACGCTCTCGCGGAACGGGCTCGCGGCCAGCAGGACCACCGGCTTGCCGGTGGCGATGACGCGCCGCACCAGGGCGCTGTTGGTCGGGTTGCCGCGCCAGTAGAGCGAATGCGCAACGACGACGTCCGCCCACGCCGCGCCGTCCATCACCTGCTGCTCGTCCTCGGGCGTGACGTTGAGCCGGCACTCCCAGCTCCGCACGTTGGCGAAGTGCTCGCGGAGGAACTGCGGCCCCATGTGGGAGCGGTACCAGATGTCCTCGGCCTTCTGCTGCCAGTCCTTGTTGTGCTGGTCCGTGTAGAAGATCCTCGCGTCCGGCTTGAGCGGCAGCAGGCCGCGGCGGTCGCGGACCAGCACGGCGGCCCGCCGTGCCGCCTCGGCGCTCAGGCCGCGCGTTTCCGGGTCGCGGATGGTGGCTTCGGCGCCGGCCGGGTCGACCTTCGGCTGCTCGAAGATGCCGTAGGCGAACTTGAGCGCGAGCACGCGCCGGACATGGTCGTCCAGCTCGGCGCGGCGGATGCGGCCGTCGTCCAGGTAGCGCCGGATCCAGGCCAGCGCCTCGGGGATGTTGTCCGGCGACCCCTTCGCCAGTACGAGATCGTTGCCGGCGGCGAGCGCCGCCGCGCAGGCCTCGCCATAGCAGCTGAACTTGCTCAGCACGCCCTTCATGCCGATGGCATCGGTGGTGATCACCCCCTCGAAGCGCAGCTCCCGGCGCAGCAGGTCGTGCACGATCCTGCGGCTGACGGAGGCGGGCATCTCCGGGTCGAACGCCTCGTAGATCGTGTGGGCGGTCATGATGGCCGGGAGTCCCGCGGCGATCAGCTCGCGGTAGGGGTACAGCTCGAGATCGTCCAGCCGACGCCGCGGCGCGCGGTTGACGTCCGTGGCGAAGTGCACGTCCACGGCCGAATCGCCGCGGCCGGGGAAGTGCTTGCCGGTGGCGATCAGGTTGCCGTCCCGGAAGCCGTCCAGCAGCGCCCGGCCGAAGCGCGCAACGATCTCGCGGTTGTCGCTGAACGCGCGCGTGTTGATCTCCGGGTTGTTCGGGTTGACGTTCACGTCCAGCACCGGCGAATGCAGCCACCGGATGCCCACGGCGCGCTGCTGGCGCGCCACGGCGCGGTAGCAGCGGCGGGCCAGGGCGGGGTCGCCGCTGGCAGCGACGCCCATCTGGCTGGGAAACAGGTTGACGCCGCCGCGGCAGTAGTCCTGGCTGAAGTCGCCCTCCTGGTCGCCGACGAAGTACAGCGGGATGCCCAGGCGCGTGTGCAGGGCCAGATCCTGGACCCGGTTGAGCAGCGCGGCGTATTCGGCGGGCGGCGCGTAGGGGCTGAGCCGCTGCTCGACCTCGCCGCCGGCCTTGAGCCGGTTGGCGTAGGGCTCCGCCGTGTAGATGTGCGGCGTCACGCGCAAGCCGGCGCAATGGAAGCCGCGCACGAATTCGACCACGTGCGGATGCAAAACCGTGCCGCAGAACTCGAGCGTCAGGCACTGGCCGATCTTCTCGTCCAGCGTCATCCGCCCCAGCAGGTCCTCGACCGCGCGCGCCGTATCGGACATCGTGGCTCTCCCCCGGCTTGTGCCGTCAGAGGAGCAGGGTAGCCGCCCGCTCTGGATCCGTCAAACGGGGCATCGCGCGATCCGCCATCCCTTCGCAGACCGGTTGCGCTTGCCGCGCGGGCGGGTCTGTTGTACACAAGAGGCCGCCGAGGGAGCCTGCCAGCCATGGAACTGTTCCGACAAGCCTTCACGATCATGACGCTGGGCATGGCGCTGGTCTTCGTCTTCCTGGCCGTCGTGATCCTGGCCGTCCGGGTCTCGGCGCACATCATCCACCGCATCGAGGGCCCGCCGCGCGAGGAGTCGCCCGAGCCGGCGCCGGCGGACCCGCGCGCCGGCCACCGGCGCGCCGCCGCCATCGCCGCCGCCCTCCACCGTTTCCGACACCGCCCGTAGCCCGGGAAGGACCCGCACATGCCGCGCGTACACCTGACCGACCTGACGCTGCGCGACGCCCACCAGTCGCTCATCGCCACCCGCCTGCTCACCGCCGACATGCTCCCCGTCGCAGACCGGTTCGACCGCGCGGGCTTCTGGTCGCTCGAAACCTGGGGCGGCGCCACGTTCGACACCTGCATCCGCTTCCTCAACGAGGACCCCTGGGAGCGCCTGCGCCGCCTGAAGGCCGCCATGCCGCACGTCCGGCAGCAGATGCTCCTGCGCGGGCAGAACCTCCTGGGCTACCGCCACTACGCCGACGACGTCGTGGAGGCCTTCGTGGCCCAGGCCGCAACGGCCGGCGTGGACGTCTTCCGCGTCTTCGACGCGCTCAACGACGTGCGCAACCTCGAGACGGCCATGCGCGCCGTGCGCCGCGCCGGCAAGCACGCGCAGGGCGCCATCAGCTACGCCGTGACGCCGGCGCACACGGTCGCCACCTACGTCGAACTGGCCGCGGCGCTCCAGCGCCTGGGCGCCGAATCGATCTGCATCAAGGACATGGCCGGCCTGCTCAAGCCCTTCGAGGCCGCCGAACTGGTTCGCGCCATCAAGCGCCGCGTCGACCTCCCGCTGCAGATTCACTCGCACGCCACGACGGGCATGTCCGTGGCGACGCTGGTCAAGGCCGTCGAAGCCGGCGCCGAGCACCTCGATGTGGCCATCTCCTCCATGTCCATGGGCACGAGCCACTCGCCCGCCGAGACGGTCGTGGAGATCCTCAAGGGCACGGAGTGGGACACGGGCCTGGACCTGGACCTGCTGCTGGAGATCGCCGCGCACTTCAAGGATGTCCGGCGCAAATACCGCGCCTTCGAGTCGGCCTTCGTCGGCGCCGACACGCGCATCCTCGCCTCGCAGGTGCCGGGGGGCATGCTCTCCAACCTCGAATCGCAGCTCAAGGAGCAGGAGGCCGCGCACCGGATCGACGAGGTGCTGCGCGAGATCGCCGTCGTCCAGAAGGACTTCGGTTACCCGCCGCTGGTCACGCCCACCTCGCAGATCGTCGGCACGCAGGCCGTCATGAACGTGCTGTTCGGCCGCTACCAGAAGCTCACCGCCGAGAGCCGCAGCCTGCTGACCGGCCAGTACGGCGCCACGCCCGCGGCGCCGCTGGCGGCGCTGGTGCAGCAGGCGCTCGCCGAGAGCGGCCTGGCGCAGCCGGTCACGGGCCGGCCGGCCGATGCCCTGCCGGCGGAACTGGAGCGGATCGAGGGCGAGATGAAGGCGAAGACCGGCGGAGCGGCGGCCACGCGCGAAGACGTGCTCACCTACGCCATGTTCCCGCAGGTCGCGCCCAAATTATTCCAGACGCGCGCGAAGGGGCCGGTGACCATCGAGGCGCCGCCGGACGCGGCTCCGGCCGCGCCGCGACCCGCCGCCGGGCTGGAGCGCTTCGTGGTGACCGTGGACGGCCAAGCCTACAACGTGCATTGCGACGCCTCCAGCGGCAAGCACGTCTATCACGTGGACGGCCAGCGTTTTGCGATCGACGTCGCCGCCGACGCCGACGCCGCGGTCCCGGCCCCGACGATGGCGGCCCCGGCGCCGGCGGGAGGCGGCGCGGCCGTGCTGGCGCCCATGCCGGGTGACGTCGTGCGCCTGGCCTGCGCCGAGGGGGCGCGGGTGACGGAGAACCAGACGGTCGTGATCCTGGAGGCGCTCAAGATGCAGATGGAGATCCGGACGCCGAAGGCTGGCACCGTGCGCTACCGCGTCCGGCCCGGCGAACACGTGCGCGCCAAGGCCGTGCTGGCGGAGGTGTCGTGAGCAGCCGTGCGCTGAAGATCGGTCTGGGCACGCTGGCGGGGGCGGCGCTCATCTGCCTGGCCGGCGCCGCGTGGAGCGCGCTGGCGCCGGGCGACGCAGCCGCGGCGGGCGCGCCGGCCGCGACCGTCCAGGCCGTCTCGGCGGCCGACGCGGTGCCGGCCCGCGCACCGGCGCCGGCCGACGAGGTCTCGCCCCTGAACAGCCTGCGCAGCGTGGCGGTCAACACCGGCATCGCGGCGTTTCTCGCCGGCAGCGGCTGGAAGAGCCTGCTGATGATCCTGGCCGGCCTGCTGCTGCTCTACCTGGGCGTGGTGCGCGACTTCGAGCCGCTGCTGCTGGTGCCCATCGGCTTCGGCACGATCTTCGTCAACGTGCCCTTCGCCGGCATGGGCAGCGAACACGGCCTGCTGGGCATCGTCTTCCGCCACGGCATCGAGAACGAACTGCTGCCGCTGATCGTCTTCATGGGCATCGGCGCGCTTTCCGATTTCGGCCCGCTGCTGGCCAACCCGCGCACGGCCATCCTGGGCGCGGCTGCCCAGTTCGGCGTCTTCGGCACGCTGATGGGCGTGGTGGCCCTGGACGCCCTGCCGTTCCTCGACTTCAGCATCCGCGAGGCCTGCTCGATCGCCATCATCGGCGGCGCCGACGGTCCGACCTCCATCTACGTGGCCGCCAAGTTCGCGCCGCACCTGATGGGGTCCATCGCCGTCGCGGCCTACTCGTACATGGCGCTGGTGCCGCTGATCCAGCCGCCGATCATGCGCGCCCTGACCACGCAGCGCGAGCGCCTGATCCGCATGGAGCAGGCGCGGCCCGTGAGCAAGACCGAGAAGATCGTCTTCCCCCTGCTGGTGCTGTCGCTCTGCGTGCTGCTGCTGCCCACGGCCGTCCCGCTGATGGGCTGCTTCGCCTTCGGCAATTTCGTGAAGGAGTGCGGCGCGGTGGAGCGGCTGTCGAAGGCGCTGCAGAACGAGGTCATGAACGTGGCCACGATCTTCCTGGGGCTCGGCGTGGGCATGCAGATGGAGGCGGCCAAGTTCGTGCAGATCCAGACGCTCGGCATCCTCGTGCTCGGGCTGCTGGCGTTCTCGCTCGGCACGGCGGGCGGCGTGCTCTTCGCCAAGCTGATGAACGTCTTCTGCCGCCGGCACCCGATCAACCCGCTGATCGGCTCGGCCGGCGTGTCGGCCTTCCCGATGGCCGCGCGCGTCTCGAACAAGCTGGGCCTCGAGGCCGACCCGCACAACTTCCTGCTGCTGCACGCGCTGGGAGCCAACGTGGCCGGCCAGATCGGATCGGTGGTCGCCGCCGGCGTGATTCTCTCCATCTTCGGCGGCTGACCGGCGGCGGCGGGGCGTGTACTCTGCCGCCGCGTTCGCCCCGCGCCCGTAGCTCAACTGGACAGAGCATCAGACTTCGGAAAAGGCGGCGGTGGTATCGGGTTTGGGAAGGAAAGCGGACAAAGGTCTTCCGCGAAGGGCTTGAAACGGACCACTGGCATCCCATAGGCGGGCCACGGACGGCATGATACCACGACATCCGCCTGCGTTTGCAGGGGATTTCGCGTGGCGGTGGACTGCGTGGCGATGAGCGTGTGTTGGATTTCCCTCTGACGGTTGCTGAAATGGCCTGTGTTTCGCGGCTGAATCACCC
>Ga0233425_10007990_pt1 | contig 14396 bp, 30 predicted proteins | sample Watercolumn_Towu_2_FD_181712 | JGI IMG/M metagenome (GOLD analysis project Ga0233425, IMG submission 181712) | Freshwater microbial communities from Lake Towuti, South Sulawesi, Indonesia - Watercolumn_Towuti2014_140_MG | ecosystem: Environmental > Aquatic > Freshwater > Lake | place...
GGTGATAATCCTCAGCCAACTGCTCAACAAGGTCGGACACCCGATTAGGTCAACTCCGCAAGCGATTTCAGGCGGCCAGAGGTCGGTTACCCGAACCCTTCTAGTGAGTTTGATAGATAACCCCCGACCAACTGCTCAACGAAGAAGACACAAGCGGCTGAGTCTTCACCCAGCCACAGTTTTACATATTGCTTGAAGTATTCCATCAAGCCCCGTGCTTTTGTTATACGCAGGGGCCGCCTGATACGGCAGCCCCCGCCCCCGCACGGGCACCCAAAGGAGGTGATGCCCACGGATGTTACCACAGGTCCCCGGGGGCTGTCAACCCCCTCGCGCAACTTTCTTGGTGGTTTCTGAGACGGAAACAAGGTCGTCGGGAAGCTCGTCGTGCACTGAGAGCCGCTCCCCCCAGACGGCGCCAGCCGGCGAGAGGATGAGTCCTTGGGGGCTCCAGTAGAGAGTGAACGCTTGGCGCTCGTGCGGACAGGTGAGATTGGGGTGGTCGGTATGCTCTAGATTCACCGACTTTCCATTGTGGGTCACAAAGGCGAACTTGCAGACCGTATATATCGTCTGGAGGGTCTTGCCCTCATGGAACAGACAGGATGCCGCACAGAGGACACCGCCTCCCAGAGTGTAGACAAGCCCCTGGTGGCGGACATGTTTCGGGAGGGGGCGAGATGGGTCCCGCAACAAATCCACCGGATGCTCGAACTCGAAGAGTTCGCTCTCGGGGACTCCATCCCAACTGACCTCGCCCTTCAGGATGATGCGCTCTACAGGCTTCTTAGTTCGGCAGCACTTCATGGCATCCTCATCGTCTTCATGCGGCTTACCGCACTTGGGGCAGGCCCAAGCAATCATCGCCCGCACGACCCCTTCGCCGCAGTGGGGGCACACATCCCCCTCCTGACGGGCCCCGAACTTGTTGCACTCAGGGCAGCGGTTGTCTCCGCTCCCGGTGCTGTGACGGTTGAACGTGTTCCCGCACGACGAACACTCGTACAGCGCGTCGTCTTCGTAGATTTCATCTTTCATGCAGAAGCTACGGCACTCGTCGCAGAAGTAGGCTTCTACCTGGGTCGGGGTTTTCTTCTTATTAATCACTCAACCTCCCGCCCCTTCTGCCTGAACGGATGCAGGGCTCCCAGTTCAAGCGTGTAAGCCGGCCCATCCGGCCACGACCTGACCGGCGCTGCAGCCACCTCCTGCTTGGTAGCCCATCCGACCAGGGCGGCCCGCTTGGCGTCTTTATCTACCCAGACCAAGACGAACTTCTGCGGCCACCTGGCCTGTTCTCGCTCCACGTCAGGTTTCCAGCGCACCAACAGGCGGGAGCCTACCCTAAATGTAGATCGCGTGCGGACCTCCTGGGGGCCCCGAAGCGGCTCGGTGGGGACCGGCAGTGTGCCGGTGTGGGCCCGCCACAGGTAGTCCCCGACTACCGAGCAAACCTCGGAGTCGGTGCTGTCGGGCGGTACGTGGGACGAGCGCCGGATGTGGTAGACCAACCGTTGGCGGGCGATCTGTTCGAACTCCGGCCAGTAGTCCGCGAGGTCGTACCAGTGTAATGCAGCGGTATCAACGCTCATGGGGTCACCAGGCTGAGCGTACTACATCCACAGGGAGGTGTCAATAGGGGGTTGACACCTTCCGGCTTATTCGCTATGCTACTCTTGGGTGAACCCATGTACGTGCATGATGGAGTGATCCACCTGAGCGTAGATGAGGCTGCCGCCGAACTCCGGCGCGAGCTACGGCGACGGTTCTCAGCGACCCGATTTGTCGTGATCCCTGTCGAGGGTCAGGCTCGCCTGGTTGTGTCCTGGACCAGCGGGCCAAGTGCCGATGAAGTGCGGGCAATCACATCCAAGTACGTGTTCTACGACTCAGACCCCCGAACAGCCGGCGAGCGCCGGCACCCGGTCAGTCTACCGGGCCATCACTGCCCTGTGACGTTCTGCTTGGCGGGAATCGAGTGTCGCCACGGTGAAGATCAATAGAGTCACAAACTTGCCTGTCATTCGGGAGGGCCGCAGCCGACACCGTTTCTCGGGGGTAGTGGCCGCCCTGAAGGCCGCCATCGAGATCAACAGGCAGTGTGTCGAACTGCTGGAGAGATGGTCCCCCGCCTGGCGCTTCCAGGTAGAGACCAACATCACAACTGGCGAGATGAGGGTTGCCTGGTCCCCAAACGAGAAGGTCGGCTGGCTCAAGCGCACCTGGTACCGAATACTGGGGCGGACCCCGTCAGAAGAAAGGGTTCGCCGTTTCCTCGCCTCAGACAAGTCCGACCCACCTCTCAACAACTGAGTCAGATTCATCCCCCCACTCGTCGCTCACGTCGGCTGCAGCCCACAGCAGGAACCCCGGGATTGATACCTCTGGGTACCTGCTACCCGTCTTGACTTCCGGCCCATCGTACTGCACCGCGCGGCACCCACGCCGGATGATCTGCCGGTCGGGATACCGACCGTGATCGGGGTGAAGATCGCTGCTGATCCGGTGGGCCTTGTGGCCCCGATACCATCGACCCACAACTAACGACTCGGGCGACAGCGGGACTCCCTCCTGGCGGAGCCGGTAGTAGGAGTCGCGCTTTGCCAGCGCCTTCTGCCGTAGTTCTTCTTCCCTCTCTCTGCTGACCTGGCCCTCGGGCTCGTAGATCAGGATTAACTCCTGCTGATACAGGTTCTCCAGCATCTGGTCCCAGCGCCACTCCACCTCATACTCCAGGAGGGACAGATAGACCGGCACCCAGCGGACCCGCGACCCTTGCTTCTTCTTCTCTATGATGTAGACTGTTGTCATCATACTCCCCTGTTTGGTGCCTATCCCTGGGTTCGCGGAAGCAAGGTCTGGCGCTCGAACATGGGGTGCCTCAGAGATTACCTCTGATGGTGCTCCTCATCAGACTGGCCTCTCGTGCCGCGCTATTCGGGCTGTCGGACGCATGGACGATGTTGTCGTTGCCAACGACCCCGAAATCGCCCCGGATGGTACCTGGGGCCGCCTTCATCGGGTCGGCGGCGCCGCTCAGGGCTATGGCCTTCTCGATGGCCCGCTCTCGGGTGAGTCCTAGCAGGACGACCCGTTTGTTTGCGATCTGCGACACCAGGTGTTCGAACTCCTCGCCCTCATGCTCCTTGTACAGTTCGCGCGCCCACTCCTCGGAGACAGTCTGAATCCCCATGCGGTGGATCGTGAAACCCGCGTCTTCGTACCGGGAGATGATGCGGCCGATCAGCTTCCGCGAGACCGCCTCCGGCTTTATCATCACGAAGGTGTACTCGATGTCCATGGGGACCCCCTCACAGGTGTACGGCAGCCGTCCACACGATACCCACGATCAACCACAGGAGCACGAGTGGGAGCGTCAAGAGGAGCACGACAGGTATCGGCTTCTGACACATACCCAACCAGCAGACTTCCTCGCTTCTCGACTTCATCTCCGTGGAGATGAGAAGGGCGATGAAGTCGGCGACAGAGAGACCAATAGCAACGAGGGTCCCCCACAAGAGACCCGTGGTCCACCAAACAGCAATGCTGGCCAACCAGACGACCAGACAAACGACTAGACCCCTCAGCTTCATGTGACCGCTCCTTTCGGTGCCGACCAACCAACCAGAGTGTCTGCGCCATCGCTGTTCCAGTTGGCAGGAGCCCCTACCGCAAGGGGCCTCAGCCGGAACTCATTCGCTGCCATTTTAATCTAACCAGGCGCAGATGTCAAGGCTGCGGAATACCTTCTATCGAGTCGTGTGGAGGTGCTCAATGTGGCTTCTGGCCCTGGTGGCAACCTGCGCGTCGGCCGGCAATGTCGCATACATGAATCATACGATTCGTTCTTGCGACACCCACGTGGTACAGATCAATACGGTGGCGTCATCCGTCCGCCTCGGCCTGCTGCGTCCAGCCGGCTGTGACTACGACGGAAACCGCTATCGCGATGGTTCGCTGCTGGGGATGGCACGAGCGTCTGGCACCTTGGCGGCGATCACCGGCACCTACTTCTCACCCCCCACTCTGGAGCCTGTGGGGGCCATCGCCCTCCACGGGATGCTGGTCTATGATGGCCTGGCGCACAGTGTGCTCCGCTACCAGAAGGACAAGACGGTGGTGATCGAGCACCACCCCTGCGGTACCCGGGGGCACGACCTCGATTGGGATGGGACGCTGTTCGCCATGGCTTCCAGCCCATCCCTGGTACGCTCCGGACGACCTACAATCGAGCCCTACGGCTACCACCGGGGGATCGGGGGGAACGCAGCGCGCTGTGCCGTGGGGGTAACGGGCGCCGGCAAGCTGCTGCTAGTGGCTACTGAGCCAACATCTCTCGGGCGGCTCAGCCGGATCATGCTGGACCTGGGGGCCCAAGAGGCGATCAACCTAGATGGGGGAACATCTGCTGGACTGTGGTATGACGGGAGGATGAGAGTCTGGCCAGGCAGATCGCTCACTCAGGCTATCGGGGTCTTTGAAGACCCAAGAGATTAGCACCACATGCACGATCCGTAGCATCATCCTGTGGGTGCCTGGTGGACAACCCAGTCTTCGTCCCACATCTCCGGCTCCTGCAGAAGCTGCTTCATCCCGATGGCCCAGGCAAGAGCATTTCGCCACTCCTCCAGGGTGGGCATCCGGCCTGGCTTCTTCGGTACGGTGTAGATTAACCACGCTACGTTGGGGAGATAAGTATTCGCAGGTCGCAGGATAACCCAATACCACCTCGACATCTCCTCTTCCAGCTTAGCCTCCCTATCCTCATCGTCTTGATTGTCGGGCCTCCCCATGACGGAGCCCAATAATCCCACAACCGAAGACGACAGGTACTTAGGCTCGAATCCAATCGCCTTGATCCGGTCGATGATCCGGTCGATGTGGGCCTTCTCTCTAATGGCTTTCACTTCTTCCTTCATTGCCTTCATGTCAGGCATGTGGGGCCCCCTTCCTCAGATCGTGGCGAATGTGTGAGCAGGCTAGGCGGACACAGTCTGGGGATGCGCGCCTCCACTCCAATAGATGCTTCGAGCCAGGGCTGATCTCTTCTAGTAGCTCAAACAACGGTTCGTAGCAGACCTCCAGCGTCACTCGGTCATCCTCCGCCTTCTGCCACAATTCTTCCCTGGCGTTCATCACGAAATAGTTGAGCGCGTTTTGCAGCCAGCAGGCTTTACATCCCCCTCTGGGCGAGACACAGATGGATTCCTCCTGCGCGGACCAGAGATCGCACTGCACCCGACCGTTCTTGACGATGCGGTGATTTTCTATCGTCATCGGATAGCCTCACTCAGATCGCACCGGGACTTCAGATCGACTCCTGTTGCGGGGTCTCTTGGTCGCAACTTGCTGCGTTCCTTTGTGGCCCCACTGCAACTGATAGAACTTCGCGATCTCAGGCTCAAGAACCGTCTGGACCTGCCGGTAATCGTGGACGTGGATACCCCGGTCCCACCGTTGGTTGACGACCAGCTTTGCGCTGCTGGGCCACCAGTCGGCCGAGAACCTGTATCCGTTGTACATTCCCCTGAACTGCCAGTGCTGCCCGCCGTCCGTGACTCTTAGTTTCAACCCACGCAGTCGGGCCCATACCGCCACCTCGTCCTCATATTTCAGGTTGATCCGTAGTCGTCGTCGGTGTCGTTTCCGGGGCCTCTCGTTCCGGATGAATGGAACCAGGTGGCTCGACCCGGCCGACAGCGTGTCATTATACTTCGCCATGCTCAGTGTTCCCTTCAGACCGGCTGGCACGGTTGCTACGAGCACCTCCAAACAGCTTCCGCCACCAAGGGACTCTCTTCGACTCGTTCAACCGATCCAGCGCGTCCAGCACTTCGTCGAGCTTCTGCTCCCGCCACTCGTCGCTGGTAGCGATGGCCGCATCCACCAGGTCGTTGAGGCCCTGGGAGACCACTGAATTGAAACCGCCATGGGTGCCACTCTCAATGGTGTCCTCCCCCTCCCCATGCTGGATGGTGAGCCAGTTGTAGGGGTTGTAGTAGTCGTGGGCCCAGGAGAGTTTGAACTTCATTCCAGCAGTCGCTGCTGCCGCAACAGTGTGCTCTCGGTTGGAGAGCCGCCTGTCCAGCGCCCACTTGACCATCCTTGCCTGCGTCAGTTCGGTTAGCAGGAGGACTATCTGGTGTTCGTTGCCCCCCGGGTCGTGTGTCATGGTTCGAAACCACCCCGGTCGTAGACCAACTGATTGATGGCCGCACGTAGAGTGTGGTATTCATCCTTGTTGAAGAACCTGGCAGTAGTAGAGACCAGCCAGGTCAACGAGGGGCCAGACTCTTCTCCACTCGCCAAAATGCGCTCGACTTGCTCCAGCCAGGCACGAAGCTCAGGGAATGTCTGGGCAGCGAACTCCCTCAGCGTCGTGTGGTCCATGTAGTATCTGACAGCCTCTTCGAATGTCACGAGTCTCCCCCAGTCTCATCCTGGGAGGCAACCTCGCCTTCCACGTGGTATCCCTCCGCCGCCGGGTCGTCATCCGCCATCGGGTTGGTTGCTCTGATCTCCGTCACCACGTCGTCGAGAGCGATGATCTCGACGCCCCCGATGACCGTGGGTAGGTGGTCCCCGACCTCGATCTCAACGAACCCCTCCATGGCGCCACGCAAGACCTCCTGGCCATCCAGCCAGTTGCTTGCGATTTCCACCCGTCGCTTCAACTCATTCAGGTTCTCTTCCTGCTGGGCCCTCGCTTCCTCCAACTGCTTCTTGAACGCCATGGCCCGCGCCAGATCGTTGTTCTGCATCTGGAGCCACTGCTGCCGGGTCTCGATCTCGAATCGCTCCATCTGACTGGTCAGTTCGGCAACGTTGGCATCCAACTCTGCTATGACCTCGGCCCTCATCGTCGGGGTCACGACGGCCTTCAGAGCAACGTTTCGCTTCACGATTACGCCCATGGGGTTCAACCCCTCCTTTCGGTGATGGGCCGATATTACCACCAAGTCGGGGGCCTGTCAACGCCGACTTGACAATTTCACCCAGCCTCATTACAATGATCCATCATCCGAGCGCTCACGTTAAAAAGCGGACTGGTTTCCAACCCATCTCATCTTCTCATAACTGAGATAGCCACCCAGGAGGGTGTCCTTCATGAAGATCGAGTTCACCGACCAGGTCTCAGGCCAGACCGTAGTTCTCGATCCATCCCAGGAACCTGTCGTCATCCGGTTCGACGATCCGGCCGATCTCCAGACCCATCTCCAGAACCTCGACAGGATGAAGGTAGCCGGGCGTCTCAACTACACCGCAACCCGGCCCCCCGATCCCGAGGAGATCGCCACCTACCTTGAAAGCCAGGCACTTCAGGTGTCCGAACAAGACCCCCAAGCGGGAGGGCGCCTCGACCTGATGGCCACCTGCGTCCGTGAAATGGCTGAACAGATCGCTCCCCACCCCGCTCAGGAGATGTTGGATAGCGAGCTACCCGAAACTCAATCATCGGGTTCAGCACCGCCACAAGGACGAGGGCCTCGGTTCATTGGCGAGGGTTCGCCCACAACCATCCGGGCTCCCTGGACCAGCGAAGAGGTCGATTCGCTCAACAACTTCCAACAGTACGGCAACATCCACCCATTCACCTGTCGGACTTGCGGCTACACCCTCCGGGCTTACCAGGATGGTTGGTGGTGCACAAACTGCAACAAGAGGAGGCAGCTTTGGGCCCACTGGTTTATGTTCGAGAGTGCTGATGAGCACTGGGCGTCCAACAACTGGGGCCGCCTCATGGGTCAGCAACAGGCGACGACACCCGATCCGGCAGAGGGGAAAACGACCCTAGTGGCCCCCAAGCCAGAAGGGCCGGTGTCAATCTACACCGCCAACGACATTCTAACCTGCACCGACTGCGGCCACCAGCAGGGAGTGCCCCCGATCTTCTGTCACTCGTGTGGGCATCCGCTCTGGCTAGACAAGCCCTCGGAGCCGGTGCCGACCGAGGGAGCCTGAGACATGGCGTTCCAACCCGTCAAGCACAAACCTGATGGTACCCCATGGCCTCTGCACTACTGCCCCTACTCCAAGCAGCCCATGAAGACCTGCTGGTGGAAGGGGGTGGATGCGTACCGGCGCGGTCAGTCGTGTGAACCGCCCTACACGAACCACTCGTCCCACGGGGGGACCTGGGGGACGAGGGCCAATCGAATCTGGCAGGAGGGTTGGTGGTGTGCGCGAAAGGCCGACACCTCTCGTCGCGGTTGACTTCCATGGCCATTTACGGTATAGTGGGGTAGTCCCATGGGAAGGGCTGCTCCCTTCTTAGCGAGAGGAGGGTGAGACCGATGCCAGCCAGGCGTAGGCTTACCCGTGATGTAGGCGTAAAGGGCGGCGCAAAGGAGTTTCTTGAGGAGCACCGGAATCGGATTGTTCCTGAGGGGGCATTCGTCGTTTTCAGCACCACGCTGCACGGGAGCGAGTGGTCCCGCTGCGTGTTGTGCGGCGCTCGTCGGTTGGATTCCAACAAGCGGGCGATGGGGTACTTCTGCCGGCAGCCGGAGGGCGGGCGAGAGATCAAGCGGGCAGTCTGCGAGGACTGCTACCGCAAGCGGAACGAGAACGATGAGCGAGAACGCGGCAGAGAAGCGCACGCAGGTGATAGTCGTCGAGCGTAGCGAGGACTGCGGGTGCGAGGAAGTGTTCCTGCACCCCAACGGCGAGGAGTATTGGCTCTCTACCTACCGTATGGTGGAGGGTCATGCGAAGTGTCCGCACGGCTCGGTCGTCCGCAGGCTTCGCGCAGGGGACATCCCGGTCGGTCTTGCGGCAGCGGCAATCGGGTTGAGCGAGGAGGGCTGATGAACGTTTCGCGCGAGGATGTATTAGCGTGGCTTGAACGCGAGAGGGTCTGCGAGTGGGCGGTAGACTGGTTCCGCCGGTCGGGGCTGTCCTTCGAGGATGCCTGGACTGCGCGTGAGATGAGTGGGTGGCTCCTCCTGGTAGCGAGTCGCGCCGGAGTGCCGGGGAGCGTGTTGCGGCTGTGCGCGTGCGACATTGCTGAAAGCGTGCTGCACTACGTGCCCGAGGGGGAGGAGCGGCCGCGACGGGCGATAGAGGTAGCGCGACGGTATGCGGCTGGAGAGGCGACAGTTGCCGAACTGGACAACGCTATCGACGACGCGCGGTACGCTACAATGTCCGCCGCCTCCATGCAGGCTACTCACGCAGGCGCGCCCAGGTCGGCCGCTTGGTCGGCTACCAGGGCAGCCTGGAAAGCCGCCGCAATGGATGACCCTTGGGAAGCCGTATTGGCAGCCGCCAGGGATGCCACCAGAGACGCTGCCAGATTGAAAGCCTGGAAAGCTGCCGGAGACGATGCGTGGACAATCGCGGGGGACTACGCCGCACACGATGCGATGGTGGATGCGGAGAACACCTGGTGCAGACTCATCCGCACCCGTATCCCCGCTGACGTTGTGCTCGGCCTGCTGGCCGAAAAGCTGAGGGAGGAGACCCACGATGCGTGAGTTTCTGACGCTCCTGTGCTGTACCGGAATGACCCTCATCTCGGGCGCGATCCTGGCGGCGGGCAACCCGCGCCTCCGGTATCGCCTGGGAATCCCGGGCCTGCTGTGCGTTGCGGGGTTCCTCGTCGGCGCGTACTGCTACGCAGTAGTGGGAGGTGCCGAATGAGTCCGAACTTCGGGGCGGAGACTAGGCCCCCCTGGGCGCCCGCATCGCCAGCCTTTGACTGGCAGTCTACCCGCGTCATTGTCGTCTGCGCCGATGGCTGTGAGATGAGGCTACGGGTTGAACGGTGGGATACGCGCCACAATGCTTGGGGGTGGAGCGACGATTCCTACGAGCCCGATGTAGTTCTGTCGTCCGACGAGGTCAATCGGCTGCTGTCGGCGATAGAGCACGGTAACGACTTGATGCTTGTGAGGGGGCCAAGAAGGGCCGGAGTTGTATTGAGGCCCGGTGTGCTATCGGTCTATATGGGTTCCGCCGGGTGCTCCGCCAACGCAGCCCCATGCAGTATCGCTTGTGTGGCCGAAACTGCCCGCACCGGGACATATACGATATAGCGGAGGAGGGCAAGGGAGGCGCAAGGCACAAAACAGGATCGCAGAATGTCCCACATGCGAAAGGGAGGCACAGGCGATGGCGGACGAGAAGACGATTCCAGTCGTGCTGGTCGTGAATGTTCCTGACGACCCCAGGCGGTACGGGCCTGCTGAGTTGGCCCGAACCCTAGTCGATGCAATGGAGCGGAAGGGGATGCGGAACAATGGGATGCGGTGGCCGATGAGGTTTGGGGGAGCCGAGATGCTTGCGCCACCTGCGCCACCCGCCGAATCGACTACGATGAGTTGCGACCTGTGGCACCATTGCTGCAAGCACCCGGCGTTTGGGGTGGCTGGGCTCACCTCGGCCCGAGCCGACTGTCCGCACTTCGTGGCAGGGGGAGTGCTGGACCCTCACAAGACGCGCCAGATTTCGTGGGCCACCACCCTCGCGCAGATCGGGGCCGTCGTGCAGGGAGGGTTGTGTGTCTGTGCAGCCTACGAGCCTGCGGAGGAATCATCCGGTGACGCGCAACCGTAGCGCCTGCGGGCCCGGGGCTCAAGGGGTGACAGGTTGGACATCTGCGAGCCCGACCCCGAGCGGTACCTCGCACTTGACCGCCACAACTGGCAGCGCTACCCGTGCTGGCGGCTGGGGCGGATCACCCAGGCGCAGGCCAGATAGGAGACCAGCGTGAGACGAAGCGGGTCGTTGATTGCCGGAGAAGGTCACACGGTCATAATGACGCTGATCGTGGGGTTGTACGCGGAGTTCACTGGTCACGGGGAGGCGGCATCTCCCAGATCATCTTCGCAATCGGGAAGCTGGCGTGGCGGAGCTTGACTCGGACGCAGGCGCGATAGGAGGCTGCCATGAGCGAGAAGATATGGGGTGCTGCCGTGAAACTGGGCGAGAAGCATTGCCCATACCGGGAACGGAAAGATGACGACTCGTACATATCGTATACCAAGGGCTGTTATCGAATGGACTGGTGCTACGGGTTTGCGTTCGGTTCCCTCGGGGTTCCCGAGGACTGTGTTGGCAACGAGATAGGCACCCGCCATTTCTGGCAGGGGTATGAGGTGGGCGAGAAGGTGCAGGTGCAGATGCAATAGGCAAAGGAGACGCCGACATGAGCACTGACCTTTGCCATCGGCAAGCTGGTGTGGAGAGGATTGACTCGTGCGCGGAAGCGCCAAGGAGGCAGGCCATTGACCTACAATGACGGGCAGGCTGTGCTGTTCGACGGGGTCGTCCACCGAGTGGACTCCCGTCACACCGTATACGTCGAGGAGCGGAGAACGAGCGCCGACGCGGAGGAGTGGGAACGGCGGGACACGGAGCGTGTCTTCTCATTCTGCGGCAAAAACGCGGTGGTGCCCGCTACCCGCCCCCTGTCGGACCAACTGGCCGATTCGCTGGCAGCGGCCACGGTTGTAAGTGAGTTCGACATCGGAACGCAGGTTGCGGTCGTGTGCCAGGCGTGTTGGCAGGCATGGGTGATCGTCAGACAGGCTCGGGAGGAGTACGGTCACGAGCAAGACGCGCCAGGCGATGAGCCACGACGACGACGGACGCCGTATACGGAGAGCCGTCAATTGGTGGAGGACCTGCTATGATCGACGGTGAGATCACCAACGCGCGTGTTCCCCGACGCGGGGATGCCGGGCTGTGAACAGCTTCCGTGGGAGATTAGGACAGGAGAGCAACCATGCAGCGCTCAGTGCCTGAGACGCTCACGGTCTATACTTGGGGGCACAGCCGCGAACGCACCTTCGAGGACCTCCTCGCCGCGCTGCGATTGACTTGGCCGGAGCCTTGGCGAGTTCCTATCGTCGATGTGCGCCGGTCGCGGGGCTCCAGGAACCCGCGCTGGCATTGCGACGGCACCGTGCGCACTCAACTGGTCTACCTATGGTACGTTTGGCTCAACGGGTTGGGCAACGCGCAGTCGGCTCCGTCTGGCACCTGGGTACCGGCGCGAGGGGATGCCGTGATGGAGCAGCATCTCGACTATGCAGCCTCGCTGTTGCGTAGGTATGGCGCAGTTGTGCTGGTCTGCGCGGAGCGAGACCACCGGAAGTGTCACCGGGTGCAGGTTGCCGAAGCGCTCGCCGAACGGACGGGCGCGGAGGTGGTTCACCTGTGAGCATTGGTGGGTAGCCAGAGGGGTCGTACTACTTAGCTTAGGAGGCAAGTCCTACGCCGGCTGGATGTTCCGAATCTCCTCGCGGCGCCCGATGCGCCTGGCGTTAGCGGCGAGGGCCCCGGCCAGTGAAACCGGAGCCCCCCAGGAGATGGTACAGCTACTGCAAGTACCACTAGACCACTACACCTATCTTACCAGGGGACGACCGCGATCAGCGTGAGTGTGTGGAGCCCTTGGTCCACCCATAGTGGCCACCCCATCGGATCGACCCCCTCCCACAGCCCTCTTGCCTTCCACAGATCGACCACAAGGTGAGTCCCCACCAGGAACGGCAACCCCCACTGGAGATTGCCGCCAGCCAGGAACAGCACCGGCGCCATCAGCAGCCCCCGGGTTCCGGTATGGACCAGGAGCAGTAGCGGGTGCAGGCCCTTCCCCTCAGCGATCCAAAGTCCCTGCCAGTGGAAGTCGTACAGCAGGTGGAGCAACAACAGCGAGCCCAGCGTCGCCCAGGCAGAACGACCGGGGGTCCGACCAATGAGGCAAACCATTCACCCAATGAGTTGCCTCATTCTGGCAATGAGTTGCCTCATTCCGGTGGCCAGTGGCCCTCCTTCGCCCGAATCAACCGCCGTAGCCGCTGCCGATACGATGACAGCGAGACCAGTTCCGCTGGTCGAGCGTCGAGATCAAGCACGGTGCCTCCCGGCCCCCAGCGTGAGATCAGCAGGTAGCTGTGAGTCGCCAGAACCACCATCCGGTCGGCGGCCGCCTCTACCCAGGTCTCCAGCCAGTGAGCCAGGTTGATCTGGTTCGGCAGGCTGAGACCGCTCTCGGGCTCGTCGATGAACAAAATGCCGGGCCCCTCCACCTCCGGAAGCTGTTGCATGACGGCGCCTTGTACCTGACCGTGGCTCTGGAACATCGCGGCTATCTGGGCCATGTCGTCCAAGTGGCCATGGGTGTGTCTGATTGGGTTGTTGTCGCTGAACCAGAACAGGGCTCTCACCGGCACGCGGGCGTTGAGCTTCATCCCCAGATCGGCGCCCTTGTTGGTGCTCTGGTGCTTGGCGCACTCCAGCAGGGTGGACTTCCCGGACCCGTTGTCGCCGACGACGAACAGGCAGGGGACATCCGGGGTCTCGACAGTCCAGCCGGGGGGGAAGGTGTCGGCCAGCACGGCGCGGCCCAACGGAGCGCGACTACCTTCGGATTGGATTATGAGGTGCATCTACAGCCCCACGTTTCTGACTGGCACCCATCCGGGATGGGTCTTGTCCAGGTATCTGAGCGCTGCCTCGATTGCGGCCTCCTGGCTGCTGCATGGGTTCTGGCGCACAGGGGCGCATAGCTCGCGGCTGGAGGCGTTGTAGTACGACCACAGGTAGACGAAACCCCCATCCTGGACCCGCTCGATCCGCACCTCGCCAGGGGGGACGCGACCAGGAGCGGGCATGCTCTCTCCGGGGAGGACGACCCCAAAGCACCCTCGCTCCCAGGTGATGTAGAGACTAGATGGCTGAGTCGGCATGGGGGTATACCTCTTCGTATTCATACGGCCGGTCGATCAGTCGGTAGGACTCGATGGGCCCGAGATACTCGATGAACCCGAAGTAGTAGTCGCGGACTCCGACCGGGAGCAAGACCCGAGGCCCGTCGATGATGAGGCGCACCTTCTTGCTGTTGCCTGGAAGCTGCAGCCAGCAGTCATGCGGGAACTCGATGTGATCGGCCAGAGCGTAGATGCGGTGGTTCTCCTGAGAGGCCACGTGCACCAGCATGCCGCGCTCGAACAGCCCGCTCCAGGCGGCCATCGGGACCCGGCGTCGCCGGCGCGGAGGATCGCCATGATAGCGGTCCCAGTCGGTGTAGCAGTAGTAGTAGTAGTATGGATTGGCTGCAGGGTCGTACTCTGTCGCGATCCCCGGCGCGTTGTACTCTCTCGCGATCCCCGGTGCGTTGTACTCTCTCGCGCCGTGCTCTCTCGCAATCCCCAGCGCGAAGCCGTCACGCAGGTCGATGAGGGCCGCCACCATCACCGGGGTGAGGTAGTAGCTGCCCTTGTAGCTGTATGCTTCAGTCCCGCGAATCTTTAGGCTCTCCCACAACGGTAGTTCTCGGGGTGACTGTTGGCTCCGCATGGCACACTCCTTTGGACAACAGAATAATAAGCCATCCGGGGGGAGGTGTCAAGCTGATTTGCTGTGGGTCTGCGGGGGTCTAAGGGGCG
>Ga0233425_10007992_pt1 | contig 14394 bp, 6 predicted proteins | sample Watercolumn_Towu_2_FD_181712 | JGI IMG/M metagenome (GOLD analysis project Ga0233425, IMG submission 181712) | Freshwater microbial communities from Lake Towuti, South Sulawesi, Indonesia - Watercolumn_Towuti2014_140_MG | ecosystem: Environmental > Aquatic > Freshwater > Lake | place: Indonesia...
CTGGCATGGCTCAGCCTCTGACTCTTCGCCTCGCGGGTGGTCCCCAGGACACCACAGAATGATCGCCCCGCCGCAGCCTGCAGGCCCTGGAGCCTGGAGCCTGGAGCCTGGAGCCGACGATTATGGGGTCGGCTCGCCGATGGTCAACGGAGGGCCAGGACGGGTAATATCACCCGCATGCCCAGGAGCACTCCGCCGCAGACTCCCACACGCGTGCGCGCCGACCAGACGGAAGAGCTCGAGCTCGAGTCCGGGACGCCCTCGCCTCCGCCGACACCCGGTGCGACCAGGCCCCCTCCCCCGCCTCCCGGTGCGAAGGCCAGACCTCCGCAGCCCCCTGCTCCGCCGGCGCGGCCCGCCCTCCGGTCCCAGCTCCCGCCCCAGCCGCGGCGGCCGTCCGCGGTCCCGCAGATGGGTGAGCGGGAGCCCGGCGCTCCGGTCGACGAGGTCGTGGAGATCGACATCTCCGTGGCCGACGACGAGGTCGCGGCGTCGAAGCCGCGCTTCTCGCCGGACGAGGTGATCAAGGTCCTCGAGGCGGAGCTCCCGCACGTCGGCGACGACCTCCGTCAGCACGCCAGGATCCAGTGGGAGATCGGCCGGATCGAGGAAGAGGTCCTGCGGCGGTTCCGCGAGGCGCGGACCCGGTACCGCGCCGCCCTCGACGCCGACCCGACGTTCCTGCCCGCCGTGCTCTCGCTCCGCGTGCTCGAGGCCCGGAGCGGGAACCACGCCGAGGCCGTGCGCCTGTTCGAGCAGCAGATCTCCATGACCCGCGACGACCTCGAACGAGCGGCGGTCTGCGTGGACCTCGGCCGGCTCTTCGAGCTCGTGAGCGATCCCGACCGCGCCGTGGCGACCTACCGCCGTGCGCTCGAGATCGACCCCGGCAACCGGGACGCCATCGAGGCCCTGATCTCGCTCCACCTGCTCCACGGGCAGTGGGTGTCGCTCTCCGAGGTCCTGCTCCGCGGCGCGGCGACCTCGGACGACCCGGTGCGCCGGGCGCTCCTGACCGCCCGGGCCGCGCTCGTCGGCGAGGTGAAGCTCCAGCAGGAGGGCCCGACCGAGGCGCTCCTGACGACCGCGCTGCGCCAGTGTCCGCGCAGCACGAAGAGAGCCCGCGCCCCGCTCGGCGCTCCGGGCGGGAGGACCACGGACCAGATCGAGATCGCGGTCCAGCCGCCTGGCGCCGGCATCGACGCCACGCCGGACATCTCCGCCACCGGCGCGGACATGACGCGGCTGGGTCCCGACGAGCCTCTCGGCGTCCTCGGCCCGGTGGCGGCCGACCTCGCGCGTCTCTTCCGCAACCGCGGACGCTGGCAGGAGCTCGCCCAGCTCGAGCGGAGCGAGTCGCTCCACGCCGACTCGGACGCGCTCAGGGCCCAGGTGCTCTACCGCGCGGGCCGGCTGTTCGCCGACCTGGCTCAGGACCCCGCCGCCGCCGAGGACTGCTTCGAGGCCGCGGCCAGGCTCCAGCCGGACGACGTGCTCGCCTTGCTCGGATTGATCGAGATCCGCGCGGGCCGGGGCGACGCGTCCGCGCTCGAACGGACCTGCTGCGACCTCCTCCCGCGGCTCGGCACCAGAGAGCAGCAGGTCGCGGGCCGGTTCGAGATCGCGCGGCTCAGGCACGAGCGTCTCGGCCGCACCGAGGCCGCGGTGGAGGCCCTCCGGGAAGCGCTCCAGCAGGACCCCCACCACGTCCCCTCGCTCCGCGCCCTCGAGGACATCCTGCTGGAGCAGGGCCGGTTCGAGGATCTCATCGCCGTGGCTCGCGCCGAGGTCGACAGGCTGCGCGACCCCCGGGCCCGCGCCGACGCCTACTACGAGCTCGGCCACCTGGCGGAGCGGCACCTCGCGGCGCCCGACACCGCTGCGCTCTACTACCGCACGGTCCTCGACCTCGTGCCGGGCCACGCGACGGCGCTCGAGGCGCTGGACCGGCTCTACACCGAGCGGGAGGACTGGCCCCGGCTCGTGGACCTGCTCGAGGCGGCCGCGAAGATCACCCCGGACCGGCGCAGGGCCGCTGCCCGCCTCGTCCGGGCCGCGCAGCTCGCCGAGCACCGCCTGGACGCTCCGGAACGGGCGATCGGGCTCGTCGAGAAGCTCCTCGAGGTCCAGGGCGACGACCTCGCCGCGCTCGGCAACCTCGGCCGGTTGCTCGAGCGGACGGGCCGGTGGGAGCAGCGGATCGCGGTGCTCAGGCGCGAGGTCACACTCGTCGCCGAAGAGCCCGAGCGCCTCGCCCTGATGATGTGCATCGGCACCATCTGCGAGGTCCGGCTCGACTCGCCGCGACGGGCCAGGGACGTGTACCGCGAGGTGATCACGCGTGACCCGGGCCACCACGCCGCGCTCAGGGCGATCGCGCGGATCGACCGGCGCGAGGGCCGTTTCGAGGACCTCCTCGCCACGCTCCAGCTCGAGCTCGGCGGGCTCGAGGGACGCGAGGCCGCGGTGGTCCACATCCGCAGAGGCCACATCCTCGAGGACAGGCTCGGGAAGCCCGAGGCCGCGCTGGAGTGCTACCGGGCCGCGCTCGAGGCGAGCCCCGGGTTCCGGCCCGCCGTGGACAGCTTGCACCGCCTGCTCCGGCAGCTCGGGCGCTGGGATGACCTCGCCTCGCTCCTGCGCGAGGAAGCGCGCCGGGGCGGCGACGACGCCTCGCACGCCGTCGACCTGTTCCGGCTCGGAGAGCTGTGCGAGCACAGGCTCTCCGACGCCGAGGGCGCCCGCAGGGCGTACTTCGACGCGCTGAAGCTCGCCCCGGGGCTCGAGGCCGCGCGCGACGGCGTGCTGCGGCTCCTGGAAGGGAAGTCGCGCTGGGCCGAAGTGGCAGACGCCCTCGACGACGCGGCCGCCAGGAACACCGGGAGACGGCGGTTCGTGTCGCTCGTGCGCCTCGCGGCGCTCCGCGCCTGGCGGCTCGACGATCCGAAGCGCGCCGTCGAGGCGCTCGAGAAGGCCGCGCAGCTCGCTCCGTGGGACCTCGCGGTCCATGACGCGCTCGTCCAGGTCTGCCGGACGCAGGGTCTCTGGGAGCGGCTCCGCACGGCGTACCCGGCCCTCGCCAGGCTCCTGAAGGACCCGCGCGACGCCGCGGCGCTGCTCCACAGGGCCGCCCTCGAGACGCGGGTCTCGCCGGCGCTCGGCGACGAGGTCCAGGCTTACCGGGCCATCCTCGAGATCGTCCCGGGAGACGTGGCCGCGCTGAGCGCGCTGGAGTCGATCGCGGTCGACTCGGGTGACGACCAGCTCCTCGCCGAGGTCACGAGCCGGCTCCTGTCGGTCGAGAGCCGGCCCGACAGGTGCGTGCCCCTGCTGGTCAGACAGGGGAACCTGAAGGCCATGGCGGGCGACGAGGTCGGTGCTTCGCGTGCCTTCAAGCGCGCCCTGGACCTCGACGGCTCGAGCCTTCCGGCGATCCGCGGCCTCGCCGTGCTCGCCGCGGCCGGCGGCCGGCACGACGCGCTGGCGGATCTGAAGGAGCAGGAGGCCGTGGCGCTCCGGGACACGGTCAACCGGACCAGGGCGCTGATGGAAGCAGGTGAGATCCGGCTCGGCGCGCTCAAACAGACCGAGGCCGCGGCCAGGTGCTTCTCGGCGGTGCTCGCGCTCGATCCGGGCCACCGCCAGGCGTTCACGCGTCTCTCGGGGATCCTCGAGTCGGCCGGGAGGTGGGCCGAGCTCGCGGAGGCCATCCGGCTCAGGCTCGGCACGTCCGTGTCGCAGTCCGAGCAGATCAACCTGCGGCTCCGGCTCTCGCTCATCGAGCGGGAGAAGCTCGGGGCCCTGGAGAGCGCGCTCCACACGCTCGAGGGGCTGCTCAAGCTCGAGCCCGACAACCGCAACGCCCTGGAGAGCATGGGAGAGATCCTCGCGGCGCTCGAGCGCTGGAGAGAGGCTGCCTCGGTCTTCGAGTGCGCCATCGACGCGGCCCTGGCCCGCGGCGAGAAGAAGGCCGTCCACCGCTGCCGCCTCGCGCTGGCCGGGATACTGATCGACCGCCTCGGCGAGCTCGACCAGGCCGTGAACGTGACCCGCGCGGCCCTCGAGCACGACTCGCGAGACCTGGAGGCGTTTCGGCTCCTGGTCGCGGCCGAACGCCGGCGTGGCGACCACCGGGCCGTGGCGAGCGCGCTCGACGAGCTGTCCCGGCTCCTTCCTCCGGGGCAACGGTCACCGGTCTACCTCGAGCTCGCCGGCATCCTCCTCGGTGAGCTCGGGGAGAGGGCGCTGGGCGCGGAGGCGCTCGAGCAGGCCGTCGTTGACGCGCCACGCGAGCCCGAGCCCCTCCGGAAGCTCGTCGAGCACCACGCGAGCCGCGGCGACTGGGAGGGCCTCGCGCGAGCGCTCACCTCGGCCGTGGAAGACGTGACGAGACAGGGGGGCGCGACCGACAGGATCAGGGTCGAGCTCGCCACGACACTCATCGAGAAGCTCGGGCTCGTCGCGGCGGGCGTCGAGCACCTCGAGGTCGTCCTCAGAGCGTCGCCGGGGCACCCGGAGGCTCGCTTCGCCATGGCCCGCAGGCACCTGCAGCCGCCGGGCAGACCCGACCTGGCGGAGCAGCAGTACCGGGCCGTCCTTGTCGAGGACCCCTGGAACATGGTCGCCCTCCGCGGCCTCTTCCGCCTGCTCGCGGCGGGGCCCGACCCGTCGCGCGCGCGGCTGGTCGCCATGCTGCTGGCGTACTTCGGCGACCAGGAAGCCACCGGCCTCGCTGGCTCGCCGGGCAGTCCCGGACGCCGGGCCCTCGGCCCCGACGGCTATCACCGCTGGGTCGCGTCGCCGGCCGAGCCCCCGATGGCGTGCCAGATCTTCCGCGTGGTCCAGAGCTCGCTGTCCAAGGTCTACCCTCCCGACCTCGAGCGGCACGGCGCGACGCGGGACGACCGGCGCGCTGCTCCCGATCCCCTCGCGCTCATGGTCGATGACGTGGCGCAGGCCCTGGGGCTCGAGGCGTGGGAGACGTTCGTCTCGCAGCGGAGCCGCCACGTGTGTGTCATCGAGCCCGGAGAGCCTCCGAAGGTCATCGTCGGCATCGCGATGCAGGCGTACCCGGCGCGGCGGCGGCGCTTCGAGATCGGCCGCATCATCGGGACGGCCATCGGCGGCTCCCTGCTCTTCGCCAAGGTCCCGCGGCGCGAGGTCCCGGTCCTCTACAGCGCGGTCATCGGCTCCGCCGTGCGCGGGTACGCCCGGCTCGGCGACCCCGGCGAGGTGGCCGAGCTGACCCGCATGGTGAGCCGCTCCCTGTCGCGCCGCTCGCGCAAGCAGCTCGAGGAGATCGCCAGGTCCGCGGCCACGGCCGAACCCCCGGACATCGATGCGTGGATGGCGAGCGCCGCGAGCTCCGCGGAACGGTGCGGGCTCCTCGCCTGCGCCGACATCGCCACCGCGCTCAACGCGGTCCGGAGCCGGGACGAGGACCGCGCACCGCAGCAGCACGAGACCGTCGAGCAGCGCCTCGCAGCCGTGCGAGGACACCTGCCGAGCGAGGGGCTCGCTCGCTACTGGCTCTCGCCCGCGTGCGAGGAGGCCCTGAGCCAGATCGGGTCGGCGTGATGAGTCCGGCCCGAACGTGGAGGCAACGAACGTGACGAACGAGCACATCGTGGTGTTCTGTACCGTGCCCGATCCCGGGAAGGGCGCCGAGATCGCGCGCCACCTCGTTGACGAGAAGCTCTGCGCGTGCGTCAACATCGTGCCCGGGCTCCGATCCATCTACTGGTGGAAAGGCGCGGTTTGCGACGACCCGGAAGCGTTGATGGTCATCAAGAGCCGCGCGGAACGGTTCGAAGCGCTCCGGCAACGCATCGTCTCGCTGCACCCGTACGAGACGGCCGAGGTCGTCGCGCTGCCCATCGTCGCCGGCCATGCGCCGTACCTCGCGTGGATCGACGCGGCGGTGACCCGGGAGGACTGACCGCTTCCGCGTTCGTTCCCTCGAACCGGCCACCTCGGACGCCGGAGGTGGCGACTCCGGTCGCCACCGCGCAGCGTGCGCACGACCGCGGCAGGGTCGGTCCCGTCACTCGGCTTTTTCCCTGCGATCTCGCGGCGTGCGGGGTTCTCGATCCAGATCTTCTTTCGGCGTGCGGCTGGCGTGGCGACCAGGAAATCCGCTGGTACGACGATTGCTCGACTAAATGCGGGGGTGGAGCACGATCGAGGTTCGAGATGGGCTACTTTGGACCTGAACGAAGAATCCACAGGATCTTCATCACTCGCAATACCGAGTACCACATGCGTCAGCGGACCTGCGTCCGCATCAGAGACCGACAGTCCGGCCGATGGGTCGAGAACCACCGCGCGCTGAACCTGATCATGACCGGGAGCTACCCCTTCGGGAGCAGCGACAGCGACATCAACCTCTCCGATGTGCCGGAGATCGGCGAATGCGTGTTCTTCAACGCCAACGGGATCGACCTCATCACGTCGCCCGTGCTCGCGATCGAGCGTCCGTCGAGGGACGTGGTCCGCACCCAGTACCCCGCGCAGTCGTGAGCCGTAGGCTCGAGCTCTTCCTGCTCGCGGCGTCAGGGATTTCGAGTGGACATCGTGGACTCGGTGGACGCAGTGGGAAGGTCCACTCGGTCCACCCTGTCCACTCGATGAACTGAACTACACGCACCTGTGCCCGCGGCTGACGAGACAGGCTCAAGTTCAGGACTCCGGGCTCACTCCCCCTGCTCGAGCAGGGACAGCTCGGCCTGCAACCCGGTGACGCGGCGGTCGAGGTTGCCCGAGATGATCTCGATTCGACTGGTCGGGATGCCTCTCGCGACGATCGCATCGCGGATGGCCTCGGCGCGGGAGCGGGCGAGGGTCCGGTTCTCGTCGGTGTCTCCCGCCGTGTCGGCGAGGCAGTAGATCCCCAGAACACGCCCGGCCAGCGCGGCGGTCCGCATGTGGAGCGCGACCTGGTCGAGCTGCCGCCCCAGGGCGGCCGGGAGCGCGGCCGACCTCGCGGCGAACCGGAGCGCGCCCCGGAGCACGAACCGGTCTGCGCTCAGCGTGACGCCCGTTCCGGTGTCGCGGCACCCGTCGCTGTCGTTGAAACCGTTGATGGTCTCGGCCTCGTCCGGGCACCGGTCGTCGGCATCGGCGACGCCGTCTCCGTCGTTGTCCAGGTCGGGGCAACCGTCACCGTCCTCGTGCTGATCGACGTCCTCTGCGGCGTCCGGGCAGGCATCGTCGGCGTCGGGGATACCATCTCCGTCGTTGTCGGGGTCGGGGCAGCCGTCCGCGTCTTCGAATCCGTCCCGGTCCTCGGCTTCCGCGGCGCACTGGTCCTGCCCGTCCGGCACTCCGTCGTCGTCGTTATCCGGATCGGGGCACCCGTCCTCGTCCTCGAACTCGTCGACGTCCTCGGCCTCGCCGGGGCAGTTGTCTTCCTCGTCGGGGATCTGGTCGGAGTCGTTGTCGAAGTCTGGGCACCCGTCGTCGTCCTGGAACTCGTCGGCGTCCTCGGCCTCGTCGGGGCACTGGTCGCTGGCATCGGAGATCCCGTCCTCGTCATTGTCCAGGTCGGGACATCCGTCCTCGTCGTCGAACTCGTCCATGTCCTCTTGCTGGTCGTCGCAGCCGTCGTCGCGGTCGAGGACCCCGTCCCCGTCCTGGTCGGCGTTCATGGGCTGGTACTGGAGCGAGGCGATCACCCTGAACTGGGGCACGCCGGGTGCCGTCGTCAGGCCCGCGGCGCCACCGACCCGGATGGTGATGTCGCGCTCGTGGTCCGGCGTGTAGCCGACACCGGCCCTGAGCTCGAGGTGGACGTCGTTCCCCCGGACCTCGACGTCCTCGCCCTGGTAGCTCATGGTGTCGGTCCCCGTCAGGCCCGCGAGCCCAACGAGCTCGGCGAGGAGCTGGAGGCGGCGGTCCACCAGGTAGCCCGCACCCGCCACGCCGAAGGTGAGCTGGTGGCCGACCTCGACGTCGGCGAACCGCGAAGCATCACGCAGCCGCGCGCCGACGTTCGCGGCCACCGAGAAGTACTCGTGTGTGTAGTCGGCGATGAGGATCGGCTCACCCACGACGTTGTGGTCGCCCGCGAAGTTGTCGCGATCGCCCGTCGGCACCGTGATCGACGCGACCGCGCCGAGACCGAAGCCGTACCGCGTGGTGCCGTGCGGCCCGCGGCCGAGGAACCGCCCCTTGACCTCGATGCGCAGATCGCGGATCGCCGTCGTGGCCAGCTCCAGCCCTCCGGTGACCAGCGGGCTCGCTCCCACCCCGTCCTGGGCCAGCACCGTCGGGAGCCCGAGCCCGATCTGGACCCAGTCGAACAGGCCGAAGGACCAGAGGAAGTCGGCCGTGACCTGGTACTCCACGGCGGTCAGCTCGTCGCTGCTCTCCGTGTCCTGGAGCACCAGCGGACGGTGCTGGTAGTTGAGATCGAGCGTGAACCCGACCCCGAGGTGCGGGTTGATCGCGGACCCTCGCACACCGAAGTAGTTGCCTGGCCCAGGGGCCGGCCAGTAGGTGTTGACATCAATGCTCGTGTCCGTGCCCTGAGCCCAGGCACGCCCCCCCGAGGCCAGCGCGAGGACGGACACCAACGTCGAGACCACCTTTCGCCGCATGTGCATCTCGAGAACCTCCCGAATCGAGGCGGCATTCTAACCGAGGGCCGTTGCGTGGTACAGCCCGTTGATCGAGCGTGATGATCGAGCAACGGTCAGGACTTCATTTATCGAAGACGAACAGGATGCTAGTCTCAGGTCCCGTGGGGCTCCTGTCGATCCTGCTGCTCCTGTCCGCATGCTCCGGCGCACATTCGGGCGGCCACGGTACCGAGCACGGCGCCGGCGCTGCCCCGACCAACGGTCCGCCGGCACGGCACGTGTGGGCCGGACCTGCTTCGTTCGATCCCCCCGAGGACGTCGGATGGGCATACGCAGCGGCAGCATGCGCGGTCCCCGGTCTCGAACCCGATCGCCGCCTCGCCCGTGCCGCCGTCTCCCTGACGCGACTCATCCGCGAGCGTGGCGGGACGCCGACTCGTGAGGAGCGGACCGTGGCGACGCGCGACGCCGAGATCGCCGAGCCGGTCCCCGTGCTGCTGGTGATATCGTCGCCCGATCTCGACAGGCCCAGGCTGGCCGAGCTGCTCCGCGAGGGGATCGGCCGTCAGTGCTCGGGCATCGGGTGTAACAGGATCGGGATCGCGATCGATGCCGACGGCCCCGGGGTCGCGATCGTCGCGCTGGCTATGTCCAGCAGGCTGACGCTGGCGCCGGTCCCGGTCCGGTGCGAGCAGGGGCAGCCCATCACGCTGAACGGCGAGGTCCTCGTCGACGCTGAGGAGGTCCAGGTCCTGCTGTCCACGCCACGAGGCGCCGTCGCGACCCTCTTCGACGCCGAGGACCTCGCGTTCGAGGCGAGCACGCGGCTCGAGGAGACGGGCGTGTACGGCGTCGAGGTCGTCGGCCACCTGGACGGCTCGCCCACCGTGCTCGGGCTGGTTCGCATCGAGGTGGGCGCACCCGGCTCCGCAGCCCGGTCCGCCACCCCGGCAGGCCGGACAACCGACCCAGTCCTGGCCCGGCAGCGGCTCCTCGATCTCATCAATTCCGCGCGCCGCGACGCGGGGCTCACCCCTCTCGCGCTCGATGAGACCCTGGCGCGCGCGGCCCAGGCATACGCCGAGGCCATGCTCGAGCAGGACTTCTTCGGCCACCAGGATCCGCTGGGACGGGGACCGGCAGAGAGGGTCCGCGACGCAGGGGCGCAGTGCTCTGTCGTGCTGGAGAACCTGGCCATCGCTCGGAGCGCCGAGGAAGGCCACGCCACGCTCCGGGAGAGCCCGATCCACTGGCGCGCCACGCTCGACGAGCGGACGACTCACGCCGGCATCGGAGTGGCCGGCACCTCCTCGGACGGGCTTCGCATGGTCATCCTGATGGCTCGAATGCTCCCACCGTTCGATCCCGACCTCGCGGCCAGCGATGTGATCGAGACGATCGTCCGGGCTCGGGTCGAGCGGAACGTCCCCGCGCTCCGGATCGATCCCGCGATGTCGGCGGCAGCCGCGGCGGCGGCCGATGCCTGGGGTCGTGACGGCGGACGGACCGAGGACGCGCAGGACGCGGCGGCGGCAGCCCTCGCCAGCGGCTCCGTCTCGAACCTCACGGTCGTGCTCCTGACCACGTCGGACCTGGCCGACACGACCCTCGCCGAGACGGTCCTCGACGCGAGCTACCGTCGAGCCGGTGTCGCCGTCAGGCTGGCTCGAGCCGAGCTCTCCGCATACCACGTCGTCGTGCTGCTCGCGCGGTGACCGCTCGCGTCGTGCGCGCCAGGTGGAATAGGTGGACGGTGTGGACCGGGTGGACCGAGTGGACCTTATGATAGAGTTTCCACATCGACTGGACACGAGGAGGGATACATGCGTTCGAGCGGGAGGCTGGTGCTCGCAGTGCTCGCGGTGGGGGCGATCCTGACCGGTTGCTCGGGCCCGGACGGCTCTCCGGAGTGCAGCGGCGTGGACGACCCCTGTACGGATCCGGGGACGTTTCGCTGCAGCGCCGACGGTCACGGGATCGAGGAGTGCGCGGAAGACGCTCACGGGTGCCTGCGCTGGGAAACGTGGCGCTCGTGCGGGACGCACCAGGCGTGCCTGGACCCGGACGTTCCGGCCTGCGAGTGCTCCGATCAGTGCGAGGACGTCGGCGCCACCTCGTGCGATGAGAACGTGATTGTCACGTGCGAGGTGGACGCGCAGGACTGCATGATCGAAGCGTTCACGCAAGACTGCGGCGGTACGGGACAGACCTGCGAGATGACCGAGGGAGAGGCCTGGTGCTCGGGCTGTCCGGAGCCCCCATGCAGGCGGGGCGAGCGCCGGTGCCGCGGCGCCGAGCTGATCGAGGTCTGCGCCGCGGGCGAGGACGACGGCTGCATGGACTGGCATGCCGAGGAGGACTGCGGCGATCGCGATCCGCCACTGGTCTGCGTGGAGGACGGCGATGACGCCGGGTGCTCGCCCCCGTGCGAGGACCGGTGCGCGGCCGGCGAAAGCCGGTGCAACGGCTCCGGGAACGTCGAGTCCTGCGAGCGCGGGGACGACGGGTGTCTCGACTGGGCGGAGACCGAGGTCTGCGACGAGCTCGAGCACTGCCTCGTGACCGACGACGGAGCGGCCTGCGCGGAGTGCGACGACGGATGCGACACGGTCGACGCGACCCGGTGCGCCGGGGATGTGATCGAGACCTGCACGGCCGACGAGCTCGGCTGCCTGGCCTGGGAGGCGGGCGGCGTCTGCGAGGGTCCGGGCGTATTCTGCCTCGAGCTCGACAGCGGAGCGGCCTGCGCCACGTGCTTTGACGAGTGCGGCCCCCCTGGATCGACACGCTGCGATGCCGATTCGGTCGAGACCTGCGGCGTAGACGCTCACGACTGCCTGGCCTGGAGCGTGACCGACGCCTGCGACGCCGACCGCGAGACGTGCCACGAGACCGCAGAGGGTGCGTCGTGCGGCGCATGCGACGACGAGTGCGAGCCCGTCGGCTCGACCCGTTGCGATGCAGACGTCGTCGAGACCTGCGCCGCCGACGAACGGGGCTGCCTGGTCTGGGTCGCTGACGTCGATTGCGCGGGGCTCGAACCGGTCCGGCGATGCTTCGTCATCGACGGCGTGCCCACGTGCCTGGAACGACCGCCCGGCGACTCGTGCGAGGCGCCACTCGCCGTCCTCCTGCCGTTCGAGATCGCAGGCGAGGACTTCGCCGCGGACTTCACCGACGACCTCGACCTCGAGGGCGACGGCTGCGCCAGCCGGGCCGGATCGCCCGAGGCGGTGTTCGTCATGGACCTGACCGCCGGTCAGACCGTGATCGTCCGCGAGCTCGGCCCGATCGACGTCGTGATGAGCCTGTTCCGGGCGCCGTGCGACCGATCGGAGACGTGCGACTTCTCCGCCGACGACGGCGAGGTCGAAGGACACCGCCACACCGCCGAGGTCGATGAACGGGTGTATGTCATCGTCGAGGCGTCCTCACCCGCGCCGAGCCCGGCCGCGTACGAGATCCACATCGACCTTGTCACGATGGAGGTCTGCGACGATGCCCTGGACAACGACTTCGACGGCGACTTCGATTGCGACGACCCCGAGTGCTTCGGCGTCGCCCCGTGCGACGAGGCCGAGCTCAACTGCGACGACGACGCGGACAACGACCTGGACGGCGCCACCGACTGCGACGACAGCGACTGCCACGAAGCCCCGCCCTGTGTCGAGCACGAGTGCGCCGACGAGCTCGACGACGACGGCGACGGCCTGACCGACTGCGAGGACCCGGACTGCGAGCTGGACCCGGATTGCGTCGTGCCGCTCATCAACGAGGTCGCATATGACGACGCGGGCTCCGATGATCGAGAGTTCGTCGAGATCTTCACGCCGATCGGCGGCTTCGACCTCTCCGACTACACCCTGGTCCACCGCGACGGCTCCGGCGGCACTGTGCTCTGGGCGATCGACCTGGCCGGGCGCTCGACCGACGAGGATGGCTACTTCGTCGTCGGCTCGACACGCATCGAGGGAGCCGACGCCCTCTGGACCGAGTTCCGGCGGCCCGGCGGCAGCGCGATCCCCGACACCGATGCCATCCAGAACGGCCCCGACTCGCTCGTGCTGTACGAGGACTGGGACCCGGGCGCCGCCACCGGGATGGTGATCGATGCCGTGGCGTACGAGGACTTCGGCCACGCCGGCGTCCCGTTCGGCGAAGGCGACCCGGCCGCGGGCCTCGCCTCGGGCAACTGGGGGAGCTCCATCGGCCGCACCCCGGACGGCGCCGACACCGGGGACAACCGGTCCGACTTCCCGGCAGCGTGGTGGACCACTCCGGGCGCTCCGAACACCCCGGGCCAGCCCGAAGGCTACGTCCGTCTCACCGGATCGACCGTCCCGGGCGAGGGGACCGTGCCCCTGCCCGTCGCCATCCCCGACGCCTCGCCGGACGGCATCGACCTCGACATGACCGCCGCGTCCACGGTCGGGCACACCATCATTGACGTGCAGATCGGAGTACGAGTCCTCCATCCCGATCGCAGCGAGCTTGTGCTGACACTCACCAGCCCGGACGACACCACCGTCACGCTCCACGCCCGCGGCGGCCCAGGTGAAGCAGACCTGACGACCGTCTACGACCTGACGACCGCTCCGGCCGAGGGCACCCTGGACAGCTTCGATGGCGAGAACCCGATCGGCTCCTGGACGCTCGGAGTCTCGGACCACGTGGAAGGCAGCGCCGGTCAGGTGCTCGAGTGGGTCCTGTGGATTCGGACCTCCCTGCCAGTGATGTGAGTTTCGACCTCAATATGTCTCGAGCTGGCCGACCTCGGCCTCGACGGCCTCGAGGACCTCGAGGCTCTTCACGAGGTCGCGCATGGCGTTGTGGTCGGGGTACAGCGGCCGATCCTCGTCGAGGAACTCGACATGGCGCCGGACCACGGCCTTCGCGGCCCGCGTTCCGTGGCCCGGCGTGTACGACCTGAAGTCGAGCGCTTGCGCCGCGGCCATGAGCTCGATGCCGAGCACGCCGAATGCGAGGTCGAGGATCTGGCGCGTCTTGAGCGCCGAGTTCATCCCCATGGACACGAAGTCCTCCTGGTCCGCCGCGGCCGGGATCGACTGGATGAAGGCCGGCGCCGACAGGATGCGCTGCTCCACGATCTGCATGTCGGCCGTGTACTGGCTGAGCATCATGCCGCTGAACATGCCCGCGCCCTTTGTGAGGAACGAGGGCAGCCCGGCGCTGAGCGCGGGGTTGGTCAGCCGGTTGAGGCGCCGCTCGGAGAGCACGCACACCATGCACAGGGCCGCGCCCAGGGTGTCGATCGGCAGGCTCACGGGCGTGCCCTGGAAGTTGGCGCCCGTGAGGACCACCTTGTCCGCGGCCAGGAAGAGCGGGTTGTCGCCGACTCCGTTCGCCTCGATCTCGCACTGGCTCCGCGTCCACCGGAGCTGGTCGCGGGCCGCGCCGATCACCTGCGGCGTCGAGCGCATGCTGTAGGCGTCCTGGACTCGGACCTTCTCCTTGCCCGAGAGCAGGTCCGAGCCGTCCATGACCCGGCGCAGGTTGCGGGCGCACGTGACGGCACCGGTAAAACCGCGGAGCTGGTGCAGCCGTACGTCGTACGGTTTCATGTTGCCCTTGAGCGCCTCGAGGGTCATGGCCGCGGCGATCTCGGCTTGCTTGAGCCAGCGTTCGGCGTCGTACACCGCGAGGCAGCCGATGGCGTTGAGCAGGTTCGACCCGTTGATCAGCGCGAGGCCGTCGCGCGCTTTCAGCCCCGGCGGCGTGATCCCTGCCCGCTCCATCGCTCGAGCGCCCGGGAGCCGCTCGCCCTCGAAGAACGCCTCTCCCTCGCCCATCATGA
>Ga0233425_10007993_pt1 | contig 14394 bp, 13 predicted proteins | sample Watercolumn_Towu_2_FD_181712 | JGI IMG/M metagenome (GOLD analysis project Ga0233425, IMG submission 181712) | Freshwater microbial communities from Lake Towuti, South Sulawesi, Indonesia - Watercolumn_Towuti2014_140_MG | ecosystem: Environmental > Aquatic > Freshwater > Lake | place...
CCACTGCGCTCCACGCGGCGTTCAAACACTTGCGCGAGTTGCTGCCCGACGGCGTGCCGTTTTTTGGGCTGCTGCCCGAACCAGAACCCGCCTACCTCACCTCCGCTTTTACGGCGGCAGATGCGGCTGGGTTTTCCCTGCAAAGTGTAGCGCTACGAACAGAACACGACCCCGCGCAAATTGTCTGGAAAAATACGCCGCCCGAGGGAAGGCAGGACGGGGATTTGCTACGCCCCGCCATTCAGAAATTTTTGGCGGAACGCGGCGAGCCTGCAAGTTATCTACTCATCCACGCGGCGGGGCTGGTTGCGCTAACCGAGGCTGGGACTCTCAAACAAGCTGGGGACGAGTTCGACGAGGCGTTGCGAAAAATCAACGCTCAGTTTGAATCGGCTTTGAAGGGTGACGGGAATCTGGTTCACTACTCCAGCGGCGAGAGCGTGGAAACCGGCATGTGGGGATTTAGCCCTTCGACCATCGCCCCTTTGACTGCCGCTCAGGGCGGTGGGTCGCTGGCTGACCGCGTGGAAATGGAGATTGTCAATTACCTGCAAAAGAATCCGAGCGTTTTGTATCTCGAAATTGAAGCCATGCTGAACCCACTTTTTCCCGGCTTGTTCACACCGTCGAAGGGCTTGATTTACGCCGTGTTGAATTCCTACGCAGAAAAAGATGGCGGCAGTTGGAACCTGCGCGGCGAGGACAGGTCTTCGGCGCGACGGGCGGAACTGCAAAGTATATATGCGCTCATCAAGCAGGTGGGCAAGCGGCTGGACTACGTCACCCACCGCGAGGATAAAACCCTGCAGTGGGAAGAAAACGGCCTGACCGCGCGGACGTTTCAGGTGATGGCTTCAGCGTTGCTCAAGCGGGCGTTGCAAACTGCCAAACCCGCGCAGCGTATGGTCATGGTCATCCCCGGCGGGCGCGCTGCCCTCGCCGCCTACAAACAGGAACGCGACCCGTCACTCGCCGCGCAGATGAAAAAACACAGGCTGGTCAAGTACCGCCTGTTGCGGAGCCTGCCCGAACTTCCCATCCTGACCCGCGAAACCTTTGAAGAGCAAATCGCCAGCGACCCGGTGGAAAAATCCGCCGGGCAGATGATGATGTTTTAGGGGGGAAGGTGAATAGGTGAATAGGTAAACAGGTACACAGGTAAACAGGTACACAGGTGAATAGGCGGTCGGTTTTACTTGTTTACGTGTTTACGTGTCTACTTGCTTACGTGTCTATTTGCCTACGTGCCTACTTGTCTACTTGTTTACTTTTTTACCTGCCTACTTTTCCCGGAGAATTATGTTCAGAAAAATAATCCTTCTCGCTTCACTGCTTCTAACCTCCTGCATTTCTTTGGATGCAAATTCGGTTGCGGTCACGGCTGGGCCCGAATTCGTGACTTCAACCCTGCCGCCAACCAAACAGGGATTTGTCCCCGCCACACTGACGCCGACGCTCGAAGCCACCGTTGTCCCGACAGTTGCGATTACCGCGCCACCCAACTGCACAGACGGAGCCGTCCTTTTGCGAGATGTGACCATTCAAGATAATACCCAGGTGCGCGCTGGCGAGACCTTCACCAAAACCTGGGAACTTCAAAACGTCGGGTCTTGTCCCTGGGTGAATTACACGCTGGTTTTCTCTGCCGGCGACCAGATGAAAGCGCCTGCTTCCGCGCCCGTGCCGACGACGTTGAAAGATGAAAAAGTGGAAGTCTCTGTCGAGTTGACTGCGCCCACTTCCAACGGTACCTACACCGGCTACTTTTCCCTGCACAATGCAAACGACAAGGTCGTGGCAATCGGCACGGAACAGACCTTCTGGGTGAAGGTCATCGTGGGCGGACCGAGCGTCGCAGCCACTTCGTCAGGCTCATCGGGAGCCAGCCCCACACAAGCGGGAGGCGCATCCACCGGCAGCGGAGGGTCGGCCAACTGCAATTACACCCGCAACGCAGGGTACGTCAATCAGGTGGCAGCATTGATTAATTTTGAACGTGCCAGCGCCGGTCTGCCCGCGCTGGCGGTCAACGCGCAACTCGAGGCGCTGGCGCAGTCTCATGCGGCGGACATGGCTTGCAACAACATGATTAGCCACACGGGGTCAGACGGTTCTTCTGCGTATTCACGGGCGCTGGGTTCAGGGTATGCGGGCGCATTCTCGGAGGAAATCATCTACGGCGGCGGAGGTCCCGAAGCCGCGATAAGCTGGTGGATGAGCGACCAGATTCACCGCGACGCCATCCTCAAACAAAAAACCACCGAAATGGGCGCTGGCTATGCTTATCTTTCCAACGGCTCATACGGTGATTTTATTGTGGTGGAGTTTGGGAGTCAGTAGCGGGACTATTTCTGTTTTACGCGGATGGTTTCTATATCCACTTCGTTTCCGGATGCGACGGTGTGGTAATAACAATGCGGCTTGTCGACCGGGCACCAGATGCTCCAGCCATCGTAAAGTTTTTTCGTATTCCCGTCCAGGTCGTCCACGTAGACATCCAGGTCGTCGCCTTTGCGGTTGGCGATTCCCACCTCATCCCCGTGCGGGCTGAGGTATAACCCGTCGACGGGTTCGTCCCAATCTTCGGGTTTCAGTCCGATATCTGTGAAGTTGTACGGAGACCAGGTGCGGGGCCAGCGTCCGTTTTTTTCGTAGAAGTTCATTATCCGCGCCTGAAAATCTTTGATGGCTTGTAGGAAGGCGGGCGTTTCATCCTCGTTATCCCCGGCGGTGGGGAGCGAACTGGAAGCCCTGTCGAAAAGGTTCCTGATTTGCGGTCCGAGGAACATCATTACAACAATTGCCGCCAGCGAGGCGAACGATAGAATCAGCGCATATTCGATTTTGGACTGTCCGTGTTCGGTGGTCTTCATGCGTTCCTCCGTCAGGGCAGTGTGATGGCGCCAAGCTCGACCGCCTGTCCCGAAACAATGGTGACGGACTGTGAAAACGCGATCCCGTCAGCGGTTTGGACGAGAACTTCGTGTACGCCGGGCGCAAGTTCGGCGAAGAAAAAACAGCCGTTTTCGTAGAGCGGGCTTTGCAGCAAACCCACCTGCACTGTGCCTTGTGCGGGTTCGCCTGCGGCGGTGACGACACAGCCGTCCAGTCCGCCGGGTTCGGTTATCGAGACTCCAAAGATGCGAGCCGTCATTGCCGCCACCAGCACCAGCAGGATGCCGGTGATGGTATACAAGCCGCGCTCATGCTGCATGAGCCAATCACGCAGCGATTGTCGTGACTTGATGCCGCCATCGCCAAATTCAGGACTTTGCTCAAAAGCCATGATTACCTCAGTGGGGAATTATACTCACTTCCAAATAAGGATGAGGTTACGCACCTTGCAAGAAATTTACGAAATTTTTCCGCTATGGCGCATTTGTACGAAACGAATCCCATAGTTGCAGGGCTGGCTTGGGTGTGCCATCTTTTTCACGCAAGCCGACATTCACAAAAAATCCAAGCGTTCCAATATCGCCTTCGCCGACGCCTTGTTGACGGAAAAAGGAAGCGTACGAATCCCCGTTCAAGTCGCTCAGGAGCAGGTAAATCCAGAAGTCAAGGCGGCTGCCGATTTGGTTGTGGATGGCGTTGAGATAGTCAACTTGATCCTGCGGCTTGCCGGGAATTCCCTGGGTTTCGCGGGAGACAAATCCACCTTCGGCGACAGCCAGCGGCTTATCGGTGTGCGCAAGGAGCGGGGCATAATAATCAACAGGAATATCACTGCCTGATTTGAATACGACAAAGGGATAGGAAGAAATCACCCACAAATCCAATTGCGGCTCGAAGGTTTCGATCTGTTCCCATTTGATTTGATAAGGGACGTCGGATGCCCCGCCAGCCAAGCCGTTCAGTTGCTCCCACTGAAAGGTGACAAACACCTTCGTCTCAGGCGATTCGGCTTTCACCGCAGTATACGTTTCGCGATACAAGCTGAGGAAATTTTCGAAATCTTCGGGATAAGCCTCGGCATAGGTATTGACCTCGGAACCGAGTCCCAGATAACGCGGCTTGAATTCACGCAAAATTCTCAAGGCGAAGTTCAGGTACGCCTTGCGGACTTCTGGTGTGGAAAAGTTAGCAGCAACCCATTCAGCAGGCAGCCCCGCAAACTCGCGGCGGTTCAAGCCATTTAGCGGATCGACAACATAAATCGAGTCGAGGTTGTTGGCGAGCGCCAAAGTCTGGGCATTCTGCATGTCGGTGATCTTTTGAGATTCGACTTCCACGCCTTCGACAAACTCCAACCATGGGATATTCTCCTGAACGAGAACCACATCCGCGTGCCTGCCCATGGCTTTGTAGTGTTCAAAGACGCTGTCCAGCGAAACCTCGGGCGGGGTGGGAAAGAATCCATAGGCGGTGCGTCCGCTCTCGAAGATCGAAGGTTCGGGCGTATAAGTCGGGCTTGGAAATGGGGAAGCGCTTTGCCCACAAGCCAGGCCGGTGAGCAGAATCAGCAATGACGCAAGGAAAAAACGGGAATGGTGAATCATTGTTTTTTGGAAAAGATAAGGGCGGGGTCACCCCGCCCTTACAATTACGAAACCTTCTTCCGCAAAATCCTGTTCCAGTCCAGCATGGTCTTCAAATGTTCCATCGGGACCTGACCTTCAGGGACAAAGCCCGTGAAAGAGCGGTTGTAGGTGTCTTCGGGACCGTCATCGAGGTGCCAGGAGAGCGGCATCTTGAAGGTGCCAACGGCGGAGGTGCCTTTGTCGCCATCGGGGAGGGCGGTTTCGTAGGTGATGACCGTCATGCCGTCGGCGGTCTCGGCGACTTCGGCAACCGTCGCTTCGTGAATCCACCTCAGCCATTGCTTTTGATTGGTCTTTGCCTTTGTCTGCGGGTCGACGAGTGTGCGTTCGCGGGTGACAACCTCCCCACCGATGTATTTCCACGGCGTGATGGTTGGTTTGCCATCGTCTTTTTTCTTCTTGTCGTCCTTGCCTTTGCCCGCCGTCGCGCTGGGGAGGATTCCCACGCCCGATTTGGTCTTCACGTCCTTTGCCACCTGCCAGGCATTCGGTTCCTTGTCCACAAAGCGCAGCCAGAAAATGCTCGCGCCTTGCACGTAATCCTTCTCGGAGGTCGGCTTGGTGTAGAACGCGCCTTTGCCTTCGGCTTCGAGACCGGAATACCACTTCGGTTTCGGAGTCAAGCCGCCGGGGGGCAAAATGCCTCGGATGTGCTGGCAGTGTTCGGCGGTCTCGTTGCAAACGGCGCGGGAGACGATCAACTCGTGGCTGCGTCCATGTTCATCGCGCCAGGCAGAGGCATCGTAGTTTTCCCAGGCATCCAGCACCGTGCGGATTTCCATCGACGCTTGCGAATTGCGGGCGGCTTCCTCTTCGGGTGTGAGTTTCTCCCAATTCGGGTCGGTGACATGATTGACGCGCAGCGGCGTAAGTTTGACGATTTCCTTCCACGCCCAGGCGGGGAATTTGGCTTTCATGCCTTCGAGCTTCTTCAACGCCTCATCGGTGGAAAGCGAGAACTCGTCGTATTTGGCTTCTTCGACCAGCAGGGCGGTGATGCCGTTGCGGCGGGTCTTGGGTCCACTGGCTTTGACGCTCAACATGTGCATCGCCACCAAATCCTTCCACTGCTTCTCGGTGGCACGAGCCAACTTCGGGACGTTGCCCTGTCCCTTTTCGTAAGCGGCAATTTTCTCGGCGCAAAGTTTTTCGACGGCGGCGTCATCCAGCGCCTTGGCTTTCTTTTCCACGTCCCAAGCGTTGAGCCGCACCAGCAGGTCTTTGGGATCAGCCCACGAGCTGTGCGCGCTCGCGTAGCGCATCCCCGAAAAATGGACGACCATGTATTGCAGCCAGTACGGGAATCGCTTCGGTTCCTTCTTGAAGCGCTGATAAATCTCTTCGAGCAGTTGATATTGATTCTTCGCTTCGAGCGACGTCTTGTACTCTTCGACCTTCCACCAGACGATGTCGCGGACGGTGACGGGGGCTTCGGGCTTGTAACTGACGAGGAACTCCGCTTCCGACGGCTGGAAGTTGGGATCGCCCTTCGAGAGTTTGTACCACGCGAGTTTTCTCTGCTCGATCTTGTCGTAGGTCTTGAGGAAGGCGCGCAACTGGTCGAGTTCCTGCTCCGCCATCGGCAGGGTGACGGTTTCCATCGCGGCGAGTTCCTGCGTCTCGACGGCTTTCTTCGGGTGGGCGGGATCCATGTTCTCGACCCGCCTCCGCTTTGATTTGACCGCGTCGCGTTGGACGTTGCGATGATTCGTCCAGAACTGATCCATGCCTTCGACGAAGCTTTTCTCACCGCGAACGTCCTTCGGAAAACTTTGGATGAACATGGCGTGGAAGTTGTTGATCTCGGTCAGTTCGGCTTCGTTGATCGGCTTGAACTTGGCATAATACGGGCGGGCATCTGCGACGAAGAAATAATCCCGCAGGGATTTGTAGGATTTAAAAGCCGTGATCGCCGCCGCTTCCTGCGCTTTGGCGTAGGCATCCACATCCGCTTTGAGCGTGGAAATGTCCTTGTCTTTGTACTGCTTCCACAAGTCAACTTCCATGTAATAGACAAGGAAGTCGCGCAGTTTCGGCTCGCGCATGGGATAGATGGTCTTGCACAACACGTCATTCTGCCATTGGAAATACAGCGGTTCAGCCATAATCTTCTCCTTGTAATTTACACGGCTTTTTTATATTGGATGGATTTTATCTGGAATTTCCTGGTTGGGGAAGTAGCAACTACACCGGCACGTCGCTCATATAGCGGGCAAAGGCTTCGGGGCGCATGAACAAGGGGATGAAAATGCAGGCAAAGAATCCGCCGAGGTGTGCCCAATGTCCGATGCCGTATTGGGAGCCGTTGACGTAGGTATCGATTGCAGGCGGGATTTGAATTGCCAGGTAGTACAGCACAAACCAGAAGGCGCGGAACTTGGGCCAGGTGGGAATGAAACTGATGAACCACAAAGTTCGAATCCGCCCGCCGGGGAAGAGGACAAAGTACGCGCCCATCACCCCGAAGATCGCGCCGCTTGCCCCGATGCCGGGTGTGGGATCGTTGGGTCCCGTGAGGACGGTAATCAGCGTGGCGGTGGTTCCAGCCAACACGTAATACGCCAGAAAGCGGATGGGACCGCAGGCATCCTCTACGCGGCGACCAAAGACCCACAGGAAAAACATATTCCCGACCAGGTGCATAATTCCGCCATGCAGGAACATGCAGGTGATGACGGAAATCACCCCCGCGCCCTGCCTGTTGAAAATTAAACTCGACGTTGCCCCATAGACCTTGACCAGCCTGTACAACTCGTCGAAGGGGAGGCTCAACTCCCAGACAAGGATGAGCGTGTTGATCACGATCAAACTGACGGTCATGGCCGGGAAGCGGCTGTAACGATTGGGCTCGGTATCGTTGATTGGAATCATATTTCGACAGCCTACATGCGGTTGAACGCGGCAAAGAACAACATGGCAAAGGGCAGCATGACCAAAATCCAGCCGGCGGCAGACATCGTGAAGCGGGCAGCGGGCGTTCCTCCCGCGCCGACATCCTTGAATAACAAAGACCAAATACGGGAGCGGGAACGAATTGCGGCAAGCGCGGTCAAAAAGCCGCCAAGCAGAACCCACAGGAAACCAATCCACAAGAGAAGGTTCGGTTCGGCAAACGGGTTCAATCCCACGTGAGCCAGCAGGAGCATGAAGTATAAAAGCGGCGGTCCTGCGGCAAGGCGGGCAATCGAAATTGCGGGGGAGATGTAGGTGATATTTTCCTGCCGCAGGTTTTCGAGTTGGACGGTCTTCCAGTAAATCTCCCTTTGCTCCCTTTTGGATTTCGACTTGATCGAGGCTTCGCCGTACGCCTCGATTGCCTTCTCGAAGTTCCCCTGCTCTGCATACATCTCCGCCAAGTCGAACGGATTGTTTTTGAAGTGCCGCAGGCGTTCCAATTCCTTTTGGGCTTTCACATCTCCCGGCGTGAGTGCCAGCAGTTTTTCGAGGGCGGGCAGGCGTTCGTCCATGTCGGCGGAGAGTTCTGCCAGCAATCGCCAGCCGTCCGCGTTGACTTCGCCGCTTTTGGTCAACAAGCGGACGAGTTCCAGCGCCTCGTCCTTTTTCTTTCCCCTGACCAATTCCCGGGCGTGAGCCACCTGACCTTCCATGTAAAGCCTGTGTTCTTCCCGCCGCTTCTCCCTTTGCCCCAGCAGTTGACCCAAATACTGACGCACGTGGGCATTTTGGGGATTGATGTCCAGCACCTGCTCGCAGGCATAGATGCAATCTTCCAAATCGTCCAGCAGACCCGTCAGCCACATCCAGGCGGTTTCGTTGCGCGGATTGATTTCGACAATTTCCAGGAAAATATCCCGCGCTGTCAGCTCGTGCCCGGCGCGTACCGCAGAGATTGCTTGTTGAAGCAAAACATCTTCCTTCATGCCACCTTTTCCATGAAGCGGGATATGCCTGCTATTTTACACTGCGATGGCTTTGTGTGGGAGGATAAGCCCGCTCGCGGGCTTTGTAACTGAGCGCGGTGATTTATTCCCGCGCGCGCCATCGCAAAATAAAAAACTGATCGAAATAGGAAAATGCCCCCGCCGGGATCGCTCAGGTCAAGCGGATCCTGTCCGACGAGACGAGTCTCCGCCCGGCAGCGCACGGGAGTGAACCCCCGTGCTAAAATACGAAGGTCTTCGACCTATCAATGCCTACCTAAAAGGATTTATGACCAAAAAAGTTTTCATCTCCGCCGATCACGGCATGGCAATCATCTACTTCCTGCAAAGCGACGTCGTCCCAACCCTATTGGATGCGGGTGTCGAAGTTGTCGTTCTCACCGACGATGAGACCAAAGAAAAAATCGCCCAACGTTTCGCACGACCTGGGCTGATCTTTGAAGGATTGCGGTTAAAGCAGGCGAATAAATTCGCCGCTACGGTGCAACCGCGCCTGCAATGGCTTCTGATTTATCTGCGCCGCGTGGGAGGCTCGCGCCGCATCAACACCGAAGCGATGGACAGCCATATCTGGGAAGTGTGGGGCGAGAACGGATGGAAATTCCGCCTCGGGATTTGGATTCCGTCCGCGTTGATGATTCTGCTCCTGCGGAATTTTTCATGGGCGCGCAAACTTCTGGTGCGGATCCAAAACCGATTCACCCCCGACATTTATTCCGACCTCTTCGACAAGCACCAGCCCGACCTGGTCATCGCCTCCACTCCGGGCTGGCGCATGGACCGCTACCTGCTGCGCGAATCCGCCCGACGCGGAATCCCAAACATGACCGTCATCGTCGGCTGGGACAACTCGTCGAGTTACAACGTCCCCGGCGCGGATGTCCAATGGGCGACGTGCTGGTCTCAACTGCAAAAGGATGAGCTGGTGTACGGCTCGGACTGGAAGCCTGAGCAGGTACACATTGGCGGCATCCCTTCGTATGACGGATATTTCCGCAAGCAATGGCTCATGCCGCGTGAGGAATATTTCAAACTGCACGGTCTCGACCCGAACCGCAAGTTGATCTCATACGCCAGCAGTTTTGTCCACTTTGCGCCGAACTTCCCGAACATCGAAGCGCTGGCAAAATTGGTCTCGTCTGATTCGCTTGCCGAGCCTTCGCAGTTGTTGATTCGCCTGCACCCGAGTCACTTTCAAGACAAGCCAAAGATTTTCGCCGAGGAACGCCAACGAGTGTTCGATTTGGAGAAAAAGTATTCGCACGTGCATGTCGTCCAGCCTGTCGCGTTGGGCGGGTCACTCGGCTACTACGGCGGCGAAGATATGGACGAAAAATCCTCGATGATGGCGTATTCCGATGTGGTAGTAACGGTCTACTCGACAATGCTGGTCGAGACCGCCGTCCACGATACACCGATGATCGCCGCGACCATCGACGTCCCCGGCGGCTGGAACAAAAAGGGCAAATTCTCTCTCTCGCTGAAAGAGATCGGTGACTGGCCCACACATCTGCGTTTCCGTATGGCAAAGGCGGGACGAGTAACCAGTAACGAGGCTGAGTTGCGCGACGCGCTCAATATGTACTTGAAAGATAGAACCGTTGATTCAAAAGAACGCCGCAAATTCGTCGAAGACGAAATCGCTTTCACCGACGCCACTTCTGGCAAGCGCACGGCAGAGTTTATTTTGAAGGTTCTCGAAAAAACGAACCGCAAAGACCGCTAAGTTCGCAAAGACTTTCAAAGATTCTTCGCGCCTCTTTGCGTGCTTCGCGGTAAAAATCCTTCCGACAAAAATGAAAAACTCCATGTTCCTCTTCTACTTCTCCATCACCCTCGCCATCTGCTCCAGCGCGCTCTATCATTTCGTCGCCAAAAGCACACCGGCAAACATCAACTTCACCGTCTCTCTGCTGGTGACATATGCCGTTGCCTTCGTCGTGGTGCTGTTTACCTTCTTTTTCTTCCCGGTCAAAAACGGAATCGCCGCCGAGTTCAAACAACTCAACTGGGCAAGCATCGGACTCGCCATCGCCATTGTCGGCATCGAGTTTGGCTTTCTTCTCGTTTATCGCGCCGGCTGGAATCTCGGCATTGCCGCCGTGCTGACCAACGTGGTCGCTTCGCTAATTCTGCTCCCCGTGGCGATCTTTTTCTTCAAGGACAAAATCTCCTGGGTCAATATCGCAGGGATTTTTGTCTGCCTGATCGGCCTGGTCATGTTGAACTGGAAAAGATAACCTACAAGGAGTATTCCATGCTCGAAGTTCAACTTTCCACAAAGAGCCTTCAAAGGCAAATTGTTGCCTTCCATGACAATACGGTGGTTTTTTACTATGCCACAGGCAACCAGCCCTATATTTTTCACGTCGGGCATCTTAAGTCCATCGAGATTGTCGAGAAAGGCGGAAGGTATTATGTGAAAGTCAGCACCGGGCTCAAGGACACCACCGAGGAGTTCGAGGCGCAGTCGCTTCCCAAAGTGCGGGAATTGGTCGCCGAAGTCCAAAAGGCAATGGGCGCGTTTACAGGGTAGACAGGCGCTTGAATTTATGAAAGTTTCTCGAAACACGGCTGGACTGACCCTGCAACTTCTCCTTCTCCTGCTGGTTGTCCTTGTCGTTCTCTCCCCAACCGCCCCGCTATACGAACCTGTCCCAGCCCGTGACCAGGGCGTTTATCTTTACGTCGGACAGCAAATCCTCGACGGCAAAATCCCCTACCGTGATGTGTGGGACCACAAAGGTCCGCTTGTGTATTACATCAACGCCCTCGGCTTGTGGCTGACCGATTCGATCTGGGGCGTTTGGATTCTCGAAGTGGTCTTTCTCTTTCTCGCCGCCATGATGTGTTTCCTTTCCCTGCGAATGGCATTCGATTCTCCGACCGCCCTTTCGAGCACGATCCTCTGGCTGGCGGCTTTCCCCTACGTGGCAGATCACGGCAACTCGGTCGAGGAATATTCCCTCCCCTTTCAATTTGCGGCGGTGTATTTCTTTCTTCGCGCCCAAAATTCAAAAGGCTGGTGGAATGAGTTTTGGATTGGGGTGACGGCGGCATTGACATTTTCCCTGCGACCCAACAACATCGGACTGCATCTTGCCATCGGGCTAATTCTCGCCGCAGATTTGATTCTGCAAAAGGAACGCATCCAACCCTTCAAGCGGATTCTCTCCGCCGCAGCTGGGAGTGGGGTGGTGTTTGTCGTCATCGCCGTTTACTTCGCCGCCAACCACGCGCTCGGCGATTTATTCGATCAGGTCTTCGTCTTCAACTATTATTATTCCCAACTAGAAACGCTTACCTGGAGTGCCATCACCAAAGGCTATGAATTGATGCCCGACCTGGTCGCCTTGAGCATCGGCGGTTTGGCAGGAGCGTTGATTTATCTTTCGAGGCGCGGGCGCGACCTTCTCAGCCGCCTTGCCTGGCTTGCGCTGGCGGCGACTCCCATTCAGCTCTACCTATCCCTGCTTTCGGGCAGGAAATACATGCATTACTACATCGCGTGGCTGCCGGTGCTGACTTTGTTGACCGGCTTGTTGATTTTTTCGATGGGTCACTGGGGCGGAAAGTTGCTCCGCGCTGAAAGTTTCCGCAAGCCCCTAAGCCTGATTCTCGCCATCGGTTTGATTTTTACCTTCGGGTGGCAGCCCATCGTCGGCAGGCTGCCAAAACTCAACTGGATGGCGCAGTCAACTTGGGAGCAGAAAGCGCTCCCCAGGTTGGATTATTCCGCCGTCGAGCCAGTGAACTACATACTAAGCTACACGCAGCCCGCAGATTACATCCTTATCTGGGGCAACGCAAGCGTTTATAATTTCCTCACCAAACGGGAATCCCCCTCGCGCTTCGTCTACACCTATGCCTTCGGCGTTCCGACCTATGTCACCGAAGCGATGGCGGACGAATTGCTGACGGAACTTGCCGCGAAGAAGCCACTGATTTTAGACGCATCCAGAGGCGACAAGAATATCCGCGCAATCGCTTCGCCGCTATGGGACGACGCGCCCGCCACCCAGCGTGTAATGCGCTTCATCGAAGAAAACTACGTCGAAGCCGATACCGTTGGCGAAGATCGCTGGCAGGTCTGGATTCCAAAATAAACCGAAAGAAAACGGAGAACAAATGAAACGAAGATTATCACTGGCGCTTTCGGCGCTGCTGCTGGTCGTTCTGTCCGCCTGCGGAGCCGAGGCAACCCCCACCCTGACCGTGGAGCAAATCATCGGCACGGCAAATGCAGACGCCTTTGCCGCCCTCACCCAAACCCAGGCGGCAATGCCCACCGCCACCGAAACACCCATCCCGCCAACCCCCACGCTGACTTTCACGCCCGCGCCAACCTTCACACCCTTCCCGACGATTGCCCCTCCCACCCTGCCAGCCGCCGCCACAGCCAACCCCTGCAATGAGCCGCCTCCCGTGGAACCACTGGGAACCGTAGTGAAAATCAAATTGATCAACAAATCCGAAGGCGAAGTATCCCCGCTTTCTCTTGGCATGATGCAGGAAAATGATAAACATGAATGCGGCACCTATACTTTCTCACTGGGACAATTTGACGAACAGGTTGTGAGCGTCCTGGCGGGATGTTACTGGGGGTATGGATTTATCAATGGAAGCAAACCATCCACGCCCGAAACAGCAAGCCCTCTGTGCGTAACGGATACCACCAAGGAAACGGCAATTTGGATTACAGCTGACTTGATTGCATTTCACTAATGCATTGTAGAAAAAAAGGCAGCGGATTTTGCATCCACTGCCTTTTTCATTTTCTACAATCGGGTCACGCGGAAGGCTTCAAGTTGCCGACCAAATCCAACTCGGGGGCGATCTTGCGCATGGCTTGAATAACGTTGCCGACATGTTCCCAGAGTTCCACGCCGAAGGCTTGGGCGGAATGCTCCATCTCGGAGCGGTCGGTGCCGGCGGCAAAGGCCTTGTCTTTCCACTTCTTTTTGACCGAACTCGCTTCGAGGTCATACAGCGAACGCGAGGGGCGCACCAGCGCAACGGCAGTCACCAGCCCGGTGATTTCGTCGCAGGCGGCAAGCGCCTTCCTGCGGAGTGTGTCGCGCGGGACGCCGGTATGGTCGGCATGGCTGAGGACATCCTGTACGATGGCTTCGCTCACGCCGCGTTCGCGCAGGATGACGGAACCAGCCTGCGGGTGCTGTTCCAGCGTCGGGTGGATCTCCCAATCGAAGTCGTGGAGCAATCCAAGTTGTCCCCAAAGTTCCACATCCTCGCCGAATTTTTCAGCGTAGAACCGCATCGCGGCTTCCACCGATAACATGTGGCGGACCAATCCTTCGTTCTTCACAAATTCACGCACAAGGGCAAGCGCTTCGTCGCGGGTCATTGAATTCTCCTTATCAATTTCCAAACTGTGCAATTACCCCGGCGATCAGTGTAATTTGACCGAGGTGATACGCGCCAATATTGTAAATGCGCCCGTTTTGGATGGGGGCAACAAATTTATGCCATGCCAGGGTGATATCCGAAAGGTAGAACAGGAATGCGCCCACACTGACCAGAACCGCGGCGTTCGATTTCCAATCGGCGTCCACCAGTTTCATCATCGCGGCAAGCAGCATGAACGAAATAACAGCGCTGTAGACGATGATTGGCAGGCGCATCCGTGTCTGTCCCTTCGACACAAGCGAAGCCACAATGAGCCGCGTGATTCTCGCGCTGCCCAGCCCAATCACAACCGCCATGATCACCCCCCACGCGGATAATTCGGGAACGGGGGTGTTGAATCCAACCAGGTAGGCGATATGTGCCAGCAGGAAAGCCACCAACCCGACAAGGAAAAGCCGGTCTAGGGAAATCATCAACAACACATCACCCGTGAGCGAGAGCAGGATGCCAACCCCGAACCAGAACGACGCTCCATTCAACCCGACACTTGTCCAAAGCCAGATGAAGAGGATGATCATCACGGC
>Ga0233425_10007994_pt1 | contig 14391 bp, 19 predicted proteins | sample Watercolumn_Towu_2_FD_181712 | JGI IMG/M metagenome (GOLD analysis project Ga0233425, IMG submission 181712) | Freshwater microbial communities from Lake Towuti, South Sulawesi, Indonesia - Watercolumn_Towuti2014_140_MG | ecosystem: Environmental > Aquatic > Freshwater > Lake | place...
TTGCCCATGATCTCTACTATATCACAGGCCTTTGCTCCCCAACCTCGTTGAGTTCGCTGTCGGTGTGGGGCCTCCGCCCCCACGCCCCACCACTGACATTGTCAGTGGTTTAGACCGATTAATTAATAGAATCTCTCTTAATAGGAATTCCTATACCGCAAATCTTCTTATATGAGGAGGCAAAAAATCGCTTCATCGTTATTGATGGTCAGCAACGCTATATGACCATCTATTACTTCATGAAAAAAAGATTTCCGCGAAATGAAAAGCGGCAGGAATTACGCATTGTTTTTGATCGAAACAAGGGAATTCCAGATGCTATATTAAACGACAACGAGTACTTTATAGATTTCAATCTCAATCTTCCCACAACGCAGCCGAAACAGAAGAATAAGTTTAACGGCTTAAATTACTTTACGCTTGACGAAGAAGATCAGATTTCCTTTGGTCTAAGAACAATAAGAAATATAATAATTAAGCAAAATGCTCCAGATGATAACCACTCTGTTGTTTTTGAGGTGTTCAATCGATTAAATTCAGGCGGTGTAAACCTAAAACCTCAAGAAATAAGAACAAGTCTCTTTCACTCTAATTTTTACGACATGTTGTATCGTGTCAACCTTCTAGATAACTGGCGAGGCTTAACCCCAGCCGCAGTTCCCGATCTGAACATGAAGGATATAGAAATCCTACTTCGAGGATTTGCAATGCTAGTTGATGGCGACAATTACGCTCCATCTATGACAAAATTCCTCAATAAATTTTCGCTCATGGTTAAAGCATATCCTGAAGAAAACATAAAATATCTTGAAACCTTGTTCGAGATGTTTGTTAATAAAGCTAGTCTGTCAGACCCACAAATATTTTACAGCAAGACAGGAAGGTTCAACATTTCTGTTTACGAGTCCATATTTGTCGCAGCCTGCTCAAGTGCCTTCAAGAACAAAACACTATATGTTCTTGATATTGATTCTGAAAAGGTAGGGTCCTTGAAGGACGATCAAGAGTTTATCAGCGCCACGCAGTCAAAGACTGCTAGCACGAAAAACGTATCGCTCCGCATTACTAAGGCTAAGAAACTTATTACTTAAAATGACACCCGTTGATATTCTAAACAATGAATACGCGGCAATTATTGGCTTTCTGAACGATAATTCACAACCATCCCTGTCCAGTGATGTTAACAAGTACTTCAAGAAAGTAATCGTTCTTTCAGCGGCCAGTTATTTTGAGCATCGCATACAAGAAATTTTACTTGGCTTTATAAGAAAGGAAACAAATAACAATATTCGTGCATTGAATTTTTTCAAGAAAAAAGCAATTGGAATGCAGTACCATACGTATTTTTCATGGGGCGAAAAAGATAACCCCGATAAGCCCGGTAAAAATGCTAATGCCTTCTTTTCTTTGTTCGGGGATGAGTTTAGAACAAACGCGGAATCACAGATTAAGGCTTCACCTGAATTGGATGAAGCCATGAAATCATTCTTGGAAGTAGGTCACTTGCGCAACATTCTTGTGCATAGTAATTTTGCAGCATATAATCTCGATACCAAAACTACTGACGAAATCGTTGATCTGTACAAAAAGGGACTGCCGTTCATTGATTTTATTGAAAGCAACCTTCTTTGCAACCATGAAGTCAGCTAATCTCATGCCAACCAAACGTTCAAGCGGGGACTCCCGCTTAACTCAGCGTTAGTTCCCCGCTCGCTCCGCGAGGGCGAAGAGCCAGGAGTTCGAGTATGCCATTGTTACCGGAAAAACGATGAGGTTATCAGGATCATATCTGCGCGGAAGGCTACTCGAACCGAACAGAAACGGTATTGGGAAAGGTGATGAATATGAGAAAAGAATATGACTTTTCAAACTAAGTTCGCATTTCATACTTAGGGTATCATTGCGACAGACTCACAATAAAAAAGGGACAAGCAGATATATGCATGTCCCTTTTCATCGAAGGCTTATACGCAGCCTTATTTCTTCTTTGCTTTTTCCTCTATAACATCGTCTACCCAGCTGAGGGCTGCAGAGACAGTCGGGAACCCGATAGTGCTCGTAAGCAGTATGACTGCATGGTGTATCTCATCAGGCTTTGCACCGGCTTCGAGCGCCCGTCTTGTATGAGAATGAACAGACCCTTCTGACCTTATTGCGGCAGCTGCAGCAAGCTGAATCAGATGCGCAGTCTTCGCCATGACAGGACCGGCCGACCTCGCTTCCTTGCCGACATTCTCAACGGCCTTGAAATATTTTCCAAACCTCTTTTTCATGTTCATGAACTGTCCTGGCAGCTTTGCCATAATATCCTCCTGGATTATTGATGGCTACATTGTATCATGCTTCATATGCATAAAAAACCCTGCCGACAAGTTCAGCTGAGGGTTTCAGTGTCTTGTCTCCTTCTTTCGCCCATTTTGCAGGACAGCCTTCATTCTGATGCGCAGCAAGATATGAGTTGGCCTTCACCTTTCTGAGTATCTCCTCAACATTTCTGCCGAGGTTGAAGAAGTTCACCTCAGAGTTCATCAGTACGCCTTCCGGGCTGATAATGAATGTGCCTCGAAGATCAAGACCTGCATCCTCATTATAGACGCCAAAAAGCTTTGACAGTTTTGCATTGGGGTCTGAACCCATTGTATATCGCACCTTTTCGAGCATCTTCTCGTCCTTCTGCCATGCGAGATGCACAAACTTGGTGTCTGTGCTTACGGTGATTATCTCTGCGCCTGCTGCCTTGAAATTCTCATGCTGCTCTGCCAGAGCAGCGAACTCTGTAGCTCAGACAAATGTGAAGTCTGCAGGATAGAAGAAGAGAACTGTCCATTTCTTTGCTGACTTGAAATCTGAAAGGTTCACCTGCCCGAAGTCTCCCTTCGCAGGTTCATAAGTTTCGATACTGAAATCCGGTACTGCGTCCCCTACCCTTAAATTTGAACAATGACTCATAACACTACCTCCATATGGAATTTTGCGGGCCAATGGCCCAAATCAGCACCCGTTCAGTTTAGTCACTAAAATCATATCAGAATATAATGAAAACTAAACAGGATAAATCTTGTCTTCATTTTACTCTTGACAAAGAATTTTATCAAGAGTAAATTAGTCTTAATTGTGAATTATATTACATTGCTTATTAATCTTAATTTGATACTATGTATTAAAGATGAGAAAAAAGAGCGTTACGCTCTTCATTCCAGACAGCAGAGGATTTTTATATGATGCAGATAACCCGGGAGACAGACTATGCAATGAGATGCGTCCTGTATCTCACAAAGCAGAACAGCGGCATTGTCATGGTCGATGCCATAGCCCGGGAGATGGCAACACCAAAAAGCTTCCTTGCAAAAATACTCCAGAAACTGACAAGGGCAGGGATAGTAAGGTCTTTCAGAGGCGTCAAGGGCGGGTTCCAGCTGAACAGAAAACCTTCCGAAATAACCCTGCTCGATGTTATCGAGGCAGTCGAGGGGACAGTCACCCTTAACGCATGCACAGTAGACAGCAGCATATGTTCATTCAGCGGGACCTGCGGCGTTCATAAGGTCTGGGTAAAGATAAGGGCTGATGTGGTCTCGATGCTGAAAGAGCATAACTTTGCAGACATAGCAGCCTCTACAGAAAACGGTCAGCAGGCATAAGGCTTCATTGAAGCCGATAAATATAACAAACCAGACAGGAGGAGTTTAGCATGAGTGATTACCAGTATGATCACCAGACAGTAAAAGGGTTCATAATCTCCTCGATCTTCTGGGGAGTGGTCGGTATCCTGATAGGTCTCTGGATCTCCATACAACTATGGAAGCCGGAGCTTAACATACCGCCATTCTTTACCTACGGAAGATTGAGGGTCGTCCACACCAACGGTCTTGCATTCGGTCTCGGCATAGGAGCCATATTCGGCATATCCTATTACATTGTGATGAGACTCACAAAGCGGCCCCTGCTCTTTCCGAAGCTCGCAAGGTTTCACCTCTATCTCTTCAACGCAGCCATTGCGCTTGCAGCTGTCAGCCTCCTCATGGGAATGAACCAGTCCCTCGAATATGCAGAACTTGAGTGGCCCCTCGATATCGGGGTCGTGATACTCTGGGTCATATTCGCGATAAATGTCATGGGGACGATAATTAAGCGCAGGGAAGACCAGATGTACATCTCTCTATGGTACATAATCGCTACCGTAGTTGCAGTCGCAGTCCTCTATATAGTCAATAACCTCTCGATCCCTGCAGGGCTCTTCAAGTCATATCACCTCTTTGCCGGCGTAAACAGCGCAAATGTGGAGTGGTGGTACGGACATAACGCGGTAGGCTTCATATTCACAACGCCTATACTCGCAATGTTCTACTACTTTCTGCCTAAGTCGACAGGCCTCCCGATATTCAGCCACAGGCTCTCGATAATCGCGTTCTGGTCGCTTGTCTTCGCATATCTCTGGACAGGCGCGCACCATCTCGTATATACGCCCCTTCCTGACTGGATACAGACGCTCGGCATAGTCTTCACGATATTCCTGATTGCTCCGTCATGGGGGTCGGTCGTGAACGGCTACTACACTGTCGGCACAGACTGGAACAAGATGCAGACCAATTACCTGACAAAGTTCTTTATAATGGGCATAACCTTCTACGGCCTTCAGACAGTACAGGGACCGACACAGGCAATAAGGGTTGTGAGCTCGCTCATACACTACACTGACTGGGTGCCGGGCCATGTGCATATGGGAACCATGGGCTGGGTGACTATGACGACAGCAGCCTCTATCTATTACATAATCCCGAAGATCTACAACACAGAGATATACAGCGTCAAGGTCGCAAACACTCATTTCTGGCTTGTTCTGATCGGGCAGCTGATGTTCTCGATAACAATGTGGATCACAGGCATACAGCAGGGAGCGCTCTGGAAGGCAACCAACGCCGACGGCAGCCTTAAATACACCTTCATGGAAGGCCTCGTGAAGAACTATCCATACTGGCAGCTCCGTACGGTTGCAGGCTTGATATTCACTGTCGGAATGCTCTTCTTCATCTACAACATTTACATGACGATGCGCAAGGGCAGCCTTGCCGCATCGCGGGCTTAGGAGGTGGGCAATGGCCGGTGAAATATACAGAAAACCGATAATGTTCGCAATAGTTGCCGCGGTTGTCATTCTCATAGGCACAATAGCAACCGTCTTCTTCCCGATGTTCACTGAGGGAATGCATCCGAAGCTCGAGAACCTCAAGCAGTACACACCGCTTCAGCTTGCAGGAAAGGATATTTACCAGCGCGAAGGATGCAACAACTGCCATACACAGACAGTAAGACCGCTCAAGACAGAGGTGATGCGCTACGGTGATTATTCAAAGGCAGGAGAGTTCGCATATGACCGCCCGTTCCTCTGGGGCTCAAAGAGGACAGGCCCTGATCTTGCCCGCATAGGAGGCAAATATCCTGATGCGTGGCATTACAGCCATTTCGAGAACCCCCAGTCCTTCTTTGCCCAGTCGAACATGCCAAAGTACGGCTGGATAAAGGAGAGCAAACTGAATCCGGCAGAAGTTGAGGCACATATGAAGGCCAACGGGTTCGACTACAAAAAAGAGGATATTGCAGCCCTTTCCGACAAGACCGAGCTGGACGCCCTTGTGGCATACATGCAGGTCATAGGTACTGCAGTGAAGCGGGCTGCGCCGATCGGACAGACAAAACCTGCAGGAGACCATGAACCAGAGAATCCCTTTGCAGGAGATCCAAAAGCAGCATCAGCCGGCAAAGAGATTTATGACCAGAACTGTGCTATGTGTCATGGTTCAAAAGGTGAAGGAGGAATAGGTCCAAGCCTTGTCGATGACATGTTCCTGTATGTCAAAGGCGATCTGCCGGATGACGACTATTATGAGATCATTCATAACGGCACTGAGCAGGGCAAGATTGAGGAAGGCAGGACAATGAAGGGCGGGATGCCGCCATATGGAGGCCAGTTAGACAAAAACAAGATATGGCAGGTAGTCACCTATATACGGACTCTCCAGAAAAAATAAGGAGGATATCATGACAGAAGATTTTGATGATACAAACATAGATGATTTTGAGGCGAAGGAGACAGCGCACAAGCTGCCCATAGGCTGGCTTATACTATTTTGGGGCCTGATAATCTGGGGCATCTACTATTTCGCTATGTATTCGCCGTCAACCAGCGGATGGACGCAGTCAAAAGCCTATGAGGAATCAGTAAAACAGGCAGGCAAATAGATATCCGGATTCGGGCAGTGTATGTCGTGAAGGCGTCGCTGCCCGAACCGAATAACAAGGAGGCATTATGGACATATCAATACTGGCAACAATAGCTTTTACAGCAATTCCGACAGCAGCAATAATAGTTCTTTATCTCATGATGAGAGGCAACAAAAAATAATGTCAGCCCAGGGCGTTGCCTATATGATCTTCGGCATTACCCTTGTGGTCCTCTTTGCAGTGATCATAGCCTTCTACTATTCAAAGAAGAGACAGAGGAAGGTTGAAGAGCCAAAGTACAAGATGCTCGAAGATGATTAGAAAGAGGTTAAGGAACTGGAGATGGACAGCTGAGATACTTCAGGCAGCAGTAATTCTTGGACTGCCTTTTCTGAGGATAGGAGGCGAAAGCGCTCTGCGCTTTGATATCCCTACCCTGCGCCTCCATTTTTTTGGTACAAGTCTCTGGATGGATGAATTCTTCATCGTACTTGCAGGGATCATATCCGCCATATTTCTGATAATTCTGGTCACGCAGCTCTTCGGACGCATATGGTGCGGATGGCTCTGTCCCCAGACAGTGCTGATCGATCTCACCTGGTTCCTCGACAGGGCGAAGAACAGGAACCTTATCACAAAGTCACTGCCATATCTGATGACACTTGTCGTATGCATGATCGTGGGGGCCAGCCTTGTCTGGTACTTTGTATCACCATATGAGTTCCTCCCTTCGCTCATGAAAGGAACTCTAGCTCCAACGGTCTGGGCATTCTGGATCTCGCTGTCCGTCATTCTTTTTCTTGATTATGGATTTCTCAGACATACATGGTGCGCAACTGCATGCCCTTATGCGAAACTGCAGGGAGCGCTTTTTGACAGCAGCACTATGGTCATAGCATTTGACCGCTCCAGACAGGATGAATGCATGAACTGCAGCGCATGCGTCAGGGCATGTCCTGTCAATGTAGATATACGAAAAGGCCTCAGTTCTGCCTGCATTAATTGTGCTGAATGCATTGACGCATGCAGCGAGAAGTTCAGAAATAAACAGAGGCCGGGTCTTATCGGCTATTTCTTTGGTCAGGCAGGAGAACCCCGCAGACTGGTCCGTATCAATACCATTCTGACCGGTTCTGCAGCAGCCCTCTCGTTCATATTTTTTATATGGCTTGCCCTTACGAGGAATCCTTATGACCTGACCATCCTTCCGAATCATCTGACAGCCCCAGGGATCTCTGAGGCAGGAGAGCTTATGAGCCCGTATATGCTTGCAGTCGAAAACAAGAGCGGAGAGGATGCCGTTTTCTCTGTCCGGGCAGAGCTCAATAACAAAAGACTGAAAGTTCTGCCTGAAAGAATAACATTGAAGGCCGCTGAATACAGGCGGCTGCCTATTGTCATCATGTCAGGCCAAAATGAGAGCGGAAATGCGGTTGTCTCACTTCTGGCCGAAGGACATGCTGACCGCTGGATAACAGGAACAGCAGCAATAGCTTCACCAAAAGGGGTTAGATGAGAACCATACTTGTCATCGTTGCATTAATAGGCATTTCTGCCGTATTGGGTGCTGTTATCGTCGGATCAAGGTCATTTGACGGCACTGTTGTTGAGAAGCCTTATGAGCACGGACTTGCATACGATGCTGCGCATCATGAGAGAGTGGCATCAGGCTGGAAGACAGAGGTCCTTAACAGGTCATTCATAACAGGGCTGAACAGGATCGAGATCGTCATTACTGACAGAGACAACAGGCCGCTTACAGGCGCAGAAGTTGGCATGAAGGTAAGCAGACCGTCCTCATCACAATATGACAAGAGTTATAAGGCAGCAACTGATGAAAGGGGCAGAATAAGTACTGATATAGACCTTCCCCTGTACGGCTACTGGAACCTTGAACTTAAGGCCACTGACGGCAGCAGGACTGTATCATTTGAAAGGCTTGTATTTGCAGAAGCGGATACCAGGAAATGAAGAGATGCCTCATCCTGCTGCTACTGCTGACAGGAGCATGCATGCCGCGGACTGACCAATCTTCAGTCAAAGAGCCTGCCGACTGTCTAATCGATATTGGTCCATGCTCTAAGATGGCAGGAAGTTCAGAGATCTTGTTCGACATAACCCCAAAGCCTGTCACAGCCATGCATGAACTTAGGTTCACCCTGCGTCCAGGCATGGATATCACGGCAGAATCATTGACCGCAGACCTTTCGATGCCGGGCATGTATATGGGGATTAACGAGGTTTCACTGCAGAGGACTGCTGAAGGGACATACTCTGGCACCGGCATAATACCCCGCTGTCCCAGGGGTCATAAACTCTGGAAGGCTTCAATAACCATTCCCGGGCACGGAACGGTGTCATATCTGTTCAATGTCAATAAATGACCCCGCCTATCTGCTGATATTCGGGTCTGGCCTGTTTGGCGGCCTGGGCCACTGCAGCGGCATGTGCGGACCTCTCGTTGCTGCCTGGTCCGTCAATCTCAAAGATACAGGCCGTTCATATGCTTACCTGCCGCACCTCCTTTACAATGCAGGAAGGTTGACCACCTACAGCATCATAGGCGGCTTGATGGGACTTACAGGCTCGTTCTCAGGCATAGCAGGATCTATCGAAGGTATGCAGAACATTACCATGGCTGCCATCGGGATAATAATGATCCTTCTGGGTGCGGCAAATCTCGGCTATCCTTTCCTGAAGCGGAAAAATGCCGCCAGCAGGGCAGAAATCCTCAGTAAATTTATGGATGCCGTGGCAAGGATCATCTCCTTCATATCAGAGACGCATACGCCGGGGGCCTTCTATGTAATAGGCATGACAACAGGGTTCATGCCATGCGGCCTTCTGTACACTGCATATATCGCTGCCGCAGGCGCAGGCGCTGCCGCAGGCACCGGCTTGCAGGGCTTTCTGGCAGGCATGATAATGATGCTGTTCTTCGGACTCGGCACAACCCCATCACTTCTGCTGATCGGGCGTCTTGCATCCCTGAGGACAGAATGGATACGTAGAAGACTCTATATCATATCCGCGCTTTTCATGATGACTATCGGTGCGGTCCAGATATACAGGTCAGCAGTTAACTGACATGGAAAGGCTGACCTGCAGTCACTGTCTTCTCAGTTTTCCGGCATCAGATGCCCTAAGAACCGAATATGACGGAACTGAACATGTCTTCTGCTGCAATGGCTGCAGAGGAGTATTCCTGCTTATAAGGAACGAGGGCCTTGATGCCTTCTATTCTAAACGCAGGTGGGATTCACCAGGAAGACCTGCAGAAGTTGCAAAGGAACCTGACACCGCTGCATTCCTTGCAGATGTCATGGAGGTTGACGGAGATAAAGAGCTCGACATATTCATCGACGGAATACGGTGCGCATCATGCGTATGGCTGAATGAGAAGTTCCTCTCAAGGGCAGAGGGGGTCAGCCATGTCAGGATAAACTTCGCAACTCACAGGGCGAAAATAAGATGGGACCCTGCTGTCATAGACATCAGTGCGATACTGCAGAGGATACAGGCAATTGGCTACAGCCCCAAACCATACAGGGAGTCTGAACAGATTCAGGCAAGAAGGGCAGAGAGCAGAGACCTGCTCGTCAGGTTCGGCACGGCAGCATTCCTCTCTTCCCAGCTGATGATATACAGCATCGCGCTTTATGCAGGATACTTTCAGGGGATAGATCAGAAGACAAAGATAATTTTCGAAGTGATAGCAGCGCTGCTGACCCTGCCTGTCCTGCTCTATTCAGGCATGCCCTTTATGCGCAGCTCTGTCTCCGGCCTTTGGCACCTCCATTTCACAATGGACTCTCTCATCGCAACGGGTTCTGTCTCTGCATATGTGTACAGTGTTTACCAGATGTTCAGAGGGGGAACTGTCTATTTTGATACCTCTGCAATGATAATAACTCTTATCCTGCTCGGCAGATATCTGGAATCCACAGCAAAGGGACGAGCGTCAGAGACTATTGCCAAGCTGACCGAGCTCGCACCAGTAGAGGCAAGGATAGTTACAGGCGCGCATGATATCAGTGACATGCCTTCAGCAGAGACAGAGATGGTGCAGCTGTCTGCTCTTAAAACCGGGGATATCGTGAAGATACTGCCGGGAGAGAAGATACCTTCGGACGGCATCGTGATTTGCGGCGAATCAGAGACAGACGAATCGATACTTACAGGAGAATCGAGGCCACTGAGAAAGACTGCCGGCAGCGAGCTGATAGGAGGAAGCATCAATCTGTTCGGCATGCTGATCGCAAGGATAACAAGGACAGGCAGGGACACCGTGCTCTCAGGGATAATAAAGGCGGTCGAGGACGCACAGTCCGGGAAACCGCAGATACAGATCCTTGCAGACAGGATCGTTGGATATTTTGTGCCGGCCATCATCATCACGGCAATTGCCACAACAGCACTCTACCTTCTCAAGGGCTTTTCCACTGACCATTCGCTCATGATCGGCATATCCGTGCTTGTAATAGCCTGTCCGTGCAGTCTCGGGCTCGCCACTCCGCTTGCCGTCCTTATATTCACGACAATGGCATCTTCGCGCGGCATCCTGGTAAAAGGAGGAGAGGTCATTGAGAACCTGAGCAGGATCGATCATGTCGTCTTTGACAAGACCGGCACAATAACCGAAGGAAAGCCTTCCCTGAGAGAGATCATAAGGATAGACAGGGAGGCTGAAGAGACCTATCCCCTGAAGGTTGCAGCTTCACTCGAAAACCTGTCTGAGCACAGTCTGGGACAGGCCATCAGGGATGCATGGAAGCACGACCTCCTGAATGTCAGCGATTTCAGGGCTGTTCCCGGAAGGGGCATAGAAGGCAGAGTTGATGGCAGGCGCTGCCTTATAGGCAACAGGGCATTCCTTGCAGAGAACGATATTGACTCATTGCCTGACAATTCACCAATAACATCACTCGATGAACTGACAGATCCGTTCGAACGGTCAGGAGATACTGTGATATATCTCGGATGGTCCGATGCTGTCAGGGCTGTTTTTGTTGTTTCCGACTGTCTGAGAGAAGAGGCAAAAGATGCAGTAAACGCTATCGCAGAGAGGAATATCAATATCACTGTGATAAGCGGTGACAACAGCATTACAACTGCAGCAGTGTCAGGGGCTGCAGGCATCAGAAATGCAGAAGCCGGGATGTCGCCCGCCGGCAAAAGAGACTATATCCATGCACTGCAGGCCGGCGGATCACATATCCTGATGGCAGGAGACGGCATCAACGATGCCCCTGCCCTTACCGAAGCCTCTGTCGGCATGGCAATGGGGAGAGGGACAGACATAGCGATGGAGAGTGCAGATGCAGTGCTGATAAGGAATGATCTCACGGCTATACCCTATTTCATTGGGCTCTCTGCAAGGACATACAGGATAATAAAACAGAACATATTCTGGGCCTTCTTCTATAATATTGTCGCAGTACCGCTTGCTGTCTCGGGTGCTCTGCACCCTATTGTGGCTGCAGGCGCAATGGCTGCAAGCTCGCTCTTTGTTGTGATCAATTCTCTCAGGATAAGGAAGAAGGACAAATTCTGATGTGGACACTCATTTTTCTGATCTTTCTCTCTCTCGTTCTCGGCATAGGTGCATGGCTGTTCTTCATATGGGCTGTAAAAAGCGGACAGTACGATGATCCTGAAGGCCCAAAGTACAGAATGCTTGATGACGATGAGGAACCTGACAACAAAAAAGGGCATCCATAGGATGCCCTCTATCGTTTGAATTCAGGGAACTATTTTGAAGGGGCGGCAGGGGGTGTCTGCTGCTGTATCGGCTGGCCCTGTACAGGACCTGTTGTATTCTGAGGCATGTTACTCTTCTGCTGCTGAGCCGGAGCCGGGGCTGTATTGACTACAGAGACCGATTTATTTGTGACAATCGCAAGCAGAAATGATGTGAGCATGAATACGACAGCCGCTACTGTAGTCATCTTGCTGAAGAATGTTGCTGCGCCGCGGGCACCGAACATGGTCTGGCTCGACCCGCCGAATGCAGCGCCCATCTCAGCGCCTTTGCCTCCCTGTATGAGAACTATCACAACAAGAAATAAACATACGATCAGATGAACTATCAGAATAAGTGTTGCCATTGAATCTCCTTTATCTTTTATAACAGACTAACTTTGCAAAACTGTCCGGCTTCAGGCTTGCTCCGCCCACAAGGCCGCCGTTCACGTCCTTGCATGCCATCAGTGTTTCCACATTATCCGGCGTAACACTTCCACCGTATAGAATGCGTATCGAATCTGCAGCTGCGCCGTAAAGCTTCACAAGTATCGAACGAATGAAGGCATGAACTTCCTGGGCCTGTTCAGGGGTTGCGGTCCTGCCTGTCCCGATCGCCCATATGGGCTCATAGGCCAGAACAAGCCCATCTGATTCAACTCCATCAAGCCCTTTTTCGACCTCGCTCCGGATCACATCGAATGTCCTGCCTGACTCCCTCTCTTCGAGCGACTCACCGCAGCAGAAAATCACGCCGAGGCCTGCCTTTTTTGCGGCCTTTATCTTTTTGTTTATTACTGAATCATCTTCATTGAAATACTGTCTTCTCTCTGAATGGCCGATGATAACATGACTGCATCCTGCATCCATGATCATTGCTGCCGACACCTCGCCGGTAAATGCGCCCTTCTCCTCCCAGAACATGTCCTGGGCAGCAAGTTTGATGTTGGTGCCCTTAATGGCATCGCCTGCAACAGCAAGGGATGTGAACGGAGGGGCTATAACGATATCGACATCACTTACATCTTTTACGGAAGGAATGAAATCCCGCAGAAAGTCCAGGGTCTCGGAAATGGTCTTGTTCATCTTCCAGTTGGCTGAAATAAATGGTCTCATGGTCAGATATATTATCTATAGAGCGGTCTTTTCGTCAAGAAAACAGCCGGTCCCGTCACGGTATCCGGAATGTATCGAAGATCGAGAAGGCTGCCGAGACAGCAGAGGACGATTCAGGCAGGTCCAGTATCGCCCTGCCTGCAAGATCGTTCTCAAAAACAGCCCTGTCCTGGGGCACAAGGCCGGCAACATCGAGTCCCAGACTCTCTGCGAAGGCCCTGAGCTCAGGCCCTTCTTCGCCGGACACCCTGTTGATTATGAGGGCATACTTCTCTATATCGAGCTTAAGTTCAGAGACAAGGTCAGCAATCCTTTTGGCGGTTCTTATGCCACGAACAGTAGGATCGCTCACTATAAGAAGAAGATCAACCTTATGGGTGGTCCTCCTGCTGAGGTGCTCCATGCCGGCCTCATTGTCTATCACGACATAAGGATATGTTTCAGAGAGCTTGTCAGTGTACTTTCTGATTATATTGTTGGCAGCACAGTAACAGCCGGGCCCCTCAGGTCTTCCCATGACCATCAGATCAAATCCTTTTGCCTCTATGACCGACTGCTGAACCTGATAATCAAAGAGCTGCTCCATGGACATGCCGCCCGGACGCTCGCCCCCGCCCCTGATAGTTTCGAGTGACTCCTCGCGCAGATGGCCTATTGTGGCATGGACATCAACCCCAAGCGCTTCGTTCAGGCAGGCATTGCTGTCGGCGTCAACAGCAAGCACCGGTTTTTTCCTCTTTTCGACAATATATCTGACAGTGAGACCGGCAATGCTGGTCTTGCCTGTCCCGCCCTTGCCTGCCAACGCAATTACATATGCCATATTCATCAATCCTTTCGATTCTTAAAGCTTAGTAAACCTCTTCCGAACCTCTGCAGCCTTGCCGCAGGTGTACGAACCCTCAGGACATGGACCTGAAACACAACCGGGGCCGGCTCCAGTGAAAACAGTGGGCGCTATTCCCTTCACCAGTCTCAGCATCTCTACAGCCATTGCCCTTATTTCCCATTGCGCCCTGTTGCAGCAGCGCTGACGGAAGAAATGAAGCAGTTCCCTTGCGTTCATCGTCATCATGATCTTTGTCTCGCAGGCATTCGGAAGCACAAAACGCGCGTCCTGGTTCGCAGCCTCTCCCTTTATTCCCTTCCTGTTCAGCTTCTTTACAATATGATTGTATGACTTCTGGCACTTTGTCATGAAGTCTGCAAAATATTTTTCAAGCTCCTTGTCGCCCTTGATGGTCTCAGGTATGACATAATCGAAACCTGCCTCTTCGCTCACATATCTCTGCGACTGCTGGGAATAGCTTG
>Ga0233425_10007995_pt1 | contig 14389 bp, 6 predicted proteins | sample Watercolumn_Towu_2_FD_181712 | JGI IMG/M metagenome (GOLD analysis project Ga0233425, IMG submission 181712) | Freshwater microbial communities from Lake Towuti, South Sulawesi, Indonesia - Watercolumn_Towuti2014_140_MG | ecosystem: Environmental > Aquatic > Freshwater > Lake | place: Indonesia...
CGCACGGCGATCCAACGCCGGCGTGGTTACCTTACCACACCGGCACCGCGGAGCCCTCCCACACATGCCTTGTCGGTCTGAGGCGTAGCCTCGTTAGACATTTTTGAGCAGTTCCGCCAATCCGCCGCTGCGCCGCACCCGCCGCTCCAGCGCCCAGTCCAGCACGGCGAAGTCCCGCGCCACCAGGCTGAAGCGCCGCTTGGCACGGGTGATGCCGGTATAGACCAGTTCCCGGGTGAGGATGGGATTGCGGCTGTCCGGCAGCACCAAGGCGACATGGCCGAATTCCGAACCCTGGGACTTGTGCACCGTCATCGCGTAAACCGTCTCGCAGTCGCCGAGCCGGCTCGGCAGCACCTGCTTGATGCGTCCGTCGGGCAGCCGGAAACAGGCCCGCAGCCGGTACTCCCCACCCGCCACCGGCACCTGCAGGGCGATGCCGATGTCGCCGTTCATCAGGCCCAGCCCGTAGTCGTTGTGGGCCAGCATCACCGGCCGGCCCTCGTACCAGCCGTGGGCCTGGGAGATCAGCCGGCGCCGCAGCAGGGTCTCGGCGATGCGCTGATTGAGCCCGTCCACGCCGCAATCGCCGCGGCGAGTGGCGCACAGCACCCGAAAACCGTCGAAGGCATCCAGCACCTCGCCCGCCCATTCATCGAACCGGGCGGCTGCGGCCCCGGCCTGCGGGCGCCCGCTCTCCAGGGTGTGCAGATAGGCCCGGTAGCCGGCTCCGCCCTCCTGACCACCGGGCTGGCGCGGTGCCCAGCCCTCGACCAGGAATTCGGCGAAGCCGTCATCAGCCATCGCTTCCAGGTCGATGCGGAGCAGGTCCGGATAGGGTCCCCGCCAGATTTCGGCCGCCGCCGCGGCATCGCCGGCGTTGACCGCTCGCGCCAGCCGGCCGATGCCGCTGTCCTCGCCGTAGCGGCGGCTGATGCGCAGGGTCGCCAGCTGCTGGCGCAAGCCGCCGCGCGGCTCCTCCGCGACCTCCGGATGCTGGCCCGCCACGGCCTCCAGCCAGGCCGCGGTAGCCCCGTCGTAGCCGGCGACTTCGGCACCGGCACACAGATCGGCCAGGACCGCGCCCGCCTCAACCGAAGCCAGTTGATCCTTGTCGCCCAGCAGCACCAGGCGAGTCTCGGGCCGCAGGGCGGCCAACAGGGCCGCCATCATTTCCAGGTCGATCATGGAGGCCTCGTCCACCACCACCAGGTCCGCGTGGAGCGGATGGCCGGCGCCATAGCGCAACCGGCGCGTGCCGGGACGGGCGCCCAGCAGCTTGTGCAGGGTCACCGCCTCGCGTGGAATGCCGGCCCGCAAGGTTTCGGGCACCTGATCGATGGCCTTGCCGATGGATTCCGTCAGCCGCGCCGCCGCCTTGCCGGTGGGCGCCGCCAGCCGCACCCGCAACGGCCGTTCCCGGCCGGCGCCGGCCTGCAGCAGCGCCACCAGTTTCACCACGGTGGTGGTCTTGCCGGTGCCGGGACCGCCGGTGACGACGGTGAAACTTCCTCGCGCCGCCAGGGCGCAGGCGATACGCGGCCATTCGGGGATATCGGCGGAGCCTGCGAACAGCGTTTCCAGCAGTTCCGCCAGGTTGTCCGGCGGCGGCGGAGAGCGCCGCAGCCGGGAGCCGATGGCTGCCGCCACCTGCCGTTCGCAGCGCCAGTAGCGGCGCAGGTAGAGCCGGCCTGCCGCCAGCACCAGCGGGGTATCGCCTTCCTCAGGCACATCCCCCCGTGGGGAGGGCGAAGCTAGGGGGGCGAAGCCGGTCAATGTCGTTGCATTAAGCCCCTCTCCCTGTGGGGAGAGCGAAGCGAGGGGGGCGAAGCCGGTTGGGGTGAGGGCCGGAGAGCCTTGCGCTTGCGGTGAACTCATCGAGACATCAGGCGCTTCAGCCCTCACCCTGGCCTCTCCCGGAGGGAGAGGGTTCCCTATTTCAACAGCATCGCCCTCTCCCGCGGGGAAGGGTCGCGACTCAGCGACCGTTTGCGATTGGAGAGGGTTCGCTGTCTCGACGGCCTGGGTATCGCCCTTGTCTTCCGCCACGAGAGAGGAGGCCCGCAGCCGATCGCACCAATCCTCCCTACCGACCCCCGCCAGCACCCGCGACGGCAGGTCGGCGAAACTCTGGTCCCATTCCCCTTCCGGCGGCAGCGACAGCGTCTCGTCCGGCGCGTCCAGGGTCGCGGCCAGGTCCAGGCAGATGTGGCCGCGGCCCAGTTGGTGGCTGGCCAGCAGTGCCGCCAGCAGCACCAGACCGTCGGCGGCCGGGTCCAGCTCCCTCAGAAAGCGCAGGAAGGCGCCGTCCAGGGGCCGCAGCCAGCCGCGCCGGACCCAGTCGCCGGCCAGTCGGGCGATGGTTTCAGGCGCCATCGTCGCCCCCGAACAGCCGGTCCAAGCCTTCGATCAGCGCCCGCGCCGGCTTGTCCAGGTACAGGCCGGCCGCGCCGGCGCGCAGGAACAGATAGGCTGCCCCGCCCATGTCGCGGTCGTAGTCGTAATCTGCCAGCCGCACATCGAGTTGGCGGTGCAGCGCCAGCAGGTAGAGGGCGTACTGCAGGTCGTAGCGCTTGGCCAGCATGGCTTCTCGCATCGCTTCCGCCGTATAGGCACTGGCATCCGGTCCCAGCCGGTTGGATTTGTAGTCGGCCACGTAATAGCGCCCGCCGCGGCGGAACACCAGGTCGATGTAGCCTTTCAGCATACCGTTGAGCTGTCCCGGCAGCAGGGCCGGGCGGGGCAGGCCCGGCAGGATGTGGGCGCACGCCAGCCGGTCCAGAGCGCCATAGTCGACCGCCTCCGCAGCCAGCCAGAACTCCAGTTCGGCGCGGTATTCGCCGGCAGCCAGGTCGCGCAGCCGCAAGGAAGATTCCGGCAGGGCCAAAGGCCCGGTCAGAAAATCCACCAGCCAGCAGTCCAGCAGCGGAATCCAATGGTTCCAGGAGCGCCGCTGGCAACGCCGCGCGATGGCGTCGCTGCGCAGTTCCGCATCGGCCGCCACCCGCTCGAAGCCGGTCTCGGCCGCCCATTCCAACAGGCCGTGAAGAAAGGTCCCCGGCCGGCTGCCGCAGGGAAAGGCGTGCAGGGTGCTGGCGGTCTGGGCCAGAACCGGCAGCGCTGGCGCCTCGCCCAAGCCGCCCTCCTGTTCCTGCAGCTTGGCCTGGTCCGGAGTCTCCGGCGCCTCCCCGGCGGGGACGGCGGTCTCGCCCCCCAGCGCCAGGGGCAGCGCGCTGTAGCTGCCCACCCACCAGCGCTCAGCGGGGCGACCGTCATAATGGCGGGCCGGCGCCAGGCCGGTGCCGGCGGCGGCGGGGCGGTAGACCTCGCCGGAGGCGGGCGGCTGCTCCACCGCAATGGGGTCACAGCCCTGCTGCAGTTCCGCCAGCAGGCTAGCCAGCCGGGCCGGCTCGATGGCTTCCCCGCCCGCCAACAAATGGCCGATGGCGCTGTGCGGCAGCGCGCAGGCCTTGGCGTTGCCGATCCGCAGCGGCGCGATGCCGAGCCAGCAGGCGTGGCGGGCGCGGGTCATGGCCACGTACACCAGCCGCAGGTCTTCCTGCAGCCGCTCGGCGTCGGCCGCGGCCTGGGCCTCGCTGGACTTGGCGAGATCGACGCGGCGCTCGCCGTCCTCCCCGTGGTAGCGGTAATGGGCGCTGTTGCGCGCCTCCACCGCACGAAACGAGCAGACGAAGGGCACGAACACCAGGGGATATTCCAGCCCCTTGGACTTGTGGATGGTGACCACCTGGATCAGATCGGCGTCGCTCTCCAGCCGCAGCAGCATCTCGTCGGTCGACCGCTGCGGGCTCGCCAGGGCTTCGGCCAGATGGCGCACCAGGGCTTGTTCGCCATCCAGCCGGGCGGCGGCGGCCTGCAGCAGCTCCGCCAGATGCAGCAGATTGGTCAGCCTCCGCTCGCCCTGCTCCAGCCCCAACAACCGCTCCGGCACCTCGAAATCCGCCAGCAGCCGCCGCACCATGGGCAGCACGCCCAAGTCCCTCCAGCAGCTCCGATAACCGCGGAACCGCTCCACCTCGGTTTCCCACAGCAGCTCGTCGCGGTTGAGCTCGTCCAGCCGACGGTAAGCCAGGTCCAGGGTGGCGCTGGCCAGAGCGGCCTTCAGCTTGCGGTCCTGCTCCGGCTCAGCGCAAGCCTCCAGCCACAGCAGCAGGTCGGCCGCCTCGCGGCTGTCCAGCACCGATTCGCGGTCCGACAGATAGACGCTGCGCAGCCGGTAGCGGCTCAAGGCCTCCCGCACCGCCTGAGCCTCCATGCGGTCGCGCACCAGCACGGCCAGATCGGCCGGCCGCAGCGGCACCAGGCCGGTGGCGCCGGCAAACCCCGCCCCTCCCTGACCCGCCAGGTTCAGCAGGCGCGCCATGGCGGCGGCGGTCGCCTCGGCCATGGCCTGGCGGTAGTCGGCGACGCCCACGCAAACCGGGCCGGTCTCGTCCGTCAGGTGCCAGAGGGTGAGCGCCGGAGCCTCACGGCCTTCGACCGTCCACCGCTCGGCCCGCCCCTGGGCGCGCACCGGCACATAGGGCAGCGGATCGTCGCCCTCGCCGCGGAACCGGAAGGCGCCTCCGGGGAAGCTCTCGGCGCGCCGGAAGATCCGGTTCACGGCATCGATCAGCGCGGCGGTCGAGCGGAAGTTGCGCTCCAGGGTGTAGTGGCGCCCGGCGGTGGCACGGCGCGCCCGCAGATAGCTGTGGATGTCGGCGCCGCGGAAGGCGTACAGGGATTGTTTGGGATCGCCGATGAGGAACAGCCCCCGTTCCGGCCGGTTGTCGCCGATCCGGTAGACGGCATCGAAGATGCCGTATTGCAGCGGATCGGTGTCCTGGAACTCGTCGATCAGGGCCACCGGGTAGCGGCTGCCGATCAGCTCCGCCAGCCGCTCACCGCCGTCCCGCTGCAATGCCCGGCCCAGCTGGCCCAGCAAGTCGTCGAAATCCAGCCGTGCGCGGCGCCGCTTCTCGGCGGCGAAGCGCTCGCGCACCCAGCGCGCGCAGTGCACCAGGATTTCCAGTTCCACCGACGGTTCCTGCTCCCTCTGGTCGAACAGGGCGTCCAGCGGCTGCAGAGCGGGATGCTGCGGGCGCCGGTCCGGGAACTTGGCGTTCATCTTGATGCGGCTCTGGGCGAAACCTTCCAGCCATTCCGGCTTGCAGTCGCCGCGGCCGGCGGCCCAGGCGGCGACGGCCTGCAGCCGCACCTCGAAACCGTCCCTGCGATAGCTGTTGCCGTTGAGCCAGCCATTGGCGGAGGCCTGTCGCAACAGGCTTTCCAGCTCGTGACGATCCGCCAGCCAGGCCTCGCGGGCGGCCCGCTCCAGGGCCGCCACCCGCTCCAGCCACTCCCCCAGTAGCCGCAAGGGCTGGCAGGGATCGTCGATGGCGGCGATCTCCCGATCGCCGGCCAGCCAGCGGCTGTCGTCGCCGAGCAAACCGGCGATGCGGGCCAGCAGGGCATCGGGGCCGTCCCACAGCCTGGCCGCGGCGGCACAGACCGCCGCTTCCGCCGGGTAGAAGAAGCTCCGCCAGTAATCCCGCGCGACTTCGCGCAGCAGCTCGTTGTCGGTGGCATCCAGCTCCAGGTCGAACAGGCTGCCGCTGTCGAAGGCGTGCTGGCGCAGCATGCGGTGGCACCAGCCGTGGATGGTGAACACCGCCGCCTCGTCCATCCATTCCGCCGCCACCTCCAGCCGGCGCGCGCAGCCGCCGCGGTCGCCGTCCGGATAGTCGTCCATCAGCGCGGCGAGGTAGTCGTCGGCCGGTTCCTGACCGCGGAAGCAGCGGGCGGCCTGACTCAGCCGGCTGCGGATGCGGTCCCGCAGTTCCAGGGTCGCCGCCTCGGTGAAGGTCACCACCAGGATCTCCTGCGGCAGCAAGGGCCTCAGGTAGCCGGCCACAGCGCCACCGTGGCCGAGCACCAGCCGCACGTAGAGGGCGGCGATGGTCCAGGTCTTGCCGGTGCCGGCGCTGGCTTCGATGAGGCGGCTGCCGTACAGCGGAAAGCGCAGCGGATCGAGTACCGGTGCCGTCATGCGTCCTCCTCGATCCACGCCGATCCGGCCAGCGGACCGTACAGCCGCTGTGCCCAGTAGCCGAATCCGCGGCCGTCGGCCGGCACGGCCAGCAGCGCCTCCAGGCTGGGAAAAGCCCGCGCCAGATACGCATCCTGCTGGGCTTCCCCGGGTCTGCCCCAGATTCCCTGATAGATGTCGGCGGCGGCGCGCAGGGCGGCGTCTTCCCCCTTATCGAGCCGATCCAGCCAGGCGAAGGCGGTGCGGCAAGCCACCGGCAGCGGCGCGGTCAAGCCGTCCAGCCAGGCGGCGGACAGGTCGTCGAGCCACTGCCGGGCCTGCTCCGGTTCCAGCGGCGCCAGCCCCACGACCCCGTCGGCACCCGCCTGCAGGGTGTGGAGCCTCAGCCCGGCGGCGCAACCCGCCAGATGGCGCACCCACGACGCCACCAGGTTGTGGCGGCGCGGCAGCCCCTCCTTGTCCGCCACCGCGCCGGGCCGCACCAGAATCTGCGCCCAGTCGCCGGACTCGTTGCGGCGCAACCCCGGCAGCCAATCCTCCAGCCGCAGGCCGGGAGTGGCCACCAGATCCAGGGCAATCTCATGAGGATGCTGCTCCAGCGCCGGCCATTCCGTACACAGGGCCCGCAGCCGGCGATGGGCGATACGGGCATCCTCGGCGTAGCGCTGCTGGGCCTGGGCGGCGAATCCGCCCAGCGGCAGCAGGCCCTGGTTGACGTGTTGCCGCAGGCGCCGGTTCAGCGCCGCTTCGGGATCGCTGGACACCGCGGCGGCCTGCAGCAGGTCGTCGCCCAACCGGTAACGCTCCAGCGCGTCCAGCCCGAACGGCTCCTGGTCTTCGCCCAGCACCGTATCCGGCTCGAACCACACCCCCAGCCGCTGGGTGAAAAAGGCCTTGACCGGATGGCGCAGAAAGCCGGCCAGCAGGTCCAGGTTCAGGGCCGTCTCGACCACCGGCGGAGCCAGCGGCATGCCGGAGTCAGGTAGGGAGAGGACGGCGGCGCTAGCCATAATGGAGACGTCATCGTCCCCCCCCGGCGCGGAGGCCCTCACCCCAACCCCTCTCCCACAGGGAGAGGGGCTAAATCCGGTGATATTTAGAACAGCAGCCGCATCGCCGTGGGCGGAGCGCCATTCATGGGCATAGGTGAACAGCCGCGGGTCGTGGCCGGGCGTTCCTTCCGGCTGGAAATAGCGCGGGCTGAAGGGCTGCAGCGGGTGTTCGACGGTGAGGGCGTCCAGCAGCGCCTGGCCGGCGTCCCTCCCGTCCGCCGCCGCCAGCCGCCAGCCGCCGGCCAGGTACTCCCGCAGCCGCGCGACCAGAACCGAAGGCGGACGGGAGCTATTGTCCTGCACGCTGCGGCCGATCCAGCTCACATAAAACAGACGGCGCGCCGACAGCAGCGCCTCCAGGAACAGATAACGGTCGTCGTCGCGCCGCGAGCGGTCGCCGGGCCGGTAGCCGCCGGGCTGGGCCATCAGGTCGAAGCTGACCGGCATGGGGCTGCGGGGGTAGTCGCCGTCGTTCATGCCCAGCACGCACACCACCTCGAAGGGGATGGCCCGCATCGGCATGAGGGTGCAGAAATTCACCCGCCCGGCCAGGAAGCGCTGGCTCAGGCTGGGTTCGTCCAGCGCCGCCAGCCAGGCTTCCCGCACCACCGTCAGCGGGAGCGCCTCATCCAGACCGACCCGCGTACAAGCCGCATCCCACTCCTCCAAGGTTGCACCCAGCCGGTCCAGCAACAGTTCGTCGGCCTCTCCGGCGGGCGCAAAAAAGCGCTCCAGCAGGCTTTGCAGGCGGCCGGCCCAGTCCGCCGGCAACGCCGGAACCCGCAGTTCGGCCCAACTGGCTTCCAGCGCATCCAGCAGGTCGGCCAGCGGCCCCACCCGCGCCGCATCGAGCCCGCCAACTTCGTCGTATGGCTCGATCCCGGCGTAAGCCACCCCCTCTCCCACCGCGTAACCCAACAGCATGCGGTGCAGACCGAAGCGCCAGGTATTCTGCTCCAGTCCCCCCGGCAGGCCGATGCCGCTACGCTGGCGGCCGTCCAGTCCCCAGCGGATGCCGGATTCGGCGATCCACTGGCGCAACCGGGGCAGGTCCTCCCCGGCGATGCCGAAGCGCTCGCGCAGCGCGGGCACCTCCAGCAGCTGCATCAGCTCGCTCACCCCGAAGCGCGCCTCGGGCAGATGCAGCAGGGTCTCCAGGGCGATCAGCAAAGGCTTGCGGCCGCGCTCGCGCTGGTCGCTGATGCTGAAGGGAATGTGGCGGGGGTCGTCCGGGTCCAGCCGGCCGAATACGGCCCGGATGTGGGGAGCGTAAGCGTCGATGTCCGGCACCATGACGATGACCTCGCGCGGCCGCAACCCGGCTTCCCCGGCGAACAGGTCCAACAGCCGGTCGTGGAGGATCTCCACCTCGCGCTGGCGGCTGTGGGCGACATGGAACACCATGCCGGCGGATTCCGGCGCGACGGGAACCCGCTCGTCCGCCGTGAGCGGCAGCGGCGCCAGGTCGAGGATGGCCTGCTGCACCTGCCGCAACAGGCCTGGGCATTGGGGCGTGCAGCAGTCCTCGAACAGATCGATGCGGCGGAACCAGGCCCGGTAGCGCTCCGGCTCGTCGAATTCGTCCAGCAGCCGGATGTAGTCGCGCCCCTGCTTGCCCCAGGCTGCCAGCAGCGGATTGGCGTGGAGATGGAGCTCGGCGTCGCTCGGCTCAGCGGGCATCCCGCCCTTGGCGGGCTGGCGCCGCCCTTGCGCCCGCAGCAGCTCCCTGTGCTCGATGATGTCGGCCCAGTAATAGCGGCAGGGATTGTGGACGCACAGCAGGACCTGGCAGAACCGCCCCAGCTCCGCCAAGGCCGCCAGGGTCTGCAGGGGCAGCGAGGAGATGCCGAACACCACGATGCGGCGCGGCAGGTCTCGGGGCCGTTCCCCCAGTTCCCGCAGCCGATCGAGGAAGCGCCGGTGCAGCAAGGCGCGGCTGTTGTGCCGCAGCGGCGCCGGCAGGTCGGCGATCACCGCCCGCCACAGCTGCGGCTGCCAGCTCTGTTCCGGCGCCAGCGGGCGGGGCTGGCCCAAGGCGTCGCGCAACCGGTCGGCGCCCTGCTCCCAGTCGTCCAGCCAGTCGGCCCGGTAGACCTGGTACTGATCCAGCAAGTCCGCCAGACATTGGGCCAACTGATGACGCTTGCGGGTATCCTCGTCGTCCGCCAGAAACCGCCGCAAGGGTGCGAAACTCTGTTGCCCCAGCAGCCCCGGCAGCAGCCGGAAGATGCGCCAGCCCAGTTCGGGCTTGGCGAACGGCGACTCGTCCGGCACCGCCCCGGCCCCCAGCACCGCCTGATAGGCGCGCCACAAAAAGCGCGCCGGCAGCTCCGCCCGCACCGCGGCACAGACCCCCAAGCCGTCCCGCTCCGCCAGCGCCAGCTTGAGCCATTGCGCCATGCCGTTGCTCTGCACCAGCACCACCTCGTCCTCCAGCGGCGCCAGGGGATGTGCCCCGAACCAGGCCACCACCAGCTCCCGCAGGCTCTCCAGCCGATTGGCGTGGATCACCGCCAGACCGGGTTCGAGGGGTGCGAGGCTGGATGCTTGCGGCATGGGAATGCGGGAAGGGGTGGCCGGATCGGCGAGGATGGGGGAGTATTCAACAGCCGCGGTGGCAGGACAAGGAAGGAACCGGATTTCGGCCTCGCTATGAAAGAGTAACGACCCCCACCCGCTTCGCCGCATCGAGAAGTGCCTGGTCTTTGGCCGCCAATGCCAGGCCACGCCTCATGGCCAATTCCAGATACGTCACGTCATAGATTGAGAGCTTTTCGGCACGTCCAAGAATCACGCCGACAACGTTTCATTCTCAAAACACCAGGCTACCGCGATCGAACCGTCGAGAAGGAAACCGGTCACCGTCGCCCCTCTGGCCGCCCACCCATAACCGGACGGTCAATGATCAGAAATCCAACGGACTCTTGGCCTCCTTGAGGGTGACGCTCTGCACCGTATGGGTATAAATCATCGTGGTTTTCACATCACTGTGCCCCAGCAACTCCTGGATGGTCCGAATGTCATAGTTTGCCTGCAACAAATGGCTGGCGAAGCTGTGCCGAAAACTGTGGGCCGACGCCCGTTTGGGAATTTGGCTGCGTTGGACCGCTTGCTTGATCGCTGACTGGACGTGGGTTTCATGCAAATGGTAGCGGCGGTATTCTCCTGTGGTGGGTACCTTGGTCAGCGTTTTGGCCGGGAACAACCACTGCCAGACCAACTCCCTGTCGGCACGTTTGTATTTTTCTCCCAAGGCGCCCGGCAAAAACGTCCCCGCATAGCCGGCAGCCAAGTCTTCCCGATGAAGGCGCTTGACGGATTCCAGCTGCGCCGTGAGTGCGGGCACCAGTGCTTGAGGCATCGGTACGGTGCGATCTTTCCGTCCTTTTCCGTCATGCACGGTCAGCACTCTCATCTCGAAGTTCAAATCCTGCACCCGCAGTTTCAGGCATTCGAAAAGCCGCAATCCGCAACCATAGAGCAGCTTGGCGACCAAGTCATAGGGATCTGCAAGAAAGTGAATCACGCGATCCACTTCCGCCCGTGACAGGACGACCGGAATATATTTCGTCCGCTTGGCTCGCACGACTCCTTCGACCTTCCCGAATTCCTTCTCCAGGACATGCGTGAACAGGAACAACAAGGCATTGAATGCCTGATTCTGGCTCGACGCCGCGACGCGCTGGTCGACGGCCAGAAAACTGAGAAAGCCCTTGACGTCGTCCATGGCGAGAAGCCCGGGGTCCTTGCTTTTGGTAAAGGTCTGAAATTTACGGGTCCAATGGCGATAGGCCTGTAGCGTTTTTGGAGAATAATGTCGAACTTTGACGGCCGAGGTGAGCCGATCATAGACTTCGACCCAACTCGCCCCGGTCACCCGCAATTCCGCCGTGCCGCCAGGGTGATTATGACCTGGCTCGACCGCCGGGCCTTCTTGGATCACGGGAGAGGAACCCACTGCTGATACGGGCTGGACTGGAGCGGTCGGGGTATTCTGTATCGGGCGGGTTGGGGGAATTAGAACCGGCTCTTCCACCGTCACCGGCGATCTCTGGCCAGCGGCCATTGCGCGAACCGGCGGCTCGGCCGAGGCCGGCTGCGCCGGATAAGGTATGGACGCGGAGGGATTCGGTGCCTGCCCGGCGGTCCGTTCGGTCAACACGACCTCATAGTAAAGCTCGATTGCATGATGCGCCTGTTGCCGCTGGAATTCTGACTGCCCCTTGGCGCGGAGCTTCTCGTCAAACGGCGGCAAACTTTTCCGGTCGTTCGGCACCAGAGCATATTTGTGACAGAAATCCCAGTAGTAGCGCAGCCATTTCAGATAGTACGGGCGCTGTGGCACAAGGATGCCATGTTGTATCAGCAGGGCCTCGTAAGGACGGATCAGTTCGTCGGGAAGGGCAAGCATGTCATGCAATCCAGATCAGTCTATCCTGACGCAGAGGGATGATAGACAGAAGGATAGGCCAGGCAGGTCAAGGCGTGTTGTCAAACGCCAAGCGGCGTGATAGAAATTCGGGGAAGATGAACAGAAACGATTCAATCAGTTGTTAGGCTCACTCACTTCACATTATCTCAGGGAGGCAAAGGATGAAATTTTCAAGTTTGTTGTTGGTGCTTATCGCCATTCCGTTTACGGCTGTGGCCGCCAACCCAAAGATCAGCGAGTACGCAGTCAACCCAATCACCCAGAAAGGCTACCCAAAGTTGTATGCGGAATGGGGAGCTGCAAAAATTAAGGAGGTCAATTCACTTCTGCCACTCGCTGCGGAAAAGATTGCATCTTCTACTGAGTGCAACAAGGTTGATCTTGTCGAGCTATCAGGCCAGCGCAGTTCCCCGCGCGGAGATATTGTGTTCTTCGTTGACTGCGCAAACGGTAAACGCTTCTACGTCAGCAAGGCGGAACTTAAGAGCGCCTCAGCACCACAGTCACAAGAAAAAAAGATGAGCAGCATCTCCGATCACCAAGCCACAGAAGCCTGCGAGAAGGCCATTAAAGCGCAACTTACAAACCCGATGACATTCGACAAAAAGTTCGGCACCAACTCTGTCTACCGAGCTCCGACTACCGGAAATATCGTTGTCGAGTTCACATTTGAAGCCAAGAACAATCTCGGGGGGGCTTTGCCACACAAAGTGCGCTGCGTCCTCAATGACAAGGGGCTTCAAGATGCAATCATTTCAAAGTGAATCAGCAGACATATGAAGAACCATTCACTTATCTGCTACCAGCCTAACATGGCGTTCGAGAGGGACGCGCCAAAAGCGGCGCGCCCCTCAACTTTACGTTAGGCGTCGTCCAATCAAGATTAAGGCCGACCAAAAATGAAACAAACGGATCAATCATTGTTAGAGCAGATGCGGATTACCGAATTTGCGATTTCCAGTCTCAAAGAGCTGTTCTCCATTACGCCGTCAGATGAAGTGTCCCTGAAAAACTTCAAGCCGTTTGCCGAGGCATCCGTTGATGCATTAGTGGAACAGTTCTATGAAACCCAGACGGCCATACCCGAAGTCGCCTTGTTAATCGGCGATTCCGATACGCTTGCTCGGCTCAAGGCCTCACAAAAAAGATACATCGTTGATTTGTTTAGTGGCCACTACGATCTTGAATACGTCAACAATCGACTTCGCATTGGCTTGGTGCACAAACGTATTGGAGTGGAGCCAAAGCTATATCTGGCCGCCATCGAAAGACTTAAAGACCTGTTGCTCGACCTGATCGATGAGAAAATTTCGGACGAGGTTGAGAGAATCAATGTGGTCAAAGCGCTTCGACGGTTTCTGATGTTCGATGTGTCACTGGTGTTCGATACCTATATCCGTAGTATGATTTCAGAAATCGAGATATCTAAACAACGGTCTGAATCCTACGCCCGCACGCTTGAAGAGAAAGTCAAAGAGCGCACCGAGCAACTCGAAATTCTGTCCCGAACGGACCCGTTAACGGGGCTGTTGAATCAACGTTTTCTGGACAAGTTGCTTACCCAGACGCTGCGCGCGGCGCAGCGACGCAAGGAACCGGTCGCTATTGCGTACATCGATGTCAACGATTTCAAGGTCATCAATGATACCCAAGGACACCAGCGCGGCGACGAAATTCTGCGCATGGTTGCCGAGGAGCTAAAGGCAGTGTCGCGACTGGAAGACAACTGCTTCCGCTATGGTGGGGACGAATTTTGCGTCGTCATGTCCAATTGCACACTGGACAACGCAAATTCATGGAAGGAGCGGCTACAGCTGAACATCCAGGCGCGCGGGGATGTTCCGTCTTTGAGTATTGGTATTGCCCAAACCGGACCAGAAAAGTATGTCACTTCAGACGAGTTTATTCATCAAGCGGACCAAGAAATGTACATGGTGAAAAAGAGCATGAAAAACGCCTAACAACCGCATCAACGCGGACTGGCAATTCCGCTACGCTCCATTGCCAGCCGGTTATGCGGAACGTTAGCCCTCATAGAGTAGATAGAGGTCGTAATGAATGTATTAGAAGACATAGCGCAGTCTCGTGAATACGAAATGCGGACGTATCTAAACTCAATGAAGGCGATGTATGAGAATGCGCTGGCTCAGAATGGTGATGTCTACGACATCGCCTTTGAGCTTACCAAGGCCTTCAGGGAGATTTCGCAGGAGGCGATTCTGGAGGACTCTCGGCTTATCAAGGCACTTCGCTATGCTGTAGCGCCAAGCATTAGCCAAATGAAGTTTGGTCAGTTCTTCGGCCTCACCTCAATAGATAAGTTTGAAAACGATATGGTCGTTAAGGGGTCAGCAAAGCACCAGGACTTAGCGAAAATCGCAAGCAAGATTGCGGAATTTGCCAATGAAAATATAGACAGAAGTCGCTTTATCTGGCTGGACGATCCAAAGTTACAATCGGAGCTGGCACTTAGCTATGCGAAGAAGTGGACTTGCTCAATTGCGGCAGACCAAAACGCGCAAACGACCTATCGCAATTGGCGCAAGGCACAGCAAGAGCAGGCAATCGTCGCAAAACTGGTGTCGCTGGGCTACGTAAAGTCAGGATATTCCGGAGTTATCGAAAAGCAGACCGATATAAATATCGGTGAATACACCCAGGAGATTCGGGTTAGGGCTAGAACAACCCAGAAAGCGGACGTGGTATTTCGCAGCAAGAAGTCAAAAAAGCTCCTGATTAGAAAGATACTTCAGCAAGGCCCCCAATTTTCCGGCGGGGCTTCCATACTGGAGGTGTCGCAACGCGGAGGAATGCCTCATGAAAATGAATCGGGTCCAGTTTCAACCGGGTTTGTCA
>Ga0233425_10007996_pt1 | contig 14385 bp, 10 predicted proteins | sample Watercolumn_Towu_2_FD_181712 | JGI IMG/M metagenome (GOLD analysis project Ga0233425, IMG submission 181712) | Freshwater microbial communities from Lake Towuti, South Sulawesi, Indonesia - Watercolumn_Towuti2014_140_MG | ecosystem: Environmental > Aquatic > Freshwater > Lake | place...
GTACGCGAGCATGGCCTTCTCGGTGTTCGTCGAGCTGCTCAACATCGGCGCCCGCCGCAAGTCGAAGGCGCAACCCGTGCAACTGCACGAAAGGATGCGAGAGGCGTAGTCGGCTCGAAACCCGAGCCACCACGCCTAGCCTCCGTCGCGTGCGGTTCGTGATGTTCGTCGTCGATCGCGACCGGGGTGCCTCGCCGACCGACTCGCCGAGCACGGCGTCGCGCGACGAGACCGTTGCCATCGACGCGCTCAACGATTCGTTGCGCGAGGGCGGGCACCTTGTGATGGCGGTGGGCCTCGGGGCGCTGCGCACTGCACACCAGCACCGGCAAAGACTGACATTGATTCCTGCGTAGCGTGGCGTCATCGCGCATGACGTGCGAGAAGCGAAATGACCTCGCAAACTTCTCGATCGCATCAAGGTCGGGGTGGCAAGTACCGGGTTCGTCTACCTTCGCCCTCAAACTTCCTACGAGTCGCCGCCGGCGTTGACCTCACCACGGCAGAGCCGATTCCAATCTCTTGTCGACAGGCGTCCGACTAACGCAGCCTTGGCTCCAGAAACGACGAATCTCTCGGGCGATACAAAACTTGAATGGTCCAAGTTTGCAGCCACGTAGTCCTCAATGCGTACCGCTTTCCAGCCTCGCGCGTACCTGCGTGGCTTGGAGAAGACGGGGCGAACCAAGAGTTTCTGCGTTCCAGCAGCGATCACGACGCAAGGCCGTGTCTTACCATCGCCCCTAGGGTTCTTTGGGTCGTACGGTATGAATGCGGTGACGACAGAACCCACGAGCTTGTGCGAAGTCGAGAACCCTTTGTCCGGCCTAATGTGCGGATGTTCGAGTCGCTTGACTGGGATCGCTCGACTCTTATCCGGAGCCCGGTGAGAATTGACGGCTGGCGCTACCGACTTCGTCTTTGGCTCGGACTTCCGCTTCGCCGGCCGTTTGCGCTCGACGTTCTGCGCTTTCTCAGCGGAACGCTTCTGATTCTCGAGGCGCCGCTGCTTTCGACGGGCCTTCTTCTCCTTGTCGACGGACTTTGTCTTGTTCGCTGGCCTCGGGATCGGCGCCGAGTCGTCCTCCGCAATCTCGAACAGCGCGTCAGATCCGAAGTATTGCTCCAGCAATGGCGCGGCATGATTCTCCCCGAAAATCACCCATGCGTAGTAGAGCATCGTGAGCAACCGACCGTGCCGTTTTACGAGCACCGGCGTGACGCGATCAAGATCACTTTCCGTCGGTTCGTCGTACGCTTCGCCAAGCAGTTCCTCAGCACTTGCTGACGCGGGCCGCGTCATCTCGTAGACCAGATTCGCCAAGTACTCCGGATTCGGCATCGCCGCACAGCCCTTCGTAAGCCAGGTCACTTCTTCGTCGGTCGGTGATCTGTTCGTGAGCGGGCGACCAAGTCGTCTCGAGATCTTTCTGATGCGAGTCTGATCACCGTTCTTCAACATGGCCGCCGCTTGGGCTGGCGTTGCCGAGCGCAGGATGACGGAAAGCCTTCTCACGGGATCCATGGCGGTTACCTCATCATTTCAGTCGCGTGTTACAGGGTTGTTGATAGTTACGCAGCGCGGGAGGTGCGGTGTGCTTCAGTCCTCGTCGTCGATCTCGTAGTACGGCAAGACGGGGTCGGCGGCGACTCTCTCGGCAAGTGCCTGCACCACCTTGACGAACATTGCACGCGCCTCCATGTCCGGAGTGCCGACCACGATTGCAATCGAGGCGGCCACCACGCTGGCGGCCAGTCGGACTGCTCTTGCCGCATCGGGGCACCCCTCGAGATCGTGCGCCTGGTCGAGAATCCGCATCATGAACACCTGTGTTGCGTCGCCACTGCTTTCGGAGCGGACGAGTTGGTACGCCTCGGCGAACACGGTGTCGACCTCGGCCCGTTCGCTCGCGTCGGCGCAGTCGTCGCGCCGCAGCTTGGCGATATCAGCCAGGTAACCGATCAGCACCTCTGCGGTGTCCGAGTGGATGCAGTCGAGCAACTCCGCGAGGCAACTGGTCGTCGCAATCAGCAGCATCAATTCCGGCTGGTCGTCTTCTTTCCGCAACGTAACGCGGCCCCACAGGGGTGACTCCCCGTCGAATGCCGTCTCGAGTTCGGACTGCGAATCGGGCCAACCCTCGATGATATTCGTGAGCCAGCCGGTGTACATCATGAGGACAGCCACCATGTAGGACTCATCGGTCATCCCCGAAGGCACTCGATCACGCTCGGGATGGAGGTTGGCATAGTCGTCGGAGTTGAAGAGTGGCATGGCGGATTCCTCTTTTCTTGTCGATGTTGTCAGGGATGTTTCGGCGGTGCGTAACACCGCCGCCGTCAGTATGGAGACTCGCGTACGAGAAAAAAACCTGCAGCAAAATGTTTCTATTTGGTCATCGAATTGGTGACGAAATTGATGTCCCATTAATTACCCATGTGATACGAAAAATTGCTTCGACTGCCACGGTCGCGATCTCACCACCGGTGAGTAGAGTGTGGCGACCGAGGTGCAGACATGAGCAGGAAGCGAATCGCATTCATAAACGAAGCGACCCGAAGTGTTAATGGGGCAATCCGACACATCCGCCGCGTCGCCGAGTTGAGCAAGAAGAGCAAGTACCAATACAGCGACGCGGAACTCGACACAATATTCGCGACACTTCATGCGGAAGTCGCACTAGCTCACTCGAGTTTCAGATACTCCGATTCTCGCAACGAAGAGGGCTTCCGCTTATCGCGAATCGGCACGATTACGCGACGACGTTCGAGGAAGTCGCGCCCGACTTGGACCGACACCTTTGATTCACTCACCAAGCGGCGGGACGAGGCGAACCAGCAGCTTCGCAAACTGCGCAGCAAGCCTTTCGCGACGGACAAGAATGCGGACTATCTCCTTCAGCATCTCTCCAAAGCGTTGCACCTGCCAACCAAGCCGGCGAATGTGACCCCAGTCTCATGGGCATTACGGAACCCGACGAACGTCATCATTCTCGACGCCAAACGAGCCGCCCAAACCTTTAAACCGACCCTCGAGAAGGCACCACAATCGATGATCAAAGGACGACTCAAGACAATTCGCTCATTCGCTCAGGAGGTCCGCGCAATCGAGGCGATCCGGGCTCCGATGGGATTACCCCTGCCGAAGGGAGTTGACCAGAGATATGCGGTGGTTCTCTTCAAACAAGCGACCAGGAGCAACTCCCGTTAACTCAGTCGTCGCCGCTCGGTGGATCTCGATACCGCCTAGTTCAAGAATGTCGACACATCGGCTTGCACCAACAGCAAAAGTGGGGGCCGCCCCGCAGAGTCGCCATAAAATTGAAAGCAATGGCAAAAACGCCATCCACCAAGGCTGCCCGTCGAGCAGCATCGCTACCACCCAACGAAGGCGTGGTGCCGACTCTCGAGAGTCTTGCGAAGAACAGCACTTGGCGCGGAGAGCTCACCGCCGAACAATCTTCGGAACTACTGAAGCGAACGAATGACCAAACTGAGCTCGGCCTGATTGATCTGTTCTCCGCCCCACCTGTGGAAGGTGGCGAACGTTTCGTCGCTCTGGTCGGGCGACTAGATGACAACCTGCTCACCCCCCCACTAATCAAGCGTCTTGGGTCTCGCCTCGCCCACCACCAACAATGGGACGCCTTGTTTGATCTTTCCCGATTGGTTGGAGTTCGAAAGCTCAAGGTTGAGATTGAGAGTGCTCCGAGCGAGCTGAGGTCGCGCTTCGCAGTGACCTCCCTCTCGAGCGAAAGACTCGCCACGGATGATCCCATCACTCTCCGACAGATCAAACGAGACTCGGCGATCCTCACGACTTGGGCAACTGGAGAGGATGCGGCAACCCTCGCCTCTGCTCTCCTTAGCTTCGCAATGAGTGCGCTGCCGAAGTCCAAGTTTTCTATCGCTAAGTTCGCTGCACGCAGCATCGCCCTCACAATCCCAGAAGATGCCGTGATTTCTGCACTCGATTCGGGGAAGTTCTCTTCGCTGCAACTCGCGACACTGGTTGACCTCGTAGCGAAGACTCCGCAGGGTGCCAAGTATGTCCAATCATTCATCGTGCGGATTTCAAGGTCACAGCGGTCCGAAACACTTGAGAACGAGCGCTGCTGGCAGCGGATCGACCTCTTGGAAATTGCACAACTCACGAGACTGCCCGAAGTGTTCAACCATCTTTCCGCTCAGCCCGCTTGGTGGATCGCTCGTCAACGACGCGAACTCACGGATGAGGGCGTCGGTGCAATCGTGCGATTTATCGACGGCGCGCGAAGGGCGCAGGAGGTCGTCGACACGAGCCTCCTCGGAGAGTTCTTACGGGACTCAAAGAGGGCCGGAAATCTGCTGATCCGCGAGGCCTTCGATTCGGTCGTCACTGCAGCTCTCGCTGAACAATCAATGGCCCATGACCTCTCCCTCGCCGATACACGCGCAGTTGTGACCGAACGTGAGGCAGCCCTTGAAACGGCGAAGGCCGAGCAAGCACAACTTCAAGCGAGAATCCTGCGACTTGAAGAGGATCTTCGCATGATGGAACGGAGCGAGATTCAGTCGCGCGAGCAGAAGGATGCCATGGCTCAGCGAGGCATGATCGACCTAATCGTCGAGCTATTCCGTGCCATGGAACGATTGAACGAATGTGCCGGGGAGGTCGCGCAGGTCAGAGCCTTCGTTGCGGAGGCTGAAGCCCTCATCGCCCGAGCCAACATCTCCGTAGAAAGGAACTCGGATGGGAGGCTCGTTTCCATCCGCAAGGTGGACATAAACAAGAAAGACACGGGCCCGTACCCAGAGTCATGATGCGCGACTAGCCTTTCGCACACCGACATGTCAGTTGCCAAACAATCGCGCAATGTCGTCGCCATCGACTTTGGGACTTCCACCACGCTGGTGGCCGTGCGCCGTGCGAACGGCATCCCCGAGGTGATCTCCATCGGCGACCAATCAGGTGTCACTTTGATGCCGAGCATCATTGACTTCGATGATCTCGCAAACGTGGGCGAGAGCGTTGCCGTACACAGACAATACCGATCGGTCAAAAGCGACCTCACCCGTGCCGAGACTGTCGACGTGACCGATTCTGAGAGTGAACTCGCAGAGTTGCGTGTGAGCGCCATCATCAATGAAGCCATCCGTCGTGCCAAGGAACAAGTTCCAAAATTGCTCGAGGATTCTGAGGTGTTCGTGGGTTGTCCGGCGCTGTGGTCGGGGAGGAATCGAAGACGTCTCGCCACGATCGTGCGCGACTTGGGTCTCGCGGTGGACTACGGGAACGTGCTTGATGAGCCGGTGGCCGCAGGAATCAGCTGGATTCGTGATCAGTGGCTCGAAGGTGGAGTGAAACCAGTTGGCAACGTGCTGGTCTTTGATCCGGGTGGTGGAACGCTGGATGTGGCCTACTTGCGAGTTGCGGAGAACAAAGATGCGGCTTTACCCGATATCAGTATTTACTATGCCGCCTCTATCGCCAAATCGGGAGACTATGCGGATTCGCTGCTCGAGGACTCCCTTTCTGCGGCAAACGCTCGACTTCGAGATTTCAAAGACGCACCGGCGCTTCGCGACGCAGTTCGGTCGCTCAAGGAACAACTCAGTTTCCGCACGGAAGGCCGGGTCAATGCCGGCGCACCGGTCAATGCCGTGGTCGAGTGTGACCAGCCGACCTTAAACGCCGCATTGCGGCCATTGGTGACCGATATGCATAGGTTGATCGTGAACGTGGTGAAAGGAACTTTGCTGCGACGCCATGGGCGGATTACGCCATACGACATTAGAAACAATCCGGAGTTTGACTTTTCTTCAAAGCTCGCGCCCGAGATCGACTACGTCGTATTGGCGGGCGGTTTGTCACGAATTCCGCTGTTTGGGCACGAGCTCGCGAGGACGTTTCCGTGTGCCAAGTTGATTACGCTCAGCAACCCGCAGGAAGCGGTGGTAAGAGGCCTTTGCTACGGAAGAGAGCTCGTTCATCTCAACCTCCCACGACCCCCCATTTCGTTCGTCGCAAAAGTCACTCAACGTGATGCAACTGGTGAGGACGTCTCCGAGGAGATATGCGTTTACGAAGCATTTTCCCCCATTTTCCGCTTTGAGAACGCGATGGCCGGTAACGGGAACATTTACGCGTCGTGGACTTGTACTGCAAAAGCGAGCGCAATCGTCGAGCTCTTCGCGATTACGCCCAGTATCTACGACGATGTACCGATATCAGATCGTCTCATTGCGTTCAGAATGACGGGCTCCCGGGGCCAACCAAGCGTCGCAAAGCCGGTGGGAGTCGACCAATCCACCTCAGACACATTCATCCGCATGGTATTGAAACATGACCCTCGATCCATTCATGGTCAAGTCCGCTTCGTGCTGTACCCGACTACCGAGATTGGCTTCTACGGAGCTAACTGCGACATGGCCTTTCGCGTTGATGACTGGAGTCCAACTCCGGGAAACTTTGCGATCGGCGAACAAATTGCTTCTTCTTCGATTCCTGTAACGCAAGTATCCGGAACGTATGTCGCGGATAAAGATGTGATGGTTGCCCACAGCTCCCCCATCAAGTCAAAAGACAGGTGAATGCAGTCCCGTCACTTAGGAGCTCTAATTCCACACAGTGTCTCAATCGACGAAGCGAAATAGCACTTCGCACGTGCTTGGCTCAACTAAATATGTCGGGGTTTGACTTGAGGTCTTGGATGACTTCACTTACCAAGTCGTGAAAGTCCCTTTCTGTCGCTCACAGCCGCAATCCAACTTCCAGGGCTTCTCCGGTACTCCGCCGTACTACTATCTGTTAACGTGCCAAAGAAAGAGGTCGTGCTGCCGCCAGTCACGGACGAGCAATCACCAAAGTGGGCGTGGGAAGCCGAAAATCCGAACTATTCAGGCGGTGCTGGCGACGTTGCGGCGCTTTTCAGAGCGGAGGGAGTTGATACTCCAGGCGTTCTTGAGATTGGGGCACCCGCCGCAGAGGCTTCGCTGTTTTCTCGCGAGGCAATACAGAATAGCTGGGATGCAGCCAAAGAATGGGAGCACGCGTGCAAGACGAAAGGACAGAAGCCCCACCCTTTTTGGATCGAGTTTCGCTTTGTCGAGTACCGCGGATTTGAGAAGCGAAAACTCGTCTTTGCGCTAGGACTAGACGAACTATACCGACAGCTTGTAGCGGCAAGAGTCCCCAAGGGTTCCGCGCGTAACTTGGGGCTAGCAAGTGTTGACACGTTAAGTCACCTCTATGATGGAGATAAGCCCCTGCGTGTGCTGATGATGACCGAGCATGGCGGGCTCGGTATGCCCGGATCTTGGCGTACAGGCGACTCCCGAATGTTGTCAGCTCTTGTGAGGGTTGGTTACACCCAGAAAGCCGAAGGAGCTGGTGGTAGTTACGGATATGGAAAAGCAGGATTGATTGCTGCTTCAGCTGTTCGAACCGTCGTCACTTACAGCGCGTTTGCTGAAGACATATCGGATCCAGGAGTCACGCGACGTTTCCTTGGTGTGACGTATTGGAAAAACCACAGCATCGGGAATGCCAGGTTCACCGGTTGGGCACGACTCGGCAAGAAGGTTTGGATCACCGACGATGAAGGTGTCCGTCACCGTTCCGCAAGCCCCTTTGAGAACAAAGAAGCTGATGCCACCGCAGCCGAGCTACGTATTCCCGTCAGGGACCCGTCAAAACCCGATGACACAGGAACGACGTTCATGATCATTGATCCCACTATAAACGCGAACGATCTCAGTTCCGCAATTCAGCGATACTGGTGGCCGGCGATGCTGGACAACATGTCCGGACTGCGGACGAAGATCATCGACTTTGACGGCACGGAGATGATCCCAAGTGCCCCAAAGGACGATCCTCATCTTCAGCCGTTCGTACGTGGGTTTGAATTGGCAACACGACCTCAGGATACGAAGACTAAAGAAGAGGCACGTCACGATCTCGGTGCCTACACCCCACAAGATGACGATGAGTACAAGCTAGGAAGCCTTGGTCTAGTCGCAAACACACAAGGATGGTCGTTCCCCGATGACAGCGAGATCAATCACTGCACGATGATCGCGCTCGTCAGAGGTCCGCGAATGGTGGTCAATTATCACACATTCAAAGGGCTCGGTATCCCACACATTCGAGGCACTTTTGTCGCCGACGAATCAATTGACGATCTTTTGCGCCAGACAGAAGATAAAGCGCACACCAAATGGGAGACCAAGAAGCTAGCCGGTGCCCACACCAGCGCACATCTCGTTGCCACACAGGTCAACAATCGAATCAGAAGGGCCGTGTCTGACTTCAAGAACCAGTTCAAGCCACCGGCACCTCGGCCGGGCGATCTTTATCTCCCGATTCTCGACGAATTGTCGCGATTGATGAAGGGCAACAAGCCGAAGCCTCCAAATCCCGAAAAACGTCCGGTGACTATTCGCTTGGTGACTCCCGCCCATACCGTGCCAACGCCGAGAGGACACCTTGAGTGCCATGCCACAGTCGAGTTTGGGGTCGCGGATTGGGTATGGGACGTCGCAAAAGCCGATGCTGTTGAAGTGACGGCAGTGCTATCGATCGCTTATGTCGAAGACGAGAATTTGGGCGAACGACTGACTTTGCGAGTGAAGCCTTCAGCTAAGTCATTTGTCGAACAGGGCTCGTCCAACGGACGAGCCGTTTTTGTCGGGGAGCTCCGACGGGGTGAAACCATTCAGTTCAAGGTCAATTCTCAGGCCTACGAACCTGACTGGACGGTTCGATTTACGCCTACTGCGTCGATAACAAGTCCGGTCGTTACGACTGGACAGGCGATGCCGGCGGATGACATCTGATGGCGACTGAAAACCGTGATGTTCGGCCTTTTCGTGACTTGAGCGATGTCCAATCCTGGCTAGTTGAGAATCTGTACCTCGTGGTAACTGACGCAACGAATACCGAGACTTGGATCGTTGAGGCAGGCTCTACTCTCCGTCTTGACCCCAAAACGCTCATGACCGCCAGCCTGCGGCTCAAAATTAAGGACGATGTTCCGGTGATTCCGCTTCTCAAGTCGGCTGAGCAATTTGCGGACGATCTCGGAGCCAAAGATCACTCAATTCTCTCTATCGTTCTGCACGGCACGTCACCATTCCTACGTTTCACCGACGAGCTAGCCAGATGGTCTTTCGATGACCTCAACCAGTTTCGCAGCGGGTACCAGCTCAACATTGACGGAAACCCGCGCCCTCGGAGCCTTCAGCTCGCGCACAACGGAGTCGTGTTTGACCTCGCGGTAGTACTCAATCGCGAGCTGAAACCTCAGGCCGGATTACCACACCGGCTCGGCACTTGGCTCGCCAAACTTCGCTTCACTCTTGCCAATCCGGCCGAAGGAATCGGATTCACCCCGCTGCCGCTCAACTCAGAAAAACGCAAAGAACTCAAACTTGCCAAACAAACAGCGACGTATGCGCGGGAGAATCCGTACCAACCCGATCTACTGTCCGCGGTCATGCTTGACGACTTCGTAGAGTACTACGTAGACGAATCATTGCTCGCGCGAATGTCGGCAAATCCACGACATAGCCAATCAGCACTTTTCCAAACACAGATTTTCCTCGGGGCTGTCGAGTTTGTCGTGATGGAATTCCAAAGACTCGATTCGCTGGACGAGATTCAGTTAGCCGACATAAGCGAGGGACTTGTTGGGAAGATTCTCCGAATCGTTTCCGGCGAAACTGACGAAGATCTGCGCCAGTGGCTTGAGACCCTGAAGACAAATCCCGCCGATTTCCTCGCCGCAGTCGAAGCCAGCTCCGAGTATCTCCGCAGGCTTGACGACAGCATGTCAGATATGGCCGTAATTTCTGTATGAGATACCCGATCCTAAGCACCAAAGACGCCTTGGCATTTGCGACCCAGGTGACCAAGGATACGAAGACGGCAAACAGTGTCGCGGCTGCGGCATTTTGCGCAGAATACGCCGGCTCATTGTCAACCATCGGTGGTACAGATTCGAAACCGATCGACCTCAGCCTGATTGAGATGGTCGCAGCTGAAGCCGAAAGAATTGCCCGGAGTCCCGAAATGGCGACTGCCACCTCCCGAGAGATTGAACGCGTTGAGGGTGAGCTGTGTGGCCCCGTCCACGCAGCACTATGCGTTCACCCGATTGAGGTACTTGACGACCAACGTTTCTGGCGTTATCTCGCAGTGCGTTACTTTGGGGAATTCATCGTTTGGCGCGAGAGTAAAGCACTTACAAACGGCAACATCTCAAAGTACTTTGTTGCGAGTTCGGGAGTTGAAAGCCTTCCGCTACGACTTTACTTACGTGGTCAGGCCGTCATCTCTTCAAGCGCCACTTACGAACTTGCATCGGCAGTGCCTGCAGGGACGGACTTCTGGCGGAGTCACGTTCTGCGAGTAAGAACTGGGCGAGCGAACCCGCTCGCGCGTTCATTCGCCGAGATGCAGAGCAAAGAACGGCTCACAACCACCCCGCTTCGTCAACTTGCAAGGCTCATAAATCGAATGTGGGCAAATGTGCTCCTGTCGGAGTATGAGGCACGAGACAGCACCAAGCTCATCGCGCAGCTGCGTGAGAAGATAGTAGAAGACTCCGAGTGAACAGCTCTAGTACGATCAATGACGGTGCGTGACGTTAACTTGTTCGCCGAAGCGAACACCCAGAAATTCGCTCGCCAAGGTCAAATGCTTAAGCGGCACATCACAATTGATGGATTTAGTACGGAGTCGAAGCTTCGGATTGAGAGAGGTCAGGCTTCCGGACTCTCAGGCTGGTGGCATAGCTACCTTGCAGGCCGACGACCGACGTCGCTCAATCCGCAAGCACGCGAACTTCGCACGCTGGACCTCTTCGCTGGCGCAGGTGGCTTAGCGCTGGGCCTTCGACAGGCCACGGATGAATGCGGATTCATAGCACGGTCCATTGCGGCGGTTGACGAGGATCTCGGCGCACTCGAGGTTTACCGCCAAAACCACGAAACAAGCCTCATCCTCAACGACTCAGTATCAATGCTCGTGAACTTCCAACTTAGTGGAGCCGGGGACGATGCGACCTTCTTCGGTCGTCCATCGGTGGCACCGAAACTTGCTCATCTGATCGGATCTCTGGATGTGGTGTTAGCCGGTCCCCCATGTCAAGGTCACTCCAACTTCAACAATCACTCACGACGAGATGACCATCGGAATGATCTCTATCTGACTGTGCCGGCGATGGCGGTGGCACTGGAGATTCCGATGGTCATTATCGAGAACGTGCCGGGTGTAATTCACGACCATCGAAGTGTCGTGAACTCCACGATCAGCCTACTTCAAAAGAGTGGCTACAGGGTCACATTTGGCGTACATGACGCTGCAGCGCTGGGCTGGCCCCAAACACGTAAACGTTTCTTCTTGATTGCGAGTCGAGATGTAATGCCTATTGAAGTTGGTACAGTCGCTTCGGCATTAGCAGCCGAGTCAACCCTTCCCGTCACTTGGGCCCTGAACTGCACCGCAACGATCCATGGCGATTCGTTCATGGATGAGCTCCCCGCAATCAGTCCAGAGAATCAGCGTCGGGTGAATTTCCTCTTTGACAACGAACTGCACGAGCTTCCGAACTCTGAACGACCTGAGTGTCATCGCGAGGGCACCACATACAAATCCGTATACGGACGCATGTGGGCAGACCAACCGGCTCCGACACTCACAGCGGGGTTCTTAAGCCCGGGCCGTGGACGCTTTACCCATCCAACGGAACCCCGCGCACTGAAGCCAAGAGAGGCCGCGCGGGTTCAAGGGTTCCCCAATAACTACGTCTTCGGCCTAGCTAATGGTGCTCCACCCCGAACGCACTTGGCAAAGTGGATTGGCAATGCTGTACCTATGCCACTCGGATTTGCTGCTGCACTTAGCCTCCTCTTGCCGCGAGTAACCCACACGGAGCAAGTGTCAAGACGATGACATCAGCGAACCCGCAGAAACTCACGATGACACCGACGTCTTCTACGTTTCACGAACTCCTTGATCAGATTACGGAATATCACATCCCGAATTATCAGCGTGACTACACGTGGCGCGAGGACGAAGTGGGGCTCTTTATCTCCGATCTCGTTGCAGCCATGAATGCAAAGACGCAGAGATTCTTTGGACCGATCCTGATGTCCGACAATGCACCCTTTACGGATTCACCCGAAAATCGAACGATTGTCTATGTGATTGACGGGCAACAGCGACTGACGACATTCCTAATCGCGCTTGTAGCTCTTCGGCACTTGGCACTGGAACTCTCCCGCGTCCTCCCGCAGAGTCGAGATGTTGCTGAACAGATTCACTTGCGTCTAACCGTCGATTCAGACGATGGCCCGGATCGGCTGCCGCGTCTCCATGCAAATCGCGCAAACGCGGTCTTTATGAACGGGCTGCTAGTCAGCGAAAATTCTAACGACGTTGCTCAACTATACGACGCCGTCACACCCAATCAGCGACAAAGCCGATGCACAACGCTGCTCAAGTCCTACCAGCAGACGTACTCCGAGCTTCGCTCACTTATCGCTCACAGAGCCGGCAATTTCAACCTGGAATCTGACGAGATCCGCAGCCTCGACGACATCCTTACTACCCATGAACTTGCGAAAGCAGGTGCCGAGGAGATCCGAACAGTTTCGCAATACATTATGAAGAACTCGGTGATCGTAAGGATTCATATAAGGGATTGGCAAGAGTCGTTCGACCTTTTTGATGGGTTGAACAATCGCGGTATGGAGCTTGCGAGACGGGACGTTCTCAAGAATGTGATGTTTAGTCGCGCAGCAAACGAAGGTGCAGCTTCGGGATTGAAGCAAATTGAAGAGCGTTGGAAAGAATTTGAGGAATTGTTATCCGAGAATCAGTTCGCGAGATTCCTGCGGCACTATCTCTTGCTTGAACATCCCGACATAACTCTCAATGGTGTGACTAGGACCTTTATCGCACTTACCGGCCGTGAGCGACCTGAGATGACAATGGACAATTTGATTCGTGCCGCGAATCACTACCGCACAATTATCCAGCCCACAGCAGCAAACTGCCTGGATCTCGCTGAGCAAAGGCTGCTGGAAAATCTTGTCGTGCTGTCTGCCGAGAGAATCCGCCCGATTCTCCTCAGCGCACTGTTGGTAGGAGTTTCAAAGCCAGCGAGGAGGCAGCTGTTTACTGCTCTTGAGAATCTCTACTTCCGGAGGTCTGCGATTTGCCAACAGGATAACAAGACTCTTGAGAGTGAGGTCCAACGGGTTGCTGCCGAGATTTACAAGCGCGGCACTTCGTGTATCGACGAAGTGATTCAGCGACTCAACGCCCTAAGCCCGAGCGACAAGGTCTTTGAGCAAATGTTCAACGAAAAGTCTGGGATTCTGGACAACGTAGCTCGATATCTGTTGTTGAAGATCGAAAACCATCTGAGAGGAGCCGCTGGACAACTTCCCATCGAAGCTGGGACTCTAGAGCACATACTCCCCCAGAGCCCCGAGCGACACTGGCGACGCAATCCCAGAGATCCGGCCGTCAAGGCACTCATCAACAGACTTGGCAATCTCACTCTTCTCAGACAGCAGGAAAACAGCAAAGTGGGTAACGAATCATTCCGAAAGAAGAAGGACGTTTACGGTGGCGAAGAAGAAGGCCTTCACATCAACAAGATTGTTACATCTGCATCTCGATGGAGTGAAGCTGAGATTCGGCGTCGACAGAAGTTTCTAGGCCAACAAGCTAAGAACGTTTGGCCCCTCAAGAGCTAGTCGACCTCATGATTCTCACTTTGCCTTTCCGCCAGTAACTGATTTGGAAGAGGACGCGAGACGGCGCGTGCAACGCTGGCACCGCGACCACCCGATCGACGCGTGGCGCGTGATCAGCTCCATCCACACACGAATGGCGTCCTGAGAGCAGCACCCATGTTCACGATCGACAACTACGAATTAGTCCTCATCGACACTGTCGTCGTCACGAGAGTCAAATAACCCAACCTCCACCTCGTCATCACCGTCCTCCGCGCCGACGGCGCGACCCTCGCGGCAGATCAGACCGGCGCCCTGCCGGTTGCTGTACCTGAAACCCAGACCGCGCGACCTGCGTCTCCCCCACCTGCCATCGCGGGCACGACATGCAAGACGTCGGGCCAACAGCGCACCAGCGTCGGCGCACTCTAGTCCCCGAACACGGGCGTGCGGTTCTCGAAGTTGGCGGTGATCGCCTCCAACTGGTTGGGTGAGCCGATCAGTTTGAAGATGATTTCGCGCTCGGCGGCGAAATGCTCGGCTGCGCCGGCGTTGGAAAGCCGATTGATCAGTCGCTTCGCGCCGCGCACCGCGTCGGGGCTGCGGCCGGCGATCTCGCGCGCGGCAGCCAACGCGTCGGCCACCGGGTCGTTCGAC
>Ga0233425_10007997_pt1 | contig 14380 bp, 13 predicted proteins | sample Watercolumn_Towu_2_FD_181712 | JGI IMG/M metagenome (GOLD analysis project Ga0233425, IMG submission 181712) | Freshwater microbial communities from Lake Towuti, South Sulawesi, Indonesia - Watercolumn_Towuti2014_140_MG | ecosystem: Environmental > Aquatic > Freshwater > Lake | place...
GAGTGGGCGCTGGACGAGGCCGGCGGCGTCGAGGTGGTCGGCCCCATCACGCGCGGGCCCATCCGCCTGGCCACGCTCTACGCCCTGGCCCAGAAGCGCACCGGCCGCCCCATCAAGGCCTGCGTCGGCGCCGGACCCGTGCAGCTCTCGACGCTCGCGCACTTCCGCTCCGGGCCCGTGCGCGATCGCTACCAGCTCTCCGAGGCGCTCGCCGACGTGTTCGCTCGAGAAATCGCCGACCTCACCGCCGCGGGTTGCGAGCACATCCAGCTCGAGGATCTCGGAGCTTGGATCCCGACGCTGAGCGGCGAGAAGGACTACGCCTGGGTGAAGGCCATCGTGAAGCGCACGCTGGCCGGCGTGCGCGCGCGCAAGTCCTGGCACTTCTGCCTGGGCAACGCCTGGGGCAACCGCATGCAGGGCATGACGCGGGCGGGCTACCGCGAGGTCCTGCCGCACTACTACGACGTCGAGGTGGACGAATTCGTGCTCGACTTCGCCTGCTGCGAGATGGAGGACGCAGAGATCCTGAAGGACCTGCCCGGGGACAAGAGCGTCGCCGTCGGAGCCATCGACGTGCGCTCGCTCGAGATCGAGGCCCCGGAGCAGGTCGCAGCGCGCATCCGCAAGGTGCTCGCGTTCGTTCCGCCCGAGCGCGTCACCGTCACCACGGACTGCGGCATGAAGCAGCTGCCGCGCACCTGTGCGCGGGAGAAGCTCCGAGCCCTGGTCGAGGGCACGAAGCTCGTGCGTCGGGAGCTAGGGCGCTAGCGGCGCCTTCCGGCTCGCCATCACCAGGCGCTGGAAGCGGAACTGCCGCGAGCGCTCGTAGCTCCCGGTCAGGTTCAGGCACAGCTCGTCGAAGGACAGGCTCTGCACCCAGCGGAAGCCCTCCTCGTAGAGCATGGGCAGCGGGTCGTTGGTACCGAACACGAAGCGCTCGCCCAGGTCCTCCACGAAGGCGCGCGTCACCACCTCGTGCTCGTGGCGCCGGCTGTCGTCCACGATCTTCTTCATCAGGTGGTCGAACAAGAGCACGCTGTGGGGCTCGCAACCGAGCGCGACCCGCGCCAGCGTGTGCCTCACGGCGCTCTCTTGCAGGTACATGGTGACGCCCTCCCAGGTCACGACGGCCGGCGCGCCCGCGTCGAAGCCGGAGGCCACCAGCCGCTCGAGGAAGTCGTGGTGCTCGAAGTCGCACTCGACGTAGGTCGCTGCGTCACGTGGGTAACCCGCGAGGCTCGCGAGCCTCTCCAGCTTCTCGCGCTGGCTGGCCGGGTGATCGACCTCGAAGAAGCGTACGCCCGGCGTCGTGAGCCGGGCTGCGCGCGTGTCGAAGCCCGCGCCCAGCACGACGACCTGCCGAAAACCGCCACGCACGAAGCGCCGCACCTGCTCGTCGAGCCACGCGGTGCGGAGCGCCACCCAGAGCTCTCGGTCGTGGAGGAAGCGATCGACCCCGTCCGCGATGGCTTCCCCCTCGGGCCCCGCCAACGCGCGCGCCCACGGGTCCGAGATCAACGGTTCGGAGCGCTCGCTCGCCCGGGCGCGGTAGGCGGCGACCATCAGGGCGGTTCGGCTCGCGTTGCGCTCGCTCATGGCGGCGGAGTGTAGCCAAAGTCCTGTGCTATGGTCCCGCTCCCTGCGGGGTGTACCTCAACCTGGTAGAGGGCCGGCTTTGGGTGCCGGCTGTTGTGGGTTCAAATCCCTCCACCCCGACCCTTCCCCAGCTGATGCCCGAGCCGAAGCCGCTGAAGATCTCCGCCCTCGCCCGCGAGAGCGGCGTGCCCATCGCGACGGTGAAGCACTACCTGCGCGAGGGCCTCTTGCCCGAGCCGGTCAAGCGCACCGGCAAGAACATGTCCTGGTACGACCCGGCCTGCGTCGAGCGCATCCGGGTCATCAAGCGGCTCCAGCAGGAGCGGTTCTTGCCGCTCAAGCTCATCAGGGACGTGCTCGAGAAGGTCGGCGACGACGCCGACGACGTCGCGCTCGGCGCGGCCATCTCGAGCTTCGTGGAGCGCGCCTCGCCCCACTCCCCGCGCACGCGGGCGGAGCTGCTCGCGTCCGGTGTGCAGGCCGCCGAGCTCGACTGGCTCCGCGACATCGGGCTGGTCACGCCCGACGGGCGCGGCAAGCACGAGACCTACCGCGGCGACGACCTCGCCATCCTGCGCGTGCTCGGCGCGGCGCGACGAGCGGGGCTCACGCCGGACATGCTGCCGACGGAGATCCTCGCCGAGTACGCGCGGGCCATCCGCGCGCTGGTCAAGATCGAGCTGGGCCTGTTCCGGGCCGGCGTGCTGCCGCGCGCCGATCGCCGGCTGCCGGAGCTCGCGGATCAGGCGGCGCTCCTGTCGGAGCAGCTCATCGTGCTCGTGCGGCGCAAGCTGCTCCTGCCGACGCTGGAGCAGATGGTCGCCGAGGCTCGGGCGAGCACGACGACGAAGAAGCGACTGAAGAAGAAGTAATCGTGTCAGACTGTGGCGCATGAAGCTGGCACCACTCCTGCTCCTCGGGGTCTTGTCGACGGCGAACGCTTGTGGCGGTGACGACTCGAGTCCAGCAGGGACGGGCGGCTCAGCGGGGGCGGGCGGTGCCGCGGGTGCCGCAGGCACCGGTGGCGGCGCGGGTGGCGGTCAGCTCACTGGCTGCAGCCCGGACGTGACGCTGCTCGCGAAGGACGCCGATCCGTCGAAGACCGGGCCCTGGCCCGTGGGTGCGCGCACCGGGACGGTCGGAACGCTCACCGTCGAGGTCTGGTACCCGGCCGCTCCCGGCAGCGAGCAAGGCAAGAAGCCCAAGGTCTACGACATCCGCAGCTGGCTGCCCGACTCCGAGAAGACGAAGATCCCGGACAGCGAGAATCCGTGGCAGTCGGGCGCGGGTTTCGCCGACCTGCCCCTAGACGGCGACCACGGCCCCTACCCGGCCGTCGTGTTCGTGCATGGCACCGCGGGTTGGCGCACGCAGTCGCTCCACCACATGGAGCACTGGGCGAGCCGCGGCTTCGTGGTGATCGCCGCCGATCACCCGGGGCTCTACTTGGGGGACCTGCTCGACTTCCAGCTGCAGAAGGATCTGCCGAAGGACCTCGACGCGCTGGTCGCCGCGGTCGGCGCGCCGTCGGGCGACCTCGCGTTCTTGAGCGGGCACGTCGACGCGACGCGGCTCGGCATGGCGGGGCACAGCGCGGGCGGCGCAGCCGTCGGTCCACGCGGCGCGGACGCTCGCGTGCTCATCCCCCTGGCTGCGGGCGGCAGCCAGGCCGGCGCGAAGCTCGAGTCCACGCTCGTCATGGGCGCCCAAGCCGACAAGGTCGTCGAGTATCCGAAGACGGTGGCAGGCTACGACGCCTCACCGAAGAAGAAGCGCCTGGTGGGCCTGGCGAAGGCGGGCCACCTCTTCCCTTCGGACCTGTGCTGGCTCGATAACGGCAGCGGCCAGAACATCCTCGAGGTCGCGCAGAAGTACCAGATCAAGAACGCGAACCTGGCCGGCGCGCTGTTCGACTGCCCGACGGACAACCTGAGCCAGGCGGACTCTCGCGCCGTCGTGGACTACGCGACGACGGCCGCGCTGGAAGAGACCCTGTACTGCGTGGCGGGCGATCGCTTCGCCGATCTGAAGACCCGCTTCCCCGCCGTCGCGGAATACCGGCAGGATCTCTGAATCAAAGCAACACGCCGGCGACGCACGCCACCATGCACGTGGTGAGCAACCCGCCGATCATCGCTCGGAGCGCGAGCCGCGAGAGGTCGTGGCGCCGCTCCGGCGCGAGGCCCGAGTAGCCGCCGATCTGGATGCCGATGCTGCCGAAGTTCGCGAAGCCGCAGAGCGCGTAGGACGCGATGAGCTTGCCGCGTTCGCTGAGCCAAGCCGGGTCGCTCTTCAGGGCCGTGGACATGTTGGTGTAGGCCACGAACTCGTTCAGCACCGTCTTCTGCCCGAGCAAGCTGCCCACCTTGGTCACGTCGGCGCTCGGCACACCCATCACCCAGGCGAGCGGCGAGAACACCCAGCCGAGGAGCTGTTCGAGTGAGAGCGCGCGTCCGAGGGCGTGCGTCCCGACCCAGCCCAAAATGGCGTTCAGTAGCGCCGTGAAGGCCAGGAACACGATCAACATGCCGGCAACGTTCACCGCCAGCTTGATGCCGTCCGTGGCCCCCGCGGCGATGGCGTCCAGCACGTTGACGTTCTCGCTGGGCAGGTCCTTGGGCGCGTGATCCAATGTCTCCGCCACCTCGGTCTCCGGCAGCATCAGCTTCGCGATGACGAGAGATGCCGGCGCGCTCATCACGCTGCACGCGATCAGGTGACCGGCGATGCCAGGCACGAAGCTGCTCAGCATGGCGACGTAGGCCGCCAGCACGCCGCCCGCCGTGGTGGCAAAGCCGGCGGTCATGCAGGCCATCAGCTCCGACTGCGTCAGCCGCGCGATGTAAGGGCGGATGACCAGCGGCGCCTCGGTCTGGCCCACGAACACGTCGGCGACGGTCGAGAACGTCTCGGCGCCGCTCGTGCCCAGGAAGCGCGCGAGCAGGTGCGCTGTCTTGCGGATCACGAAGGGCATGACGCGCAGGTGGTAGAGCAGCGCCATCAAGGACGAGAAGAACAGGATCGTCGGCAAGACCTGAAACGCGAAGATGAAGCCGAAGCTCTTGGTGTTCGAGACCAGGTCGCCGAACACGAACTCGGCGCCCTTCTTGCTGAAGCCGAGCAAGCCTTCGACGGCGTCGTTGGCCCAGGCGAAGCCGCGGTTCAACGGGGTGCGCAGCACCAGGAACGCGAAGCCGACCAGGAGCCCGAGCCCCCAGCCCACGGTCCGGACGCTGACCGAGCGCCGCCGGTCCCTGGGGCAGAGGGCGTAGGCCAGGGCCATCATGACCAGGATGCCCAGGGCGCTGACGAGGCGGTCTCGCATACGGGCCCCCGGGTATCCGGGGTTTTGCCCGGACTCAAGCGCGGCCTCCCCGGCGACTTGGCCCGCGCCGCACGCCGAAGCGAAAATTACGCGGTCGCCGTCCCCTCGACACTGAAACCCGGGGCCGGCATCTTCGTGCTCGAGGGCTCATGCGCAAGCGTCCCCACGTTCTCGGCGTCGTGCTCGCCGGCGGAGAAGGCCGCCGGCTCTGGCCCCTCACCCGCGACCGCGCGAAGCCTGCGGTCCCCTTCGGCGCCACCTACCGGCTGGTGGACTTCGCGCTCTCGAACCTGGTCAACGCGGGCTACCTGCGCGTGGCGGTGTTGACCCAGTACAAGAGCCACAGCCTGGACCGGCACATCGCCCAGACCTGGCGCATGTCGCCCCTGTTCGGCAACTTCGTGATGAGCGTGCCCGCGCAGATGCGCATCGCGAAGCGCTGGTTCGAGGGCTCCGCCGACGCCATCTACCAGAACATGAACCTGATCGGGGACGAGAACCCCGAGTACATCTGCGTGTTCGGCGCCGACCACATCTACCGGATGGACGCCTCGCAGATGGTCGAGGCGCACATCCGCTCCGGCGCCGGGGTCACCGTCGCGGGCATCCGCGTCCCCCGCGCCGAGTGCGACCGCTTCGGCGTGATCGAGCCCGGCGAGGGCAACCGCATCAAGCGCTTCCGCGAGAAGCCCGCCGACGCCGAGGGGCTGGCGGACGCGCCCGACCAGATCTTCGCGTCCATGGGCAACTACGTGTTCTCGCGGCGCACGCTCGAGGCGGCGGTGATCGAGGACGCCAAGAACGCCGAGAGCCGCCACGACATGGGCGGCGACATCATCACCATGCTGGTCGAGCGCGGCGAGGCCGCCGTCTACGACTTCGCCACCAACAACGTCCCCGGCTCGACGGATCGCGACCGCGGCTACTGGCGCGACGTCGGGACGCTGGACAGCTACTACGACGCGCACCGCGACCTGATCAGCGTCCACCCCGTCTTCAACCTCTACAACGAGGAGTGGCCCATCCACACCTGGTACGGCTCGCTCCCGCCGGCGAAGTTCGTGTTCGACCAGGAGGGGCGCCGCGGCATGGCCATCGACAGCATCGTCAGCGCCGGCACCATCGTCGCGGGCGGAGTGGTGCGCCGCAGCATCCTCTCTCCCGGCGTGCGCATCGAGCCCGGCGCTGAGGTGACCGACAGCGTCTTGATGCACGACGTGCGTATCGGTGCGGGTGCGGTGGTGCGCGGCGCGATCCTGGACAAGAGCGTCAGCGTCCCACCCGGCGCGCGCGTCGGCGTCGACCCGGAGCTCGACCGTTCCCGAGGCTTCACCTTCAGCGACAACGGCATCGTGGTCCTGGGCAAGGGCGACGACGTGTTCTCGCAGAAGTGAGCCATGGGTCCCCTCTCCGTCGCCCTGGTGTCCCGGGAGTACCCGCCGGACGTGTACGGCGGAGCCGGCGTGCACGTCGAGTACCTGGCGCGCGAGCTCAGGAAGCTCACCCCGACGCGCGTGCACTGCTTCGGCGGGCCGCGCGCCGAGACCGACGTCGACGCCTACGCGGCCTGGGAAGCGCTGGCCGGCGGCGACCCCTACCGCGCCGCGCTCCGCACGCTGAGCACCGATCTCGCCATCGTGCCCGCGCTCGAAGGCGCCGACGTGGTGCACACCCACACCTGGTACGCGAACTTCGCCGGCCACCTGGCTAAGCTCGTCCACCAGGTCCCGCACGTGATGACGTCGCACAGCCTGGAGCCACTCCGGCCGTGGAAAGAAGAGCAGCTCGGCGGCGGCTATCGCCTCTCGTGCTTCATCGAGAAGACCGCCATCGAGGCCGCCGACGCCGTCATCGCCGTTTCGCGCGGCATGAAAGCCGACATCCTGGCGACCTACCCGGCCGTCCGCCCCGAGCGCGTGCACGTCGTCCACAACGGCATCGACCCCGACGAGTACCACCCGACCCCGGAGACCGAGGCGCTGCGTCGCTACGGCATCGACGCCTCGCGCCCGTACGTGGTCTTCGTCGGGCGCATCACGCGGCAGAAGGGCGTGGTGCACCTGTTGTCGGCGGCGCGCCACTTCACCCCGGGCACCACGCTGGTGCTGTGTGCCGGCGAGCCCGACACTCCGGAGATCGCCGTCGAGGTCCGGAGCTTGGTCGCCGAGCTCGAGGCGATGAGCGTGCCCGTGATCTGGATCGAGCAGATGCTGGCGCGCAGCGAGGTGATCCAGATCCTCGCGCACGCACGTGCGTTCGTGTGCCCGAGCGTGTACGAGCCGTTCGGCATCGTGAACGTCGAGGCCATGGCCTGCGGCGTTCCGGTCATCGCCTCGGCAGTGGGGGGTATCCCGGAGATCGTGGACGACGGGAAGACCGGGTTCCTGGTGCGCTTCGAGGCTGCGAAGGGCGCCTCTGCGGGGCCCGAGGATCCCTCGCTGTTCGCCCGGGACATCGCCCAGCGCGTGAACGAGCTGGTGGGAAGTCCCGAGCGCGCGCGCGCCATGGGAGCAGCAGGTCGAACGAAGGCGGTCGATGAGTTCAGCTGGGCCGAGGTCGCGAAAAAGACGCTCTCGCTGTACGCCTCGCTGACCGGTCACTGAACCGCCGGCCGGTGCACGGAGCCCCTCGACGTGCCGGCGAGTTGCGGGCATGATTGCTGCGCTTGGGGCAGACCGACGAAGACCCGATCGAATCATTCGACGAACCGCTCGAAGACGAGCGCACGGCGGTCGTCCACCTGGCGGACCTGCGGCGCTCTTCCCTGCCCGCGAAGCCCGACCGCCACATCATCGTGCGCATGGACAGCGCCAACGTGGGCCAGGTCTTCTCGCTGGACTCGGCGGAGTGGACGCTGGGCCGACACACGCAGTCGTCCATCGTGCTCACGGACGACGGCGTGAGCCGCAAGCACGCCCGCATCGTGCGCGAGGCGGAGCGCTACGTGCTCGAAGACCTGGGTAGCGCCAACGGCACCTTCGTGCGCGGCAACAAGGTCGATCGCCACGTGCTGACCGACGGCGACGTGTTCCAGCTCGGGCCGACGGTGATGTTCCGCTACACGTACACCGACGCGAGCCAGGAGCGCATGCTCAACAAGCTCTACGAGGCGTCGGTGCGGGACGCCCTGACGGGCACGTACAACCGCGAGCACTTCGAGGAGCGCCTGAAGGTGGAGGTCGCCTACGCGCGGCGCCACAACACCGTGGTCTCGCTGGTGATGTTCGACCTCGACCACTTCAAGAAGATCAACGACACCCACGGCCACCCGGCGGGGGACGCCGCGCTCATCTACGTCACCCAACGGGTCAGCAAGGGGCTTCGCACCGAGGACGTCTTCGCCCGCTACGGCGGCGAGGAGTTCGCGGTCATCCTGCGCGGCATCGATCTCGATGGCGCGCGGCACGTCGGCGAGCGCCTGCGCAGCAACGTCGCGGCGACCGCCGTCGAGTACGAGGGCAAGGTGTTCCCGGTGACGATGAGCGTCGGCTGCGCCACGCTGAGCGACTGCCCCGACCCGAGCACGACGGCGCTGGTGGCCATCGCGGATCGCAGGCTCTACGCCGCTAAGCACGGCGGCAGGAACCGGGTCGTCGCCGAGGGCTGAAGCGTTCACTCGGACGGCGGCTCGACGTCGGGCCGGCTGCGCGGGCCGCGCTCGTCGTTCCACACGTCCAGGCGCCGCAGATCTTCCCAGACCTGTCCGGGCGACGTGTAGCGGTACTGCTCGTGGCGGCGCAGCATCACGCTGGCGATCTGCCCGATGGGCGTGCCCAGCGCCTCGGCGCGGGCGCGCGGGATACCGACCTGGATCTGGCGCAGCACGTCGTCGTAGCCCGCGGAGAAGTCGATGGGGTACTCGCCGGTGTGCATCGCGTACATCAGCATGCCCAGCTGGTAGAGGTCGCTCTGCTTGGTGGTGTAACCGCTGGCGAGGACCTCCGGCGCCATGATGCGATGGTGCACGACCGTCGGGCGCACCGCGTGCTGGCCGTACATCTCCTGCGCGATGCCGAGATCGCTGATCTTGCAGGTGAGCTTCTCGCCCTGCACCATCAGGATGTTGCCGGCGTGAAGGTCGTTGTGGACCAGCTCGTTGTCGGCCAGGTACTGCACGGCGAAGAGCAGCTGGCGCATCACCTCGACCACCAAGCGGTCGGTGAAGGGCGTCCCGATCATGTCCTCCAGGGCGTGGTCGCACTTCTCGAGCACCAGGTAGAAGAGGCCGCCGGCCTCGAAGAAGTCGAACACGTAGACGATGTTCGGGTGGCGCAGCCGATACAGCCGCTCCGCCTCGCGCATCCACTCCTCGCGCACCTCGAGGTACGCGCGGTTGGCGGGCTGGAACACCTTCAGCGCGAACTGCTGGTCGAAGGGGCCGACGCACTCGAACACGGCGCCGAAGGAGCCGTCGCCGATCAGGTGGCCGAGCAGGTAGCTGAAGCCGCGGGGCGAGCGGACAATCCCCCCGGTCATCGGGAAGGCCAAGGAGCCGCTCATCTGCTGGGTCACGGAATCACCGGGTATTTTACGCCGTGGCTTGCCTTGCCGCCCAGGGTTCGCTAATAGCCCGCCCTCCCGACATGGCCAACCGTGCAATTTGGAACGTGCGCCAGCGCCACGAGTGGCTGAGCACGCCGCTCAAGAAGAAGCGTCTCACCCGCCGCAAGCGCCTGCGCATCGGCCTGGAGCAAGCCCTGGAGCGCAAGCGCGCCAAGGCCGCCCCGCCCGCCGAAGCCGCTCCCCAGGGCTGAGTCAAGCGCCCGCCTGACCGTCGCCGCCGTCCCACTCGGCGGCCCAGGTCATCGTGCGGGTCGAGCGCGCCCAGCCCAGGCGGCCATCGCGCGCCACCAGGATGAGCCCGCCCGTCGCGCTGACGCGTGCTCCCATGTCTGCGAGCTGCTGGGCGGCGACTGCGCCGGGGTCGGCACCGGCGCGCAGCGCGGCGACCGCCGCGCCCGAGAGCACGACACGCAGAATACCCTCGCCGTGCCCGGTGGCGCTGGCCGCACCCCCCAGGTCGTCCGCGTAGGTGCCGGCGCCGACGAGCGGGCTGTCCCCTACCCGACCTGGGCGCTTGCCCACCATGCCGCCCGTGCTCGTGGCCGCGGCGACGTGACCGTCGGCGTCGCGCGCCACCGCACCGACGGTGCCACCCGCCCAGCCGCTCACCTTGCCCGACGCGATGGCCTCCGCGAGCTTCGTGCGTGCGGCTTCGGTGATCATGCTCTCGGGGTCCGCCGGAGCGAAGCCCGCACGCAGCGCGAAGGCGCGGGCGCCCTCGGCTGCGTAGAGCACGTGCGCGCCGTCCTCGAGCACGGCCCGAGCGATGGCGACGGGGTTCTTGAACGGCGCGAGCGCGCACACCGCGCCCGCGCGCAGCCCAGCGCCCTCCATCACGCAGGCATCGAGCTCGAGCGTGCCGTCCGCGGTCAGACACGCGCCGGTGCCCGCGTTGAAGACCGGGTCGTCCTCGAGCACGCGGACCGCGGCCTCGGCGGCATCCAGCGCGCTGCCGCCCGCGGCGAGGATCTGCTTCGCGCGCGCCGCAGCCGCGCGACAACCCTGGACGTGGCGCTCCACTCGGTCCTCGGGCACGTCGCCCGCACCACCGTGGACCAAGACCCCGAAGCGACCTCCGGCGTGCGACCACGAGGCGGTGACGCTCACGCCGGCCTCCGCGCGCGGAACGCCCGAACGGCCTGGAGCGCGAGGGGCAGCGCTCCCAAGACGAGACAAGCCGCCGGCAAGCGGCGGGCAGCCACCGCGTGGAGCAGCAGCACCGCGAGCGCGAAGGCCGCGCACGCTCCAGCGAGCCGCGACGCGAGGCCCATGGGCGCTGCGCCCCAGAACGGCGCGACGCAGGCGAGCGGCGCCACGAACCCGAGCGCCGCGCTCCGGCTCGGCGCGGCGGCACCCTCCGGCTCGCGCACCTCGCCGAAGCTGATGGCGCCATCGGGCGAGTACAGCGCGCCACTCCGCGGATCCCAGAGCGCGCCCTCGACCAGACCGAAGCTGCGACCGCCAGGCACCACCGGGAACAGAGCCCGCACGTCGCTGCCCGGGAGCGCCACCGCGACCAGGGCGCCCAGACCGACGAGCACGCCCGCGAGCACGACGCCGCGCACCTGGCCGAGCGGAGAGCAGCCGAGCGCCGACAGCGCCGCGAGCTCGCCGCGAGCGCGGCTCTGCGCGAGCACGATCTGCTGCGCCACCACTGCGATGGCCGGCAACAGCGCCGCGAGACGCGCGAGGCGCGTCCCGAGCGTGCTGCCCGGCTCGTCGGTCGCCGCCGCGATCCCCAGGGCTACGAGCGCGAGCAGCACCGAGAGCCCGAGGCATCGCCGCCCGAGGAGCCGATCGTAGGCGTGCATGCTCCAGAGATAAACACCTCCGGCTGACCATGTCCCGCGACTCCAGCGACCGGATGTGAGACTGCGCCGGCCTCGCCGGCATTCTCGATGGGGGCTTCGCCCCCATACCCCGCGCGGGGACCCCAACCCCGCGCCGCCTCAGTTGCGTGCTGCGGAGTACCTGCGTCGCTTTGTTGCCCGAAACCCGACGAACCCGCTAGCGGCGAGCGATGCACCGCGCTCTCGTCGTCCTCTGCCTGTGTGTCGCCGGCTGCTCCGGCAAGGATCCGAAGGTCCCGGGCGAGTCCCTGGGCACCTACGCGGTCACCGCGACCATGACCTCGAGCACCTGCGGCCCGGGTGCCCTGGGCGCGAAGGACCTCTGGGAGTTCGAGGTGAAGCTCTCGCAGGACGGCCACGACCTCTACTGGCTGAACGGCGCCGAGGCCATCCCCGGCGACATCGCCGGCGACGGCGTGTCCTTCGGCTTCGACTCGCACGTGATCGTGAACGCCATCGAAGCCGGCAAGGGCCAGCCCGGCTGCGCCATCTCCCGCACCGACACCGGCAGCGGCACCCTCTCCAGCGCCGAGCCGCCCGTCGCAAGCTTCCAGGGCACGCTGCGCTACGGGTTCACCGCCCTCGCGGGCTCGGACTGCCAGGCGCTGATGGCCGTGGAGGGCGGCTTCCACGCCCTGCCCTGCGAGATGACCTACGGGCTCAAGGGCACCCGCAGCGGCGACTGAGGATTCCGCATTGGGTCCGGAGGCTTGCGCGCCGGCTTCGGGCGCGGAATTGGCCCACGTGCGTCCAGCGTGCTAGCTCTTTTTGCAAGTGACGCACGGACGCTCGTCCCGGAATCGTCCGGTGGGGGAGCACTCCCACGGCGCATTTGGCCCGAGACCCTTCGGGGTCTCTCGTTTCGAAAACGTCTCGCACGGCAGGGCAGCAATCGCAGTCGTCCGAACGGTCGTGGCTCTTGCGGAGCCCTGACCCCCGAGACGTCCGGCAGAGCCGGAGGAGGTGGATCGACATGAAAAACCAGAGGACCCCGACCCTGGAGGTCTCGAGGACCTAGGCCCCCTCCTTGGGCCCAGGCCGGCGGGATGCCGGGTCGTGGGCGAGCGGCCGAGCACGGGAAACCCCTGAGCTCGGCCGTTCTTTTTTGGAGCACATTCGTCTAGCCTCCCGCCCGTGCTCACGACGCTCTCCGCCCTGATCGCCGCGGGATTCTTCTGGGACAGCCCCGTCTTCGCCAACGAGACCTGGACGCGGCTGATGAACGGCCTGCGCATCGGGCTCACCTTGGGTGGCGCCCTCTTGCTCATCTACGAGGTGCGCGCCCGGCGCCTGGGCGAGAGCATCCCGCTCCGCACGCGCAAGCGCGTGGCCATCTTGCTCACGGTGCTGTCGTTCGGCGCCTACTTCGACTTCTTCAACCCGAACGTCCGCTACCCCGAGTACTACCACCGCCACGAGTTCTACCACTACTACCTGGGCTCGAAGTACTCGCAGGAGCTCAGCTACACGCGTCTCTACGAGTGCTCGGCCATCGCCGAGATCGAGCTCGGTCGCGGCGCCGAGGTCAGGAAGCGCGAGATCCGCGACCTGCGCGTCAATCTGATCAAGCCGGTCGAGAGCACCTTCGTGGTGACCGATCCGTCGCAGTGCAAGAAGCACTTCTCCGCCGCCAAGTGGGAGGCCTTCAAGAAGGACGTGGACTGGTTCTGGTCCACGGCCCGGGGCTCCTACTGGGAAAACATGATGAAGGACCACGGCTACAACCCGCCGCCGGTCTGGACCATGACGGGGAAGTTCTTCGCGAGCTTCGGCGTCGCCGGCGACGGCTTCTTCAAGATCCTGTCGAGCATCGACGTGCTCTTCCACCTCGGGGTGGTGCTCTTGCTGTACTGGGGCTTCGGCTGGCGCATCGGCGCTCTGGCCACCGTGTTCTGGGGCTGCAACGCGCCCGCCAACTTCTACTGGACCGGCGGCGCGTTCCTCAGACAGGACTGGATCTTCTTCCTGGTCGCGAGCCTGGCGCTGGCGCGCAAGCGCAAGTTCTTCCTGGCGGGCTTCGCCCTGACCTGGTCCTCGCTCTTACGTGTGTTCCCGATGATCTTCTTCGCCGGCTGGGCGATCATCATCGTGTTCCACATCCTGAAGGAGCTGCGCGAGCGTCGCGCCGGCGGCGGCAACGGCGAGGGCCTGATGGGCCTGCTCCATCCGGATCACCGCAAGCTGCTCGCGGGCTGCATCATCGCCTCGAGCACGCTCATCCCGGCCAGCGTCATCGTCGCCGGCGGCGACTCCTACAAGGAGTTCGTCTCCCACACGCTGAAGACCCACAACAACACGCCGCTCACCAACCACATGGGGCTCGAGACCATGCTGGTCCACGACTGGCAGGGTCGCATGCGCTTCACGCGCGACGACAACCTGGACGACCCGTTCCAGGGCTGGAAGCAGGGTCGCATCGATCGCCACAAGCAGCGCAAGTGGGCGCACCTCGCCATCATCGCGCTGGTCTTCGGCTGGACGGCGTGGGCGTTGCGCCGCACGAAGGCGCTCTGGATTGGTCAGGCGCTGGCCGCGCCGCTCGTCATGGCCATGACGAACCTGACTTGTTACTACTACTCGATGTTCATGCTGTGCGCGGCGCTGGCCAAGGCCAGACGCCCGCTCGGGCCAGTGGTGCTGGTCACGAGCGGCGCAAGCCAGATCCTGCTTCTCAGCTACTACTGGGTGGACGACAAGTTCACCGCGCAGGCCTGGCTCTTCGGCATCTTCAGCCTGGTCCTGCTCTGGGGCTACTCGCGCCCGTTCAGCCTGGAGCGCCTGAAGGCCTGGTGGGACGGCAAGCGCGAGCCCAAGGCGGAGAAGACCGAGGAAGCGCCGCTGCCGGCGGAGTGAAAAGGCGGCAGTCCTTCGCGCGCTCCCGCGGTTCTCCGTGAAGGTCAGCGACTGGTCGCCCCGCCAGCTCTCCGAGCTCGGCTTCGCCGTCGAGATCAAACCCGCTGCCTGACCTCCGGCTGAAGCCCGTAGCCCGTAGCCAGTAGCCAGCTTCTTCCTAGAGCGCCGGCCGGAGCGCCTCGACCGCGCT
>Ga0233425_10007998_pt1 | contig 14378 bp, 16 predicted proteins | sample Watercolumn_Towu_2_FD_181712 | JGI IMG/M metagenome (GOLD analysis project Ga0233425, IMG submission 181712) | Freshwater microbial communities from Lake Towuti, South Sulawesi, Indonesia - Watercolumn_Towuti2014_140_MG | ecosystem: Environmental > Aquatic > Freshwater > Lake | place...
GAGTGCGACCGCGACGAAGCGCCACTCGGTCTGACCGCAGCCGCACTGCACCGCGAACGAGCCCGGCGCGACCTGGTAGCCCCGTTGCAGAAGGGCGTCATCCAGCTGGATGTCGACGGGCCGGTGGTCAGGCTGGAAGCGCACGGTGATGGCGATGGCAGGGCGGGACGGGAGCCAGGCCTCGAGGCGGGAGACCCACAGCATGCAACCGGCTGACAGTACTGACAGCAGCATGGCGGCGGCATAAAAGCCGACGCCGACGAGGATGCCGATGCAGGAGGCGGCCCAGATCGACGCCGCCGTCGTCAGGCCGCTGATGTTGAGGCCTTCTTTCATGATCACACCGGCGCCGATGAAACCGACACCCGTCACGATGCCCTGCACCACTCGGGTTGGGTCGGCAAGAGTGGCTCCGTTCGAAGGCCTCGGCGCGTGGCCGCCGAACCAGTAATCCGGATAGCCGATGACCACCACCACCGCACAGGACGCCATGCAGACCAGCCCGTAGGTCCGCATGCCCGCGGCACGGCCGTGGTAGGAGCGCTCGTAACCCACCAGGAATCCCAGCAACAGGGCTCCCAGCAGGTTCATGAACACGATGATGTTGGTGACGACTTCGTTGGCCGACCAATAAGCCGCCAGCGTGTCGAGGGAGACCCAGCCCATGGCGCTTCTCGATTGACGATGCGGCCGAGAGTATGGGGCAATCGGGGCGGCCGCACAAATGCCTTCCTGGCGGCATTGGCGACGTGTTTCATCTTGCGCCGGGAGTCAGGTGCGGGCAAGGAAGATCGAGAATCGGGGTCGGGACGATGGATCAGGGCGGAACGAGATCAGTCCGCCTGCTCGGAAGTCACGGCGATTGGCCGGTGGACCTCTAACCCGCCATCGCTGCGCGGTCCGCCCGAATCGGCATGGCGTCGGCCGGCGCGAAGCCAGGGCCCGGCTCCGCGAAAGGATGCAGGGGTCAGAAGCAGCATTCCTCGAGAGCGGATTCGTCCGCCAGCGGTTCGCGCGAGTCCTCTGCCGTCGGGGCTTCCTGCAACGGCTGCAGCGGTGCGATCCATTCGGCCCACTGGGGTGCCAGGCTGCCGTCCGTTTCGGTCGGCTCCACGAGCATTGCGGGGCGTTTGGGGTTCATTACATCGACACCGAGAGTTCGCAGCCGCAGATTTCCACGTCGCACTCGAAGCGGGTTCGCAGCAGTGCGGCACAGCGGCGTGCCTGGCCGGGATCGTCGAAAAAGCCGTTGATGGTTCCGGCCCGCTCGTAAACGTAGCCCTGGGAGGATTGAATGAGTTTGCAAATTTCGATAAACATGACACCTGCTCCACGAAGATTGCCGGTCTCTGGCGTTGCATCCGAGCCTTTCACTTATTGACATGCATGTACCATGCCCAACTTAAGACAAGGAAAATTTGCGCCGAGTTTCCATGACTTGAATATCGGCAGTGAAGGCCGTTCCTGCAGAGTGTATGAAATTCCGACAGTGGCACCGAACGGTCCGATTCATCAACAGTTACAGATACTTATACGATCCCGCGGTAACCGTCGGAAATCCGACGCCCTTTAGCCTCTTCGTTGACGGTTTGTCAAACCGATGGAAACCAAGGGACGGCGGAACCAATCGATCCGGGATCAGCCCGCGCCCGCCGCTGCAACCGCTGAGAATTCGGGGGCTCGCTAACTATTTCGGGTTAGGGCCGGGATTTCGGCACAGAGCCCGGATGGCCCCGCTCGCGGCGGCGACGGAAGAGTGCACGGTGTGCTGCCGGCGTTTCCCGAAAAGGGGAGCAGTCGCATGGGCGGCTCAGGGAAAGGAAGTGTAAGAAAAAGTTTACAGTTGTCGGTTGAGATCCACTCGTAATGGAATACGTGGCTAATTTCTAAAATGAAATATCCGGTGGCATCGATAGTGCTTTCTGGCTATCGAGGGCCGCTGGTGTCGCCAATCGTTGGCGCCGACGCGGTAACGGAAACACCGAACGCAGCCAGCGAGAAAACCATGACTGTCATGTCGCCTTACTCTTCCCGTGACGCCGATTTGCGGACTGTCCAAGGACCTGCCGTAGCGGTGACCTTGGCCCTGTTGAAGACTCTTTTTCCCGTTCGGGAACTGCCTGCAGAAGTACTCGAAGCCTTTGCCATGAAGAGCCGCGCCGAACGCCACGCCGCCGGGGCGGTCCTGGCGCGCCAGGGCGAGGCCCTGGACAGCATCCTGTATTTGCTGGATGGCATCGTCCTGATGGATGCGGGCAGTCAATCGGGGTACACCGTGGAGTCCCGCACCACGCGCTCTCACTTCCCGCTCTGTGCCAGCGATGGCCAGACGGTGTAGGTGGTGGCCCTGACCGACGTCCAGGTGCTTCGGGTCAGCGCCCGGGTCATGGCGCAAGTCAGTGCCATGACCGACCCGGCGGCGGCCGGCGTGGACCATCAGGATCCGTCGCTGCCCTTGCCGGTGCGGTCGTCGCGGCTGTTTCAAGCGTTCTGCCAGCACCACGGGGAAGAGGCGGCGGATGTGTTGCCGATTCCCGATGTCTCGAGAGCAATCCGCGAGGTTTTCGACCGGCAAGGCGGCGGCGGCGAACTGGGACGCCTGGTTGCCTGGGATCCCGTCCTGTCTGCCCGGTTGATCGGACAGGCCAATAATCCGCTCTATTTTCCGGAACAGCCGATCCACCAATTCAACGATGCGGTGAAACGCATCGGCAACCGCGCCACCAAGCATCTCTTGGTCACCTGGTGTGTGCGCAAGGTGTCCCATTACCGGCGGGTCGAGGTGCAGCAAAGCGTGCGGCGCTGGTGGAAGGCGAGCGTGTTTCGCGCCGCGGTCTGCCAATTGCTGGCGGCGGACTACAGTTCCCTCGATCCGCAAGCGGCACGGCTGGCGGGACTGGTCGCCGATATCGGCGAGCTGCCCTTCCTCGGTTTCGCCGACGGTTTTCCAGCGGCCTATTGGAACTCGGACGAGCTGGAGCGGGCTTTGCCCTGGGTTCGTCCGGCCCTCGGCGCCGACTTGCTGCGACGCTGGAACTTCCCCGAGGCGCTGGCGGAAATTCCCTTACACGCGCGGGACTGGCAGTTCCAGGGGGAAGAGTCCCTGACCCTGGCGGATCTCGTCATCCTCGCCAATTCCCTGGTGGCGATCGGAACCCCGACCCAGGCGCGCCAGCCGGCGATCGATAGCCTCCCGGGCTGGGCCAAGCTGGGGAATGGCGGAATTACCCCGATCCAGGCATTGCAATTGCTACACAAGGCCAGGGCGATGGTGACCCAGTTGAGCCCGCCGGGATTCGAAGGCCGTAGCGGAACGTCGCGTCCGGGGGCTTACGCCTGATCCGGCATCAAGTCGCGAAACGAAGAACGGGCCGGAACGGTTAAGAAGGTATTCGTCGGCCCGCGCTGCACCTGGCCTTGCCACGGGGAAAAGCGGCTACTTCCGGAGTTCAGTTCAACGCCTCGACCAGGACTCTGGACGATCCGCGGCGCTGCATGGCGAGACGCTGCGCGGCCGCCAGCGACAAGTCGATCAGTCGGCCGGGGATGAAGGGGCCGCGGTCGTTGACCACCAGTACCGCCGAGCGCCCGTTCTCCAGATTGGTGACGCGGACCGTGGTGAACAGCGGCAAGGTTTTGTGGGCGGCGCTGAGGGCGCCGGGGTCGAAGCGCTGCCCCGAGGCGGTGCGGTCGCCGGATTCCGATCCGTACCAGGAGGCGATCCCGATTTCGCGGTAGCCCCGGCTGCTGGCCAGGGGGTAATAGGTCCGTCCACGGACTCGATACGGCTTGCTCGAATGGCTGCGCCGGAAGCTCGCCCAATCGTCCCCCGGCAGGGCGAGATCCTCGCTGTTCCAGGAGGCACAGCCGGTCACCCCGAGTGCCGCCGCCAACACCAACACCAGTGCGTACCAGAGCGGACGGGCGGTCACGGGTGCGGCAGTCCGGGAAGATGCGGCAAGGGTGGTGTGGGCAACGAGGGTCGGGGCAGCGGGAGGAGCGGAGGTGGCGGCAGCGGCAAAACCCGCGGGACCGGAGCCATCGGGCGGTAACGAGGCTCGGCGTATTCGATCCGGTGCTTCCGATGACCGTAGGCGTGGCCACGGTGGCCCTCGCCGTGATGGCCGCGGGATGCCCAGGTGGGGGCGCTGGCAAACAGCAGGAGCAGGGTCGCAAACAGGACAGCACCGGCGCGGCCGGGACCTTTCTGATTCCCGGCGGCAGCCACGCCCGGTACCGCAGCTTGCGGCAAGCCGATCTGCATCATCTCGTCTGATCTCCTCAGAATGGAAAAAACGTCCGCCAGCCGTTCTCCGCAACGGCGCCAGCCTGCTGTCGGCCGTGATGCCAAAATCGGCGCCGCTCGTTGCTGCCAAGGATCTATTGGGGACGGTGAAATCTAACCATCCCGCACCGAATCCGGCAAGTGTTCCGCTGCCCGGAGGGAAAGACCGAGGCAGTCTCAACCCCGGCCTTCCATCCCGGCTGCGGAGGCAGATCGCCAGGATGTCCGTAACGCCGCTTGACCGTTGGCGGACGGCGCCGGGAAACTAATGGGACGCCGGTGCTTTCTCCGCCCCGCTTCGCGCAGTGCTCGCTGACGGTATGTGGGGCGGTTTCCCGGGTGCGGCCCGGCGCCTGTTCTCGGCGTTCCGGACGCCGGCCATCGCTCGCCCGCACCGCCGCCACACGGGATACGAGCCTATATCACCGGAATCATCAAGGAGAACGACCATGAGCCGTGGCACCATCGACTTCGATTTTCGCTTCGACCGCGGACCGCGTGCTGCGCGGAGCACGCCGGACCGCCCCTTCCGCATCCTGGTGCTAGCCGATCTCGGTGCCTCGCAGCGGCCGCCGTTGGCCCGGCGCCGGCCGGTCAACGTCGATCTCGACAGTCTCGACACCGTTTTCGCAGGAGTGGCGCCGGTCCTTGAGCTGGAGCTGGATGGCGCCCCGCTTGCCGTCCCGTTTTTGGATTTCGACGATTTTCATCCGGACCGCCTGTTTCAGCGGTTGGAGCCGTTCGCCGCGTTGCGCCGGTTGCGGGAGGAATTGGCGGATGCGCGGACCTTCCGTCGCGCCGCCGTCGCCTTCGGCCTGCTGCCCGCCGCCGAGGCGGTGGTGGCATCGCCGTCGGCGACTGCCGATGCCGCGGCCGATTTCGAACGCCTGCTGGGGCGCCGCCCCGATCCCGTTGCCGCGCGAGTCGGCGGGTTCGACCTCCAGGCTTGGATGCGGGCCGCCCTCGGCCCGCATCTGGTTCCCGATATCCGCGACGAACAGCGCCGCTGCCTGGCTGCGGCGGATGCGGCCATCAGCCAGACCATGCGCAAACTGCTGCGGGCGCCCCCGCTGCAGGCGCTGGAGGGGAGCTGGCGCGGCATCGCCCGGGTCGTGCAGGAGGCGGAGCTGGATGAGGATCTGCAGTTGTGGCTGCTGGACGTCTCCCAACAGGAGCTTGCCGCCGATCTGGCGGCGGCCGCGGCCGATCCGGCCCAATCGGCCGTCTTTGGCCATCTTCGCGGCGACGGCGCGGTCGACAGCGCGGGCTGGTCGCTGCTGGTGAGCGATTTTGCCGTCGCTGGTAGCGACCAGGAAGTGCGTCACCTGGCCATTCTCGGCTATCTGGCGGCCCGCGCCGGGGTGCCGCTGCTGGCGGCGGCACGGCCCAGCCTGATCGGTGCCGGAGACGGGGACGAATTGCGCGATCCCTCGGCCTGGACCGGTGCGGCGGCTGAGGCCGCCTGGAGCGCCCTGCGGCAAAGTGAGATCGCGCCGTGGATCGGCCTGGTGATCCCCAGGGTGTTGCTGCGCCTCCCCTACGGCGCCGCCACCGATCCCATCGACAGCTTCGCCTTCGAGGAGTTACCGGAGTCCCGCGACCACGAAGCCTATCTGTGGGGTGATCCGGCCCTGGCCTTGGCGCTGCTGGCGGCCCAAACCTTTCGCCACGATGGCTGGTCGATGGATCTAGACCAGCATCTGGAGCTCGCCGATTTGCCCAGCCACAGCTATCGCGAAGACGGCGAGGTCAGGCAGCAGCCCTGTGCCGAATGGCTGCTGGGCGAAGCGGCCGGCACCGCGCTGCTGTCCCGCGGCCTGATGCCCCTGCTCAGCTATCGCAACCGCAACGCCGCCCGCTTGCTGCGCTGGCAGTCCATCGCCGATCCGGCCCAAGCTTTGCGCGGCGCCTGGGCGGTCAGGTCGGGTTGAAACCCGACCTACGGTTGGCGTCTGCAATGCTCGCCGGTCCGGCCGTAGGTCGGGTTTCAACCCGACGAGGACACTGCCGCCAACTCGGCCGCCTGCCGGTCGGCGTGGTAGGACGACCGCACCAGCGGCGCGCTGGCCACGGCGGAGAACCCGAGCCGGCGGGCGGTTTCCCCCAGCCGGTCGAATTCCTCCGGGGTAACGTAGCGCGCCACCGGCAGATGCTCCTTGCTGGGCTGCAGGTACTGGCCCAGGGTCAGCATCTCGCAGCGGTGTTCTCGCAGCTCCCGCAGGGTCTGCTCCACCTCGTCCATCTTCTCCCCCAGTCCCAGCATCAGCCCGGATTTGGTGGGGATGTTCGGGTGGCGTTCCTTGAATGCCCACAGCAGTTTCAGGGAATGGCCGTAGTCGGCGCCGGGCCTTGCCTGGCGGTAGAGGCGCGGCACCGTCTCCAGGTTGTGGTTGAAGACGTCGGGTGGCTGTTCTCCCAGGCGATCCAGGGCCAATTCCAGCCGCCCGCGGAAGTCGGGCACCAGGATTTCGATGCGGGTGGAAGGGGAGGCCTGGCGGATTTCGCCGATGCAGGCGGCGAAGTGCGAAGCGCCGCCGTCGCGGAGGTCGTCCCGATCCACCGAGGTGATCACCACAAAACGCAGTCCCATGTGGGTGATGGCCTGGGCCAGGTGGGCCGGCTCCTCGGCGTCCAGTGGTTGCGGCTTGCCGTGGGCGACGTCGCAGAAGGGGCAGCGGCGGGTGCAGAGATCGCCCATGATCATGAAGGTGGCGGTGCCGTGGCCGAAGCATTCCGCCAGGTTGGGGCAGGCGGCCTCCTCGCACACCGTGTGCAGCCGGTTCTCCCGCAGCAGCTGCTTCACCTTGAGGGTCTGCGGGTCCTCGCCTACCCGGATGCGGATCCACGAAGGCTTGCGTAGCGGGGTCTCGGTCGCTACCACCTTGATGGGGATACGCGACAGTTTGTCGGCCTTGCGCTGGTGGGTTTCCGGGGTCTGGCGGGAAGGGGCGTCGTAGTCGGTCATGGCGGGGTTGTAGGTCGGGTTTCAACCCGACGGAGGCGGCGTCGACGCCGTCGCACGGGGTCGGATACGGATTTGCTACCATGTTATCCACGCCGCCGGCCGAAGAGAAGGACTCCCGGCCGGTCCGGCAAAGTCCCTTCCCGTCCTTACACCTGCCACGGCCCTCAAGAAGTCCGAACTCTACAGCTCCCTCTGGTCCAGTTGCGACGAATTGCGCGGCGGCATGGATGCCAGCCAGTACAAGGATTACGTTCTGGTGCTGCTGTTCATCAAATACGTCAGCGACGGGTACGCGGGCGCGCCGTTCGCTCCCGTCGCCATTCCCGAAGGGGCCGGCTTCCGCGATTTGGTCGCGTTGAAGGGCAGGCAGGACATCGGCGACCAGATCAACAAGAAGATCGTGGCATCCTTGGCCAATGCCAACAAGCTGTCCGACATGCCGGACTTCAACGACCCCACCTGCGGTTCTGGGTCCTTGCTGCTGAAGCTGGGCGACGAAGCGGGCACTGCCGTGACGCTGTACGGCCAGGAGAAAGATGCCACCACCAGCGGCCTCGCCCCATTAACCGGCTTCGCTCCCCTCGCTTCGCTCTCCCCGCAGGGCGAGGGGCTTGAGTCAACAATCTCGAAAGTAAGGGTGGCCGAGCTGGAGGACAAGGTGAACCGGCATCTGCAGCGGATGGGGTTCGTGGTGTGAGCGGCCGATGTCGAACCCGGTTCGCAAGAGTTTTCGATCAGCGTCGAGACCGTCACCCCATTAGCCTATGGCTCTACGCGTTATTAAAGTAACATAGGGTTTTCTTTAATAGCGCAAACCCTTATTCAAGGTTCGCTCACTATGCATCGCGACGCGGCAGGCACTTACATCGACAGCGTGGCCGGGGGCGAATCGGTTCGCGCCTTCGTGCCCACTCCACTACCGCCCGCGCCGCCGCTCGAAATCGGCGGAACCCGCCAGACGCTGCTCGAACGGGCCACCCTGGCCCTGGGACGCCTAGACAGTGTCAGCCTGCTCTTGCCCGATCCGCAGCTTTTCCTCTACGCCTACGTGCGCCGCGAGGCGGTGCTGTCGTCGCAAATCGAAGGCACCCAGTCCTCGCTCTCCGACCTGTTGCTGTTCGAGCTGGACGAGGTGCCCGGCGTGCCCTTCGATGATGTGGTGGAGGTTTCCAACTACATCGCCGCGCTGGAGCACGGGATGACCCGGCTGAAGGAAGGCTTTCCACTGTGCAACCGGCTGCTGCGGGAGATGCACGAGCGCCTGATGGCACGAGGCCGTGGCAGCGACAGGGCGCCCGGCGAGTTCCGCCGCAGCCAGAACTGGATCGGCGGCACCCGCCCCGGCAATGCCCAATTCGTCCCTCCACCGCCGCAGGAAGTCGAACCGTGCATGGCGGCGCTGGAAAGCTTCATCCACGGCGAACCCGGCGCCAATCCGGTATTGCTCAAGGCCGCGCTGGCCCATGTCCAGTTCGAGACCATCCACCCCTTTCTCGACGGCAACGGCCGCTTGGGGCGGCTGCTCATCGCTCTGCTGCTGCATCAGGGCGGCCTGCTGGCAGAGCCGCTGCTCTATCTGAGCCTTTATTTCAAGCAGCACCGTCCCGTTTATTACGCCCTGCTCGACCGCGTGCGCAGCGACGGCGACTGGGAGGTCTGGGTGGACTTTTTCCTGGAGGGCGTGGATAAGACCGCCAACGGCGCCGTGCAGACCGCCCGGCGGCTGGTGGCCTTGTTCCAGCAGGACACCCGGCGCACCCAAGCCGTCGGCCGCGGTGCCGCCAATGCCCTGCGGGTGCTCGACGCCCTGCGGCAGCGGCCCCTCTGCAGCCTGCGGCAGCTCTGCGACGACTTCGACCTGACTTTTCCGACCGCCTCCAAGTCCATGCAGACACTCATCGACCTGGGCATCGCCCGCGAATTTACCGGGCAGCGCCGCAACCGGGTGTTCGTCTACGACGGCTACCTGAGCCTGTTGAACGAAGGGAACGAGCCGCTATGAAGATACTGCAACTGGGTTCGTATGATGTCGATGCGAAGTGGCCAGCCAGGGATTAATGGCAACGAGTACGGCACGATCACTTTTTCCCTGCCCCCAACGCTTGCCGAACAAACCGGCATCGCCCAAATCCTCTCCGACATGGACGCCGAAATCGCTGCGCTGGAATCCAAGCTCGCCAAGGCCCGCCAAATCCAAGGAGGGCATGATGCAGGAATTGCCGACCGGGAGGATACGGCTGGTATGAAGCTCGACGCACTGCTCGAAGCGCTCGATCTCGGCGAGGACCAGGACACTGAGTTCAAGGCCGCGGAGGGAGGTCTGCCCCGCAGTGTTTGGGAAGCGGTTTCTGCCTTCGCCAATACGGAGGGCGGAACTTTAGTGCTGGGTGTGGCGGAACGGGACGGGGAGTTCGCGATCGAGGGCGTGCGCAAGCCGGAGACCGTGATCAAGGCTTTTTGGGACGACCACAACAACCCGCAGAAACTAAACAGCCTTGTCCAATGACAGATTCCTGAGCGCCGGCCGGCATCAATCCGATGCGGGACCGGCTTCGGCGGAAACGACACGGCGGTAATGGAATTCCTGCGCGATCTGGCCGATCAACGGTACCGCAACTTCTTGCGTTTTGACTTCAACCCCCAAGTCCACCAGCCGAGTCACCTCCAGCCCTGGGTAGCCGCAGGGGTTGATGGCCCGAAACGGCGCCAGATCCAGGTCCACGTTGAGGCTCAGCCCATGATAGCTGTAGCCGTGGCGGATGCGCAGCCCCAGGGAGGCGATCTTGTGGCCTTCCACGTAGACGCCCGGCGCGTCGGGGCGGGCTTCGGAACGGATGCCGTACTGGGCCAGGGTCGCAGTCACCGCCCGCTCCAGACCCCGCACCAGGCTGCGCACGCCGATGCCGAGCCGGTTCAGGTCGAACAGGGTGTAAGCCACCAGTTGGCCAGGGCCGTGGTAACTCACCTGGCCGCCGCGATCGCTCTCCACCACCGGGATGTCACTGGCGTCGAGGATATGGGCACGGTCGCCGTTGCGGCCCAGGGTATAGACCGGCGGATGTTCCACCAGCCAGATTTCGTCGGGCGTGGCTTCGTCCCGTGATTCGGTGAATGCCCGCATGGCTTGCCAAGTCTCCAGATAGTCTCGGCGTGTCAGGGGGGTGACGCGGAGTTCCATCGGCGGTTACAGCAGGAATACCGTTGCCAGCCCCAAAAAGATGAAAAACCCCATGCTGTCGGTGATGGCGGTGAGCAGCACGCTGGCACCCACCGCCGGGTCCAGCCGCAGGCGGTGGCGCACCAGGGGGATGGCCAGGCCCATGCAGGCGGCCACCAGCAGGTTGAGCATCATCGCCGTAGCCATCACCATGCCCAATTGCGGGTCACGGTAGATCCCGTAGGCCACCAGGCCGATCAGCGAGCCCCACACGGTGCCGTTGAGGGCGGCGATGCCCAGTTCCTTGGCGATCAGCTTGCGCACGTTGGCGCCGCTGATCAGCCCCAGGGCCAGGGAGCGGACGATAAGGGTGGTGGTCTGGGTGCCGGTGTTGCCGCCGATGCCGGCGACGATGGGCATCAGCGAGGCCAGCGCCACGATGCGTTCGATGGTGCCTTCGAACAGGCCGATGACGCGGGTGCTGACGAAGGCGGTGATGAGGTTGATGCCGAGCCAGAACCAGCGGTTTTTCAAACTTTTCCACACCCCGGAAAACAGGTCTTCCTCTTCCAGCAGGCCGGCCTGGGTCAGCATTTCCTCATCCGATTCCTGGCGGATGTAGTCGACGATGGCGTCGACCCGAATGCGGCCCTGCAGCTTGTCGTCGTCGTCCACCACCGGTGCGGTGAGCAGGTCGTAGCGTTCGAAGGCGCGGGCGGCGTCGGCGGCGGCATCGCTCAGTTTGAAGCTGACCACTTCCCGCGACATGATCTCCGCCACCTTCTTGTCCGGATTGTTGACCAGCACGCGCTTGAGGGACAGCACGCCTTTGAGACTGTTCTGCTCGTCCACCACGAACAGCTTGTCGGTATGTTCCGGCAGGTTGCCGCGCCGGCGCAGGTAGCGCAGCACCACGCCCAGGCTGATGTCGTCGCGGATGGTGACCATGGCGAAGTCCATCAGCGAGGCGACGGTGTCCTCCTCGTGGGCCAGCACCGATTCCAGCCGGGCCCGGTTCTGGTCGTTGAGGGATTCCAGCACCTCCTGCAGCACTTCCTCCGGCAGGTCCGGCGCCAGATCGGCGATCTCGTCGGTGTCCAGCTGCTCGGCCGCGGTGACCAGCTCCTCGGCGTCCATGTCGGAGATCAGGGTCTGGCGCACCGAGTCGGACACGTCCAGCAGGACCTGGCCGTCCATTTCGGTCTTGACCAGGTTCCACACCGTCAGTCGCTGTGCCAGCGGCAGCGCTTCCAGGATGTAGGCGATGTCGGCGGCGCGGAGCTGGTCGAGCTTGTGCTTGAGGACGGCCTGGTGCTGTTTGTGCAGCAGGGTCTCCACCAGGTCGTGGTGGGGCATGGACTGGTGCTGCAGGATGGTCTCCTCCAGCTTCTGCTTCTCCAGCAGTTCGACCACCTGACCCAGGTGCACCTTCAGCGTGTCTTCGGTGGGGGTGTTGTTGGGGTCCATGGTGCGGCGGGCGAAGCGGTGGTTGGGGTCGGGGTCCGGGGACGAACTGGATTTCCTGCTCCTTGGGTCTGGATGGTGGCGGAAATTCTCCTACAAAGCCATGGTGATGCGGGGTGAGCCGGTGAGTTCCCGGTAGATCGCGTCCAGTTGCGACTGGCTCTCCGCCCGCACCCGGACGGTCACCGAACAATACTTGCCGGCCCGGCTGGGCCGCACGCCGACGGCTTCCTCCGGGGTGGCGGGGGCGTGGCGGCGGACCAGTGCCAGCACGTGCCCGGCAAAGTCCGGCTCCGCCAGGCCGAAGGCCTTGACCGGGAAGTCGCAGGGAAAGTCGAGTAGTCCTGCCGCAGCCTGGCTCATTGCCGGTTCCGCAGGGTTTGCTTGAACGCCTGGTAGAGCCCGTTCATCCGCTGCCACACGGGTCCCGGCACTCCTCCCCCCACCGCTTTGCCGTCCAGTTCGACGATGGGCAGCACTTCGCGGGTCGAACTGGTCACCCAGATCTCGCTGGCATCGCGCAATTCGGCCTCGGCGATGGGGCGCTCCTGCAGCGGGATGGCGTTGGCCGCAGCCAGTTCCACCACCAGGTCGCGGGTGATGCCGGGGAGGATTTGATGGCCCTTGGGCGGGGTCGCCAGCACTCCATCGATCACGGCGAAGAGGTTGCTGGCGGCCCCTTCGACGGCCTCGCCGGCGCGGATCAGGATCGCCTCGGCGCAGCCCCGGTCCACCGCCTGCTGGCGCAGCAGCACATTGGCAAGCAGGGTGACGGCCTTGATGTGGCACCAGTCCCAGCGGATGTCCGCCACCGTGATGGCGCCCACGCCGCTGGCCGGTATGGGGGCGATCGGGCTGCACAGGGCGAACACCGTCGGCGCCACCGGCTCCTTTGGGAAGGCATGGTCGCGCTTGGCCGGGGCGCCGCGGGTGATTTGCAGGTAGATGGACTGGTCCTCCTCGCCCTGGATCAGGCGAGCGAACAATTCCGCCCATTGCGCCGCGCTGAGGGGCGTTGTCATGCGGATGCCGGCAAGGCTGTTGTCCAGCCGCCGGAGGTGCTCTTCCAGCCGGAACGGCTTGCCGCCGTAGACCGGGATGACTTCGTAGACGCCGTCGCCGAACAGGAAGCCGCGGTCCAGCACGGACACCTTGGCTTCGCCGATGGGCAGGAACTGGCCGTTGAGGTAGACGATGGAGTCGGTTGCGGTCATGACAAGGGCAGGGCGGCTGGCCGCAGCGGTACGTGGCTATTGGAACAGGAGCTGGAGCGAGTCGAAGCTGCGGCGGAATAATCCGCCCTCCTCGTCGTCCTTGAGGGCGGTCAGGTCGGCCTGACCGACCACCTGGCCGTTGAGGGTCACCTTCACCGCCCCCAGGGTGTCGTTCTTGCGCACCGGGGCGACCACGGAATTCTGGATTTCCATCGAAGCCTGCAGCAGCTTGTATTGCCCCTTGGGGAAGGTGACGTGGAAGTCGCGGGCCAGCCCCAGGTCGAGCATGCTGTCGGTGCCTTTCCAGACCCGTGCTTCCGCCAGCTTCTCGTTGGACTTGTAGAGCGGGCGGGTTTCGAAGAAGCGGAAACCGTAGTTGAGCAGGGCCTGATTGGCGTTGGCCCGCTCGTTGTCGCTCTTGGTGCCCAGCACCACGGCGATCAGGCGCATGCCGTCGCGCAGGGCTGAGGTCACCAGGCAGTAGCCGGCTCCTTCGGTGTGGCCGGTCTTCACGCCGTCCACGGTAGGGTCGCGCCATAGCAGCCGGTTGCGGTTGGTCTGCTTGATGCCGTTGAACAGGAACTCCTTGATGGCGTGCCATTTGTAGTACTCGGGGAACTCCTCGATCATCGCCCGGGTGAGGATGGCGAGGTCCTTGGCGGTCGTGTAGTGCTCCGGGTCAGGCAGCCCCATGCTGTTCTTGTAGTGGGTGTTCTTCATGCCTAGGCGTTCGGCGTTCTGATTCATCATCTGGGTGAACACCGATTCGTCGCCGGCCACGTGCTCCGCCAGTGCCACGCTGGCATCGTTGCCGGACTGGACGATCATGCCCTTGAGCAGGTTCTCCACGGAAATCTGGGCGCCGACCTCGGCGAACATGCGCGAGCCCTCGGTCTTCCAGGCCTTTTCGCTCACCGTCACCATGTCTTCCAGCTTCAGATTGCCCTTGGCCAGCTCCCGGAACACCACGTAGGCGGTCATGATCTTGGTGAGGCTGGCGGGTTCGAGCCGCTGTTCGGCGTCCTTCTCGGCCAGTACGCGGCCACTGTTGAAGTCGATCAGGTTGTAGGCCTTGGCGCCGATCTCCGGGGCGGCGGGAATGAGCACGGGATCGGCGGCGCGCGCCGGCTGCAGCAGGAGGGACAGCAGGACGAACAAGGCGGGCAGTGGGAAACGCATGCGATCGAACCTCGAGGCTAGGAGTCTGTCGGACTTATGGAGTCGATACTAAAAAATTGGGATAGCGCTTCTTTATTTGACGCAAAACCCCAGAGAATTGGCGCTCTGTCTCCA
>Ga0233425_10007999_pt1 | contig 14376 bp, 11 predicted proteins | sample Watercolumn_Towu_2_FD_181712 | JGI IMG/M metagenome (GOLD analysis project Ga0233425, IMG submission 181712) | Freshwater microbial communities from Lake Towuti, South Sulawesi, Indonesia - Watercolumn_Towuti2014_140_MG | ecosystem: Environmental > Aquatic > Freshwater > Lake | place...
GTAACCGGAGAGGATCACGGCGCAGGGCAGGCCTCGAAGCAGTTCCAGGAGATTGCGATGATCCTGCTCGGTGTAGTCGAAACGGTAGCGCCGCCCGGAGCTTCGGGTATGGTGGAGATACGGGGGGTCGCTGTAGACCAGCTCCCGGCCTGTAAAGGGAAACTCCGCCAGGAAGCGGTGCGCGCACCCATGGATCGTTTCGACCGGGTAGTCGCACTGGAAGCGGCTCAGTGCCCGTGGATCGAGGTCTATGCCGATGTTGCGCAGCGCCGGCGGCTTGCGCTGCATGATGGCGCCACCGCCGAGGTGGGTCTCGATATTAGGTGTCATGCGGTGGCATCAGGGCGATGATCGGCTGACACAAGCCGGAAGTCGCCTTCGAGCCGAAATAGCTGCTCATCAGGGGTGATCCAGATCGACGTATTGGATCGGTACCCTAGATGATGCGCGCTATGGTGTCATGCAATGCATGAAGGTCAAAGCCGGCCACTTCAGGGCCTGGTTCAAAGGCGGGCGAGCAGTTACTTTTATGGAACGAAATACTAGGGTCCGCGTCGCTTCTTCAATGATTGGGCGAACTTGCGCGCCTGTCCCGATTGCTCGTTCAAGCGCGCCGCCAGCCCCTCGGTAAACCCCAGAACGGTGGCCGTCAGCGTCTCGATCTGGCGTTTCAATTCGGTATTCTCGGCCCGCAATGCCTCCAGTTCGGCGCGGGCGTCTGCGACCGCACCGTCATGGTCTATGCTGGAGCCGTTCCCGTTGGTGGTCTTCGCATTCTGCTGCAGCCGGCTCAGCGAGGAACGCCGCATGCCCAGGATCGGACCGCCGACCCGGCCCGAGCGGGCCGAACTCCCCGGAATCCCATGCAAACCGGCGCTGCCGCCCGCCTCTTTCAGCCACTGTACCACCAGATGCTTCGGGATCCCCAGGTGCAGCGCGACCTGGCCAGCATCCTGGCCGCGATCCAGCAATTACATCGCGCTCTCACGATGCAGCGCGGCGACGCCGTCGTCTTTCTTGTTCATGATGGTTTCGCCAACTTCGAGGCTTCTGTTGAAAACCCGGTGCTCATACGCAGCATGCGGTAGCCGTCGCGCGGCCGAGGCGTGACAGCGGTGAAAGCTACCGGGATGGATGCAAGCTTAACGGAAGTGGGTCGACATCGATAGACGCTTGCGCCGTCCGGTGAGACCGTCCCGAGCCTTCGACTCGGATTGCCGGGAACGCGGCACACGTCCGCTGGCAGAACCGGGAGGAATCGCGCCTCAGGCGCTCTCCGTGAAGAGGACTGCGCCGGTGCTCTCGAGACTCCGGGCGAGTCGCAACGCCTCTTCGGACGGAATCTGGCGGATCATCTCATTGGTCTTCCTGTCGCGAATCTGGACCACGGTGATGCCGGTGTCCCGGTCGACGCTGAAATGCAGATTGCGCCCCTGCCGGACCAGGGTCTCGTTCAGCCCCTGCAGGGCGGAATCGAGGCGCTGGTCGTCGGCTTCGGCGGCGTCAACGCCGAGCGAGCGGTTGCCGGACGCAGACTGGAAGGGCGAGACCAGGGCTGCACCGGTTAACGCTCCGGCAGCCCCGACGGGTTCCTTGCGCAGGCTCACGGGCAGACTCGGCAGCGGGCCGGGCGCCGCGGCATGAACCAGATTCATGCTACCCGCCCCACTCTCGCGAACCTGCCGGACCCGCTCATCGCCCGCTTGTCCCCATCACGCCGACGCACTGAACAAACCACTGGCGCCCCCCAACTGGCCGTTTGCCAGTTCATTCTGACTGCCCAGGTTTTCCGCCAGGGATTGCAGAAATGCCCGCAACGTCACGCCGCTTCGTGACGCCTCCGGTTCCGCCGTCGCCGCACTATGATTCCCCGGGACTGCCGCGCTCTTGCCGGTGTCGCCGCCGGCGCCGAGTGCGCTCACCAGATTCTCAAAATTGTCCTGCAGTTCAGAAAGGCTGGACTGACCTTCCCGATCCAGGGTACTGGCGAGGCTCTGCAGATTTTCCGCCAGGTTGCCATAGGCGGACTGTACCGCCGATCCGGCCGGGCGGTTCGCCGGTGGACTCCCCCCTTGGTCGCCCTCTGCCCCGCCTCGAGGGGCTGCGAGCGGGCCGCTGCTGGCCTGGCCCAGCGCCTGAAACAGGCTGTGCAGGAATCCGTGAACCGCCTTCCGCAAATCCTCGCTCATGCGGCCGGAGCTGCCGCCGGTATCGCCCTGGGCATCGGCGGCGGCCGCGTTGCTGGCGCCGTTGACCTGATTCGATGGATTCAGCCCCAGTTGCGAAAACGTCTGCAGGACGCCCTGCAACAGTCCGCCAGCGGCGCCGACGCCACGCCCGCCCACCGCGGTTCCGTCGTTGTCGCCGTCACTGTCTTTCGCAGCGGCAAGGGGCTGCGGGTTGCCGGTCATCTGAATGGAGACATTCATCTGCGAGCTACCGAAAAAATTGATGCTAGACATGGCTGCCCTCCTGTTCGACGATCTGATGGCCTACGGCTCGGTATCGGCGGTCTGAAGCGGAACTTTAGGCCTGCCCGGAAAAAAGTATCGATGCCCCGCCAATGGCACAATAGGGTGCTTTGACTGAATAGGGCAGCCATCCGTGAATTCGGGAATTCTCAAGACGATCGGAGGGATCACTGACGGTGTCGGAGGCCGGCCCGGACGCTGGCCGTCGCCCCTTACCGATCCGCTGCAGCGCCGGCCACGACGGTAGCCCACCCTATGTGGATCGTGCGGCTGGCCCTCGCCCGGCCCTATACCTTCGTCGTCGCCGCGCTGCTGATCCTGATTCTGGGGACGGTAGCCATCGTGCGAACCCCGACCGACGTGCTGCCGGGCATCGACATCCCCGTGGTCAGCGTGATCTGGAATTACACCGGTCTGGCGCCGGAAGAGATGGCTTCCCGCATCACCGCACCCTTCGAGCGAGGCGCGACGACCACGGTCAACGACATCGAGCACATCGAATCCCAGTCGCTCACCGGACTCGCCATCATCAAGCTGTTCTTCCATCCCCAGGTGCGGATCGACGGGGCGATCGCCCAGGTCACCGCGATTGCCCAAACCATGACGCGCAATCTGCCGCCCGGCGCCACCCCGCCCCTGATCATCCGCTACGACGCCTCCAGCGTGCCGATCCTGCAGTTGGGACTCGGCGGCCGGGAGCTGTCCGAACAGCAGCTGTTCGACATCGCCACGACCCAGATCCGCACCCAGCTGGCGACCATCGAAGGGGCTTCGATTCCATGGCCATACGGCGGCAAGCAGAGGCTGGTGGCGGTGGATCTCGACCCCCAGGCGCTGCTGGCGCTGGGCATCTCCGGCAGCGACGTCATCGCCGCCGTCAATGCCCAGAACCTGGTGCAGCCGCAGGGAACCGCCAAGATCGACCAGCGCGAATACTCCGTGGAAATCAACAGTTCCCTCAAACTGGTGGCGGACATCAACGAAATTCCGCTGAAGACCGCCAGAGGCGCCACCATCCACGTGCGCGACGTCGCCCACGTCCACGACGGCTCCTCGTTCCAGACCAACATCGTGCGCAACAACGGCCGCCGCGGCGCCCTGCTGACCATCATGAAGAACGGCGGAGCCTCCACCCTCGCCATCATCGACCGCGTGCGCCAGGCGCTGCCGGACATTCTGGCGCGCCTGCCGGCCAGCCTGGAGGTGGAAAAGACCATCGACCAGTCGCTGTTCGTCCGTGCCGCGGTGGACGGCGTCGTCAAGGAAGGGATGACGGCGGCCGGCCTGACCGCCCTGCTGATGCTGCTATTCCTGGGAAGCTGGCGCAGCACCCTGATCGTCGTCATTTCCATCCCACTCTCCCTGCTCGCCTCGCTGGCGGTGCTCAGCGCACTGGGAGAGACCGTCAACTTGATCACCCTCGGTGGACTGGCTCTGGCGGTAGGCATTCTGGTGGACGACGCCACGGTGGAGGTCGAAAACATCAACCGGCTGCTGCCCCAAGGGCTGCCGCTGTCCGCGACCATCCTGCTCGCGGCGCAGCAGATCGCGGTCCCGGCGCTGGTGGCGACCCTCAGCATCTGCATCGTGTTCGTGCCGATCTTCTTTCTCCGGGGTATCGCCGGCTTTCTTTTCCGGCCGTTGGCGGAAGCGGTGGTGTTCGCGATGCTGGCCTCCTATCTGCTGTCCCGCACCCTGGTGCCGACCCTGGTGCTCTATCTGTTCCGCTCCGAGAAGCGCGGCCCGGCCTCCCCGCGGGGCGTGCCCTCGCGCTTCCACCGAAGCTTCGATGCGTGGTTCGAAAACGCCCGCAGCGGCTACCGGGAAACCCTGGCTTCCTGCCTGCGCCACCCACGGCGGCTGATCGCGGGCTTCTTGGCCGGCTGCGGAGCCGCCTGCCTGCTATTGGGGCCTTCGCTGGGTGCGGATCTGTTTCCGGAGGTGGACACCGGCCAGATCCGGCTCCATGTCCGCGGTCCCACCGGATTGCGGGTGGAGCAGACGGCAGCCCTGTGCGACCGGGTCGAAGACGCCATCCGCCGCGAGATTCCCGCCGGCGAACTGCGCGGCATCCTCGACAACGTGGGCGTTCCTTACAGCGGCATCAACCTGAGCTATAGCACCAGCGGCACCATCGGCACCTCCGATGCCGAGATCCTGATCTCCCTGGCCGAGCCGCACCGGCCCCCACTCGACTACGTGCAGCGGCTGCGCCGCACCCTGGCCGGGGAGTTTCCGGGAACCCAGTTCTTCTTCCAGCCCGCCGGCATCGTCAATCAAATCCTCAACTTCGGCCTGCCGGCCGCCATCGATGTCCAGTTTCTCGGCGGCCAGCCGGCGGAAAGCCGCGTCTTGGCGCAGCGCCTGCTGCGACGGATGCGGACCCTGCCGGGTATCGCCGATGCCCATCTCCATCAGCTTTCCGACCTGCCCAAACTCCATATCGAGGTGGACCGCCAGCGCGCCGCTGCGGTCGGTTTCACCCAGCGTGACGTCGCCAACGGAGTGCTCACCGCCCTCAGCAACAGCTTCCAGACGGCACCGAACTTTTGGCTGAGCCCGCAGGGCATCGTCTACAATCTCGCCGCCCAGACGCCGCAATATCGCATGGATTCCCTCGACCGCATCCACGCCTTGCCGGTGGTCAACGCCGACGGCCAGCCCCAGCTCCTGTCCAACCTCGCCACCCTAACACGCCGCGCTGGCCCCGCCGTGATCAATCGCTACAACACCCTGCCGGTCATCGACGTCTATGCCAGCACCCACGGACGCGACCTCGGCGGCGCCGCCGCCGATGTGGAACGCGAGTTGCGCGCCTTGCCGCTGCCACGGGGCACCCAGGCGCGGCTGCGCGGCCAGGCGGAAACCCTGGAGGCCTCCTTCAACGGCCTGGAGGTCGGCCTGGGCTTCTCCGTCGTCCTGGTCTACCTGCTGATGGTCGTCAATTTCCAATCCTGGATCGACCCTTTCATCATCCTCACTGCGCTGCCGGGAGCCGTGGCCGGCATCGTCTGGATGCTGTTCGTGACCGGCACCACGCTCAGCGTGCCGTCGCTGATGGGTGCCATCATGAGCGTCGGCGTGGCCGTTTCCAACAGCATCCTGCTGGTCAGTTTCGCCGGCGCCCAACTGCGGGCCGGGCAGACTGCGGCGGAAGCGGCGCTGAAGGCCGCACACACCCGCTTCCGCCCCATTCTGATGACCGCCACCGCCATGGTGGTGGGCATGATCCCGCTGGCGCTGGGATCTGGCGCCGGAGGCGAACAGAATGCACCCCTGGCGCGGGCGGTGATCGGCGGCCTGCTGTTCGCGACGGTGGCGACCCTGTACTTCGTCCCGGTGGTGTTCAGCGTGGTCCGGCGCCGGGGCTACCCCCTCCCTGCCACCGAGGAGTGCGGCCAGTGAGGCGGTTCGGCGGCCTGCTGCTGATTGCCCTGCTGATTGCGGCGGCGACGGCCCGCGGTGTCCACCAGCGGCTGCGGCAACGGGATGCCCAGGAACGGGCGGTCCAGGAACCGGCACTGCCGGCCGTGGCGGTGGCGTACCCGGCCGCTGATCCGGTACCGCCCGAACTCCTGCTTCCCGCCAACATCCAGGCATTTCAGGAAACCCCCGTGTATGCCCGCACCAACGGCTATCTGAAGCGCTGGAACACCGGCATGGGCAGCCGGGTCACGGCCGGCCAGATCCTGGCCGAAATCGAGACCCCGGAGATCGACCAGGAACTTCGCCAGGCCGAGGCCGCCGCCGCCGAGGCCGCCGCCAACCGCGATCTGGCGGAAAAGACCGACGCCCGCTGGCAGGCGCTGCTACAGACTCACAGCGTGTCGCGCCAGGAAGCCGAACAGTTTGCGGCGCAACGGCGCGCGCGCACCGCCGAACTGCAGGCGGCCCAGGCCAATGTCCAGCGGCTCCGGGCATTGCAGGGATTTCGCCGGGTCACGGCGCCGTTCGACGGGCTCATCACGGTCCGCTCGGTCGACGTCGGCTCCCTGATCAGCGCCGGTACCGGCCAGCAGTTGTTCCGGATCGCCCAGGCCCACACCCTGCGGGTGTACCTCGCCGTGCCCCAGTCCTACAGCCGTCAGATCCGCCCCGGCATGGCGGCGCATCTGGAGATTTCGGAGTTCCCCGGGCGTAGCTTTGCGGGCACCGTGGCCAGCACCGCCGGAGCCATCGATCCCGCCTCGCGCACGCTCAACACGGAAGTACTGGTGGACAACCCCGGTGGCGAGATCCTGCCCGGCGCCTTCGGCCGCGTCCGCCTGCCGCTGGAAGCGAGCGGCGAAACCTTGCGAATCGCCTCCACCAGCCTGATCTTCCGCGACCCGGGCACGCAGGTGGCAACCGTCGACGAGCGCAATCAGGTACATCTGAAACCGATCCGGCTGGGGCGCGATTTCGGTGCGACCCTGGAAGTGCTGGAGGGTCTGACCCGCACCGACCGGGTAGTCGTAACCCCGCCGGACTCGCTGAGCGAGGGCGACCGGGTCGAGGTGGTAGCCGGGACGGCGCCGTGACTCGCGCAACCGCCAAGCGCACCGCCGCAGTCCGTTCAGAACAAGTGGCTATTCAATGCCAGGTGGGTGGCGATGCTGGCGAGATATCCGAGGGCAATCAGTGGCGTCCAATTCAGATGGGAGCTGAAGGAATAGGCGCCCTTGCTCAATCCCATCAGGCCGATTCCCGCGGCAGACCCGATGGCCAGCAAGCTGCCGCCGAGACCCACCGTCAGGGTAACCAGCAGCCACTGGCCTTCCGAGAGAGGCGGCGCCATCGCCAGCACCGTGTACATGACGGTGCCGTTCTCGATGAAGGCCGACACTGCTCCGATTAGCACGTTGGCGACGGTCGTATCGAGGCCGGAATAGAGAAGATGGGAGGCGACGGTTAGCAGGCCGATGAAACTCAATCCCGCCACGCTGGCCATGACACCGTAGAAATAGAGCAGCGTGTCCCACTCGAGGCCGGCCACGCTGTGAAACACATCGAAATGGCTCTTGGTCTCGCGCTGCTCGTCGGCACCGTCCGGACTTCCCGCTGGGCTGTCGGCCGCCGCAGACTGGCTCCGGCGCTTCCACTCGACCCGCACCTTGTAGAGGTAGAAGAAGTAGAAGCTGAGATAGGTCAGACCCGCCAACATGCCGGCGGCGGGTGGCAGGTGCAGGTAGTCTTCGAAACCGACGGCCGTGACGATGGTCAGCACGAAGAGAACGATGATGCCCTTGGCCCCGTGCTGGAGCGGTCGCGGTTGCCCTGCGGCGGCGGGATGGTCGGAAGGAACGTAGAAATGCATGAACGCCGCAGGCACCAGGAAGTTGACCAGGGAGGGAAGGAACAAGGAAAAGAAGTCGGCGAAGGGCACTTTTCCCTGCTGCCAGACCAACAGGGTGGTGACGTCCCCGAACGGGCTGAAGGAGCCGCCGGCATTGGTGGCAACCACGATATTGGTGAAGGTGATGCCGAGGAAACGCCGGTTGTCCGGGGCCACAGCCAGGATGACGGTCCCGAGAACCAAGGCCGTCGTCAGATTCGAACAGACCGAAGACAGCAGGAACGCCTGAGCCCCGGTGATCCAGAACAGCTTGCGGTAGCCGAAGTCCTTGCTCAGCAACCAAAGCCGGAGATTCTCAAACACCCCACGCTGCTCCATGGCATTGAGATAGGTCATGGATACCAGAATAAACAGAAACAGCTCGGCGTAACCCTCGAGAAAGGCGCGGAAGGCCTGAGCCGAGCGCTGTCCGTTGCCATCCTCAACGCACACGGATGCGATCAGGATCCAGATCAGGCTGGCTGCGAAGACCATGGGCTTGGACTTGCGGAGCGAGGTCGATTCTTCCAGCATCGCCAATACATAAGCGACAGCAAACAAGCCGACCACGGCATAGACGACCCAATGCCCGGTCAGATCCGATGGAGTGGCCGGCGCCACCTGAGCCGCCCAAACGCCGACGGGCAACAGGCACAGCACGGCGCCGGCTGTCCTCGTGATCTTCGTGGCTGAGATTCGGAGTCTGGCTGGATTTCTGTCAATCATGGTACGGAGCAGCGATTCCGGGACCTGTTCGGCCGCTCAAAAATACTGGCCGTTGACGAGGAAATGGGTTCCGATCGAGGCGAAATACCCGAGCAGGATCACCGGACTCCATTTCAGATGGGCGAGGAAGGAATATCTCCCGCGGGTCAGGCCCATCAACCCGATCCCCGGCGCCGACCCGATCGCCATCAAGCTACCGCCCACACCGAGGGTCAACGTCAACAGCAGCCACTGCCCTTGCGAAATCGGAGGAGCCATGCTGAGAACGGCGAACATCAGGGTGCCGTTGTCCACCAGCGCGGAGGAGAGACCGATCAGGATATTGGCGACGGACGGATCGTTCTTCCCGAATAGCCACTGCGAAACGAAATCGAGATACCCGACGAAACCGAGTCCACCGATCCCCACCATGGCGCCATAAAAAAACAGCAAGGTATCCCACTCGAGCCGGCCGATTTTCTTGAAAACATCGTAGGAATAGGGGGCACCGGGCTCCTCCGGAGCAGGCGGTTCGTCCACGGAAACGGCCGGTTCGACGTCGAGCAGCGGGCTTCTCCTTTCCAACCGTTCCAGGTAAAAGCTATAGAGCTGCAGAAGACTCAAGCCGGCCATCATGCCGGCTGCCGGCGGCAGTTCCAGCACCATGTCGAAGCCGGCGGCCAGAACGATGGTGAGGCCAAACAGGACCATGACACCGGGAGCGCCGCGCTGGACGGTCACCGGGCGGACGCTGACATTCGGCTTCTCCCTCGGGACGGCAAAGCTCATCAACGCGGCCGGCACCAGGAAGTTGACCAGACACGGCAGAAACAGGGCAAAGAACTGGGTGAACTCGAGCAAGCCCTTCTGCCAGACGAACAGGGTCGAAATTCCGCCCAGCGGACTCAGCGACCCCCCGGCATTGGTGGCGACCACGATGTTGATGCAGGCCAGCGGCACGAACTTCGGGTTGTCCTTGCCTACCGCCATCACTACCGTCCCCATCAGCAGCCCGGCGGTCAAGCCGTTGACCACGGTGGAGATCACGAATACCAGGATTCCGGTGATCCAAAACAGCTTCCGATAACCGAAACGGGCTCCCAGCAGCCAATTGCGCAGGGCATCGAACACGCGCATGTCCTCCATGGCATTCAGGTAGGTCATCGATGCCAGGACGAACAGCAGCAACTCCATATAGGACTGCAGGTTGGACTTGAAGGCGTCCACTGCCGGCTGCACGTCTCCCCAGTCCTTGTAGGCGAATAGGATGGCGAACCAGGACAGGGTTGCCCCCAATACCATCGACTTCGATTTCCGCAGCATCGTGACGTCTTCCAGCATGGCGGAGACGTAGGCGCCAATGATTACGACCAGGGAGAAATAACCGGCCCAGTGATCGGCCAGTGCCGGCGCCGATGGCGCTGCGGCAGCGGCGATGCCCGGAAGCACCATGCACACCCCCCCGAGCAATGGGAGCCGAATGGTCAGGGCGGATGGACGGATCGACACGGGATGAAGAGGGACCGGAAATGGGAGATGCGAAACCCCGCCAGCGGAACTCCGCCGGTATCGTTCGGCAGCGCCTCCACCGCATTCGCCTTGATCTCAGCTAGACGGGCTACGCCTTTATCTTCGCAGTTTCCGGCGATGAGGAGAAGAACCCGCGAGGCTCTGGCGAGCAGGCCGCCGATCCGGGACTTGCGGGCACCGGCCCACCGGCGCATCCAGACGCTGATGCGACGAGCCGCAACGCCTACTTCTTGGCCAGACGGGCTTCCAGCTCCGGATCTCCCGGAAGCTTCTTCTTATCTCGCAGCCAGAGATAGACTTCCACCTGGTTCTTTCGCGCCAACTCTTCGTCGGCAAGATGGTCCGCCAGCGCCTGGTTGGGATCCGTCGGCTTCCGGTGGCCTTTCCGCCATAGGATGTGGGAGCCTTCGTGCACCAGTTCCACCGTCGTCGGCAGCACCTTGCCGGTGAACGTATTGTTGATCCGGATCGTCTTTCCGTCCCAATCGGCGCGCGCCTCGTCGACGGTCTCGTCATAAAGAATCTGCTTGTTGTCGTTATATTCCCAAAGGATCCTGACGATGGCCTTGCCCGCGACAGACTTGGCGAAGGGCGATTCGGCGATGAGCTGGATGTCGTAACTCATCATGGCCTGGGTTGCCGGATCGGCGGAAACGGTCACGTCGTCGCTCATGTCTTGTCTCCGAAATTCGGGTGCGGGATGGTGACCGGCCGAGTCGGTGCGCTCCGCAAGAGCATTGATGGAATCGGCCATTGCCAGTGTGCTAAGAATGCACCGCCAGCAGGGGCTTTGTCACGACCGGAATCGCGTCGTAAACCGGCGAAATACGAGGAATTCTCCCTTACCAATCTGATCGATTGATGCTTTAATGTCTCGGCGGCAGTCCGGAGTGCCGTCTCCCCTGCGATAGGGACTTTTTCAGCCCACCCCGAACAACAAGAATGGCCCATTCCCGTGATCTGCGGCTCACCATCCTGGCCGTATCGTTGCCGCTCGCTTGTCTGCAGCCTGGAAGCGCCCGGGCCTACGACGAAATTCAGGTCTATGGATCCGACATCAATGCGCCCGGCCAGTTTGGCCTCGAGATGCATCACAACTATGTCATCGACGGACGCCGCAATCCCGGCTACCAGGGCGAATTGGCCCCCAACCACATTCTGGCGATCACCCCCGAATTTTCCTACGGCGTCACCCGCTACTTCGAACTGGGGCTATACCTTCCCCTCAGCATCGATGTGGACCGCGACATCAGCTACATGGACGGTGCCAAGCTCCGCACCAAGTTTCTCAACGCCGACGATCCCGGATTCTTCTACGGTTTGAACATCGAGGTGGGCATGGAGCCGCGCCGCTACGCGGAAGATCGGTGGAATGCGGAAGTGCGGCCGATCATCGGCGGCACCATCGGCAACTGGTTCGTCGCCTTCAACCCGGACATGGAGGTCTCCCTCTCCGGGCACAGCCAGAAGCCGGAATTCGCGCCCCAGATCAAGCTGATGCGGCTGCTCGACAATGGCATCAGCGTCGGCGTCGAACACTACACCAGCCTTGGCACCCCGGACCGCATCGCTCAGATCAACCAGCAGGGCCATACCACCTATTTGGTGACCGACCTGACCTTCGGCAACATCGACGTCAACATCGGCATCGGACACGGCTGGACCGGCATCTCGGATGCCTGGACCGCCAAGATCATCGTCGGCGGCATCCCCTTCATGGACGTCTTCCGCTGACCCTCCGCGCCAGCGGTCACAGAATCAGCAGCGGCCAGACCACGAACCAGGCCAGGGCGGACGCGGGACCGCTACAACCGCCGTGGGCGGCCTTCAAGACCCCGATGATGCGGCGGGCCGGCAGCCCGCTCACCCGCTGGACACCCCGAACCAGGGATTTCGTATGTGTTTTCATCGCCGTTCTCCGGTGGACTGCCGAACCGCTCCGAAACCTTTCCCTTCCTGACCGGGTTATCGGCAGCGGAGCGGGGCAATTGACCGGAGCGCCGCGACGGGGCGGCACCAGGGGACGAATTCCCTCAGTCGCCAGGGACAGGCAAGGCTGTTGAAATCAGCAACCCTCTCCCGCAGAGAGAGGGGTTTACGTCAACGACATCGCTAGGGACAGGACGGTGCGCCGCACATCCGGGTGCCTGCAATTACCTGGACTGACGCCGATCCGTTTGCATGACAGTTGCGAAGCGAACACCTTGATCTCCCTCTCCCTCCGGGAGAAGGTCGGGGCGAGGGCCTGGGCACCTCGTGCTTGCGACGGCTTCGTTGGAACACCTGGCGCTTCAGCCCTCACCCTGCCCTCTCCCGCAGGGAGAGGGTTCCCTATTTCAACAGCATTGACCCTCAACGCCCCAGCACCTGGGTCATAGTATTGGCCGCCAACAGGGCGCTTTCGAACAGCCGGTCGCGGGTCCGATAGGCCAGTTGCTGGGCCACCAGGGTCGAGCGGTCCTGATTGGGCAAACTGAGGACCATGGTGAGGCCGTCGCCGCCGGACATCCGCGCCTCCAGCTTGCGGTCCTCGCTGCGGCGGAAGGTGATCCGGCGGCCGCCGGCGGCGTCCCAGTGCCATTCCAGCTTGCGAATAACCGGCGCACCCTCGCTCAGGCGGACCACCTGGACCTCAACGGTGCCGCCGCGGCGGCGGAAGGTCCAGTGCATCTCCTTGCCGGACAGCGCCCGGCCCTCCTGCACCTGCCAGCCGAGCCGGTCGGCCAGCCAGCCGATCAGCAGCCACGACGACGGCAGGCCGTGGGGACCGTGTTCCAGGCGGATCCGCACTGCCGCCGCCATGGCATCGGCGACGGCGGAGGGCGCCAGCACCTCCCCCAGGATGCGCCGCCACGGCTTGAGACGGCGCCAAGCGAGGTTGTGGATGACGACATCGTCCTGGTCGGCGCTGGTCCAGCGTGCCAGCGCCAGGATGTCCCGCGGCGGGTCGCGCCAGCCGACGCTGTCGAAGATCACCTGGTCGGCGATCGCCGCCAGCGAGCTGAACAGCGGCCCGCTCCGCGCCGGCGGCACCGAACTGGCCCACCACAGGGCGGTGGGCAGGTCGCTGACCAGCAGGGAGCGGGCGGTGGAAGGCAGGATCGCCTCGGCATTGCCGCGGCACACCACGTCCACCTGTTCGCCGCAAACCTGCAGGCCGTGACCGAGGTTGGAGAAATGCACGCTGACCCAGGTCGCGAGCTCGTCGTTCTCGCGGCCGGCATCCCGGTACATCAGCAAGGTGCGGGCCGGATGCTCGAACAGGATGCGCGGCAGATCGGCCCGCACCGCCTCCGCCTCTTCCGGGGTCTCGCAATACACCAGGAGATTCGACATGCAGGCGCGGGTGACGGCATCGTCATTGCCCCAGCCGGTGCGGAACCCTTCCCACATCATCTCCAGTTCGTGCTCGACCGCGTTGATGGCGGTGGGCTGGCGCTGCAGCGACACCACCTTCTGGCTGCGCATCTCCTCCAGGCTCATGGCGCTCATCGCGGCCGCCTCACAGCATCCGCCAGCGGCGGCCGTCGGCGTCGATCAGCCGCTCCGACTCCAGGGGTCCCCAGGTCCCCGCCGGGTATTCCGGCAGCCAGCGGGTCTGGGTCTCGGACCAGGCGTCCAGGATGTTCTGGATCCAGACCCAGGATGCCTCCACCGCGTCACGCCGCATGAACAGGGTGGCGTCGCCGGCCATCACGTCCAGCAGCAGCCGCTCGTAGGCCTCCGGGGACTGATCACCGAAGGTGGAGCCATAGCGGAAATCCATCTTGACCGGATAAACCCGCACCCTGGGCCCCGGCAGCTTGGTGGCGATGCGCATGGACAGGCCTTCGTTGGGCTGGATGCTGAGAGCCAGGACGTTGGGCTCCAGCCGGTGATCGGGGTCGCTGTTGAACAGGATGGGCGGGATCGACTTGAACTGGATGGCGATCTCGCTGGCACGCTTGGGCATGCGCTTGCCGGTGCGGATGTAGAAAGGCACTCCGGCCCAGCGCCAGCTGTCCACGAACACCTTGAGCGCGACGAAGGTCTCGGTGGTGGCGCCGTGGGCGATGTTCTCCTCGCGCCGGTAGCCGGGGACGTGCTCGCCGGTGACGAAGCCCTGCCCGTACTGGGCGCGCACCACGTGGGCGTCGAGGTCCTTGCGGGCGATCGGGCGCAGGCAGTTGAGCACGTCCTGGCGGTGATTGCGGATCACGTCGGCGTCCATGCTCCAGGGCGGCTCCATGGCGATCAGGGTCAGCAACTGCAGGATGTGGTTCTGGACCATGTCCCGCAAGGCCCCGGCCTTGTCGTAGTAGCCGGCGCGGGTGCCGACGCCCTCCTCCTCGGCGACGGTGATCTGGACATGGTCGA
>Ga0233425_10008000_pt1 | contig 14372 bp, 8 predicted proteins | sample Watercolumn_Towu_2_FD_181712 | JGI IMG/M metagenome (GOLD analysis project Ga0233425, IMG submission 181712) | Freshwater microbial communities from Lake Towuti, South Sulawesi, Indonesia - Watercolumn_Towuti2014_140_MG | ecosystem: Environmental > Aquatic > Freshwater > Lake | place: Indonesia...
CTGAAGTCGCGTATCGCCACACTCTTCCCCTACGGCAAGGTGCTGGTCACGCTGCCCGGCATCCACGCCACGCAACGCTTGGCCTACGTCGAGGCGGCCAACCAGGAGCGGAGCGCGGCCGGCCAGGAACCGCTCAGCGCGGCCGAGTTCACCGAAGTCTGGAACCAGGCCGTGGACCTGATCATGGAAGACGACGCGGTCCTCATCCGTCCCGATCCCGAGAACATGCCGCTGGCCTTCAAGGGAGACGAGGTGCTGCAGGAACTCGTGCCGAAGCACAGGATCAAGTTCCTGTACGTCTTGAACGAGAAAGTTCGCGAGGCGATCAAGCGGCGGGGTGAGTGCTGGCGGGTCAACCCGCTGCCCAAATCGGCCGACGAAATGCAGGCCATGATCGCCGCCTCGCGGATCGGCATCGGCGGCGACGAAATCTACTATTACAACAAGGTGAGCGGTACACGCTACTTGACCTGCCAGCAATTCGCCGACCTGGCCGAGTTGGGCGAGCCCGGCCTCCGCCGCTACCTGGCCGAAATCCGCGAGTTCTCCGCCAAGACCAATCCGCAGGGGAATCGCGAGCTGGACTTCTTCATGGCGGGCAAGCTGTTTTCGGCCGCCGATTTCGCGCCGCACGACTTCGCCGCCCTCGGCGCCGTCGAACTGGCCGATGCCTTCGAAGCCCTGCGGCAGAAGTTCTGCGATGCCGTCGACCTCGAGTTCCGCCAGGACGATCCCCGCGAGCCCCAGTGGCGCAACCGCATGTACGTCACGCTCATTGGCCGCGAGGACGACGTCGTGCCCGAGGAAATGCTGCTGGGCCTCAGCGCCGAGTTCTTCATGCAGATCGAGTGGCTGCCCGGCGGGCGGATCGACGAAGGCGAATTGATCATGGATTCGGTCTTCGAGGAGCACGGCGAGCATCCCGACGACACGGAACTCGGCCGCCTGTGCGACGAGAAATCGCAGAAGTTCATCTTCAATTTCGTCCGCGAGTTCGGCGACCTGGAGTATGTGAACCTGGGCCGGGTGATCGGCTCGCTCTCGCACCGCCAGGCCTCCTTGGGCCGCCGCGACGTATATTTGGCCGAGATCAAACAGCGCGACCGCGACAAGGAACTGCTGAAGATCATCCGCTTGCAGAAGTGGGGCGTGCGCGAACACCTCGACGACGGCAAGTCGCTCCTGGACGCGATCATCGAGTCGGAAGAGTACACCGAGTACACGCTCGACCGCCGCCTGGGCTGCCGGCAGTTGGGCATGAACCTGCCCATGCACGTCACCGCCCACCGCATCGGCGAAAGATACACCGGCCACCGCCGCGACCTGTACGGCATTCAGATCTGGTCGCCGTACTTCGAGCGCGACTACATCCACGGCATGGCCACCGACAAGATCCCCGCGTACTACTACCAGCAGCCCGCGTGTGCGTTGGGGATTGCCCGGCTGCTGGGCCGCGCCGCCGCGGCAAACATGATCGTCGGCCGCTCGAACCTCCGCGGCAAGGTGCTCTTCGACGACGGTGACGAGGTGCTCATCGAGGACGAAGCGGGCCTGCCGGCCGACCTGATCGTGGCCGACTTGACGGGCACGTTCAACAACTACCGCCACGAACTGCAGACGTTCGCCGCGGTCTACGCCACCGCGGTCAACGTCCGCGTGCCGTTTCTGGACGACCCGAAGCGGTTCGCCGAACTGTACCTGGAGACGTTCGTCGAGCGGTTCTTGAGCATCCAAGAGGAATACCGCCGGCGCAAACGGGCCTTCGACACGCTCTTCAAGCACCGCCGCCGCGACCCCGGCGGCAGCTTCGCCTTCCGCTGGGAGCAGGTGTTGGAGCGCCTCAACCGGGCCGACGCCCAGGAACTGGCGCGGATCATCGCGGAGAATTTGCGGCTCGACAAGACTGAGGAGATAGCATGATTCGACTTACTGCGGGCGTCTGCCTGCTGTGGACGACGTGCGGCGCGGCCGTGGCCGTCGACGGCGTCTTTCCGTATCCGTACCACAAACACACGTTGCCCAACGGGCTGACGGCCATCATCATCCCGATGGAAAGCCCGGGGCTGGTGGCCTACTACTCGGTCGTCCGCACCGGCAGCCGCGACGAGGTCGAGCCGGGCCGCTCGGGCTTCGCCCACTTCTTCGAGCACATGATGTTCCGCGGCACGAAGAAGTACCCCCAAAACGCCTACAACGCCATCGTCACCGGCATTGGCGCGCAGGCCAACGCCTTTACGACCGACGACCTGACGGCCTACCACCTCACCTTCGCCAAGGTAGATCTGGAGAAGGTGATCGAGATCGAGAGCGACCGCTTCCAGAACCTCGATTACGGCAAGCCGGCGTTCCAGACCGAGGCCGGGGCGGTATACGGCGAGTACCGCAAGAGCGTCACGGAGCCCTTTGCGTTGCTCCAAGAGAAGCTGCAGGACACGGCCTACGACGTCCACACCTACAAACACACCACGATGGGCTTCGAGGCCGACATCAAGACCATGCCCGCGGCCTACGACTACAGCCGCGAGTTCTTCCGCCGCTTCTACCGGCCGGAAAACGTGGTGCTGATTGTCGCCGGCGACGTGGACCCGAAGGCCGCGATGACCCTGATCGAGAAATACTACGGCAAGTGGAAGAAGGGGTACGTCGCGCCGGATGTGAAGATGGAGCCGATCCACACCAAGGAGCGGACGGCCGAGGTGTCGTATCCCGGCCGCACGTTGCCGTTGCTGGTTGTCGCCTATCAGGGCGACGCCTACGATCCGGCGAACCGCGACTACGTGGCCGCGCTGCTGTTGGACGACCTGGCTTTCGGCGAGAGCAGCCCGCTGTTCCGCAAGCTGGTGATCGAGGAGCAGAAGGTGCAATTCATCGGCGCCCACTTCCCGCAGAACCGCAACATGCCGCTGTTCGAGATCATTTCGATGGTGAAGAAGGCCGACGATTTGGACTACGTCAAGAACGAGATCTACCGCACGTTGGAGGAGTTCAAGGAAGAGCCGGCCGACGCGAAGAAACTGGCGGAACTGAAGCGGCGGAACAAGTACGCATTCTTGATGCAGCTCGACACGCCCGACCACGTGGCCGGGGCATTGGCGCGGCTGGCCGCTCTGACGGGCAGCATCGAGACGGTCAACGAGTTCTACGCCGCCATCGACAAGGTGACGCCGGAAGACGTGCAGAACGCCGCCAGAAGGTATTTCGTGCCCGGCCGCCGCACGGTGGTCGTGCTGAAAGGAGCCGCCGAATGAGATACGCCCACATCGCGCTGTGTTGTGCGTTTCTTTCTATGATCTTATGCAGCAGGAACACTCCATGTGCCGCGGCCGACGGCACGCGGAGTGTGCCCGGTACAAGTAAGGTGGCCGAGAATATGCTCCCCGACGACCAAGTGATCCAACTTCCGGTGAAGAACGACCCCACGGTCTCGTTCCGCATCTGGTTCAAAGTCGGCTCTGTGGACGACCCGTGGAACAAGCGCGGGCTTGCGGCCTTGACCGCTTCGATGCTGGCCAGCGCTTCGACACAAGACAACAGTTACGCCGAGATTCTTGCCAAGCTCTTTCCGCTGGCCGCCGAGTACGGCGAATCGGTCACCGTGGAAATGACGGTCATTTCGGGCCGCACGCACAAAGACAACCTGGCCGACTACTATCCGCTCTTGCGCGACGCGATCCTCCGCCCGGCCTTCAAGCAGGAAGACCTCGACCGGCTGAAAGCCGACACGCTCAATTACCTGCAGAACACGCTCCGCTACGCCAGCGACGAGGAACTGGGCAAGGCCGTGCTTTACAACGACGTCTTCGATTGGGGCGACTACGGACACATCGCGGCGGGCACGATCGAGGGCGTGAAGAGCATCACGCTCGACGATGTTCGGGCGTTCTACAAGTCGCACTACACGCGCAAGCAAGTGGTGCTGGGGATCGGCGGCGGGTACGACAGCGCCACGCTCGCGCGCGTCCGCCGGGATCTTGCGCAATTGCCGGCCGGAACATGGAAGCCGCCTCCGGAACGGACGCCCGAAAAGCCGCACGGCCTGAAGGTGACGATCGTTGAAAAGGAGGATGCACCGGCCACAGCCATCAGTATGGGCTTCCCCATCAACGTACTACGCGGCCACAAGGATTGGTACGCCCTGGCCCTGGCCAATTCCTGGCTGGGCGAGCACCGCAATTCGAGCAGCCACCTGTATCAGGTAATTCGCGAGGCCCGCGGGTTGAACTACGGCGACTACTCGTACATCGAGAACTATCCCCACGGAGGCGCGTTGCAGATTCCGCCGCAGAACGTCTGCCGCCGGCACCAGATCTTCGAGATCTGGATCCGGCCCGTGCCCAACGAGACGCGGCATTTCGCCCTCCGCGCGGCGATCCGCGAGTTGAAGCACTTGGTCGACGACGGGCTGAGCGAGAAGGACTTCGCGCTGACCCGCGACTTCCTGAGCAAGTACGTGCTGCACTACGCGCCCACGACTTTCGCCCGTCTCGGTTACGCCTTGGACGACCGCTTCTACAAGATCGACGGCAGCCACCTCGACATCTACCGCAAACGGCTCGCCGAGATGACGCGCGACGAAGTCAACGCGGCCGTCAAGAAGCACCTGCAATACGAGAACATGCACATCGTCATCGTGACCAAGGACGCCAAGGCGCTCAAAGAGGCCCTGGTCAGCGATGCCCCCAGCCCGATCAAGTACGCTACGCCCAAGCCGGAGTCGGTGCTCCAGGAGGATGAGGCGATTTCGCGGTTCCCGTTGAAGATCAAAGCCGAAGACGTGCGGATCGTGCCAGTGGCGGAGTTGTTCGAGAAGTAGTTGCTGGCGAGCCCCGGGCGTCAGCCCGGGGATGGGAGACGCATCGTCTCGCCCCATTCATCAGAATGTAGGATGGAGCAATGCTCCGTCCCGAAGAAGAAGGCGGAGCAATGCTCCGTCCTACGGGAAGCGAAGCAGCCACAATCAATTCCGGTGCGTTTCACGCACCCTACGACTTGCCCAGCGGTGCGCGGCCGAGGGCCTCGTAGATCGGGCCGGTGCGCTCCAACTGGCTGGAGAAGACGACCACTTCGTCGACGGCGAGTTGCCCGGCGTCGAAGTCGGCGTATTGCCAGAGCAGGTCGCCGAGCGGCTTGATGGCCGGCCCGCCGCCGCGGACACGGCCGATAGTCAAATGCGCCTGGAATCGGCGATGCTCCTTGCGGAAGCCGAGTTTCGCCAGCGCGTCCTCCAGGTGTTTGTGCAGCGTGGCCATCGCTTCGACGCCCTTGCCGGCGCCCAGCCAGACGGTCCGCGGCCGGCCGGCGTTGGGGAACGCGCCCGCCCCGTGAATCTCGATGTCGAACGGCTCGACCTTGGCGGCCGCCGCCTCGACGGCCGCACACACCGCGGGTATCTCGGCCAGCGGCACCTCATCGAGGAACTTCAGCGTCAAGTGCAGGTTGTGCGTGTCGACCCACTTCACGTCCGCCGGCGCGACGCGCAATACCTCGATCAACTCGGCCGCGCGCGCACGCACGGCCTCGTCGACTTCCACGGCGATAAACGTGCGGACGGTGGATTTCATGGTGGTACGACGAAGGGGGAAGGCGGCGGGCGGAAGGGGGAAGTTCTGAGGCAAGGATCGCGTCGTTCTCGACTCATCGTACTTCCGCCTTCCGCCTTCCGCCTTCCTCAAAAGCTCAACATCCTCCGATACTCCCGCATCCGCTCGTCGAGCTTCTCGCGGTCGATGCGTTTCAGACCGTCGAGGCTGAAGCCCTCGACGGTGAAACTGGCCGCGAGCGTTCCGTAAGCGAGAGCCTCTTTCAGTGTCTTGGGATCGAACTTGCCTTGCTGCGCCAAGTAGCCCATCATGCCGCCGGCGAAGGAATCGCCCGCGCCGGTCGGATCGACGACGTTCGGCGTGGGATACGCGGGCAGGACGTAAGTCTCGTGCTGGCTGAAGAACATGGCCCCGTGTTCGCCCTTCTTGACGACCACGAACCGCGGTCCCATCTGTCGCACGCGCTCGCCGGCGCGCACCAGGTTCGACTCGCCGGTCAGCAGCTTGGCCTCGCTGTCGTTGAGCACCAGGCCGTCGATCCGCTTGAGCAACTGGGCCAACTGCTCGGGCTCACTGCGGATCCACAGGTCCATCGTGTCGGCCACGGTAAGCGTGGCCCCGGGGCATTGCTCCAGTACCTTTAGTTGCGTGGCCGTCGAACCGTTGGCCAGGAACAGAAACTGGCAGCGGCGGTAGTGCTCGGGCAGGACCGGCTCGAACTCACCCAGGACGTTCAACTGCACGTCGAGCGTGTCGCGGTCGTTCATGTTCTCGTGATACCGGCCGCGCCAACGGAAGGTCTTGGCCCCCGCCACGGTTTGCAGGCCGGCGGTGTCGATGCCGCGGGCGTTGAGCAAGGCGGTATGTTCGGCGGGCCAGTCGTCGCCCACCACACCCGCCAACCGCACGGGCGCGAAGAAGCTGGCCGCATAGGAGAAGAACACGGCCGACCCGCCCAGCACGTTGTCCCGCCGTTCGGTGGGCGTTTCCACACTGTCCAAGGCAACCGACCCGACCACAACCAACGGCATTGCAAGGCTCCTTCGTCCTGATGAATCGTGTCTACCCGTGGCCATTATGGTCGAACAGAGAGTCCTTTGGAAGTGATCGTAGTCGTCCAAGTGTTTCTCATCCTACCTCTCCTCCCGCAGTGCCGCCAGCAGCGGGGCGCGGAGGACGAAGCGGACGGCGGAAAGGGCGGCCAGGAGGCCGACAAGGAGGACCAGGGCGAGCGTAAGGCCGAGCGATTGCCAGGGGATCGAGGCGGTGCGGTGCAAGAGGTGCGGCAGCACGGCCACGCCGGCGGCCAGCACGCCGATGGCCAGTCCGGCCAACAACAGCAGGGCGTTCTCGATCAGCACCAGCGCGGCCAGCCGGCGGCGGCGGAAGCCGGCCGCACGGAGCAAGGCCAGTTCGCCGCGGCGCTCGAGCACGCTGCGCACTTGCACGGCCGCCAGCCCGACGGTCCCCAACAGCAGGCCCAGCCCGCCGAGGCTCTGGAACGTGGACAGATACGTGTTCTGCACGGCCAGGAAACCGGCCAGGCGCTGGCCGGTCGTTTCGATAGTCAGCCCATAATCGCCCAGCCCGCTGCGGAGTGCGGCGGCGATCTCGTCGGTCTTCTCCGCCGTTGTTTCCGCCGGGCATTCGACCAGGAAGAAGCGGTAGCCGCCGACCTCGGGGAAGTGTGCGAGGAACTGCCGTTCGGAGATGAGCAAATCGCCCTGGAAGATGCTGTTGGCCAAGAGCGCGACCACCACGAGCCGTAGCGGGCGGCCGTGGCTGTCGGCAATGTCGAAGGTCTCGCCCGGGCCCTTCCACAAGTGCAGCGAGTAGTTGGCCGTGTTCTGTTCGAGGATCACCGGCACGCGCGGCACGCCGTCGTCGTCGGGCGGGAACTGTTCTTCGAGAAGCAACCAGGAGTTCTCGCAATCCTTCGGCGCTGCCACCCACGCAGACCCGCCACGGTCGCAAAAACGCGGCGGCAGGCCCAGCACGCGGGGTTGCCGCGGCTGGTAGAGGTTCAGGCAACTGGCATCGTCGCCCGGCTTAACGCGGAGCGCGAAGATCGACACACCTGCCGGCAGCGATTCCGCGTCGGTCAGGCCGGCATCCTTACGGCCCTCGGGCGTGTCGAGATTCTGGTAGATCGGCTGATCGCTTTCGGCGACCAGGGCGAAACCGCCGTTGCCCGAGTCGAGCGTGGGCACTTGCTGCGTCGGATCGAGACGGAAGGCGCTTAAGGCCACGATCAGGAAGCTGGCCGCGGCGACCAGTCCAATGCACAACGCACTGCGGCCCGGGTTGCGCGCGGCGTTGCGCATGGCGAGGCGCGCGAGGTTGCCGCGGCCGGCGCGGATGGCCACCTGCCCGCCGCCGCCGCGGAGTTCGAGCCGCGCAAACACCAGCCACACTGCCAGCACGAACGCCCCGCCACCGAAGAAGGCCCCGGCCCGAAAATCGTCGCGGATCGGTGCCAACAGCAGCGCAACGACCGGGGCGATAGTCAGAAGTACAACAACGAGACGTCGTCGAGTCGCCTTTCGCTCCGCGAAAGCAGCGCTACTTTCGCGGAGCGAAAGGCGACCTTCCTCGCTCGCCTGCCCAGCCAGCAACCTTCGCGGGGCAATGCGTCCGATCCGCCACACCGAGAAGGCGATGGCCGCAAAGGCGACGAGCAGACCGCTGGCATAGCCGATGGCCAGGCTTTCCCACGTGACGTACAGGCGGAGAAACGGCGTGACCACCGCGCCGAGCCACCACGTGCGGAGCCCTAGGAGCATCAATGCGGCGTAGCCCACGCCCGCAGCCATGCCGAGCAGACTGCCGGCGGCCGCCACGAGCAACCCTTCGGCGGCCAGCAGCCGGCCGACCTTGCGGCGGCTCACGCCCACGGCCAGAAGAATGCCGATCTGTGCGGCCCGCCGCTCGATACCCAAACGGAAGAGCAGCGCGACGAGCATCACCGCAGCCGCGATGATGAAGCTGCTGAAGCCCAAGAAGAGCAGATTGAACGGTGTGGTGCCTACCGCGGCCGCCAGCCCTTGCTGCTTGACCGGCTGAAAGACAAAGCCCATTGCGGTCGGGTCGAGCGCGAGCTTCTCGCGGAGGCTTTCGGCCGTGATTTCGGCGGTCGGCCGCACGCGGATCGAGGTCGTTTGCCCGAAGCGGCTCCCCCACAGCCGGCGCCCTTCGGCCAGCGAAACGAACGCCTTGGGCGTAGGGCCGAAGTCCTTCCAGTAGCGATCGTCGCGCGGCAGGATGCGTCCGTCCTTGAACGGGAACGGCGCCTTCCAGTCGCGCATCGACCGCCGGTCGGTCACGCCGGGCACTTCGGGCGTGAGGTCGCGGTCGGCGGCCGCGCCGGAGAGTTCGCAGATGGCCAGGAGACAGAACTCGACGGTTGTCTCGACGGCCGCGCCGTGCGTGCTTGCGGGCTCGAAGTACGAGACGCGGATCGTGTCGCCCACGTGGGCGTCGAGTTCCTTGGCGGCCCAAGTGTTGAGCACGATTTCACCTCTGGCGAGCCCCGGGCGTAAGCCCGGGGATGACGGCGGTCGGTCGTGCCGGTCGCGCGAATCATCCCCGGGCTTACGCCCGGGGCTCGCCATCTTCAACGGCCCCAGCGGCGGCTCGGCCGCGAAGTCGATGGCCGTGATGGTCGAGTAGGGGATTTCCTTGTCGCCGCAGGCAATGGTGTTGGCGAGATAGGTCAGTGCCGGTTGGACTTCATTATCCTCCGAAGGAGCAATGACACGTTCTCTTTCCGAGCCGGGGCGGGCCGGCACGGCCCGGCTCGGAATGACCTTTGGAGCACTATTCCGGCAAGAACCAAGGAGCGCCTCCAGAATCCCCTTTTCCGCCGCCGGGTCGATGAGCATCCGGTCGCAGGTGATGTTGATGTAGCCCAGCGGCGTTTCGGCGACCGACAGCCCGTAGTCGGCGGCCGTAGGATGCAGCATCTGCTGCAAGGCCTCGTGATCGGCTGCGCGCGGCGTGTCGCCCCTGCCGGCCACGAGGATCGCGTTGACTCGGCCCGGCTGCCGCAGCGCCCGTTGCAGGATCTCCAGCGACACGTAGGCGTTCTGCGGCAGTTGCTGCGTGGGGCGGAGGCCGAACCGCCCCAGCCCTTCGGCCGGGATGATCTCGCTGACCACGAGCGGCAAGCCGCGGAGCGTCTCTTCCTTCTTCTTGCGTCCCAGCAGGCTTTCGGCCGGCACGGCGGTAATCTCGGGCAGACGGAGCATAATTTCCTTGCCCGCGGTGACGCACAGCAACTCATCGCCGACTTGAGCGCAAAGTTGCTCGGCCAGCGGCCGGTTGAGCACGATCTGACGTCCTTGGGGCGGTTGCTGCGGCCCGCCGGGGCCCATCGCCCAGAACCGCTCGTCGCAGCCGATGAGATTCACGCGGCTGGCCCGGGCAACCGGCAACACGGGCGGGACGCCGGTGTCGCTCGGTGTTTGTGTGCCACGGCCATCTTGGCCGTGCTCCGCGGAAGGGGACAGTCCCGTTCTTGCGACCATGCTGCGCATGGTGCCCGCAAAAACTGGGACAGTCCCCGGCTCGCTCGGTATCCATTCCAAGCTGGCCCGAAGGATGATCGCCGGGGCCGCGGCCGAGAAGCGTTCTTGAAATCCTGGCTGCCGGCCCAACTCGTCGGCCAGTTCTGTGCGGAAGAAGCGATCGGCGACGAGCACTTCGTCGATGCGGCCGAGGCGGTCGAGCGTCAGATGTCGCAGGCTGCCGCGCATCGAATCGCCGACCAGCAGCGCCCCGGCCAACACGGCCGTGCCCACCGCCACGCCGCACGCCACTGCGCAGTTCGTGCGCCAATGGTGCAGCAGCGAGGCGAGGATGAGGCGGAAGGAGGACATAGGTCATACAGAAGGATGAAGTATGAAGGCCGATGGACGCCGATTCGCGCTTTCATCCTTCATCCTTCATCCTTTCTTTCAACTCTCCTTCATCCAACTCCATCTGCCTCTCCATCAAAGCGGCCAAGCGTTCGCTGTGCGTGACGACGATCAGCATCATCTGCTCTTGCGATTGCAGTTCGAGCAGCAGGCTGCCGATGCGGTCGGCCGTGCTGCGGTCGAGGTTGCCGGTGGGTTCGTCGGCCAGCAGGAGCGCGGGCCGGTTGATGAGTGCCCGGGCGAGCGCCACGCGCTGCCGCTCGCCGCCCGAGAGTTCGGCCGGCCGGTGTTCCAGCCGCTCGCTCAATCCCACGCGGTCGAGCAACATGCCCGCGCGGGCGACGGCCTCCGGCGACGTGGCCCCGCCGGCCAGCGTGGGCATGAGCACGTTTTCCAGCACCGAACATTGGGGCAATAGATAATGGTCTTGGAAGACAAAACCGATCTGCCGGTTGCGGAAGGCGGCCAGACGCGGCTCGTCGAGCGCGGCCGGATCGGCGTCGCCCAGCAGTACGCGGCCGCTGGTGGGCCGTTCCAGCGTGCCGATGATCCCCAACAGCGTACTCTTGCCCGAGCCGCTGGGGCCAACGATCGCCGCATTCTGCCCGCGCTCCAGCCGTAACGACACGTCGCGGAGTACGACCAGCGGCTCGCCCCGCGTGGGGAACTGTTTGCCCACGTTCTCGACGGATAAGTGGCTCATGGGGGCAGAATAGCAGACGGACCGCCAGTTCATCAAGCGTGGACACCGCACGAAGGAGGGGGCGTCAATGTGGCTATAAGACGGCCTTTCCAGGCCGTCCTCCGGAAAACGGGCGGCGCGTCGACACGGCTGTTGTCGGATTGTATACTAGGCAAGGTCGGGGGGCTTTGCGGGCGCAGCACGCTGCGGAGAACGCAAGGGGACAGTCCCCGACTGTAACGCCACCCAGGGCCCACCGCCGATTTCCATCCCGCACCGATCCGAGGAACTGCCACGATGACGAAGCACGCCTCCATCGTCCGATCGTTCTTGCTTTCGACGCTCGCCTGCCTGCTGGCCGCGCCGCTGGCCGAAGCCGCCGGCTATCTTGGCCCGGCCAGCGTGCTGGTCTCGAAGGACGGCAAGGCCCTGTACGTCGCCAACCTCGACGCCAAGCAGATCGCCGTGGTCGATCCGGCGGCCGGCAAGGTGGTGAAGACCGTGGCCGTGCCGGCCGAGCCGGCGGGCATGGCCTTGAGCCCCGACGGCGCGACGCTCTACGTCACCTGCGCGGCCCCCAAGAGCACCGTGGCCGTGGTCGATATCGCCGGCGGGAAGATCGCCGCCTCGATCTCCGTCGGGCACACGGCCACCGGACTGGCCGTCAGCCCGGACGGCAAGCGGGCGTGGGTCTGCAACCGCTTCAACAACGACGTGTCGGTCATCGACCTGGAGGCGAAGAAGGAAATCGCCCGCGTGCCGGCCACGCGCGAGCCGCACGGCGCGGCCGTCACGCCCGACGGCAAGACCGTGTTCGTCATCAACCACTTGGCCATCGACCGCGCCGACGGCTACGACGTGGCGGCCCTGATCACCGTCATCGACGCGGCCACCAACAAGCCCACGTCGATTCGCCTGCCCAACGGCAGTTCCAGCCTCCGCGGGCTGTGTATTTCGCCTGACGGCAAATACCTGTACGTCACGCACCTGCTCTCGCGCTACCAGATGCCGACCACGCAACTCGAGCGCGGCTGGATGAACACCAATGCCATGACGATCGTCGATGCGGCCGAGAAGAAGATCGTCAACACCGTGCTCTTGGACAACGTAGACCTCGGCGCGGCCAACCCCTGGGGCGTGGCCACTACGGCCGACGGCAAGTCGATCTGCGTGGCCCAATTCGGCGCGCGAGAGTTGAGTATCATCGACGCCCAGGGCATGATGGACAAGCTGGCGGCCTTGGCGGCGCCGAAGACGGAGAAGAAGGACAGCGGCCTGTACGCCTCGACCACGCCGGCCGACGTGCCCAACGACCTGTCGTTCCTCGTCGGCGTGCGTAAGCGGATGCCGCTGCCGGGCGTCGGTCCGCAGGGCGTGGCCGTCTTCGAGTCGACGGCCTACGTGACCGAGTATTTCAGCGACGCGCTCTGCGCGGTCGATATCGCCGCCAAGCCGGCCAATCCGGCCCAGCCCGTGCGGCAAATCGCCCTGGGGCCGAAGCCCGAACTGACCAAGCAGCGGCGCGGCGAGATACTCTTCAACGACGCCACGATCTGCTTCCAGCGGTGGCAGAGCTGCGGAAGTTGCCATCCCGACTCCCGGGCCGACGCCTTGAACTGGGATCTGATGAACGACGGGTTGGGCAACCCGAAGAACACCAAGAGCATGTTGTTGGCACACCAGACGCCGCCGTCGATGTCGGAGGCTGCTCGCGGCGGGGCCGACGAGGCCGTCCGCTCGGGCATCAAGCACATCCTCTTCGCCGTGCGGCCGGAAGAGGACGCCGAGGCCATCGACGAGTATCTCAAGTCGCTCAAGCCGGTGCCCAGCCCGTACCTGGTCGACGGCAAACTCAGCCCGGCGGCCGAACGGGGCAAGAAGATCTTCTTCGACGAGGCCGTCGGCTGCGCCCGCTGCCATCCCGAGCCGCACTACACCGACCTGAAGATGCACAACGTCAATTCGCGCGGGCAATACGACCGCCGCAGCGAGTTCGACACGCCCGCGCTCAGCGAATGCTGGCGCACGGCCCCCTACATGCACGACGGGCAGTACACCACGATGAAGGAACTCTTCCTCAAGGGCAAGCACGGCGGCAAGGACGTGCTCGACAAGCTCACGCCCCAGCGGATCGACGACCTGGTGGAGTTCGTGCTGTCGCTGTAGCAGCTTCCCGCAGGGCGGCTTCGGGTGGTCGCCGAAACAGTCCGTCGCGGAAGATCCAGAGCACGGCTCCGACGCCGGCGATGAACAGCAACTCGGTGATTTCTTCCCAGGCGGCGAACCATACCAGATTTTCGCGGTAGGCGTGGAACAAGATCATGCGCAAGTAACTGAAGCCGGCGGCGCCCGTGCCGGCGGCGAAGAAGATCTTGGACCAGAGCAACTGGTTGTGCCGCTGCGGCCGTAGCAGGGCCAGGGAGACGGTCAGTAGCACCGCGGCCGCGACGGGCAGATAGCGGATTTCGAAGATCTGATGCACCGCCGCGTGCGAGTAGTTGTAGAAATCGCCGCAGATCGTGGTGTTGTAGGAGACCGGCACGACTTCCACACAGAGCGGCGCCAACGCGACGATCGCCGCAGCCGGGATGAGGATCTGAAACACCCGCTGAAGGCCGCACGGCACGTCGGCGTGCTTGATACAGCGGTGGCACAGGCCCAGCGCGGCACAACGGGCGTCCGTGTCGCTCAGTTTGAGCAGCCGCCGGTCAAAACCCTCCAGCAGCGCGAAGACCGTCAGGCCGAAGCAGAGTGCCATGCCGTAGCAGTGCAGGTACTCGAACAGGACGGACTGCTCGCCGTAGACCAGGTAGTTGGCCGCGCAGAAGTTCTCGCCCACGTCGGTCAGGATGTTGCCGACCGGCTCGTCGAGCCGTTCCGTGCAACGGGCCACGTTGCCGCGGTGGTCGATGTTCATCAGCAGCCGGCCGGTCTTGCAGTGCCCCACGCCGCCCTCGGCAATCGCCCGGTCGAGGTGCTCGATGTACGTGGTCAGCGTCACGAACTCGGGGTACTTGCGCTTCAGCCCCAACAGGTGCTCGGTCACGGAATGGTCGGGGAGCCGCCGGGCCTTCGTGCCGCGGTTCCACGAATAGAGGTTGACCATGTCTGAACTTTCGCGGGTTTTTTGCCGGTCAAACGGCGAGGTGTAGGTAGTTTTCCAAGGCCGCAAGTAATTCATGGAGGTCGGCCTTAGTGGCCGACTTGGCGTTTATCGTATTCGCGAGGATTGCC
>Ga0233425_10008001_pt1 | contig 14370 bp, 12 predicted proteins | sample Watercolumn_Towu_2_FD_181712 | JGI IMG/M metagenome (GOLD analysis project Ga0233425, IMG submission 181712) | Freshwater microbial communities from Lake Towuti, South Sulawesi, Indonesia - Watercolumn_Towuti2014_140_MG | ecosystem: Environmental > Aquatic > Freshwater > Lake | place...
AGCGAAATGACGAGCGGCAAACCCGCGCGCTTGATCGGTGCGATCACGCTCGCGGACAAGGTGATGCACGACGTGATGTGCACGAGATCGGGTTTGATCGCACGCAAATACTTTTCGAGATAATTCGCGATGAACGGGTTGGCGTACAAATCGCGATTGACGTTTGCCGCGCGCGTCCAATTCAAATTCAAGCGGCGCACCGGCACAGTGTCGTACACGTCGTCAGTGAAACCGTTCCAATACTGTGCGCCGCGTTCCCATTCTTCGACGCACAACACTTGAACCTGGTATCCCGCGCTGACCAAGCCCTTTGCCAAACCGTGCGTATAATTTTCCGTGCCGCCGATGTGATGCGGCGGATAAAAAAGGGTTAAAAAGAGAATTTTCACGACCCGCTACTCGATGAACGCGCGCGCGACCCTCGCGAATTGCTGGTACAAATTTGAATTAGCCCGCAAGTTCCACGTACAACCCTACAATTTCAATGACGGATTCGGCGATGTCTTTCACTTTGGTAATTCCATTGCGAAGATGCTGAATCAAATCCGGCTCATTGACCACCCGGAGCAATTGCCGGGTTAAATCTTCTTGATCGCCCAACTTGAACAATAACCCATTTTGCTCGTGATGGACAAATTCACTCAATCCTTGCGACGCGGTGGCAATCACCGGCACCTTTGCCGCAAAGGATTCTTGAATGACCAGCGGATTATTTTCAGCCCAGAGTGATGGTACCACTATCATATCCAGTTGCGGCAAAACATCGCCCAAGTGTTCATGCGCGAAAGCATCTTCGAAATGAATACTGGGTGTGTCGGTGGCAATCCGCGCAAGTTGCCGCGCATAGGCAGGGTCCTTGCGCCGATCCCCGAAAATGGACAACTTGGCTTTGCCATCCACCTGGGCATTGACAAATGATTCAAGCAAAACATGCACGCCTTTGACCGGAATGATCTGTCCGATGTAGCCGAATCGAATCACATCTGACGGTTGTTTATCGGGATGATTCAGGAGCCAAGACAAATCATGCCCGTAGGAGATGATGCGAATCGGCATTGTAAAATCATTCTTCACAAAAACATCGCGGAGAAACGTTGAAGGCGCAATGACGAGATCGGCAAGTGCAAGGCGTTCGCGTAACAATTGTTTTCGGTGATTGATGTCGAAAGCAACGCCGCGCAAGCCGCGTGCCCCGCTGAGAATCGAATGATGACTCATCCAATCCATCCAGCTATCCATCAGCGGCTCGGGCACGATCCGTCGTGAATACCGGAGGATTTCAGACTTGCTCGACATACAGCGCAAACATTCCTGCGCCGTCGTTTTTCCGTCGCATTGAGACCCATTGCCGTTCAGCAATGTCAGCCGCGGGCAAATAAACCAGAAATCGGTTAAGGTAATGATGAGCGGAATTCCCGCTTGCTTCACCACCGGAATCACACCCGACGAAAGGGTAACACACGAAGTAATGTGAACAATATCCGGTTTGGTTTTTTCTAAATACTGTTCCAGAAACACCGCGGTTACGGGATTATCATACAAATCGCGATTGATGTTTGCCGCGCGCGTCCAATTCAAATTCAAACGTCGCACCGGCACCGTGTCGTACACATCGTCGGTAAAACCGTTCCAATACTGCGCGCCGGTTTCCCACTCTTCGACGCACAATACTTGAACCTGGTGTCCCGCGTTGACCAAGCCCTTTGCCAAACCGTGCGTATAAGTTTCCGTGCCACCGATATGACGCGGCGGATAAAAGTGCGTGAGGAATAAAATTTTCATGCCGTTTGCGATTTCCATTCAATCAACGCGCCGAGCAGACGTTTGCCCAACAATGCTTTGAACCAGGTCATCAGCCACTGCCGATTCGCGATCAGCGCGGGGCGATAAAATGCGGCGCGCATCAAATCACCGCGCGCGCGTCCCAGGTCGCGTTTGCCGTACGCGATCAAGCCCAGCGTGAAAAATGCCATCGCGGCGGCGGCGCGCCGGTAGGCGCGTAATGCCGGTTGCTTGGTCACGTCTAAAATTTCTTGCAATCGCCGCGCGACCTGGTCTAAATTTACGCGCGCCACATCGCCAACACAACCGGGCGGCTGATCGGCAAAACTCAGCGCGTAAAATGTGTCCAACGCGTGAACGACATCGGGATTGATTACGATCGCGCGCCGGGCATACTCCGCGCCACGCACCGAATCGTCGCGTTGATAAGACGCGGTCGCCTGCCACAAATAAATCCCGGCAAACGCGCGGCGTTGCGCGCGCGACCAGGTCGCCGGCTCACCGTCCGCCGAGCCAAAGTGTTTGTGCGCGACTTGAAGTTGGCTGTCGAACATTCGCTTGAGATCGCGCGACATATTGTTGCCGTGCATCCGATACAACGCCAACCCGTTCGCAATTCCGGCGAATGGAAATTGCGCCGCGACGCGCAACCACATATCCCAGTCTTCGCTCGCGGATAATGTTTCGTCGAAGAGACCGACGCGTTGAAAAACATTTTTCCGCGTCAACACCGCGCACGGTGGAAAAAATTCGCCATCCGTCAACGCATCGCGCAAAGCATTCGCTGGCACGGTGCGCGTGATGACTTGCGGCAACACTTCGCCGCGCACGTTGATGAACTGACTTCCGCTATACACCGCGCCGAGCGATGGATCGCGATCCAGAATCGCCGCGAGCGTTTCCAGAAATTCGGGACGCCACAAATCGTCCGCGTCGAGCAACGCGATGTACTCGCCCGCGCTTGCGCGAATGCCGGTGTTGCGCGCGGCGGATAGACCGGCATTCGTTTGAAAAATGTAGCGCACCGATGCGCTAAACGCGGCGGCGACTTGAGCGGTGTCATCGGTCGAGCCATCGTCAACGACAATGATCTCGACATCGCGATACGTTTGCGCGCGCGCGCTCTGGATCGCTTCGCCGAGATAACGCGCGTGATTGTAGCACGGGATTATCACCGAGATTTGCGTCATTCGATTTAACCCAACCTAGCCGAGCGCATCGCGCAGAATTTTTACAATGCGCTCAGACGCATGCCCGTCCCACAAGTCGGGCATTCGCGAGCTGGCGTGATCCTGGGACACTACGGCGTTAAACGCCGCGACGATCCCCGCGCGCGTCAATCCAACCAACTGATTCGTGCCTTGTGTGACCGTAATTGGCCGCTCGGTATTTTCACGCAACGTCAAACAATGAATTCCCAGCACCGTCGTCTCTTCTTGAATCCCGCCGGAATCGGTCAGCACGACGCGGGCTTGGCTCATCAAACTTTGAAAATCGAGATAACCGAGCGGTTCGGTCAGAATGATGCCGGCAGTTGCCATCGCATCGAACAAATCAATGCGAATCAAATTCGCGCGCGTGCGCGGATGAATCGGAAACACGACCGGCATTTGGCGCGCAATGTCTATCAACGCGTTTACCAGGTCTTGCAATTGCGCCGCGCTGTCCACATTCGCCGGGCGATGCAACGTGACCAAACTGTACGCGCGCGGTTGCAAGTGAAAGCGCGTCCAGGTTTCCAAACCCAGCGCGATTTGCTTGAAACGCAACAGCGTATCAATCATCACGTTGCCGACGAAAAAAATTTTTTCCGGCGCGATGCCTTCGCGTTTGAGATTTTCGTCCGCGTCCGGCGAGGGCGTCAACAAATAATCGGCGAGCGCGTCGGTTACGATGCGATTGATTTCTTCCGGCATCGTGCGATCAAAACTTCGCAAGCCGGCTTCGATGTGCGCGAGCCGGAGATTGTGCTTGCTCGCGACCAACCCCGCCGCCAACGTCGAGTTGACATCCCCGACGACGATCACGAGATTGGGTTGCCGCGCGATGATCTCCGGCTCTAATGCCAGCATCACCCGCGCGGTCTGCTCGGTGTGACTCGCCGAACCGACGCCCAGGTCAACATCCGGTTTCGGCAACCCAAGCTCTTGAAAAAAAATGCGCGACATCTTGTCGTCGTAATGTTGCCCGGTGTGAATCAGCGCCAGATCAAAATTCGGATCGTCCTGGAGCGCGCGCACCAACGACGCCGCTTTCATAAAGTTTGGACGCGCGCCGACGACCACCATTGCTTTTATCACGCTATTCGCCTCTTGGGATATTGAGTCAGCACACGATCAAAAAAATTTTCCAATTGCTGAATCGTATGATCCCAGGAATAACATTCCAACGCGACCTGGCGCGCGCACACACCCAAGCGCGCGCGCAGATCGGCATCCGCAAGCACGCGCGCGAGCATTTCCGCCAACGCATCGGCGTTCGCGGGCGGCACGCGCATGCCGGTAACCTGGTGCTCGATGACATCGTGAATCGGCGCCCAGGACGCGACAATCGGACAACCTGCCGCCATATATTCAAAAATCTTGAGCGGCGATCCCACGATATCCGATTTAAGATAGGGGAACGGAATCACCGCGACATCAGTGACCGCGAGAATATCTGCGACCGCGCGATTTTCCAAGCGTCCCAGGAAGCGAATCGCGTTGCCCCACCCCGCGCGTTCGACGCGCCGTTCCGCCTCCGCACGCCCGCCGCCCTCACCGACCAACAGCAATTGAACATTCGCGATTTTTTTCTGCACATCCGCGAAACTATCGAGCAAAAGATTGATGCCGTGCCAGGGTTGAAATGTGCCAACAAATGTAATCGTCGGGCACGGCGCGATTTGAAATTTCTCGCGAATCGCAATTCGATCTTTCGGCGCGGCAAACAATTCCGTGTCCGCGCCATTCATAATCACTTCGATCTTGTTTGGATCAAGGCGCATTGTCTTGACCAGATTTTGCTTGAGCATCGGCGCGACACAAACGATGCCGGTCGCCGCGGCAAATGTTCGGCGAACCACTTGCAAACTCGTCGCGCGTTGCGCCGCCGACATCTCGACGCCCAAGACTTCGATCTCTTTTGGCACGTCGCCATTCACTTCGAGAATGTGCGGAATGTTCAAACGGCGCGCCGTGAGCGCACCGGCAAAACCCATAAAACCAAAGCGTTCGAAAATCAAATCGCAATGCGCGAGCGATTGACGCGCGGCATCGGCAAAGCGCAAACTTTCAAACAAATTGAAATAGGGCAAATGCAATTCGGATTGCATGCGACGCGCCGGTCGCTCGATCAACCGAAACCAGGAGCGCGCACTGAACGTGTAGCGCGCCGGTTGCCATTTCGCGCGATTCACATCGTCCGACCACACCGGTTTTTTCGCGCGCGGTAAAAATGTGCGAACCGGGTGACCGCGTTTTTGCAAGCCGGTAATCACGGCTTTAACGTGCAACTGCGCGCCGGAAACCACATCCAAATCCGGCACGCCTTCTTGCATCAAGTAACCGATATTCATACGCGTGGTTCTTTTCTCAATCCCCGTTCCGGTTTAGTGTGCATTGACCACACGCCCAAACAGATCGTTCAAATGTTGTGCGGTAACTTTCCAACTGTGCGTTTGTTCCGCTTGTCGCCGCGCGGCGCGACCCATTCGCCGGACGAGTTCACGATCCGCGCTCAGGCGCGCGATCGCGCGATACAGCGCGTCCTCATCACACGGCGGCACGATCAACCCGGTGTGTTCGGGTTCGATCACCGCCGGTTGACCGTCTTTGCCGGACGCGATGATCGCTAAACCGGCGGCTTTGTAATCCAATAATTTCAAACCGGAAAATTCAGCGCGCCCGCAATACGCCGAAATACCAACCTCCGCATCGGCAAGGCGCGTCGCGTACTCGCGCATCGGCAATTGCCCGGTGAACGCGACCTGGTTTTCGAGATCGAGGTCGCGCACGAGCTGTTGCGTTTGCGCGAGCTCGGGTCCCGCACCGATCAACCACACGCGCAACGCGATGCCCGCGCTCACGGCGCGGCGAATCGCGCGAATCAAAACCGGGACGCCTTGCCAGGGATTGAATCCGCCCGCGTGCGCGATAATTAGCGGTTCAGCGCGATTGGAGCGCGCGGCAAACGCGCGCAGTTGCTCGGCGGCAAGCAGATCAACCAAGTCGGTACCATTTTCGATGACGGCGATGCGATCCGGATTGACGCGCCATCGTTCGATATGGCGCGCGCGCAAACCTGTGCCGGCGGAAACCGTGAACGAAGCAGTCTGCGCGGCGCGGCGCATCAAGCACACTGACAACCAACGTTGCGCGCCGCGCGGCATCATGCCTTGCATTGCCAATTCGTCCAAGTAATCACCGTTCACTTCGAGAATCAAGGGAACGTTCAACCATCGCGCCGCAAGCCCGCCACCCCAACCGAACCAGCCCATGCGCTCGTACAGCAAATCGGATCCGCGTAATTCTTGACGACACGCCAACGCGAACCGCACACTCTCGAACAGCGCGGCATACGGCAAGTGCAATTCAAATTGAACTCGGCGCACGCCGCGTTCGAACAAACGCACCACACCCCGATCCATTGCCGGAACGATCACCGATTCGAAATGTTCGAGATCGTCCGATTTCCAAATGCGCCGATCGAAAAACGCGAGCAAGCGCAAGGTGTGACCTTGTTTGACCAATTCTTCAAAAACGTGTTTGACATGCAATGCGGGTCCCGTGAGTGGATATTCACGCAAATTCGGAACGCCGGCTTGCATCAAATAACCTATCTTCATATTCGGTTTGGTTGGACTTGCTCGACCGCTTGCCGAATCTGATTTTGAACTAGCCGCCCATCAATCTTGTTGCGCGCGATCTGGCGCATCTGTTCCTGATATTGCGATTGGATCGCCGGTGGCAATTCCAAATAACGCAAAATTTTTTCTTGCAAATCGGTCTCAGTGAAAACAAGGTGATCGTCTGGCAAAAGTTCCTCCGCGCCTTCCCAATGGTGCGCGACGCAATAACAGCCCGATGCCATCGCTTCCATCAGCGCGACTTGCAATCCTTCCGAATAACTGTTCGACACGAACACATCCAGGTCGCGATACCACTCTGCCGCGTGAGTGATTTCGTCGTAAAACGTTACCTGGTTTTGCAAATTGAGTTCGCGCACCAGGCGGTGCAGCGCGTCGTTATAATCTGCATGCATTGACTCCATGCCGCCGCCAATGTGCAAACGCAAACCGGCTTTTTGCCGGGTCAATTCGTAAAACGTTAAAATCAATTCGTACACGCGTTTGCGCGGCGAGATATGACACAACGTGCCGATATTTTTTGATTCACGCGTGGAGTGATTCAATTGGAATTTGTCTAGCGCGATCCCGACCGGAATGACCACAGTTTTGGATTGTTGATTGGGAAACTGAGCAATAAATTTTTTCTGCATGGCTTGGCTGACAAAGATTATCCTATCCACCACCGCCCAATTGATTTTGGAAATCCATTGAAACATTTCATAGCGATGCACGCGCACGACAATCTGACAACGTTTGGGTAGACGCGTCGCTATGGCGAGCAACTCGCTTGCCCATTCAAAAAAAACGATATCGTGCTTTTGCATAAAACTATTCAGATCGCGCCGCAGTAACATGCCATTCAGCCGATAGTACAAAAATGGAAAGCGGATGCGCCGCACACGAAAGAGATTGACACGATAGTGCGCTTGAAAATCCGCGTACACATCGTCGAAGAATCGCCAGGGATCGTTCTCTCCGACGATCACACCAAGTCGCAATGCTGATTTCATGGCGTTAATCCGTTATGGTTTGAAACGTTGAATTTCAGCAACGACGCGCGCCAGATCGGCTTCGGTCATATCGTTGTAAAACGGCAAGCGCAACAACCGGTCGCTCACATCTTCGGTGACCGGGCAATCGCCGGGCTTGCCACCAAATTGGCGTCCCATGTCGGAAAGGTGAAGCGGCAAATAATGAAACACGCTCAAAATTTGTTGCGCCCGGAGATGCGCGATCAACGCTTGGCGATATTCGAGCGACGGTAACAACATATAAAACATATGGTACGATTGATCGCAATGTGCGGGAATGATCGGCATTCGCACCTGGTTGGCTTCCGCCCACGCGTCGAGTTGCGCGCGATAAAATTCCCAAATCATTTTGCGTTTCGCTTGAATCTCATCGCGCGCTTCGAGTTGCGCGTACAAAAACGCCGCCAACAAATCGGACGGCAGATAACTCGATCCGACATCCACCCAGGTGTACTTGTCCACCTGCCCGCGAAAAAAGCGACTGCGGTTCGTGCCTTTTTCGCGAATGATCTCGGCGCGTTCGATCACGCGCGTATCGTTGACGATGAGCGCGCCGCCTTCGCCGCAGGTGAAATTTTTCGTTTCGTGAAAGCTTTGCGTCGCGAGCGCGCCGAACGTTCCCAGGAAGCGCCCGTTGTATTTCGCGAACAAGCCGTGCGCGTTGTCTTCGACGACGGGGATGTTGTGCCGCGCGGCAATCGCGCCGATCGCGTCCATCTCGCAACCGACGCCGGCGTAATGCACGACGACAATCGCTTTGGTGCGCGGTGTAATCAACCGCTCCAACCGGGTTTCGTCGAGATTCAACGTGTCGGGGCGGACATCCGCAAAAACCGGTTGCGCGCCGCGTAGGACGAACGCGTTGACGCTGCTAACAAAAGTAAACGCGGGCACGATGACTTGGTCGCCGGGTTGAATGTTCAACAAGACCGCGCACATTTCGAGCGCGTCGGTGCACGAGGTCGTCAAAAAAACTTTGGGCACGCCGAGCGCGCGTTCGAGATAGGCGTGACATTTTTTAGTGAACGCGCCGTCGCCGGACGCGTGCCCGCTTTGAATCGCCTGAGAAATATAGTACAGTTCTTTGCCGATAATCACCGGCCGATTGAATGGAATGACATTCATCACGTCGAGATTCTCCTTGCGCCATGTTACTCGCGAAAGCGCAGAATGTGCGCCGGGTTGCCGGCGCAGACTGCATACGGCGGCACATCTTTAGTAACCACCGCACCCGCGCCGATGATCGCGCCTTTCCCAATTGTAATTCCCGGCAAGATCGTTACACGCGCGCCGATCCAGACATCGTCTTCGATTCGCACCGGCGGGTACTGTTGCAAACCTTGTAGGCGCATCGGCAGATCGCGCGATGTAAATTGATGCCCATTGCCAATGATAATCGTATACGGTCCCATCATTACGTCTTTGCCGACCTTGAGATCAAAGGGCACCATACAGTCAATCCCCAAACTCGAATCATCGCCGATTTCGATTTCCCAGCCGGTATAAAAATTCGCGCCCCGTTCCACATTCACGCGTTGTCCGCACGCGCGAAACAATCGTTTACACGCGATTGCCCGGCACATTTTCGCAAACCGACCGAGCGGTTGAAAACGATACGACGCTGGCAAATGTTGCGCGAAACCATAATAGAAATAATACCAGAGACTCCGTTTGACTCTCCACACCAACGTTCTGATTTTCCTCAACATGTGACTTTCCTATTGACGCGATGTTCAATTGTGGATTCCCCCAGATCGCGTCGTGCGGGCGACGAGCGAACGAAATAAAATCGCAAGAACGCCACGATTTTTCAAGTGGTGCGGCGCATTGATCAACGCGCGTAACACTTGAGCCGGCACACTCGCGAAATTCCCGGCGTGATAATTAAGAAATGCTTGATTGACGTAATAGTGTCCGGTCAACCAACGCACCGGCGACCGCCCGCCGATTTTTTCCAGCTCGACACAAATAGTGTGCAAGCGCGCTTGGGTCGTTTCAGCGCCGAACTCGTTTTCATAATCCAACAATTGCGCGGTCAGGGTTTGCAAAAACGACTCGTCAATCTGCGCCGAGTGCGCGACGGCATTTTTGAAATGTTCGCGACCCGCCTCTTCGCGATTCCACATCATCGCGCGGGTGGCTTTTTGCAAATCGCCACGCGCGATTGCCCAATCAATCATGTGGTCTGGTAGCGCCAATTCAACCGGCAGTTGCCTTGCCATTCGTCGGAAGAGTTGATCGTGCGCGATGTTCTCATCCGCAATGCTCTGCGTTATCAATGTGTTGAGTAATTGACTGGGCACGCCGTTTAGAATCGCCGGATTCAAGCGCACGGCTTCCGCACAAAATTCTCGCCCGATCTCGGTCGCGTCCTGATTAAACGCAATCACCGACCAGAGCAAATAATGATTCGCGATTGCCGCATCGCGCCGCACGCGCACTTGATCGGGACAGCGCGGATCCGTAAAAATTAAATGGAGCGGCGCGAGTGTGTTGTCAACGCACCACCGCAAATCTTTATAAACCCTGCCGGTGTGATACCGCCGATAATTGAGCGCGCGATCAACGCTCGCAAATTTGCACCCAGCAATCGCCAAGCGACAATTGATGTCCATGTCTTCGCCAACATAAACATAACGCGTCTCGAACAGATTCACGCGAAACATCCACTCGCGCCGCACCACCATATCACTTGGACTGAATGGAAAACCGAAAACCAGGTCTGGCAACGAAACCACACGCGGCGGTCGCCACAATTCGCGGATCGTCGTCGCAGAGTGATTCAATTCAAACCGCGAATTGTACGTTACACTGATTTCGGGATGTTGATCGAAAAACGCGACATGCAGTTCGAGTTTTTTCGGATGAAAGAGATCATCGCCATCCAACAGCGCGATGTGATCGCCGGTGGAGGCGCGAATCCCGGTGTTGCGCGCCGCCGACAATCCTTGATTCCGTTCGTGCACGATGTAACGCACGCGCGGGTCGCTGAATCGCTGAACAACCTCATTCACATTGTCGGGCGACGCGTCATTAACGACCAGGACTTCGAGGTTGGTGTACGTTTGATCCAAAACACTTTGGAGCGTTTCGCCCAAGTATTCGGCGTTGTTGTACGCCGGAATGATTACACTCACTTTCGACGCGCTCATTCTATTTTCCCTCAGGCGCGAGTCGCGTAATCGTCGCTTGCGCGTTTAGGTCAACCAAACCTTTCGCGCGCGTGTCGCCCTTGACCCAAAATCCTAACGCACTTTCCAAGCGATCATAGTAATGGCTAAACCCGGCATCGGCGATGTCAACATCAATTTGATATTCGCCATCCAGCAACGGCATCTGGATCGCAAAATCCACGCGACAACGTTCATGCGCGGTGAAATCTGGCGTTGGCACATCCAGCCAGCGCGTCGTCGTATCGTACACGAGACGACCATCGGGCGTGCGAATGTTGAGCGAAAAAACCGGCTGGGATACGTTTTTATGAAAGCACGCCTCGATCGCGATGATTGCCGGCGCACCCGATTGGATCGCGCTGATGGTTTGACCGGCGGCATCCAACAATTTTACGTTTTGGATTTCGGCGTCGAACGTCATCACTTGTTGCGATAAACCGTCTTCGGTCGGCAGGGCGGAGTGTTGTGCACGCGCCGATTGACGAATCGCGGTCGAATATGCGACGACGGCTTCGGACGCGGAACCTTGATAGATCGGCTCACCGCGATACATCACCAAGCCGCGATTACAGACGCGGCGCACCGCTTCAAAATTGTGCGAGACAAAGATCAGTGCAGTACCGCGCGCACGGAGTTGATCCATTCGCGCATAGCATTTCATTTGAAACGCATAATCGCCAACCGCGAGCACTTCGTCCACTAGCAAAACCTGGGGGTCTACATGCGCGGCGACGGCAAAACCCAAGCGCGCGTACATTCCCGACGAGTAGCGTTTGACCGGCGTGTCCAGATATTCGCCGATCCCGGCAAAATCAACAATCTGATCAAAACGCGCTTTGATCTCCGCCCGCGACATTCCCAGGATCGCGCCGTTCAGAAAGATATTTTCGCGGCCGGTTAAATCCTGATGAAACCCCGCGCCCAACTCGATCAGCGCGGAAAATCGTCCGTTGATTTTCAGATCGCCGTGCGTCGGGCGGACGACGTGCGATAAAATTTTCAGGATCGTTGTCTTGCCCGCGCCATTCGGTCCGATAATTCCCATCGCGTCGCCTGCGTGCAATTCAAAGCTAACGTCCTTGACTGCCCAATGATATTTGTCGGGTTGCGGCTTGCGAAAGCTCGACAACGCGCTTCGCAATGTCGGAAAATTTTGTCCAATCTTGTAGCGCTTGGAGATGGCTCGGGCTTGGATCAGTGGCATCATCGTTAAGCGTTCATCCTAAATCACATCCGCGAATTGAAACTCGACGCGTTTGAAAAACCAATAACCAACCAACAAGGTACCCAACGCGATCAAGCCCGCCAAAATCAGATACGGCTCTGGCGCGTTGCCATTGAGCAACACCGCGCGATAGGATTCAATGATCCCCGCCATCGGATTGAGAAAATAAAATGCGCGCAGACGCTCCGGCACCACCGAGACCGGATAAATCACCGGCGAGGCGTACAGCCACAGCTGAAGCCCCAGCGCAAGGAGATGTTTGATATCGCGATAGAACACATTCAAAGCGGCGCCAATCAATCCAATCCCCAATGCCAGCATCACCTGAATCGTCAAAATCACCGGCAAATAAATCCACGCCAGCGAAAAGAGCGGCAAGTGAAAGAACAATGCCAGGAGCACGAACAAACCCATTGCGATTGCAAAATCCAACAGACGCGCGAGCAATCCTGCCATCGGCAAAATTTCGCGCGGAAAATAAATCTTGGTCACCAGGTTCAAATTGTCCACTTGCGATCCGACCATATCCGTGAGCGAGCCCGCAAAAAAACTCCACGGCACCATCGCCACGTACGAGAATAGCAGGTACGGAATGTTTCCGGTGTCCACGCGGATCGCTTGCGTAAATACGATGCTGAACATAAGCGCTTGCGCGCCCGGTTGAATGATCGCCCAAAGCCCACCCAGCAGAGATTGTTGATAACGCGCCTGGATGATGCGACGCGTCCACGCTTGAAGCAACTCGAAATAGATGCCGCGTTGTAAATTCATTCGACCTTGCACGATTCCATTCCTTCCAGCAATTTTATCAGCCGGTTCCACGGACGATTCGCCGCACGAACAAGACCCCCAATAACAGGACCACCGGCGCGAGCGCGATAAAGACGCCGGTTGTAGGATCGCTCACGAGATCAATCGGTGGCGCATTCGTAGTTTCGCTCGGCGCAAGCGTGGGGCGCGGTAGACGCGTCGCCGTTGCTGGCACCAAGCGTGGCGATGTTGTCGTCGCCGGGATTAGGGTTGGTGTGGTTTGCGGTGTTGGCAAAAGCATCATAGGCAACTCGGGCGCGTCCAACGTCGCAAAAGAATACCACACCCCGTTCGGCGTCAACCCAGGATCAATGCGCCAAGTTACGAGCATATGATTGCCTTGGCTCACAATCGCGCTCGGTCGCGACGGATCAAATTCAAAACTACGCGTGCCCGATACAATTGCATCCGGCTCGCTCCAACGATCCCCTAACCAAACACTGTGCCACATACCGTGTGTACTGGTATTATTAATCCGATTGGCAAAAATAAGATGCGCGTTGTTGCGACTATCCACCACGAACTCGGCGGCGCCCGCTTCGCCAATAAAATTGCGGAACGGGATCGTCGGATCGCTCCACGTTATGCCGCCATCGCGCGAACGCCGGATCCAATGCGTCGCCGGTGCACCGCAATTGTACACCATCCACACCTCATCTTTGTAAAACGAAACCGAAGCCCAATCCGCTTCATACAAGCAATCTCGGATCGTTTGCATTGCGCGCGGCAAACTCCATTGTTTGCGTTCGGGATCATACCGCAGATAATACACCGCTTCGCCATTGCCTTGCATGTTCACGACCGTCCACACGACATTGAGTCTGCCTTGGGCGTCCAACGCGCTTCGCATCGCGAACGACCACAGGAAATCACTATTGGAGAGAAATACCGCCTTCGATTCAGACCAGGTGCCCCCATAATCCGTCGAATGAACTTCGTAAACGCCATTGCCTTCGCCATTACCACTGTAAAGCACATACAGATTGCCCTTGTCATCTGCAGACAAGGTTGCCGATGCAAGTTTTCCGGCGTGTGCGCCGATTGCAACTGGCACAGACCACGCCGATGCGCGCCCCGCATTCACCGCTGGCGCGCGCGCATAATAAATTTCCGCGCCACTTTCAATGCCGCCGAAAAAAATAACGTGGATCATTCCGCGCGGATCCAGAAACGCACCCTGCACCGTAGCTTGGCGCGCATTGGGCGACAAAAGAATATCAATTGGCATCGTCCAAATGCGCGACGGTGTCCATTGATTATAATAAATCACCAACTCGCCGCCCGTCCACTGCGAATAAAACGCATGAACAGTTTGATTGCGATCCGCCACCAAGAATGGCGGCGCGGCGTCGCTCGTAAGCCGCGGAATTTGGCGCGCCAAACTCCACCGCAATGCGGCTTGCGCGGAGACCGCCGCCGAGTCCGCTGTTCCCATCGCGGAAAAAATAATCGCGAGCAGTAGCAAAATGAAAATAAATCTAGCCATTGACTTGCATCTCAATTAACCGTGGCGCGATTTTT
>Ga0233425_10008002_pt1 | contig 14370 bp, 8 predicted proteins | sample Watercolumn_Towu_2_FD_181712 | JGI IMG/M metagenome (GOLD analysis project Ga0233425, IMG submission 181712) | Freshwater microbial communities from Lake Towuti, South Sulawesi, Indonesia - Watercolumn_Towuti2014_140_MG | ecosystem: Environmental > Aquatic > Freshwater > Lake | place: Indonesia...
ATCATCGGGGCAATAATTCCCGTGGTATTTTCGCAGAGTTGCAGCCATAAAGATGCTGCCGGAAAAGAAAAGCCGATTATTACCGTAAGCATCATGCCTCAGAAATTCTTCGTGGAGAAAATTGCCGGGGATAAATTTTACATCAATGTTATGATCCCGCCGGGAGCCAATCATGAAAACTATGATCCCTCTCCAATGCAGATTGCAAGCCTTGCAAAAACAACCGTTTATTTTCAAATCGGAAATATTGAATTTGAAAATACATGGATAGCCAGATTTTCAGATATCTATCCCGATCTGAAAATCGTTAACCTGTCGCAACATCTTTCAAACATTGAGAATGCAGGCGACAACCGGCATGGATTTTATGAACCGCATACATGGATGTCACCAGTTAATGTCAGCATCATGGCTGATGAAATCCTGCGTACGCTGACTGAAATTGACAGGGAGGATTCAGTTTATTTCCTGGGAAATTGCACGCACTTCAAAACAGAGATCGACTCGATAAATAAACTGATTCACCAAAAGCTTAAATCGCCGGTTTCCAGGAGCTTTATCATTTATCATCCGGCTCTCACCTACTATGCAAAAGATTTCGGGTTGAAACAATATCCGCTTGAAATCGAAGGGAAAAGTCCGTCTCCTTATGTTTTAAAGGGAATTATTGAACTTGCTAAAAAGGAGGGAATAAAAACAATAGTCGTACAGAAACAATTCGATCAGAGTAAAGCCCGCGTCATTGCCGATGAAATCGGAGGTACAATTATTACGATTGATCCCACCGCTTACTTATGGACTACCGAGATTATGGAAATTACTGAGAAATTGTCAGTTTCATTAAATAGTACAGTACGATGAACAAACCGGGTAAACTTTTGGAACTGATAGAAGTTGTGGCAGGGTACGGTGGTGAAGTGATCATCAGTAATACAAGTTTTTCTGTGCTGGAGAATGACTTTATCGGTATCATTGGTCCAAACGGAGGAGGAAAAACCACACTGGTCAAGGTAATATTAGGATTGCTAAAACCTTATAGCGGACAGATCAATTATTTTCCCAGAACCGAGCCGGATGATCGGTTGATTGGCTATTTGCCCCAGGTTCACCACATCGATAAAAAATTTCCAATTTCGGTTGAAGACGTAGTTCTGTCGGGCTTGATGAAGAAAGATCGGTTGATCAGGCGGTTTACGCATCATGAAAGGAAACTGGCGGCAAATCAGATGGAACTGATGGGCATTATAGAAATCAGAAAAAGAGCTGTAGGTGAACTTTCGGGAGGACAACTTCAAAGGACGTTTTTATGCCGGGCTTTGATTTCTTCCCCAAAACTTCTGATCCTCGACGAACCAAACAATAATGTGGACAATAAATTTGAAAGTGATTTGTACAGAATACTACATGACCTTAATAAAAATATCGCAATACTAATCGTTTCTCATGATATCGGAACTATTTCGTCGCATATCAAGACAATCATCTGTGTGAACCGTGACGTTCATTATCATCAGTCGAACATGATCACTGAAGACCAACTAAGGGCTTATAACTGCCCAATTCAACTGATAACCCATGGAGAAATCCCGCATACCGTTTTAAAAACTCATCAAAGCCTTTCCCAATAAACAGGACAAAATGATTTTCGAATTATTTCAGTTTAAATTCTTTTTCAATGCGGCATTTGCTGCACTATTAACAAGCATCTCCTGCGGTATAATCGGGACTTATATTGTTTCTAAACGCATTGTTTTTATCAGTGGCGGAATTACCCATGCCTCCTTCGGGGGAATCGGACTTGGATATTATCTTGGATTCAATCCTATAATCGGAGCTATCTGTTTCAGCATCCTGTCAGCACTCGGTATCGAGTTCATGGCAAAAAAAACCGATGTTCGCGAGGATTCTGCGATTGCTATTATGTGGTCGTTCGGAATGGCAATTGGGATTATTTTCATTTTTCTTACACCGGGCTATGCCCCGAATTTACTCAATTACCTTTTTGGAAACATCCTGACGGTTTCTTTAACGGACATTTTTTTTTCCCTCTTGCTGGCAACGGGTATTACGATTTTCTTCGTACTCTTTATTAAACCCATAGTTTACATTTCCTTTGATGAGGAGTTTTCGAGAACCAGAAAAATCCGTGTCGACTTGCTGAATTACACGCTAATCAGTTTTGTCGCGCTTACAATTGTGTTAAGCATAAAAGTTGCCGGCATCATTTTGGTCATTTCGCTGCTGACCATTCCGCAGGCATCAGCAAATTTATTTATTAAGGACTTCAGAAAAATCATAATATACTCGGTTCTCATAGGATTCATTGGATCCATGGGCGGGTTAATAACCTCCTATTACCTTGACATTCCATCCGGGGCGGCAATTATTTTTCTGCTGGTTCTGATTTTCATTTTCTTAAGGCTTTTGAAATTTTTATTAACAAGAGCGCGCCAGCAAAATCAGAATCAGATTCCCTGAAAGAAAAAACATTTCCTTAGGAACTCCGCAACACAGCAGGGCGGCGATTCGATATTTTTCGCGACGAGTTTGAAACATTGGATGAAAATCCTTGTATAAAAACCAACAAGGATATAGCAATGATCAACCTTGGATTTTTGATTAATTGTCAACAATAAAATGAGGAAACATTTTTTAATCCATCTGACTTTTATAATATCATTCATCGCAATTCACCGCGAGGGTTATTCACAGGAGCCTTATTACAGCCAGTTTTACAATTCCCCGACGTATTATAATCCGGCGATGACCGGCGTCAACAATGGATTTTTCGTGAGGCTTGGATACAGGAGCCAGTGGCCACAATATAACGATGACCTGAAATCATATTACTTTTCTATGGACATTGCCGAAAGGTTTATGCCCGGCAAAGGCGGACTAGGAATTATTTTCGATACCAATAAGGAAAGTACCGGATTCATTAAAAGGACTATGGTTGGGGCACAATCTTCTGTCAGGGTCAAAATATTCAGGCATTGGGTGAGTCAATTCGGATTTACTCTGGCTTATGTCCAGAAAAAAATCGACAGAAGTGATTTCATTTGGGGCGATCAACTGGACGATAAACACGGTTTGCTTTATCCTTACTCTTCGTTTGCCGGAATTACAGAAAAGCAAACTTCTTACCCTGATATAGCACTTGGACTGGTACTCAATTATGAAAGGAAGAACATTAAATCCAATTATGGAGTTTCAATCCATCATGTTACCAAGCCTAACGAATCCTTTTCGGACCTTAAAATGAAACTTGCCCGTAAATATGTTTTTCATACAGACTTTGTGATTCTACAGATCAGTAATCCTAAAAAAGGCTTCAAATTTAATCCCGGACTTTTATATGAATATATGACGGGCTTTCACACTTTTACCTTGGGAGCCAATATTGCTAAGTCGGTTTTATACCTTGGTGCCTGGTACAGGAATAAGCAGTCTCAAATCTACAATTACGAGTCCTTGATTTTGCTTGCAGGAATTTATGCTCCAATGGTCAATAAGTATTCGAGATTGAAGCTGATGTATAGTTACGATATAAGCATAACACAACTCGCAGGAGCCGGAGGAGCCCATGAAATCACGCTACGGTTTGAATTCGATGCCATTCATTTATTCAAAAGCAGATCAACCTTTGCTGATGATTACCCAGTAATTTATGATCCTGCTATCTTTTGATACCGGCAGACCCTTTTCCCATTAATTTCCATTATTGATTTCACCAAACACAAATCTTGTCATAAAAGATTTACACAATAAATTAAGGTCGGTTTACCAATTACTACTTTAAAAAAGTCGATGAGATGTTCTGTTGATCTGACATCTGCCTGGATTGCAGTCCTATTGTTTGTTTGAAGATTCTTCTAAGTATGGCAATGGATTACCAACGTTCAACCTGTTGCATGGCAATAGATAATTCGAAATTAAATTTTGGATTACATTGGATTATCTGTTTTGATCTGACATTTATTACCTGAGACCAAAACAGTATTCACTCCAAAAAAAATGTCCTCTTTCGGTTTTTACTAAAAGAGGACATCTCAATTTTAATTGACCCTTTTCTACTTAACTATAAAACGATCAGAGTATTCAACATCACCACCCCTCACTTGTAAGATATACATTCCCGGATCGAGGTTCGATATATCCAGGGAGTAAGTCATTATTCCAAAACCCATTGTTTCTTCCCTTGTCATAATCAATTTGCCAGTCATATTCCACACTTCGGTTTCCAGGGTTCCGTTTACCGGCGTATTTAAGTGGATGTTCAGACTTCCGCCTGTTACCGGATTGGGATACAGGTTCAGGGAAGATGTATTGGATTCTTCAATTCCGGTCATTGTGCTCAACACCATTCCTGTGAAATCGGTTCCCAGGTTCGAAACATAATATTCGCCATTGTTTTCGCTGCTTACTTCATTTTCTGCTATCCATAAGCGAGAACCTATTGAAAGACCATATTCCTTGGTAAAAGTTATAACAGTCATTACATCTCCCGGATTCCATTGCGCAGGTAATACAGTCGGGGTTGTTGAAGCAAAAGTTTGATAATTAACTCCATCAACTTCTGTAACCTCACCCTGAGGAACCAAATTGAAATCAGAGGTAAAATTGCTTAAAACCGATTCTATCTCAGTATCTCCTTCGTTCCAAGCTAGCGTAAACTGGATATTATCTATGATGGCATCAGCAATCACATCTTTGGTTTCGATTTCAAGCGCAACTTGCTGCACACTCTCGTTAAAGTGAATATCAATTGGACCAATATTCGAGCCTTCTTTGCCACCCCCATTGTAAACTCCCGGTACGACTGAAAAATACGTATTGTTCAGATACGGCGTTCCGGTTAAATATCCCAGATTGGCGAGTATCAGACTTCTGTCATTTGAGGAACCTAAATATGAAACAATACTATTCATACTAACATCCTCTAACCAATAACCCGAAGGCGTAGTATTATTCATGTTGTTTGAACCATTCACCTGAATTATTATTGCTAAGATGGGACCTCTGTCATTGCCGGTTCCACTGTATTTTAGCACACCGTCATGGTTAACATCACCGGCTATCATACCATAAACGCTTCCGCCAAGGTCAATTGCTGGTTTTATACCAAACAGATTTTGTGAAGCAGATAAATCATAGGAAGCACCTTCAATCGGAAGCATTATCTTTTCAGCAGACATAACCGGCATGTGGTTACTATGCCAAACTACCACATAATTCCCATCAACGGATGATCCTGAAAAACTTACTTGTACGCTTCCATTGTTGTACAGCAATCCAGCTTTTCTCTCAAATATTGTGTTTTCGTCACTCCTCAGTTCGACCAATACCCAATCAACTACTTCAGTAGATAAAGGGTTCGGTAAAGTTTCTGAACCGGAATAATTCCAGGGTAATCCGACAAAGGGCTGACCAGCAGGAAGTGTGCTATTCAGAGTGGTATTCATTGTACCAGATTCTACATTATAACACGACTGCAGGAAAACAGTAAGGCTTAATTTATATGAGGGTTTGATCTCAAAATCAGCAGAAGTGAAAATAATGGAATAATTTGCCCCCTCGAGTGATCCGATATTAATAGGAAAAATACCGGATTCTTCTCCAGCCTCACGGCTTAAAGCACCATCCAGGACACTTTCATCCTCACCGTTAACAAAACCATTAGCAATAAATGTGAATTCAGGATCAACCTGTCCGTAATACTTGTATTGATAAGAATTTGCAATGACAGTTAATTCTTTTGGAGTAACCATGAGTACTGCATTACCATCAGTATAAACCGACGTGCCATTGGCATTTGTAACAAGGCAGCGGTATTTATTGCCGCTCATATTTACAGCAGCTTTTGAAATATTTAAGGACGGCGTCAATACATCTGAATAAATTCCACTATCGCTTAACGGGACCCATGATGTAATGTATTCCTCCCAATGATAATTATAACCGCAGGCTGCAACTACCGTAAAGCTGGCATCATCTCCATAACTGATATTGGAATTAACGGGTTGGACAACAATTTCCGGTGAGGAGTTCCATGAAATAATTACCTGACCATTGGCACCGTTTCCACCGCTATACGGCGAACCGGTACCAATCCTGAGCGCACCGCCACCTCCGCCACCTGGAGATGATCCCGCCGAACCAGGACCAGATTCTCGCGAACTACTTGCATTAGTACCTTCTTTACCATCACCACCATTACCACCACCATCTGGTGCTATTCCACCATACTGGAAATTGCCGCCATTTCCGTTCTCCCCGATCCCAGCTGATGAGCCACCGCCACCACCGTAATCCAAACCACTTCCATGATGACCATTAGCGCCGTTTCCTCCACTGAATTTTATCTCGCCAATTCCGCTTTGAGCTGAACCACCACTGGCACCTGATGATGAATTGTTTGCAACACTGTTTCCTCCCTTGGCTAAAATTGTTGATAGGCTGCCAAACCAAGAATCTCCTCCGGATAAGGTTGTTGTACTTCCGGCTCCGACAGTAACGATATAACTGGTTCCCGGCACAACACCAATCACACTCCTCGAATAAGCCCCGCCACCTGCGCCGCCTCCTGCACCACTGGATGTCCTTGAACCACCTTTTCCACCGCCACCCCAGCATTCAACAACCACACTGGTGATCCCTTCTCCCGGAACAAAAACACCACTTGAAGTGTACGCCTGAGATTGGGTCTGAGCCCAACCTTTGCCAATAAATACAAACAGAAATAAGATGAACATGAAAGTAGTTGCTTGTTTTGGTAGGTAGGCCGATTTTTTTGTCGTTGCTTTCATAATTTGTTTTTTATTACCAATATGGTAATTACAACAGTCGTACAAAGTGAATATAAAAACCGCAAAATGTTCATTTTCTTTATGTTAGAAAAAATTAATAATTTTAATTTCGTTCCAATGTGAAATAAAATTTCCAAAATTGAGAAAAGATTATTGTTAACCAATACATCATAATATTTATCCGATTCAAAGTAGCTAATCTTTTTACCCTCAGCCATCACTCAGGTTGGAAGGAGTTCATTGTTCTGCCTCATTTAATATTGCGATTGCATGTTGAATTGTTCTATTACTCTTGTAATTTTAGGCGTAATAGACATTTTTGATGCTAATTATTTATCATTGATTTATGTGTGGAATCTTTATTGGTATATTTCCAAAGAATCAGTCGATGAATAATCTCGCGTCCTGAAACCATTCAAAGAATTTATTGCAAGTTATTATTATTCCGGATGCATGCAAGCTCATTTGACTAAATGTGTGATTGATAATCCGGCGTAATCCTGACGTAAGAGTCAATTCTGGCGAATAATAGCTTTTGGTTTAAAATGCAATAAAGTTCTGTGGCATTTAGCACACCCTGATAAATGCTACCTTATCAGGGTTACTGTTCCGTTTGTTTGCGGATTCGTACTTTGAAATTCCGTACCTTTCCAGATTGTACCATCACTAAAAGTTCCGCTGGCTTTCCAAATATATATACCCTCAGGCATAAGAATGCCGTTATAGTATCCATCCCAGCTTTCGACCGGACTTCCTTCGCTGTCAAGTTCACTGGACTCCCAAAGCAAATTCCCCCTCAAATCAAATACCTGTACCCTGTATGTTGCAAGATTGATCCCCTTAGGTGTGAATTCTCTCACTTCGGGATAAGGATTGTTCGGCGAAAACGCTGTAGGGAAATACAATCCTTTAAAGAAGATCAGCACTTCATGCCGGCTCGTATCGGAGCAACCGTATTCATTGGTTGAAATCAAAGTAACGGTGTAGGTGCTGTCCATTTCGTATACTTCAACCGGATCTTCAACAGTCGATACATGCCCGTTGCCAAAATCCCATAAATAATGAGTTGCAAAGATTGACTCATTTTCAAAATGAGTTCTTCCCTGAACATCCTCATAATTGGTTGTGATGGTAAATTCGCCGTAAGGAACCGGCTTAATAACAAACGAACGGTTAATCGTTCTGGAACATCCATAGGATGAAGCATACATGCTGACTGTATATATATCAACCCGGGTATATACATGCGACGGCTCTTCCAGGCTTGAAGTGTCGAAACCCGTGGTATATTGATCGTTCATATTCCAGAACCATTCGGTGATTTCGACATCGGATTCCGTGTGCAGGAAAACTACTTCTGAATTAACACATAGATTGGATACCGTAAAATCAATACTGGGTGCTGTGGTAATCTTCGCGCCCACTGTATCGTATGATGAACAGCCGTGAGTCGTAGCAACAGTCAGTGTCACATTGTAGTCATCAACTTCTGTATAAAGATGAGCCGGGTTTTGGAGATAGCTTCCTGTTCCGTCGCCAAAATTCCAACACCTGTAAGTGATTGAGTCATTATCAATGGTGTATGAAGAATCGGTGAAATGGATCAATTGTCCTTTGCAGGCGATCATATTTACCGAGTCGATCCTTGCGACAGGATAGTTGTATACGGATACATCTTTATGAAGTGTGTCCGTTGAAAATACTCCGCTGACGTTTCCCGTCACGATCAGGCTGACATCATAAGTGCCCGGATACTGGTAGAAATGTTTAATAACGGGATAAAATTCATAATATGTTGTATCCTCTCCGTCTCCAAAATTCCAGTGCCATGAATCAAACTCTGCAGATACAAGTGTATAGGACTGATCCGTCAGGACTGTAGTATCATACAAACAAACATCGGTGTTAAGGAAATCTGCCACTACCGCAGTTCCGGCATAAATTATCTTTGTAGTATCGTGAACACCGCTGTACGTGTCTAATATTTTCATATAAACAGAATAATAGCCCGGATAAGGATAGATATAAACCGGGTTCGGTTCACCGGAGATGGTATCATTTTCTGACAGCGGATCACCAAAATCCCAGAACCAGTCAACTATTGTGAATTCTGAAAAGGAATTGTCGCTAAAGCTTGTCACCAGGTCCGAGCCGGTCGTGTACACAAAATCAGCTTGAGGAATATCGGTAACAACAATCGTAGAGCAGGTTGAATCGACACACCCGTTTATATCTGTTATCAAAAGGCAGATCGTGAAAATGCCGGGCGAAGTATAAGTGTGGACAATTGGGTTTGGGTTTAAAACAGTGGTTCCGTCACCGAAATCCCAAAACCTTGAAAGAATAGGATTACCATGCTCAAGAGAATTGTCCGTGATGGTAATTTCTACGTCTACAGCAATGGAGTCAGGGGCAGCAAAAGCTGCGGAAGGAATAGAATCAACGACAATCGAGTGTGCTGTCGTCGATGAACATCCATAGATGTTTTCAACTGTCAGATTTACATCGAACTGACCTTCGGCAGAGAAAACGTGGGTAGGTTCGTACAGGGAGGAAGTATTGGAGGCTCCTGAACCCGGATCGCCAAAATCCCACAGCCAGTATGCCACCTGGATATCGTTGGTATCACTATCGTTGATAAAGGAGGATGTATCATGAAAGCACGCGATTTCAGAACTAAATTCTGCTTCGGGAGGCAGATCTACATTGAGTGTATCATTGTAAGGCTCCGACAGGCAACCAAACGAGTTTTCCACGCTGAGGGAAACGATGTACTGACCCGGATTAGCATATATATAGCACGGATTCTGCACTCCCGATGTTATCCCGGTTCCGAAATCCCAATACCAGGCTGTTATTTCCGTTGCATTCGGGATTGACTCATCGTAATAACAAGTTTGTATTCCAAAACATGGAGCATCATGAGAAAACACAGCCTCAGGCTCATAAAAACTCACTATCTGGCTGAATACACTTTCGCATCCTGATTCGTGTGTTACAGTCAGGCTCACTTCGTAATCCCCGGCTGAAGCAAAGGAGTGTGCCGGATTCTCTTCAGCCGATGTGTTGCCATCATCAAAATCCCACAAATAAGTTAATATGCCTGAAGTTACTGTTGATTCATTTGTGAACTCGAACGTTTCACACACATGAGAATATGTGAAATTTGCCTGGGGCAGATAAAAGGAAACTGTTTCAGAGTAGGAATCGGTACACCCGGATTCATTAAATACTTTAAGAAAAACGTCGTATTCTCCCTGAAAGGAATAAACATGAGAAGCATCAAATGGGGCTGTAAATAATCTCAGGGTATCGCCCTCCCCGAAATGCCAGTGAACACTGTCGATCTCATTTAAAGGCACGGAATTGTTCGTGAATTGGAAAGACTCACAATCGCTGGTATATGTAAATATTGCCTCATTGAAACTGAATGAAACATTTTGGGTGATCGAGTCGACACATCCCGATTCGTGCATTACCACCAGTTTCACCGGATAATTTCCAGGAATGGCGTAAGTATAATCCGGATTCTGAAGATTTGACAAACCCGTTCCGTCTCCGAAGTCCCAGTGCCATGATTCTAACACACCGCTCTGAGTTGTCGTTTCATCGAAAAACTGGAAATACTCGCAGTTGCCCTGATAGCTGAAATCAGGCTGGGGTTCATAGAAACTGACCGTTTGGATTATTGTGTCGCTGCAACCGGATCCATGAAGGGCAATCAACTTAACGTCGTACTGCCCCTCAAATAAATAAGTATGAGCAGGATTTTCATCGGTTGATGTGAAGCTGTCGCCAAAATCCCACAGATAATCCATCGTGCCGTTGAGAACCGATGACTCGTTTTCGAAAATAAAATCCGCACATGTATGAGTGAATGAAAAGTCAGCCTGGGGAATAAAAAATGAAACTGTTGTCGAAGCCGTGTCGGAACATCCATTGAGAAAAGCGATCAAAAAAACCGAATATTCTCCGGGGAAAGGATAAATGTAATTGGTGTTAAAAGGTGGCAGATATAACTTAAGTGTGTCCCCCATACCGAAATACCAATGTACACTGTCGATCTCACCTGAAGGCGATGAGGTATCAATAAATTGAAAGTTGCTGCAATCCTGGATAAAACTGAAGCCGGCTTCCGGATAATAATAATCCACATCTTCCGAATAAGTATCGGTGTAAGCCGGATCGTCATGTGTGACGGTCAGGGTAACCGTATAAGTTCCTGTTGCATCATAGAGGTGCGCAGGATTGATTTCATCAGAAGTAAAACCATCACCAAATTCCCACCAGCGTGCCGAAATACCACCGCCTGTTGAAGTGGATTTATCCTTAAATAAGAATGTTTCGCAAGCCTGCGTATACGAAAAGTCAGCGGTTATTGATTGAGCAAAAATTACTGAGCCCGATAAAAGTAAGGCAAGAACAAGTATTGTAAATATTGAGATTCCCCCTCCTAATTTTCCAGATTCCCTCATTTTTCAAATTAAATAATAGAAATTCCATTAACAGCTCCTTGTACGGCGCTATTTCCATTAGGTTATACATGCCACCAACAATTTACTGGTTAATCTTTAATTTGAAGATTCGGATTATTTATATAGTTTGTGAGGAAGGATTTTAGTTGTTCTGCCTTCAGCCGTTTAGCGATGATGTATTTATTTTCGTCAAGCACAAACATTGTCGGGGTCATGCTGATATCATAGAGGTCATGATAATCTCTGGTTATACTCCGGGTTCCGTTTACATTCACCCATTTCAGATCATTTTCCAGGACAAATTTCTTCCATTTCACAAGTGAAGTATCAGTGCAAACTGCAAACACCTGTGTTCCTGTTTCAGTTTCCTTATACCAGTCGTTGAGTTCCTTAATTTCCTTTTTGCAATGGCTGCAGTCTGATTCATAGAAGATCAATACCAGGAACTTCGCCGGCGTGTGATGCAGCGATAAAAAAGAGCCTGAAGTATCAAAAAGTATAAGTTCCGGAGCTTTTTTTCCGATGAGGATCGGGCGAAGTGCATCAGCTCTCTTTACGAGGGTTTTCAACGTGGAGGTATCAGTCCAGTATGCTTCGCCGCTCGCATAATAACTGTCGACCATGTGAACAAAAATCTCATCGAAGCCCATGATCTTTGAGGTTTCGTATTTGTATGTGAGGAACCAAACCAGGTATTTAAATACCTCAGGATTACTTCTCACTTTGCCGATAAGCAGGTCCGCCTCATGGTTGATCGAATCGGGACGCTGGTAAACCAGGTCTTTGAAATATTTATCCAGCCTTTTATGAAACAGGGGCGTGCGCAACAACCGTTCATCAGTCAAATCAAAATTATCCCAGTAATGCTGCTTGTATTGTCTGAAAGCGAAAGCCGAATCCTGCCTTCCGTTCTCAAGAACAGGTATTTTGCCGGTTTCCGGCTCCTTTGTTGCCCTGATCATCACCGACACAAAGCTTCCCGGATGGCTCTCAATTAAATTATCCTGGTATTTCTCAATCTCCTGGTCAAGTAAATCTATCTTTCTGCTGATTATTGCCAATGAATCCTGGTTAGCCTTCATCTGCGCCTTATCGGCTTTAAACTGCTCAATCTGCTTCCTGATTCTCATATTTTCATTGATGAACTCAAAGAACAGGGTATTTTCCGGCGAATCTTCAAAGGTTATATTTTCTGAAACATCAGGTAGGGCTGCTCTGAATGAAAAATGCTGGTCTTTATCCACAATGATTTCGAGGTACTTATTATTTTTCTGCCCGGCAACGATATAAATTCCACCCGGAAGCACACTGTCGCCTTCGAAAACAATCCGACCTTTTGAATCTGCCCTGGCTGTATCGGTCATGTAAGTTTTGTCGCCATAATAATGAGCCAGGTAGCAAACCGTATCAGTTATTCCGCTAATCTCCCCCTTAATCTTATAACCGGCTTTACCGGCATTTTTCTGAGCCAAGCCCGAAATAATGATGATGAAGACTGCTATGGCTGTAAATACCGATCTGAGTTCAACCGTTTTGCAAAAATGTTTCAGCACTGCTTAATTATTTCTGCGATAAAATTATGCATTATCCCTGAGCGAGTTATTCAATATAAATATTGTCTGCCTTAAAAATTGTTAATAAAAATAGTTTTCGGTGTTCATTAATCAAAAGGATTCCAGGTCCTAATTAATTACATTAAAACAAACCGGTTGCTGTTGTCGGATTCTTTTAAACTCTGAATCGACCAGTTTGCAAAGATTTCCCGTTGACGCTTAAACTCTGATTTCTTCTACGTCCACTTCCAGCGTATTCTGTTTTAACTGGCACCACGCGTCTACAGTTCATTTACTCACTCAAAAAATTGCACTTTATAGCTGTTAATTACTCATCAAAAAATTTTTCTTAAAACCTCGAATTGTGCGTATTTTTATCCGTGATATAATAGGATCCGGAAATGTCATTTTTTGATCACCAGTTTTTTTTGGATCCGTCAAATGGAACAATGAGTAATTAATCGGTTTAATAATTAAAAAATTTACTGCAATGAAAAAAAATTATGTTTTAAGCATCTTGTTTGCGCTGGCATTCGGATTTATAGCTGACCAGTTACAGGCGCAGTTGTATTTCAGCGTTCACCCTGGATTTGGTTTGAAAAAGAGTACCCAGGCTATCGAATATTTCAGTTTATACAACGAAACGGAAACTTCCTCCGAAGCCACCAAGTATGAGCAAATCCTTACTTCATACGGTAAGGGGTTAGATGTCGGAGTCACTGTCGGAAACATGTTCAATGATAACGTCGGAGCCGAGCTGATCATCGATTACCTCCTGGGTGGCAAAACCAAGGCGACTTATGAGCCTTACAATGCATCGGCATCAGAAGCCAAAACATGGGCGCGTATGCTCCGCATTTCACCATGTGCCGTAATCAGGGCTGGTTTCGACGGTATCGATCCTTATGCCCGTTTTGGTGCGATCGTTTGTTTCGGAAGCATTAAATACAAGGAAGAATACACTTTCAATAATCAGGAATATGTTTACCTCGAAAAACTGAGCGGTGGAGTTACGCTTGGATTTACCGGTGCAGTCGGTGCAAGGTTTCCATTCAGCGATATCATGGCAATTTTTGCCGAGATAAACACCGTTAATGCCTCTTATGCACCCAAAAAGGGTGAAATTACCGAATTCACGATCGGCGGCGAAAATCAGCTGGACGACATGCCGACTTATTATAAAGAAACTGAATTCGTAAAAGAATACACTTACAGCGGCGGTGAACAGAATCTCGATGAACCTCACCAGGTATTGAAGCAAAAATTCCCCTTTGGCAGCGTCGGGATCAATGTTGGATTCGAAATAACTTTATAGAAAAATAAACGAGTAAATTTCGGTGTTACAGGGGGGCTATAAGGTCCCCCTTGTTTTTTTCAGCTTTTCATCAATAGGGGATTAATTCTCTATCCTTGATAACACCATGAATTTCTCAGAAGAGACTGCTCAATAAACTGTGTCAGGGTTGATTCATTCTGTCTTCAAAAATAATCATCATTTGCGAAAATATTAATTTCCATCCATTGATTGGATACTCC
>Ga0233425_10008003_pt1 | contig 14370 bp, 11 predicted proteins | sample Watercolumn_Towu_2_FD_181712 | JGI IMG/M metagenome (GOLD analysis project Ga0233425, IMG submission 181712) | Freshwater microbial communities from Lake Towuti, South Sulawesi, Indonesia - Watercolumn_Towuti2014_140_MG | ecosystem: Environmental > Aquatic > Freshwater > Lake | place...
CTCTGCATAATTATTGAGAGCCGCGGCGATCTGCGCAATCTCTTCTTGAGAAGCTTCTTCATGATCGACATCACTAACCTCTTTCCATATCGCATCATTTTCTTTCGCTTGTGCAATGACCTGCTCAATAGTATGAGCACTCAAAGATTTTTCAGAATCTTCTAATTCATCCCAAGCCTCATCAACGAGGTCTACTTGATCTGGATATTTTTCTTGTAGAGCTTGCTTGAATGCTTCTTTGGTCTGTACTTGATCTTGAGCCTCTGCAGGCTCCCTTTCGATAAGACGTCCCGCAGAAACAACGATGCTCGTGGCATCAGGATTTCTTTTGATAAAATCTTCAAAATGCTCCAGTGAGAGAGCAGGTGAACTCACAGTGTCGATGTTCATAACAACGAAATGCTATGGAAATTTCCTTACTTTACAATCTTTTTTAATTTAGATTTGTTCAGAAAATTTTCCTGTAGCCTGCAGCCTGCAACCTGTAATCTGCTACGATGCTCTCTTTCATCCTACGCCGACTTGGTCTCAGCGTCGTTTTGCTTTTTCTCATCAGCTTCATTTCTTTTTTCATCATCACGCTGACCCCAGGAAGTCCTTATCCCTGGGGGGAGATGAATCCCAAAATTTCTCCGGAGGTCAAAGCCGCCTTCCGAAAAAAATTTCACCTCGACCTTCCGCTCCATCAACAATACGCGATGATGCTGCATGATCTTTTCACAGGCGAGTTGCGCAGCATGAAGGATGATCTTCCCGTGATGAAAAAAATTGAGAGTCGTTTACCAGCAACCCTCTCACTCAACTTGATGGCGATTCTTTTTTCTCTCTCGTTTGGAACGCTGCTAGGACTCTACGGAGCACTCTATCACGGAAATTGGAAAGATATGTCTCTCTCTTTTCTAGCGTTTCTTTTTATTGCCTTGCCGGGATTTTGGATTTCTTATTTGCTCGTGCTCATGCTCGTCAAGCATGTCGGCATTCCGATTTTAGGAACAGAAAGCTATGGCATTGATTTTCCTAACGATCTCACACGTTGGCTCGATCATCTCTGGCACCTGATGTTACCTGCCATTGTCCTCTCACTCGCCGGTATTGCCACACAATCACGTTATCTTCGCTCGAGCATGATGGAAACGTTGCAAGAAAATTACATTCTCACGGCTCGCGCCAAAGGTCTCGCTCCTGCAGTCGTCCTTTATCAACATGCCCTCCGCAATTCTCTCCGTCCGCTCATCACGGGCATCGGCATGCTTCTTCCCAGCCTCATCAGTGGCTCTGTCATCATTGAAACGATTTTTGCTTATCCCGGCATGGGACAACTCGGTTACCAAGCGGTACTCGAACGCGACTATCCCATTTTGATCACACTAAATCTTATTGTTGCTACCATGGTGCTTTTGGGAAACCTCTTTTCCGACTTGCTCTATGCTTTGGTTAATCCGAGAGTGAGGTTAAAGTGAAAGGCTGAAAAAATTAAACACAAAGAATACAAAAATAAATTGTCTTGATGAAAAACCTTCAGCCTTCAGCCTTCAGCCTTCAGTCTGCCTACCAACAGCACGTTGGTAGGCATTGTTTTTTCAAAAACAAAATCGCACTCTGCGCTCTTGGCGTCATTCTTTTCCTGACATTGATCGCAGTTGCAACTCTTCTCTTCAGCTGGCTTGGACGCCCATGGCCGATGAATCCTAACACTACGGATCTCTCTCAAAAACTGCTTCCCCCAAGCCAACTTCATTGGTTGGGCACGGACCATTTGGGACGCGATGTTTTTTCTCGCATGCTTCATGGAACCCCAATTTCACTGACTGTCGGCTTCACGGCAGTGATTGTTTCGCTTTCCATCGGAGTTGTCGTCGGATCTATTGCTGGTTATTGCGGAGGAAAAGTTGATCAAGTCTTGATGCGACTTGTTGATGCTTTTCTTTGCTTCCCGACTTTTTTTCTTATTCTCACTATCGTCGCGCTCCTTGGTCCTAGCCTTATGAATGTCATCGCTGTCATCGGACTTGTCAGCTGGACAGGAACAGCTCGACTTGTTCGTGGAGAGTTTTTGACCCTGCGAGAAGCACCTTACATTCAAGCAGCCAACATTCTCGGACAAAAATCGTCCACCATCATTCTCCGACACATTCTCCCTAACGCCGCTGGCGTCATCTTGATCACCGCTGTTTTAGGGATTCCCGAAGCGATCCTGGCTGAAGCCGGCTTAAGTTTTCTTGGCTTTGGCGTTCAACCACCTCAAGCAACTTGGGGAAATATCATCGCTGACGGCAAAACTTATCTCCTCGAAGCCTGGTGGTTGATTTTATTTCCTGGTTTTGCTATTTTTGTAACGGCCCTCGCTTTCTACCTTGTTGGCGATTCCTTGCGAGAGGCAGGAGAAAAAAAGAGGTAGCTATTTTCTAAAGTTGGACTTAATTTCAAGCTAACCATTCAAAAGAAATTTTTATTTATGGAACTTCATAATAATACTAATAATGTAGCTGTACGAGCAAACTCCGATTTGAGTTCTACTAATAACACCACGCAGTCTGCTGCTGAAGGCGTTAAAACCGGTTTCTTAGGTGATGTAAAGCTCGAAGAGCTTCTAGAGGATAAAAAAAACTCTCTACCTTTCCAAAATCACAACTTTATTCCCAACAGAGGAGGAGCATTCAGTATGCAACAAGCCGTAAATTGCGGAGAAGATTGGAATAAAATTTTTCATGGTGTGAAGACCTTTTTTAATTACCTTGTACCAACCAATTCCAACAAATTCTCTTCAAAAAACGCTGAAAAAACTGAGGAAGATATTTATCCCTCTAAGAACCATCAAGCCTCTCAAGCTTCATCGAACACTTTAAAAAACGAAAATCCCCGTCGTCAGCCTATTTAAAACATGGCGAGATTGCTTGAAGTTTCCAATCTCAATATTGGCTTTGTTACCAATGGAGAAATTGTTCCTGCTCTCCACAATGTTTCGTTTCAATTAGAAAGAGGAGAAACATTAGCTCTTGTCGGAGAAAGCGGTAGTGGAAAAAGTGTCACGGCTCTTGCGATCACACGTCTTCTTGCTTCTCCTCCGGCTATTTATCAAGGAGGAGAGATCCTGTTTGAAGGAACCAATTTATTAAATCTCTCCGAAAAAGAATTGCGAACATATCGCGGTGGTCGGATCGCTTATGTTTTTCAAGAAGCTTCGACTTCGCTCAATCCCGTCTACACCATTCGAAGCCAGATGGCAGAAATGCTACGGCTTCATCGTTCTGACGTACAAGATTTGGATACTGAAATCGTTCACTGGCTTGAAATGGTCGGCATCACTAGCCCTCAAGAGCGTCTCAAGGCTTATCCTCATCAACTCAGTGGCGGCATGCAACAGCGCGTGATGATTGCGATGGCCCTCTCGGCCAAACCTGATCTCTTGATTGCTGATGAGCCGACGACAGCTCTCGATGTTACGATTCAGGCACAAATTTTGAAATTGCTTTGCGAGCTTCAAAAAAAACTTGGGATGACCATGATCCTTATCACTCATAACCTCGCCATCATTCGCGGACTCGCTCATCAAGTTGCCGTCATGCATCATGGCGAAATTGTGGAATATGGAAAAACCGAACAAATTTTGCAACATCCTCAGCACCCTTACACCAAAGCACTCTTGGCCTGCATTCCAAGACTGGAAGAGCATCGGAGGCGCTTGCCGACGATCATTTCCTCTTGCGAGCAAGAGGAAGTGACGAGTAACGAGTAATGGGTAACGAGTAAAAATCAGATGTCGCTAATCAATTTGGTAAAACGATTCTGCTCTGATACAATTTCTCCATTTGATTTTGTCGCCAGCAATTCATGAACCCGTTACCCGTTACTCGTTACTCGTTACCCGTTTTTCTCTCCATCATCATTCCCGCTCGCAATGAAGCACACCGCCTGCCAAAGACCATTGAGCGGCTTCAAGATTTTTTTCAGTATCATCCATGGTCCTTGGAAATCATTCCGGTCATTCAAGGGACTGATGAAACGGCTTCTCTCATTTGCGAGTTAGCAAAAAAAGATCCTCGCATCAAACCAATCATCGATCCTCAGGGCCGTGGCAAGGGGCGCGCCGTCCGATCCGGTATTGAGCAAGCTCATGGCGATATTATTCTTTTTATCGATGCTGATTTGAGCGTTCCTCCACATTGCCTCGCTCATTTAGTAGAACAGTTTCAATCAACTCCTTCTTGCGATGCCCTCATCGGCAGTCGCCAACATCCTCAAAGCAAGATCACACACCCGCAACCATGGCATCGACGATTTGTGAGCCGTGCCTTTAATTTTTTTCTGCGCTCTCAACGCCTGACAAAGTTTCGCGACACACAATGTGGCTGTAAACTTTTCCGCCGCGAAGCAGCCAAAATGCTTTTTTCTTATTCCATGATCAATGGATTTGCTTTCGACATCGAAATTCTCTTACTTGCAAAAAATTTTGGCTATAAAGTTACAGAAGTCCCGGTAGAATGGGCTGATGAAGGCCATTCTCATTTTGGAATCTTGAGCGATGGAATGCAGGCTTTAGAAGATGTTTGGAATCTCACCGAATATCACTAGGATAGAAAAGAGCTTTTTGATAACGTTACTTTTTTTAAGCACCCATTCAAAGAAAATATCCCCCCATGACAAAAATTTCTTCCTTTTTTTTGACAGCACTCCTCATCAGTGTTGCCATCTCTGTGACTCCAGCTGCAGCAGAGAATAACACTTCTTCAACTTCAACATCACCTCTGATGATGTTTTTACCAGATGAATTCGATCATGAATCTAATTCTGAACAAATGCAGCGAAATAAAACAGCTTCTCTGAACAATAACAACTCTTCACAAAATATCTCTCTCCTCTTTTCTCGTACTACTCTCAATGAACATGGAATGGCCAAACCACAGAAAAAGGCTGACACCGTTGATCCCGTTTATTCCGAAGATTGCTGGCGCGAATATGAAGCTCAACAAAATCAACTGGTCGTACCATCATCCCCCTCCTTTCCTTATGGCATGCACCTTCTCAGCAACTCCATTACAAAGACATTAGGCTCACTTGTTGGCCTTCGTAAACCAGAGCAAGAAAAACCCATTCTGCCATTAGAAAACTTCCGCAACTATGCTCTGAATTCGGCACATGAGGGAACTCATGCAGCCATTCTTTCTGATGGAAGAGTCATTCCCATTCCTCAAACGTGGCAGGCTCAAACACTCCACACCGTGCTTGGCAATCCTCATGCGCTGACTTCCGAGCAGTTCAGCCAATCTCTTTCTGCTGTCTTTGGAAATAAAATTGCATCTTGGGCCTACTCCCCAGAATTACAAAAAAATGCCGCCGTGCGTCACACCGATGTCCTGACACAACAACTATTAGCAGGCATTCTCAAAAATGTTGTCCACACTCTTAACCCACATTTAAAGGACATCAAAATCAAAGTTGTCTTACCGGAAAAAAAAGAATCAACTTCTACTGAGGAACAACCAACTTCCATTGCTGCAACAGATAATAATGCAAATACTCTCCCTCCTTCTTCGTCAACTCGTGGGATATCATCTTCTTCCTTTTTACCCAGCTTCAGCCTCAATCAGTCAGTCATTAATCCCATCATCACCAGTTCCCTCGCCCATGCTCTCAGCGTCGCTCCAGGCCTTGTTAATGCGGCCTTCAAACAGGAAGTCCTCATCAGCGTTGCCCTTAATGAAAATGCTCTGGTAAAAATCGGCGGCGTTAGCCATGCCCTCATCAATGAAGTCCTTAACAAAGTTGATGGGCTATTTCTTCAAAATATCGATCGTGCATCAAAGGCAGCTAAGGCGATAAAAAAACTTAAATTACTGCTGAGAGCCCAGCATTATGAAAAAGCAATTTCCGCTACTGAACTCACAAACCTATTAAAGGCTTATCAAAAAACACTCTATCTTACTCCCTCAAGTCATTCCTTGGCAGGAGAAGCTCAGAAACTCTTACAAGAACACCCTATCAACTTGCTTTTAACAAAGGCAGCTTCGAGAAAATTTAATGCTGATCTCGCCGGGGTTCTTTCCCTACCTCAAAAATTAGAAGAAATAAAAAATCTTTTTCCTATTCCCAACGAAAATCTGTCATCTCCCATTCTTTCCTCTAGCTCTTCCTCTAGCTCTTCATCTAGTAAAAGTCCTAATGCCAAAACTAGCGTCGATGAGGAACAACTATTTCTTCAAGCACTTCAAACCTATCATAACCAATCAAACGAGATAGCTCAGCAAGCCCACACAGCGGCTCAAGAAGCAAGAAAGACTTTGGAACAAATGTCTGAGCTCATCACTCAGAGCATTCTACCATCTTCTCATTCAGCGAGCAAAGATCAGGAGGAAGTAATCACTGCAGGAGGAGGAAGTGTTCACTTTTCAAAAGGGGAGGCTTCTCTTCAAAATCTGGAACCCTCGTTAGAGCGTTTAACAGAAACATTGAAACTCCATCTCAAAACAATCGAAGAGGCTGTTGAAAAGACAGATCAATTGAAAACGGAGCTGCTCATCAAAATAAAAACTTATGTCACTGCTATGGAAACCAGATCTACAGAAGTTCACAAGCCCACAACGTTCTCAAATATAACAGCAAAAAACATGAGAGACTCTTACAATACTTTTGCAGGTGTTGCTAAACTCCAAAGACTCTCCTCTCAAAGTCAGATCAAAAAATCAGATTTTGAAATTGCTCAAAAAAGAAGCCAGAAAATAAAAGCGATTTTAGCGGGAGAATATGAAGAAGAAGATCAAGATACCTATGAGGAAGAAGGCAGAAACAACAACGCTAATAATATTTCAATCAATCGAATGAAGAGTGTGATTCCTTTTCAAAACCCTTCAAACAGGAACTCTCAATATGATGCTTATAGCGATTCACAATATGACTCTTCTGACGACTCAGAAGAATTCAGTTCCGATGAAGATAATGAAAGTGATGACTCAGACTCTAACCGAACCTCAAGGCTTTATCAAAAGAGTCCCTGGAAAAACAGACCAGGCCTGATGACAATAAAGCCGAATATAGAAAAATAACGTTTCAACTTTTTGCCAGCGTAACCTTCACCTTCGCCGGTAGCAGAGTCGCCATAGCACGCAAGTGCGTCAATCCGATTGCAATCGCATCAGCAGCATCACTCGGTGGTGTCTCACGTAATCCAAGAAGGGCTCGAACCATAAATCCAACTTGATTTTTTGCAGCGGCTCCTCGACCAACGACAGCTTGTTTGATCCGCTTGGGAGGATATTCATAAACGGAGAGCCCCGCCTGAGCCGCCGCCAGCAAAGCCACACCACGAGCGCTTCCCATCACAATGGCAATGGAAAAACTTTTGACGTAAATGATCTGTTCTAGCGCCATCGCCTCCGGGTGATATTTTTTAATCACTTCCGTCAGTCGTTCATGAATATTTTTTAAACAAGCAGGCACACTGAGAACTGGAGGGTTGTGAATCACTCCATATTCCAAACAGCGCACTTTTGCATCCGATCCTTCTAAAATAGCAAAACCCGTGGAGCGAAGTGAAGGATCGATGGCGAGGAGCATGCTTCGCAGGTTACAGGTTACAGCTGCTAATGGCTTCCCATCCCCATGGCACCTAACATCCCAGCCCCCTCCCATGACGCTGGCCTATTCCAAGGAATCGCACTTTGTGACGTTGTGCGATTTTCACACTCCGTCTCACATCCAGTCACAGCAAACGCAACAGTTATCGCGAATAATATCAGAAAAAAAAATTTCATACTTTTATATGTGCCGAAGGCAACTAACTTTTACTCGTTACCCGTTACCCGTTACTCGTTACTTTTTAATCATCTCAATAGAAGTTGAAAAAACGTCATCTCCAACTTGAATCGCAGAGCCTGAAGCGACGCTGTTGGGAACAATGTCCCCAATTGAAGTCAACGGCTCAACAGAGGTAACTTTAATTTTTCCGATAGTCTGACCATTGCGCGTCACCGCCATTTCAGAACCTTTGGTCAACCCATTATTTTCTCCTACATTGAGAACAACAAAATTCCAAGAGGAATTGATGGCCGCTACTTTTCCAACAATGGCTCCAGGGGGAGCACATAGAGCCTCAATGTTTGTCGCATCTGATGGCGGAGCTCCGGGATCTTTTTTTTCTGATGCTGTTACATTTTTTTTAGAAGACTTTTTTTTTGTGGTAGGTGCTGGTGTTGAAACTGGCGTTGCATTTTTTTGAGCGGCCATCATCGATTGAATGGTTGCTTCTTTAGCAGAAAGCTCTTTGTTTTTCTGCTCTAACTCGGCATCTTTCGCAGTCAGTTGTTTTTGAACCTCGGCCAAATCGCTCTCCGCCTTGGTGCTGGCTTGCTGCGCTTCTGCTATAGCTTTTTGATTTTGTTCCTCAGTCGTTACCTGTGATGCCATTTTTTCTTTGAGACTATTTAACTCTTCGTTCAACTTTCCGATTTCTTGTTGCTGTTGTTGAATAGCACCTTTCTTTTCTGAAAGAATGATTTGATAGCAAGAGTGATTCCAATAACCTAAACCTGCTGTGAGCAGCGTGAGCAAGATAGCAACGTAGAGAAGAATTTTTGACATAAGAAGAACAAACCGTTGAAGAGTTGAAAGGTTGAAGAGTTTAGGAACTCGTAGATGTCTTCATCAAAATATCACATGACTTTTAGAAATTGAAACAATTTAATTGAACTTATTAGACAAGAGGTTCGGTTTTATTCTAAACTCTTCACCTCCTCCACTCCTTCACTCCTTCACCTATCCAACTTCCTCATGACTCCTGAAAACTTGATGGAAAAACTTGTCAGCCTCTGCAAGCGGCGCGGGTTTATCTTCCAATCTTCTGAAATTTATGGAGGACTCAATGGCGTCTGGGATTACGGTCCGTTGGGCGTGGAACTGAAACGCAATCTTAAGGAGTTTTGGTGGCGCCGTAACGTGAGAGAACGAGATGACATCGTCGGCATGGATGGCGCAATCCTCATGAATCGTGCTGTCTGGCAGGCGAGCGGCCATGAGTCAACTTTTTCGGATCCAATGGTCGATTGTAAAACTTGCAAAGGACGTTTTCGCGCCGATCAGCTCGAAGCCATTTCGTGCCCTATGAAGCCAAGCAAAAAAGTGGCAACTTGTGAAGGAGAAAAGACGGCGCCGCGTGATTTTAACTTGATGTTTAGCACACACGTAGGCCCCATGGCAGACGAAAGCAACAAAACTTACCTTCGTCCTGAGACTGCCCAAGCCATCTTTGTTCAATATAAAAATATTTTAGAAACCTCGCGTCAAAAACTTCCCTTTGGCATTGCTCAAATTGGAAAAGCTTTCCGCAATGAAATCAATCCTCGCAATTTTATTTTCCGCTCTCGCGAATTTGAGCAAATGGAAATTGAATATTTCTGTCGCGCCAAAGATGGGCTCTCCCTGCTTGATTACTGGCTCGAAGAACGACTTCGCTTTTACGAAGACATTGGCATTCCTCGCTCCAAAATTCATGTCAAAGATATCCCCGATGGAGAACGAGCCTTCTATTCTTTAAAAACTTACGATCTTGAATACGAATTTCCATTTGGCATTCAAGAACTCGAAGGTATCGCTTATCGCACCGATTACGACTTGACCCAACACATCCGTCATAGCGGCAAACCACTCGATTATTTCGACGAAGAGACGAAAGAAAAATTCGTCCCGCATGTCATCGAGCCCAGTGCTGGAGCCGATCGCACGGTCTTGGCACTCTTGTGTGAAGCCTTTAACGAAGAAGAAGTCACCGATCAACAAGGTAAAAAAGAAACACGAACCGTACTTCGTTTTCATCCCCGTATGGCTCCGATTAAAGTTGGTATCTTTCCGCTCCTCAAAAACAAACCAGCGCTAGTGGAAAAAGCTCAGGCTCTCGCACGCACTCTACGTCCTCATATGACCGTCTTCTACGACGAAGCCGGCGCTATCGGTCGGCGCTATCGACGCCAAGACGAAGTGGGAACTCCTTTCTGTGTCACCGTTGATTTTGAAACTCTCGGTGACCCTGATCCCACCTTAGCAGAAACCGTTACCCTCCGCGAACGCGACTCCATGGAGCAAAGACGTATTCCCATTGCAGAGTTGCAGACTTATTTAGAGCTCGTCCTGGAAAACTAGTTTTTAAAGTTATCGCCTCAAAAGTTAGTAACTATCTGGTTGTAGAGACAAGTAACGAGTCACGGGTAACGGGTAACGAGTCAATATAACCAGACGGAATTCATTAAATTGGTCAAATTCATGTGTTATGATGCAAATTTTTTATTTGAATTTTGCCGAAGGCAACTATTTCACTCGTTACCCGTTACTCATTACTCATTACTCATTACTTTGTCTGTAGTTGCTTCGGTTGACAAACAGAAGAAAAAGATCTTTTCAAAAATTGCTTCCATTCGCACGGACAAGCCCTATTTACAAAGTCAGATTTTTTAGCCGCAGCGAATTTCCAACCACTGAGAGCGAACTCAAGCTCATGGCTGCAGTAGCCCACATCGGGTTGAGGAGTAGGCCGAATGAGGAGTAGAAAAGACCTGCTGCCAGCGGCACCGCGAGTAAGTTGTAGATGAAAGCGAAAAAAAGATTTTGTCGAACTACCGCCATCGTTCGATGACTCCAGGCCTGTGCCTCTAAAATCGATGTCAAAGAAGGCTTCATTAAAATCATGCCTGCTGTTTCCTTTGCAAGATTAGAACCGCGATGCACTGCTAAGGAAACATTAGCCACACTCAATGCCGGAGCATCATTGATGCCGTCACCAACCATGGCAATCTTTTGATTGGTTCGCTGCCATTCCTGAAGTTGTTTTGCTTTTTGCTGGGGCGAAAGACCAGCCTTCCATGTTGTGATGCCGAGCTCCTTGGCAACTTCACTCGCAACAAACTCTCGGTCTCCCGTCAGCATGGCTACCTGAAGACCTGCCGCTTTAAGCTTCTGCACCGCCTCAGCTGCCTCTGGCTTCAAGGGATCACTGAGTGTCACCACACCCACCAAAAGATGGTCAACAGCAACAGCAACAACACTCCCTTTTTGATGATCAAAAAAATCTTTCCACACACCAAAATCCACTTTTTCTTCTTCTAAAAATTTCCTACTCCCAACAAGAACTTCTTTTCCATCCACAACGGCATGAACACCTCCACCTGGAACTGCTTCAAAAAAAGAAACCTCTTTTTGTTCTATCTTCATCGCCTCTGCATAACGCAAGATCGCATCCCCCAAAGGATGTTCGCTTCCTCGTTCCGCTGCAACCAAGATAGAAAGCCACTCCTCGACTGGAAGCGTCGAACAATTTTTTAACCCGCATATTTCACGGTGATTCGTCGCGAGGCGTAGCGCAGTGTGATGCAGACAAGGCGGACGAGGATTTCGGCGCTGGGCTGTATTCGACATACTGCCCAAGCCTAAACCGGAGTCCAACGCAGTCTGCATCAGGCTCTCGCAAGCTGCAGCAGAATCACCGTGAAATATGCGGGTTAATGTAACGACTTCAAATTTCCCTTCGGTCAACGTTCCTGTTTTATCAAAAACGATCATGGTTGCTGTCGCCAATTGCTCCAGCGCGATGGAATCTCGCACTAACACTCCTTGGCGAGCTGCACTTCCAATACCAACAGTCAATGCCAATGGCGTAGCCAATCCCAAAGCACAAGGGCATGTGATCATGATCACTGATAAAGCACGAGCCAGTGCAAAAGCTCCACCGAGCTCGGGATGCAGAAAATACCAGACTAAAAAAGTCATCACGGCGATCACAAAAATCACTGGCACAATGATCGCAGCGATGCGATCAGCTAATTTTTGCACAGGGGCACGATGTTGCTGAGCCCTCATGACGATCTCTCTCATCTGCCCAAGCATCGTAGCGGCTCCTACTTGTTCCACTCGCATGACAAAACTGCCGCGACCATTTAACGTTCCAGCATGAACGAGTGATCCTGTTTCTTTTTCCACCGGCAATGATTCTCCCGTTAAAATCGATTCCTCAACAAAAGAAGCTCCTTCGATCAGCACGCCATCAACAGGAATTTTTTCTCCAGGATGAATGCGAATCACATCACCTGGATGCAGACTACTCACGGGAACTTCTCTTTCTTGATCGGCAGAAATTAACATTGCTGTTGTTGGCACTGCCTCTAGAAGCTCTTGTAAAGCCGTTCCTGCCTTCTTGCGACCTAATGATTCTAAAAATTGTCCTAACAAAACCAAAACTATAATCATCGCGGCCGCTTCAAAATAGAGATCGTGATGAGAGCTCGACGAAGGAATAAAAAATTGCCAACAGCTATAAAAAAAAGTTCCCCCAACTCCCACCACAATCAGCGAAAACATATTGAGCGATCTTTGAGAAAAAGAACGCAGACCTCGCCTCCAAATCGGAGCTCCAGCCCAAAAAAGAATCGGCAGCATCAAAAAAAACTGCACCCACCGCACCCAAGGCGCCATCAGGGCGTGCAGACGATCAGGAAACACCATCGGTCCCATCACAAGAATAAAAAGCGGCAGACTCCAAACCAACGCCATCCAAAAATGGCGCCGCCAATAATCAACCTCAGACAAAGCTTCAGCTTCATTCGTAACTGAAGAGTCATGACAGCAAGTGTTCACGAGATTTGCTTTTTCGAATTGAGTTATCGCTTTCATTTTACCCTCTAAACCCCTAAACCTCTAAACTCCTAAACTCTCTACCGACGGTACGTTGGTAGCAACAGGCTATCTAATAATTCCTCTTTTACTTTCTCTGATAAATTTTAGCAGCGTTGTGATAACAGCTGAAGCCTCATATTTTTTCTCAATTACCTCGACTGCTTGAGTCGTGTTGAGCGCTCCTCGATAAATAGTCTTGTAAACATCGCGGAGTTCTTTGATCGCTTCAGAAGAAAATCCACGACGCTCCAACCCTGCTTGATTGATGCCGCGAATTTCTGCGGGATTGCCATCCGCAATCATAAAGCTTGGCACATCTTGCACAATCTTAGTGCAACCGCCAATCATAGCATGCTCTCCAATGCGACAAAATTGATGCACTGCACTCAATCCACCAATGATCGCGTAGTCCCCCACTGTTACATGCCCAGCGAGCGTTCCATTGTTAGAAAAAATCACATGATCTCCCACAATGCAATCATGTGCGATATGAGCGTATGCCAAAAAATTTCCATAACTTCCAACAACGGTCTTTCCATGCTGAACGGTCGCACGATTGACCGTCACAAATTCTCGAAAACAATTTTGATCGCCAATTTCTAAAAAAGTTGGTTCCCCAACATATTTCAAATCTTGTGTCCGTTGTCCAATCGACGTGTAGGGATAAAATTCGTTCTGCGCTCCAATCTTCGTCGGTCCCACAATCGTCACATGTCCATGAAGGAGACATCTCTCACCTAAGACAACATCAGCTCCAATAATGCAGTAAGGCCCAATGCAAGTCCCAGAGCCAATCTTGGCACTAGGATCGATGATGGCTGTTGGATGGACTTGAGACATGACTTAAAAATAAATAATAGCCGCAAAAGAACACAAAGAATAAATAACTTCCAAAAACATTTTTTTGCGCTCTTTGCGTTCTTTTGCGGCTATTAAATTCTTTAAATTTTTTTGTGACTATTGCTCATTTTGAAACCAACCCAAACATGAGCACTCCCTCAGAAACCACTTCCCCATTCACTTTGCAATGACACGCTGCCTTGCCGAGATTTTTACGAGCCTTCATCATTTCAACATGAATGAAGAGGGTATCTCCGGGCATCACTGGTTTTCTAAATTTCACTTCATCGGCGCTCATGAAGTATCCGATCTTTCCTAAATTTTCAGTCTTGCGCATCATGATAATGCTAGCGACTTGAGCCATCGCTTCGACTTGCAAAACGCCTGGCATGACCGGATGCCCTGGGAAATGGCCTTGGAAGAAGGGTTCATTGATCGTGACGCTCTTCACGCCAACGGCTTTTGTCTCACCATCAATTTCAATAATCCGATCAACCATGAGAAAAGGATAACGATGTGGCAAGGCCCGCATCACCTCGTTGATGTCCATCACCATCGCTGAAGAGGTCATGGGACGCGGCGCCATCGCCAGCAACTCCGCGTGCCTCTTGGCAATGAGACGTGCGAGCGTCGTGTTGGGACCATGTCCTGGGCGCACCGCCACGATATGCCCTTGCAAAGGCCGCCCGACCAATGCTAGATCGCCAATGATATCAAGAATCTTGTGACGCACAAACTCATCAGGAAAACGCAGCGGCTCCTTACTCAAGACCGACTCGCCGCGCACCACCAACGCATTTTCCAAACTGCCACCTTTGATCAACCCTTTTTCCATGAGGTCCTTCACCTCTTCATAAAAAACAAACGTCCTCGCTGGAG
>Ga0233425_10008004_pt1 | contig 14369 bp, 5 predicted proteins | sample Watercolumn_Towu_2_FD_181712 | JGI IMG/M metagenome (GOLD analysis project Ga0233425, IMG submission 181712) | Freshwater microbial communities from Lake Towuti, South Sulawesi, Indonesia - Watercolumn_Towuti2014_140_MG | ecosystem: Environmental > Aquatic > Freshwater > Lake | place: Indonesia...
CGCGGGAGCTGACCCCCGCATTCTCCGGCTGCTTCGACTGGCACTCCGCTGTCCACGGTCACTGGGCCCTGGTCCGCGTCCTGAAGACCTTCCCGGACGTGAGGCAGGCCCGGGAGATCCGCGCCGCGCTCGACCGGCACCTGCGCCCTGAGCGGATCCGGAGGGAGGTGGAGTACTTCGAGCTTCAGCGCAACAGGACCTTCGAGCGCCCCTACGGCTGGGCCTGGCTGCTCCGGCTGCAGGCCGAGCTGCTCACGTGGGACGACCCGGACGCGAAGCGGTGGAGCGCGGCGCTAAGGCCCCTGGCGGAGCTGCTGTCGGCCCGCATGGTCGACTACCTGGGACGCCTCTCGCTGCCGGTGCGAAGCGGCGTGCACCAGGACACCGCGTTTGCACTGGGGCACGCGCTCGACTACGCCCGGGTCGCGCGCGACACCCGGTTGGAGGAAGCGGTCAAGGCCGCGGCTTCCCGATTCTACCTCGGCGACCGCAACTGCCCGCTGGCATACGAGCCCTCCGGCGAGGATTTTTCACCTCCGTGCATCGCGGAGGCCGACGTCATGCGGCGGGTGCTGGATCCGGACACGTTTTCTCGGTGGCTCGACGGCTTCCTGCCCGCGGCCGACTCCGACGCGTTCGCCCGCTGGGCCACGCCTCCCGAGATCCGGGACCTCAAGGACCCGAAGCTGGGCCACCTCATCGGCCTCAACTGGTCCCGCGCCGCGTTCCTGTCAGGGGTGGCCTCGGTCCTGCCCGGGGACGATCCGAGGCGCGGCGCATACGCTGCCGCGGCCGACGCCCACTGCGCTGTGGCCTCTGAGCAGATGTTCGAGAGCGGCTACGGCGGCGAGCACTGGCTGGCCACCTTCGCCCTCTTCCACCTCACCGCGGCAGGCAGGTAGCAGGGGAAGAACTTCGTGATATTCGACAAGCTTACTTTACGAAATGCAGAAAGTAGAGTATGCTCGTGGCAGAGTGGAGGAAGAGCGCTGCCTCGAACCCGGAGCGACGCATGAACTACGTAACAAGGGATATTCAAAGCGTTTTTCACCAGCGGCTCAGCCAGTTCCCAGTCGTGGCCGTCACAGGTCCGAGGCAGGCGGGCAAGACGACCTTGGTGCGCACCCTGCTGCCTGACTGGCGCTACGTGAATCTCGAGGAGCTCGACTTCCGGGCCAGCGCCAGAAGCGACCCTCGGGGTTTCCTGTCCCAGTGGGGGCCAGGAACCATCATCGACGAGTTCCAGAGGGTTCCGGAACTGGTCTCCTACCTGCAGGCAGCGGTAGACACCGAGGGCCAGGCGGGACAATACGTCCTGACAGGCTCTCAGTCCTACCAGCTGCACGAACAGATCGCGCAGAGCCTGGCAGGCAGGGTCGGGCTGCTGGTGCTGCTTCCATTCGCACACCGGGAAGCAGCGGGAATGCGGGCACCGGAATCCGTATGGGGCAGCATACTGGCCGGCGGGTTCCCCCGGGTCGTGACCGGGGGAGTACCCGCGCATGACTGGTTTCCATCCTTTGTCACGACGTGCCTGGAGAGAGACGTCCGGCACGTGCTGGCCGTCAGGGACCTGATACCGTTCCAGCAGTTCGTGCGTCTGCTGGCTTCAAGGGCGGGACAACTGATCAACTACGCTTCGCTGGCTCGTGACACGGGTCTGTCGATACCCACGGCCCGGCAATGGGTGTCAGTCCTGGAAACCAGCTGGCTCGTCGTGCGGTTGGCCCCCTGGTTCTCCAACGAGCGCAAGAGGCTCGTCAGGACGCCGAAGCTGTACTTCGCGGACACCGGCCTTCTGTGTCACCTGCTGGGCATTCACGACGGGGAAGATCTCTCGCGCCACACTCTCAGGGGACAGGTCTTCGAGAACTGGGTCGTCATGGAGACAGTCAAGTCCGCGCAGAATCTCGGCATGGCTCCCGACATGCATTTCTATCGGGATGCGGCAGGAAACGAGGTGGATATTCTCGCTTCTGCCCGGGGCCGGCTCGTGGCTCTGGAGGCGAAGAGCGGGGAAACGGCAGATCTTTCCATGGCCCGCGGCTTGCGCCACGTCGCTGCCCCGGGCTTCCCCACTGCCCACCGGCTGGTGGTGTACGCGGGGCGCCAGCAGCTACCCCTCGGGCCCCTTGCCAGGGCGGTCGGCTGGGCACAGCTTGGCGATGTTCTCCGCGATATCTGGGGGCAGTCCTAGGAACACGGAAGGGATCTAGTCCAGCCTCACCAGCGTGTAGGAGCGCGAGCCGAGGCCGAGCGACTCCGCGTGCTCGAACAGCGGCAGGTAGTCGATGCCGTGCAGAGCGCGGAACCGGTCGCCGGCAAGCGGCACCGGGAAGCGGTCAGCAAAGCCCGTGAACCCGTTGACGAGATCCACGGACGCCAGGTCGATGGCCACAGGGTCGGTGGACGCGAGATAGCCGATGTCCGGCACGATGGGCGCATCCGACCAGTCCATGCAGTCGCAGTCCGGTGTGATGGACGTGAGGAAGTTCACGTACAGCGCCTTCTTGCCGGCCAGGGCAGCGGCCGCATACTCCGCGGTCTTCTCCTGGGTCACCGAGGTGTCGCCCTCCCAGTGGATGGGGATGGCTTCCTGCGGGCAGACCACCACGCACTCGCCGCACCCTTCGCAACGCGCGGGGTCGATGCGCGCCCTGGGGCCGAGATCGATCGCGTGGAAGCGGCAATTGGCCGCGCAGTCGCCGCAGCCGGTGCAGTCGTCTTCGCTCACCCTGGGCCGCACGTCCGCATGGAGCGACTGCTTGGCCGCGGCCGCGGCGCAGCCCATCCCGATGTTCTTCACCGCTCCGCCGAAGCCGAACACCATGTGCCCCTTGACGTGGCTGATGGCCAGGATGCCGTCGCAGTCCGCGATGGCGCCCGCGATGCGGGCCGTCTTCACGTGCCTTCCTGCGATTGGAACGTCTCGATAATCGAAACCACGGATTCCGTCTGCAACGATGACCGGCACCCCGAGGGTGGCCAGCGAGAAGCCGTTGGCCGCGGCGGTCGCAATCCCGTCCACCGCATGGTGCCTCGACCCGCGGTAGAGCGTGTTGGTGTCGGTCACGAAGGGCTTGGCCCCCCGGTGCTGGAGCAGCGACACGAAGTGCTTCACGTAGAAGGAGGGGATGAAGTCCGCGTTCCCCAGCTCCCCCCAGTGCACCTTGACCGCGACCAGCTGGCCCGGGCCGAACAGGCCGGGACCCCCGCCCCTGTCGAAAAGCTGGGTGAGGCGGTCGAACTTGTTGCGCCGCGCCTTGCCGCGGGCGGGAGAAAAGTAGACGGTGGATGGCATGAGACCTCCTTCGGGCACGTCGCGGCTACCATAGCACACTACCGGGCCGGAAGCAGCCGGAGCGCCGTCGGGATCCGGTGGGTGGGTTGGGGCCGGAAGCCTTGGACAGCGGGCGCGCTGGTGGCGCATAATGGGAAGCCGCACGTAGGAGGCGCAGATGAGGCAACTGGCACTGGCGTGGAGCGTGGCGATTCTGTTGGCGGCTTCGGGCTGCGCAGGGGGCACGAGCGTGACCCTGGCTCTCGACGGCAGCCTGGACGCGGGAGGCGAGGCGCGAGTCCTTCCGGAGGTCGTGGCCGACGCGGGGACCGAAGAGGTGATGCCCGACGGGGCCGGCCCCGAAACGGCCGGCGACACCGCTGTGCCGCCCGTGGACGGAAGCGGGGACTCGATCCCGGGGTGCAAGCCCGGGGATGGCTGCTTCCTCGACCCGTGCGCCGAAAACGCGGACTGCCTCTCCGGCCTCTGCGTGGAGCACATGGGAGACGGGGTGTGCACGCTCCCGTGCCAGGAGGAGTGTCCCGCAGGATGGACCTGCAAGCAGGTCGGGACCGGCGGCCCGGACGTGGTCTGGGCCTGCGTGTCGCGGCACGCCAACCTCTGCAAGCCGTGCGGGTCCGCGGACGGCTGCAAGAGCCCGGGCGGGGTGGACGACGCCTGCGTCGCATACGGTGCGGAAGGCAGCTTCTGCGGCGGGACCTGCGTGGATGACCAGGACTGCCCCTGGGGCTTTGCATGCGTGAAGGCCACCACCGTGGACGGAGTGGAGCTGGCCCAGTGCGTCGCATCCACCGGGACGTGCGCATGCACGGCCAAGTCCGTGGCACTGGGGCTCTCGACCCCGTGCGAGCTGTCCAACGACCAGGGCACCTGCGGCGGCAAGCGGGTCTGTACGCAAGCGGGGCTTTCCGCATGCGACGCTCCCGTTCCCGCAGCCGAGACCTGCAACGGCCTGGACGACAACTGCAACGGGCAGGCGGACGAGCCGGTGGAGAAGGACGGCACGGTGGTCGCGGTCTGCGACGACGGCAACGACTGCACCACCGACGTCTGCAACGGCGAGGCGGGGTGCGAGCATGTGTCCCTGGATGGCGTGGAGTGCAAGGACGGCGACACCTGCACCACCGCGGACAAGTGCGTGGCCGGCGTGTGCGTGGGCGACCCCGTGGTCTGCGAGGACTCCAACCCGTGCACCGACGACACCTGCTCCCTGATCGGCGGGTGCGAGCACCTGCCCAACAAGGCGGACTGCGACGACGGCGACCCCTGCACCGTCGGCGACATCTGCGGCAACGCGGAATGCAAGGGCACCACCGTCCCGTGCGACTGCAACCAGGACTCGGACTGCAAGGCACTGGAGGACGGCGACCTGTGCAATGGCACCCTCGTCTGCGACAAGGCGGAGGTGCCGTTCCAGTGTGCGGTGGACCCCGCGACCACGGTCACGTGCCCCGAGCCCGCGGGCGCGGACGCTCCGTGCCTGAAGACCGTGTGCGACCCCGTCGGCGGCGCATGCGGGTTCGAGCCGTACCACGACGGATACGCATGCTCCGACGGCGACGCGTGCACCGTGGGCGACTCCTGCGCAGAGGGCACGTGCGTGGGCGGACCCTCGGCCAACTGCAACGACGGCAACCCCTGCACCGATGACGGCTGCGACCCCACGGGGGGCTGCCAGCACGAGCCCAACTCGGTCCCGTGCCAGGACGGGAGCGCATGCACCGTGGGCGACACGTGCGCGGCCAGCCAGTGCCAGCCCGGCGACGTGCTGGACTGCGACGACGGCAACCCCTGCACCGACGACTGGTGCGACCCTGCAGGCGGGTGCCAGCACAAGGCCAACGCGGCCGCATGCGACGACGGCAACCCCTGCACCCTGGGGGACCATTGCGCAGGAAGCGTCTGCGTCGCATCCGACACCAACCTCTGCAATGACGGCAACCTCTGCACCACGGACTGGTGCTCGCCCGACGCGGGGTGCATGCACGACCCCAACCAGGTCCCCTGCGACGACGGGGACGCGTGCACCAAGGGCGACGCGTGCGGGGGCGGCAAGTGCCTGCCGGGCGACATCGTGCTGTGCGACGACGGCAACGTGTGCACCACCGACTGGTGCAACCCGGCTGCCGGCTGCCAGGTGAAGCCCAACAGCCTGCCGTGCGACGACAACAACACGTGTACCACCGACGATGTCTGCTCGTTGGGGGTGTGCAAGGGCATCGGAACCAAGGACTGCGACGACGCCAACCCGTGCACCAAGGACATCTGTGTCGCGGGCGGCGGCTGCCAGCACGAGAACCTCTCCGGCCCGTGCAGCGACGGCGACCCGTGCACCGTGGGCGACGCGTGCGCGGGTGGGACCTGCGTGCCGGGCGCACCCGACCCGTGCAACGACGGGAATGGGTGCACCGATGACGCGTGTGTCAAGGGCCAGGGATGCACCCACAAGAGCAACACCCAGGACTGCGACGACGGCAACGCGTGCACCGTGGACGACGTCTGCGCGGGAGGGGCGTGCAAGCCGGGCAAGCCCCTCTCCTGCGACGACAGCGACGTGTGCACCTCGGACTCGTGCGTGCCCGATGCCGGCTGCCTCTACACGTTCAGCACCGCATGGTGCGACGACGGCGACGCGTGTACCGTGGCCGATACGTGCGACACCGGGCAGTGCAAGGGCACCGCATCCCTCACGTGCGACGACGGAAACCTCTGCACCAACGACACCTGCGACAAGGTCAAGGGGTGCCAGTTCGTTCCCAACGCAGCAGGGTGCGACGACGGCAACGCATGCACCGTGGGCGACATCTGCTCCGGAGGACAGTGCAAGGCCGGGACGCCACTGGCGTGCGACCCGGGGATGATCTGCATCAACGGCGGTTGCGTGTCGAGCTGCCCCATCGGCTTCGAGCTGTGCAAGGGGGTGTGCGTCAACAAGAGCACCGACCCGGCCAACTGCGGAGACTGCGGCTTCAAGTGCGGCAACTCCCAGGTCTGCGCGGACGGGAAGTGCGTCATGAGCTGCCCCGTGGGCCAGGCCGACTGCAATGGAGTCTGCACGAGCCTGAGCTGGGATCCGGCTCACTGCGGGACGTGCGAAACGCAGTGCAAGGCCGCGCCCAACGCGGCCATCGCATACTGTGCCAACAAGGCGTGCGGAGTGGTCTGCGACCCGGGGTTCGGCGACTGCAACTTCGGGCCCGTGGACGGCTGCGAGACCAACCTGAAGACCTCGGTGACAGACTGCAACGCGTGCGACAACGAATGCCAGCCAAAGGCCCACGCAGCGCAGCCGTCTTGCTCCAACGGAGCCTGCGGTTTCATCTGCGACGCCAACTGGGACAACTGCAACCTGGACGGCAACGACGGCTGCGAGGCCGACCTGCTCACCAGCAAGGACCACTGCGGAGGCTGCTTCCAGCCGTGCGGCGTCGGAAAGAAGTGCTCCGGCGGCTCCTGCGTGTCCGAGGTCGTGCCCGCCACCTGTGCGGACCTCCTCACCACCATGAACGTGTGGGGACGCCCCAGCAAGGGAGTCGTCCTGATGAAGTGGACCAACAGCACGCTCCACTACATGGGCTGCCCCGGCGACGGCTGCGCGCCAGCCGAGTTCTTCTGCACGTACAACGCGGTGGCGCAGACCCTGGAGTTCGGATCCACGGGCCAGGAGGTCAGAGCCGTGGTGGACCCCAACAACGCCAACGGAGACACCATTCCCGGAAGCTACAGCGGCTGCTGCAAGGGGCCTCTCGGGCTCTGCAACGCCCTGGACCCCAACAACAACGGCGTTCCGGTGGACGGCGGCAAGGCCCTTTGCGCCGCGCTCGGGTACGCGGACGGCGCCATCACCGGGTGGACCAACTCCAACACGTGCCCCGAGGTGCACGCGGTGACCGCGGACGGCAAGTCCTGGTCCAGCGACTGGGTCAACTCCCTGGGATACGGCTGGAAATGGAAGTGCACCGGGTTCAAATAGGCAGCGCCGCGGCCGCAGGCGGTCCGACCGCGGCCGGCCCCTGCCCAACGGTGCTCCTGGCGTGCTGCCTCGCGGTCGCGGGCTGCAGCGCTCCGCAGGTGGCCCGCCGATCGCTTCCCCTTCCAACTGCCGAGCCCGAGGTCCTGGTGGAACCCGATCCCCTGGAGGAAGCCGTGGTGCCGCCAGAGGAAGCCACGGACCCCGACCGGGGTACTCCCTTTGGCGCCCAGGTGGCCGAGGCCGCACTGCGGTTCCTCGACGCGGGCGCCATCGAGGTCAACGGCGAACGCTTCCGAATGGCTTGCTCCGAGTTGGTGCGAGCGTCCCTGGCAGCGGTGGGGTGCACCGACGGACCTCCCGGCTCGCTGGGCGACGGCGGAACCGCGTCGCTCCACGACTACTGCGAGGAAGCGGGCATCCTGCACCGGGACCAGCCTGCACCCGGAGATTTCATCCTGTTCGACAACACCTACGACCGCAACAGGAACCGCAAGCTCGACGACCCGCTGTCCCACGTCGGCGTGGTGGTCGCGGTCCGGGACGACGGCACCGTGGAGTTCGTGCACGTCGGATCCGGCCGAGTCCGCCGCGGCCACATGAACCTCGACCACCCCTGGAGCCGCAAGGACCGCAGCGGCAACCCGCTCAACGACCAGCTCCGCCGCAAGACCCGCAACGACCCCCGCAAGACCCGGTACATGGCCGGCGAGCTCTTCCGCACATTCTGCACTCCGCAGCCCTGCGGCGAGTAGCGGCCGCAGGCACACCGGCCCGGAGCGCGCACCGGTTCCGAGACCGCGGCCCTCTCAGCGGTGCGCGCACTCGTGGTCCGGAGGCTGTGCGCGGCGCACCGGGTGGCCCGCCTCCCATGCCACGGGCACGCGAGACCAGATCTCGCCAAGCAGGTCGCAGCGCGGGCGCGTGAAGATACCGAGATCCCAGGTCAGCCACTGCCCCAGCTCGGTGGCCACGGCCACCGACGTGCCGGAAACCAGGACGTGCACCGCGGCCCCGTGCAGCCGCGCCCACTCCAGCCTCTCCCCGGATTCCAGCGACCAGAGGCCCACGAACCCGGATGCGTACGCGGCCACCAGCGTCCCGGCAGGCCCCACCTCGATACGCACCGGCGGGCACGCCTGCACCCCCTCGAACCGGGGCGCCTCGAACGACGCTCCCGCCTCGCGGGCAATCACCTCGATGCTTCCATCCTTGTAACCCAGGACCACCCGGTCGGCGGTGGCCGCCACCGCGGTCGCGCCGCGGGAGGTGGGCAACGCTCCGGCAGGCCGGCCGCTGCTGTCGAAGAAGCGCACGCAGTCTTCCGTCGCGACCAGCACCTCGTCTCCAGACAGTGCCACGGCAGTCGCTCCGGAAGCCAGCGCGGTGCCGTTGCCCGCCAGGTCGTGGAGCCACGCGCCCCTCCCCGTCAGCGACACACAGCCGGAATCTCCCGCCCTCACGCGCAAGAGCCCGTCCATGGCGACGGAGAAGAGCCTGCGGTCGGACGCCACGTCGTACGCCTCGAGCCGCGAGTCGCGGGAATGCACGCAGACGAGAGACCCCGACCGCGACGGGTCCGACTCCAGCGAGCCTGCGACCGCTTCCGCCCACGAGGTCGCTGCCCACCCGGCGGTCCCCTGGCCGGCCGTGGCCAGGTCGTTCCAGCCTTCGTGCGAGTAGAGAGCCAGGGGCCGCGACAGGAGAGCGGGAGAGAACCAGGCAGGAGTGCCCGTGGCCGTGTCCCACGTCCGCAGCGTGCCGTCGTCCAGCGGCGTGGCAAAGTGCCTGCCGTCCGGGGAGAACGTGACGCAGTTCACCTCGCATCCCGGACCCCTGACGACGCGGTGCTGCCCGGAAGCGACATCCCACAGCCGGATCGTGCCGTCCGAGCTGGGCGTGCCCAGCAGCTTCCCGTCGGGCGAGTAGGAGAGCCAGTAGACCCGTCCGTCGTGCTTCCCCAGCTCCCGTACGGTCCCGGACGTCACGTCCCATATTCGGACCGATCCGTCGGAGCTGCCGCTGGCAAGGTGCACGGTGTCCGGGCTCGCGGCCACGGACCACACCTCGCCTCCGTCCCCTGCCATGCGGCGCTTCTCGGTCATGGAGACCGGGTCCCACACACGGATGCTGCGGTCGTAGCTTCCGGAAGCCAGCCACGAGCCGTCCGGAGCGTACGCCACGCTCCAGACCTTGTCCGTGTGGCCCGCCAGCTCGGCAAGGGAGCGGCCCGACTCCACGTCCCAGATCCGGACCATTGCGTCATCCCCGGACGTGGCCAGCTGCTTCCCGTCCGGGGAGAACTTCGCGTCGATCGCGGGCGCGGTGTGCCCCATCAGGGTCCTCCACTCCTCGCCGGAATCCGCGTCCCAGATCCGCACCGTCCGGTCGTAGCCCACCGATGCCAGCCGCCTGCCGTCGGGCGACCAGGCCACGCTCCACACCGAGTTGGTGTGTCCGCGCAGCACCTTCACCGTGCGGCTGGTCGCCGCATCCCAGATCCGCACGGTGCGGTCGTAGCCGGACGTTGCGATGCGCTTCCCGTCCGGGGAAAAGGCCGCCCGTGACGGCGCAGCCTCGTGCGCGTTCTCCGGCCGCTCCCGCGGCACCACGGACAGGTCCATGAGGCGCAGCGTGGAACTCACGTGGCCGGCAACGAGGAACCTGCCGGTGGCGTCGAACGACACGTTCCACACGGGCGAGCTCTCCGCATCCCGGTAGGCTCCCAGGGGTGCGCCGGTGTCCGCGTCCCAGAGCCGCACCGACGCGTCGTGCCCCGAGGTCGCCAGCCGGCGGCCGTCGGGCGAGACCCGGGTGGTCATCACCATGCCGACGTGTGCGGGAAACGCGAAGATCCTGCGGCCGTCGGACAGGTCGAATGCTGCCACTCCCCCCTCGAAGCCGCCGGTGTACAGGCGGGTCGCATCCGGGGAGAATGCGACCGCTCGGGTGCGGCCCGAGTGGACGGGCAGCACCCGCTGCTCCGCTCCGGTCTGAACGTCGTACACCCGTGCGGTGCCGTCTCCGCAGCCCGCGGCCATGCGCCTGCCGTCGGGCGTGAAGGAGGCCAGCAGCAGCCCTTCCGGGCATGCCACCCGGTGCGAAACCAGGAGCTTCGATGTCCCCGCGTCGAAGACCTGCAGCTCGCCCGAAAGCGAGACCGCGGCGACGCGGCGATCCTGGTCCACCAGCTCCACGGCCGCATTGTCCCCCTGCGACTGCCCCAGCTCCCGGTAGGTGCCGTCAGCCAACTGCCACAGGCCGATGCTTCCGGACCAGGTCGCGGAAGCGAGCCGCGATGCATCCCGGGAGAGGGACAGCGCGGTCACCTGGTCGTTGAGCCCCCGCAGGGTTCGGGTAGCCCCGGTGACCGCGTCGATCACGCGGATGAACCCGTCCTGGCCTCCCACCAGCACGGTGCTCGCATCCGCGGACAGCTCCACGTCGTAGATCCCCGTGCCGACTTCCCGGCGCCACACCAGGCTCTCGCCGGACAGCTCCCACCAGAGCGCACGCGCGGTGGGGGAGTCGGCAAGCTCCAGCGACTCGCGGGTCTTTGCACGGGCCTCCACGAGGTCCCGCTCCTGGAGCGCGGCCCAGGCCCCCTCCCGCAGCGCCTCGGCCTGGCGAAGCTCCGCCTCTGCCTTCTTCTGCTGCGCCAGCTCCCGCTGGCGGTCCGCTTCCTCCTTCCGGGCCGACAGCACCAGCGCGACCAGCACCGATGCCACGGTGATCGCGGCCAGCCCTGCCAGCCCGGCCGCAGCCAGCAGCCGCCGCACCCGCCGGCGCTTCTCGAAGCGCCTTCGGCCCGCGGCGAGAAACGCCGTAACCGTGTCGGGAACCCGGCTCGAGAGCTGGCCAAGCCTCTCCAGCGCGTCGGTCAGCGCCCTGCCCTGCCAGACCTCCTCCTCTTTGCGGCCTCTGCGGTCCCACAGGTCCGCGGCCTGGCCGGCGTCGGCCAGGAACACCAGGTCGTCCCGGCCCTCGTCGATCCAGCGGGAGAGCTTGTCCCACGTCGCGATGAGCGACTCGTGGACCAGCTCCAGCTCCGCGTCTCCCGCACCCGCGTCCCGGGCCTTGCGCACCACCACGATGCGGCCCTGCACCAGCCGGTTCAGCGTCTCCTGCGCATCCGCGCCCACAGCCTCCAGCAGCGCGCTGCGCGACACGACCCGCCGCGTCCGCTCCGGCGTCACGAGCTGGAGCAGCACCTGCCGCGCATGCGACACCTGGTCCCCGGAAAGGCCGGCAAGGATGCCGTCCGCGTGCCGCGCCAGCGCTCCGACGACCCCGCCCATCGCCGTGTAGCTGGAGCGCGTGAGCACGCACCGCTGGTGGTCCCGCTCCTCCCACAGCCGCGCGGCCGCGAACTGGAGCAGCGGCAGACACGCGGGCTGTCCCGCCACCTCCGCGACCATGTCGTCCACGAGGCGTTCGTCCTCGAACGTGGCACCGGACAGGCGAACGGGGCTTGCCAGGATCTCCCGCAGAGCGGGCAGCTCGGGCGCGGCCATGACCACCACCTGCCCCAGCGCGTCCGCCACGCCCGAGGCCCCTGCCAGCCGTCCCAGGAAGTCGTCCCGCAGCGTGAACACCACCCGCACCGGCCCCGCAGGGTCGTCGGCCGCGGTGCACACGGCTTGCAGGAACCGGCGCCGCACCGCGTCGTCCTCGGTCAGGGTGAACAGCTCCTCCATCTGGTCCACGAACAGCAGGACCTTGCAGCGGTCCCTCTCGGCAACGGACTGGAGGGCAAGCCCCAGCCGCTCGGGCGAGTCGTGGAGCGCACGGGCCAGGAGCTGGGCCGACGCCCCGTCTCCCTCCTGCGTGGGCGACGCCGCTGCGGTGGTCGTCCCCGTGCCGGAGACGCGGGAGGCCAGCGCTGCAAACGGAGCCCTGCCGGGCCGAAGGGAGATCAGCTTCCAGGAAGCAGACTCCTTGAGCCGAGGCACGACGCCCGCCTGTATGAACGAGCTCTTGCCCGTGCCCGAAGCCCCCACGACGGGCACCACGGGCACGGTGCGGAGCCGCTCCACGAACGCGGCCACCTCCGCATCCCGGCCGAAGAACAGGTCCGCATCCTTCTCGCCAAAGGGAAGCAAGCCCCGAAACGGCGCCCGGTCCCCGGAGCGCTGCGCATGGCCGGGCAGCAGCTGCGCCTCGATGGCCGCGGCCACCTCGGCCGCGGCGGGGCGGCGGGACGGAGCCTTGGAAAGGCAGCGGGCGACAAGGTCCGACACGGCTTGCGGAACCGCCGCGACAGAGGACAGCGCGGGCGCGGGCTCGGGCCCGGTCACCGCATTGCCCAAGGCCATGAGCGTGTCCTGGACCCAGGGCTTTCGCGCTGCCAGCATCTCGAACAGCATGACCCCGAGCGCCCACACGTCCGCTGCCTCGGTGCACGTCTGAGAGCGCCACTGCTCGGGCGACATGTAGCCCGGGGTGCCGCAGATCTGCCCCGCACGGGTCTGAGTGCCCACCGCGCCGCTGCCCGCAGCGCCCCACACGCCGGTCATCCGCGCGGTGCCTGCTCTCGGAACCGGGTCGTCCGGGGCCAGCGTCTCGTCAACGCCCAGCTCCGCGGTCGTGTTGGCGGGAGCCCGCGTGGAGGGGGCCATCGTCTCGTCGCCCACCAGCTCTGCCGTCGTGTCGGCGGGAACCCGCGTGGAGGGGGCCAGCGTCTCGTCAGCACCCAGCTCTGCCGTCGTGTTGGCGGGAGCCCGCGTGGAGGGGAGCGGGGGGGACCGGCGTTCAGCCGCAGCCCCCCCGGCTGCCCCGAAAGCAGAGCGGCTCCCGCCATGTGTCGCTGCCGCAGGGCTCAGCGTCTCGTCTGCAGCCCCCCCGGCTGCCCCGAAAGCAGAGCGGCTCCCGCCATGTGCCGCTGCCTCAGGGCTCAGCGTCTCGTCTGCAGCCCCCCCGGCTGCCCCGAAAGCAGAGCGGCTCCCGCCATGTGCCGCTGCCTCAGGGCTCAGCGTCTCGTCGCCCGCCAACTGGTCCTGCGTCGGCTCCGCGGGGGCCAGCCCTGCGGCCCGCTCCGGCCGCAACGCTGCCGCGTCCACGGCCACGTCGCTGCCCTCCACCGCCTTTGCAAGGCCGAAGTCCAGCACGCGCAGCCGGCCGTCGCGGTGGATGATCACGTTCTCGGGCTTGAGATCCCGGTGCAGCACCTTGTGCCCGTGGGCTTCCTTGAGCGCTTCCGCAATGGCCAGACCGTACCGGAGCGCCTCGTTGGGACCAGGCGGCCCCTCGTCCAGCCGCGCCCGGAGCGTCTGCCCCTGCAGGTACTCGAGCGCGACGTACGGGCAGCCCTTGTGCTCGCCCACGGTGTACACGGTCACGATGTGCGGGTGGTTGAAGCCCGCGGTGATCCGGGCTTCCAGCAGGAACCGATCCACCGCGTCCCGGGAGCCCACCGCACGGGACAGCACGAGCTTGAGCGCGACGCGGCGACCCAGCTTCATGTCACGGGCCAGGTACACCTCTCCCATGCCCCCGCGGCCGATGAGCCCCAGGATCTTGAACTGGTCCACCATCTCGTCCGTGGCCAGCTGTCCCGTCTGCCGGTTCCCCTCTGCCATCCCACGCCCCGGATTCCATTGCCGCGTGCACGGTGTCCCTACCCGCGTACACGCATGCACCGCGACAGTCAATAGCCCCGACCACGCGGGAGGGGCCATTCCCGTCCACAGCCCCGACCCCGCGGGAGGGGCCATTCCCGTCCACAGCCCCGACCACGCGGGAGGGGCCATTCCCGTCCACAGCCCCGACCACGCGGGAGGGGCCATTCCCGTCCACAGCCCCGACCACGCGGGAGGGGCCACCACCGACCCCGATCTGGCACATGCCTTGCACACGTACGGCCCGTGGTCGGGGAAGGGCGGAGTTCGTGAGAACATATTCGTCAAACTGCGCGCAGTGTGTATACTTGCTGCTCATCGTGGGGGGATCATGAAACGGATCGGACGGTGTTGTTTGGTGGCGTGCCTGGTTCTGCAGGCGTGCTCGTCCGCGGGCAAGTCGGAGCAGGTGGCAGAGACCGGGGGCAGCGGGCCGGATGCGGGCGGTGAGTCGGACGTGCCGGTTGCTCCGGACGTGCCG